>Ga0213868_10001099_pt1 | contig 26172 bp, 17 predicted proteins | sample PICome_9_FD_160087 | JGI IMG/M metagenome (GOLD analysis project Ga0213868, IMG submission 160087) | Coastal seawater microbial communities near Pivers Island, North Carolina, United States - PICO127 | ecosystem: Environmental > Aquatic > Marine > Coastal | place: USA: North Carolina... | reverse complement strand
GCCGCATGCACACGCACCCCGTCTTCGGTGCGTCCGCCATAGTTCCATTGAGAAACCCGATTACCCTGAGTTTTCATATTCACCATGGCTTCTCTTGCCTGACCCAACTCCGAACGCTCCGCCGCTTTCATTACTCAAAGGCACGGCAAATGCAGGTGCAAGCCAAACGTCTCTGACAAATGCGCCGCTTGCCGGATCATCGCAATCACCTCGGGGAAACGCTGTTCATAAGCGAGGAGCCGCGCATATAGCCGTTAAACCGGAGCGCTCGCCGCGTCGAACGCCGCAATTCGCGAGCAATTTACTCAGGGCGAGCCCACACATCACCACATCGCCACGATCTTGCCGAAGCGCCATGACAACATCACCAGAATCAGCATCCACTGCCGCATCCAGGGATCTCGCAAACGCCTCTCAAGCACGTTCTCCTTGTCCAAGATCGCTCAGGAGATAGCTGATACGATAGGCGGAATAGAAGATTCACCGCGTGCCCTTGGCCACTTGAGTTTGCTTCAAGGCCTCCTCAAAACCGGTGAGAGCTTCCTGCAATTTGCCCGCCTTCCACAATCTATCGGCTTCTTGATAGGTATCGAAATGAGCCCGCGGCAAGGTAAGAAGGTCCAATCCGATCCCGAAGACGACCATGACAAACATAAGCGCCTTTTACGTCCCATGAGGAGACGGTAAACACGGACCAACTCACAACCATCAAAGACTTCTTCCCTGGCAAGCCGAGTAGATATCACATTAAATCGCTCACCAAGTGCGAGGTGTCACAACGCGACCTCGACCGCTGAAGAGGCCGCGACTGCCTTCTTGCGTGCCTCGTCGATCGACGTGCTCCGAGCAATCGCCACACCCATGCGACGACGCCCATTCACCTCGGGCTTGCCGAACAGGCGGATTTGCGTGTCCGGCTGCGCGAGGGCTTTGTCGAGATCGCCAAAGCGAACGTTTTTTGAGGTTCCTTCGACCAGCACGACACTGGAGGCGGCGGGCCCATGCTGGTGGATGTTCGGAATGGGCAACCCTAGAATGGCTCGGGCGTGTAAAGCAAACTGCGAGAGGTCTTGTGACATCAAGGTGACGAGGCCCGTATCATGCGGCCGCGGAGAGACCTCGCTGAAGTAGACCGTGTCTCCTTTGACAAAGAGCTCGACGCCAAAGAGGCCGCGACCACCTAACGCTTCGGTGATCGTACGTCCAATGTGCTGCGCTTCTGCCAGAGCAGCTTCGCTCATGGGTTGAGGCTGCCAAGATTCGCGGTAGTCGCCGTCTTCTTGGCGATGGCCGATCGGTGCACAGAAATCCGTGCCTTCGGCATGGCGAACGGTTAAGAGCGTGATTTCGTAATCGAAATCGACGAAGCCTTCGATGATAACTTTGCCTTTGCCAGCACGGCCGCCTTCCTGGGCGTAAGTCCACGCGGCTTCCACATCTTCAGTCCCACGCACCGTGCTTTGGCCTTTGCCGGACGAACTCATGATGGGCTTGATCAAGCACGGATAGCCAATGGCTTCCACAGCTTCGCGGTAGGCTTCTTCCGTTTCAGCAAAGCGATAGAGTGATGTCCTCAACCCCAAGGTCTCCGCCGCCAGCGTACGAATGCCTTCGCGATTCATCGTGAGTTGAGTCGCTCGTGCCGTTGGGATGATAGTGGTCACGCCCGCAGTTTCCAGGGCGGCTAAGACATCAGTGGCGATGGCCTCGACTTCCGGCACGACGAGGTCGGGCTTCTCCATTTCAATGACATTCCTCAACGCGTCTCCATCTAACATCGAGACCACATGCGAGCGATGCGCCACCTGCATGGCGGGGGCATTCTCGTAGGCGTCAACGGCGATGACTTCGGCGCCCAGACGCTGAAGTTCGATAACGACTTCTTTGCCTAGTTCTCCCGAGCCACAGAGAAGAACTTTTGTTGCCGATTCAGTGAGAGGAGTTCCAAGGGATGCCATGCTGCGAGAGACGGGGTGCGTCGGCTAGTTTTGGCTCACGAGCTGCGACCGTAAAGAGAATTGGCACCCAGAAAGAGAAGAAGTGCTCGAGGGGGGACTCGAACCCCCATGGATTGCTCCATACGCCCCTCAAGCGCACGCGTCTACCAATTTCGCCACCCGAGCAGGTGTTTCAAACCGAGCGATCCATTAATCATATCCCAGGTGGCTCGCAAGTATCTTTTAAGAAATCTCGCGATATCGACGGCTAGTTTTTTCTTATTTCAATGAAAGAAACTCAGCAGCACCGATTGTCAATGTTTGGAAATAATATAAACCACTGATAAATCAGACTCTGAAAGCACCGGAAACTTGAAGCGAATTATAATTACCTTAATGTCGGGCTGCTATGTCTTCGCTTTGGCTCTTTCGTGCCTCAATTTCTGGCCTTATTTTCGCGTTTTGGGTGACGACCAGCCTGGCGACGGAAGCTTATGACCACGGAGATCCCTCTGACATTGAGCAACTCTTGCTAGAGCGAATCAATGAGACCCGCGCCAATCCTGGTCCCACCGCCAACCGGCTAGGAGTGAAGCTGAACGACGCCTTGGCTCGCCAGCCCCTTGTCTTCCATTCCGCTCTGGTTAACTCCTCAAAGGCCCACTCTGATTTCCTGATCGCGAACAACAAGTTCTCCCACGTCGGCGCAGGAAACTCGACCGCACTGCAACGCATGGCAACTGCGGGCTACCCCTTCGGAGGAAGCTATGAGGGCTGGGCCGAGAATCTCGGCCTGCACGAAACTACGGGTTTCACGGATGAGGGCGTCCTTCATCGCACCCAAGACCTCATCTTTAAGAGTGCCGAGCACCGCCAGTGGCTCCTCCAGCCCTTCTTCCGTGAAGTCGGCCTGGGCGTTGTCTTCGGACGAACATCGGTGAGAGGCGCCAAGCAAGACGTCATCGTGATCACGGAGAAGTTCGCGACCAGTGGTGCCTCACCCAATGCAACCAGTGATGGGTCCTTTATCCAAGGCGTTGTCTACGACGATGCCAACAGCAACGCTCGCTACGACCTTGGCGAAGGCATCCCAGGCGTTACGGTAACGCCGAATGCGGGAAGCACGTATCACGGAGTCACCTCGCTCTCTGGTGGATATGCCATCCCCATGGCAGACTACCATGGACCAGTCACTCTGGCCTTCTCAGGAGATTCTCTCAGTCACTCTATCGATATGACGATGACGGGAGGACGGAGCTCGAAGGCCGATCTCCGTAAACAAGAAGTGCCTGAACCTGCCCCTCCGATCTTTGAGGCCGCTCCTCCGGCGGATCCTTCAACCCATGCGGTTCCCATTTTGGAAATCAGCCGAACAGCCGATGAGTCGATCACACTCGCCTTACCCGCCGGCACAGCGGCGGACAGGCCAATGGCCCTCCTTCACTCAAACGATCTACAGAATTGGGTGCCCTTACACGCCTCCCTGGAAGCATCCATCGCATTACCGACCAATTACCGGCAAGGATACTATCGGCTAGTACCGCAACCCTAGAGGCCTGTTGCCATCTTGCGCTTATAGCAGCTACCATTAGGTTCTGACATGCTCAAGACATGCGCAATCCTCCATGCGGGACTAACGTTAAGTTGGAGTAGTCTCGTTGCCCAGGATCGCGTGAGTCCCCTCAGTCCACCCGTGGACTGGAAGCGCTTGGATGCGTTTCAAGGAGCCATCACCCGAACAGCCTTTGAGGGCGCGCTTAAGAAAGTCTATTCCATCGGTGACGCTTACAAACACACGATTGAGATCCACGAAGATCACGCCCGTATTCAGACAGGCGAGGATACATGGACAACGCTCAAATTCTCGAAGAGCAATGCTCTCAAAAGAACCACTCGGCGCTTCTGGCGGAGCCGAAAGGAAATCCTCCCAAGTTTAACTAAAGAACGTCCGCTCAACAGCGTGCGGATCGCTCTGGATCCTGGTCACCTAGGCGGGCCATGGGCACGAATGGAAGAACGCTGGTATGTCATGGATGATAGCGAAAAGCCAGTCACTGAAGGTGATCTCACTCTGATCGTTGCAAAGTTGCTTGAAACACGCCTGGAAGCACTCGGAGCCATTGTATTGCCTGTAAGGGCTTCTAGCAAGCCAACCACGCCTCGGCGCCCGAAAGATTTTGAAGATCTCGCTCGAGAGGACCTAAAACGCATGGGCCTGACAGACCCGCCCCTAAAGTATGCTCTTGAAGCACCACTGGAAGACCGTCGAAAGAGCGTGCAATGGCACAGCGAGAAGTACTTCTATCGCATCAGTGAAATCCGTCACCGCGCGCAAAGAATTAATCAGCGACTTAAGCCAGACATCGCTCTTTGCCTCCATTTCAATGCTGAAGCCTGGGGGGATCCGAGCAAGCCCGAATTTGTGCCGCGCAATCACCTACACTTTCTTATCAATGGTGCCTACAGTAGCTACGAGCTGGGCATGAACGACGAGCGCTTTCAAATGATACTCCGGCTCTTGCAAGGCACGCATACGGAGGAACAAGCTCTAGCAGAGTCCGTAGCGCCACACTTCGCGAGACACACCCAGCTTCCCGCATTTCAATACATTACTAACAATGTCAAGCGACCGAGCCCCAACCCCTATGTCTATGCGCGAAACCTTCTCGCCAATCGCTTGTTTGAATGTCCGGTCCTTTACTTCGAACCGTATGTCATGAATTCCGAAGACGTCTTCGCACGGGTGCAGGCTGGTCTTTACGAGGGAGAAAGAGAGGTCAATGGCATCACCCGTTCCAGTATCTTCCACGAGTATGTCGAAGGCACCGTAGAAGGACTCGTCGCCTACTTCACCACTACCCAGGAAGCGCCCAATGAGTAAGGTTCTCATTGTCGGTCTAGGATTCGTCGGCTCACCCCTAGCACAAGCTCTTCATGCAAAGGGTCATTCAGTCATCGGCCTCACCCATTCTGTGGGATCCACTGAACTCTTGAAACAAACGAGTTCCGCCGAGGTCCGCCAGGCCGACGTCGCTGAACTCGGCTCTCTCAAGCAAGCCGTGCGTGAACCCGTGGATTGGATCGTCCATTGCGCAAGTTCTGGCAGAGGAGGTCCTGACAAATACCGTCGTGTGTATCGCGATGGTCTAGCTAATCTGCGAGAATTATGTCCCCAAGCACGTGTTCTCTACACAAGCAGCACCAGTGTCTACGCCCAACTTGCAGGCGAACTTGTCGATGAAGAAGCTCCAGCCAAGCCAGATCGCGAAACCGGTCAGATTCTACGAGAAACCGAAGAACTTGCCCTCGCCTCTGGCGGCCTTGTCACTCGCTTGGCCGGAATCTATGGACCAGGTCGCTCCTTTATACTTCTCAAATATCTTAATGGCACCGCTGTCATCGAGGGTGATGGTGGACGCTACCTCAACCAAGCCCATGTTGTGGACATCGTTAGTGCGCTCAGCCATCTCATCGAAATCAACGCTAAGGGTATCTACAACATCGTCGATTCCACGCCTCAGACCCAACGTGCAATCTTCCAATCCCTGGCGGATCATTTCCAAGGCGAACTCCCACCCAAGGCACCCCCAGACTATGAGCGTAAACGTGGCTGGACGCACAAGCGCGTTTCCAACGCCAAGCTCCGAGCCACGGGTTGGGATCCTCGCTACCGAAGCTTCCAAGACGCCATCGCCCATGATGCAAGTCTGATCCCGTCCATTCGCGATCTCATCGATCACCAAGACTGACACAGACACTCACGCCTAATGTTTGATCACCACGGGTGTGCCAACCTTTGTCTTCTCATAGATCACTGGCGCAATCTTCCTGGGCATGCGAATGCAGCCATGTGAAGCAGAGTAGGTGGGCACATAGCCCACGTGCATGCCAATGCCAGTGTTGGTCAGCCGCATCCAGTATGGCATGCTCGCCCCAACGAACTTGCCGCCAGGCGGAATCTTGCTCTTCCGTATATCACTCCCAGCAACGCGTCCACCACTCTCGTTGTAGATTACGCCATAGAGATTAGAGCGTTTGTCTTTCTTCTTCCCAATAATACTAAACGTCCCCGTTGGCGTAGGATGCGATTTCTTTCCCGGTGACACAGGCGTATCTATCGCCACTTCGTTAGCCTCGTTTAATACACGTGCACGGCGTTCACTCAGCGTGATCTCAATGCGCGACGTTTCTGGCGTGAGCAGTGGGAGCAATTCTTCATTCTTATAAATGAGACTTTTAATGTTTGGCTGCACCTTAAAAGCTTCATGCGCCTTCTGGTATTTAGTTAGCCCAGGTTCCTCCGGCTCTTCATCCTTTGGGAGCACAGAACACGAGGGGACTAGCAGGAGAAGGAAAGGAATCCAAAACGTCCATTTCATGAAACGCGAACGTGCCACAAGAACGCACGCTGTAAAGTTTGAGCATCAGCGGGAACGCTGCACATAAGCCTTCCCCTGTCGATAAAGCGCTAGTCTCTCCTCTAGTCGTTTGGCCACCCCCATTTGATTGGCAGTCCGAGCCAGCTCGAGAGCACGCTGCGCAGTTACGATAGCCTCGGGAAACCTCCCACCGGCAGCTTGTGCGGCTGCCAGGGTATCAAGCGGCTCCGGCATGTCTCTCTGGCCGACGGCACGAACTTGCAGCGCGAGGCGCTCCGCCTCAGCAGGCTCACGTAAGTTGGAATCGGACGCCGTCGCGAGAAGCCAGGCAAGGCTATTCATCGCCGGAAGATGTCTCGGCTGCAACTTCAGCACCTCCCTATACTGGCCGATAGCAGGCTCATATTCACCGGCATTCTCAAAAAGAATGGCGAGCGCCACACGGGCCTCCAGATGTTGCGGTTGGTATTGAAGAGCACGAATGTGGGCTTGCCGCGCTTTTATCAGTCGCTTCAACTCGGCAAACTGGTTGCCAGCTTCATGGTAGATGCTGGCAACCGTCGAGCGGGGAATCCCATCGCTCCTCCCTGGCTTTGACACGTGATTCTCAAGATAGTTGAAGCCAGCATCCGTTTGATTGATCTCTAACAGTCGGTTGGGAATGGCCAGGAGATCTGCCGCGAGAGGGCGATTCAACCAGCGCCCTTCGAAAGGCACGGCTTCATCACGAAACTTTTCATCGGGGACGGTGGCCAGCTTACGATCCTTCAGCACCGTCGCGACATCAAGTGACCCTTTGTAGAGAACCAGCAATTCTCCCGCAGGATTCACAAGGAGACTGCTAGGCAAGGCAGCTTCGCGTTCGCGTCCCGGCAGAGCCCGCTGCACAACATCAAAGGCTTCCAGAAAAGCGGGAGTAGCTTGTCCTCGAGTAAAGCTCGCGTCTGCCAGAGCAATCGTCTCTACAGCGGTTTCCACATTGACCAGGCACACCCTCACCTTCGCTTGAGCGAGGGCCTCTGCCTGGGCAGAAAAGGCACGTATTTCTGCTAGACAGGGTTGGCACCAAGATGCCCATAGCATGATCAAGGTAGGCTCACTCGCAGCTTCACTAGCATCTTCCAACAGGCCCCTGGAATTGATATAGGGCAAAGGCGGCAACGGAAGCTTTGCGTGGGGCAGTAGCCGTGCACTCGAAGCTGAGTCAACGGTTGCCTGTGGTGCTTGCGCTAAGACGCTCGATAACCGCCTGGGCGCCAATTTCAGGGCACCTCCCTGTGTTAGCTCATAGGTGCGACCTGGAACCACGTGGCCGAAATCCTCGATTTCGCCACCTGGCCAACGCACGCTGACTTGAACATCGGAAGAAGCCTCGGCGATGGGCAGCCCGAAGTGCATTACTTTGCTAGACTGACCAAGGTAGCCTTCGCCTGCACGGATTGTTCGCAACAACCGCTTCCCCTGACTCAAAGTCACGGTTACGCGGGCACCAATCGCATCCCGGTTGCAGTCCGTGCCAGAAAGCTGGAAAGCCACGAACCGTTCGTTTCCATCCAACTGATTGAGCAGGAAACGCAGGCGAGGCGCATTTCGATTCGCCTGCCAAACATCCAAATCGCCATCACCATCCCAGTCGGTGAATGCTTGGGCGCGACTATCAGATGGATAGTCAAAGTCAACCAACGACGAGATATCCGTGAACCGACCGTTCCCTTCATTGAGGTAGCAGAGATTCCGTTCACGACCGCTCCAAGACTTGCCCTCTTCTAGCATCTTCCCCAACGCATCCCACGACCGGAGGTACCGTCGTCCAAGCTGCCGACTAGCCGCATCACTAGGCAGACTGTCAGGAGATTGCGACGTGACCCGTCGCCAGAAGAAACTTCACAAGTCGCCCGTGTCTTCTGCCGAAGTGACCATGCCATTGGCGACGAGCAGGTCTTCGTGGCTATCGTTGTTCACGTCAGCAAAGTGCGAGCTCCAGGCCCAGCGACCCATGTTCACTCCAGCGGGCAGCGTAACGTCTTCGAACGTTCCATCTCCTCGATTCTGAAACAGCGAATTGCCACGGGCATGACGCTTCATCGCTCGGTTTGCCTCCGCATCCAGCCCCTCACGAAACTGACGCTGGTAGGCGATACGATTGCCTGCCGAAGAGAACATATTCCCCACGTAGACGTCCATGAGCCCATCTTGATTGTAGTCTGACCACGATACCGACATGCCTGCTGAGATGTCTTCGACACCCGCGCCCGCCGCAATGTCTTCGAACACGCCGCCGTTGTTCTGATAGAAATTGTTCCGACCAAAGTCGTTTGCCACATAGAGATCCATGTCCCCGTCGTTGTCGAAGTCCTCCCATGAAGCCGCGTAACTAAACCGTCGATTGTTCATATCCATGCCGACTTCCTCGGTCACGTCCTGGAAACGCCAATCACCAAGATTGGCCAAAAGGTGATTCCTCACGCTGTTTTTCGCATCATGATAGGGCATGGGCCGCCCTAAACCTACACTGTCAACACTGTGACTGAAGTAGCCGCAAATGTAGACATCGAGATCACCATCGTTGTCATAGTCCGCAGCAGCCATGGAACGAGCCACCGAGTCCGACTGGGCCACGGCTTTCTGAACAAACTTCGCCTCGCCGTCATTGGCATAGAAGAAGACATGCCGCCCCGCTGCAAACACGAGATCCTGATCACCATCGTTATCCCAATCAACAAGAAGAGCGCTGTTTGTGGACTCGAGGAAATTCACACCCGCTTCCCTCGATACATCGACCGCCGTGCCACCAGCTTGCTGCACAAACAAGCGATTGGGAAGACCACCACTCTCACAAACATACAGGTCATCCAGCCCATCGCCATTGACGTCGCCCACGGCAAGCCCATGAGGACCTGATACTTCAATCCCAAACCTCCAATCCAATCGATCTCGCCAGTGATCGATCCCGTTCGCAAATTGGTCGCGAAAGGCGGCTTCCTTTCCAATCACGCTCCCGGTGGCGTCGGCAAAGAGCGGCAACGCACTGGCTTGGCGCTCGACCCGCTCATAGGAAAGCAACTCCGCAGATCGCAGCGTTACCGCTCCACCACCAGAGATGTCCCAGAGAAGCTTCCACATGGCATTCTCTTGCACCTGCTCAGAAGCTCGATCCATGAGCAGCGAGACTGAAACCTTTCGGTCCGACAGCTCGGTGATATGAACGACCTTAAAATGGGCCTCCATTTGGTTAGGCCAAGAAGCCAGCCATGTTGTTCCGTCTACCGTCTTCTTGGGTACACCTCGGCGAATCTCATAGGGAGGATTCTCGTAAACCAACGGAAGCCCGTCTGCTGTGGTAAGGCTACCCCTAAACTCAGACGCCAACTTCAAGGGACTCGGCCCATCACGCCTCGCACGAACCCAAACGTCAAATGCCTTCATCGTCTTAAGGATGTTGCCAGACACCACTTCTGTAGACCAGCCGTCTTGCGATGGATCCACACGCACCATCTCGCTCTGCAGCGCCGTGTCGAACCGATCCGACGACAATCCTGGCACAGCGCTTAGTTCATTAGAACTTGTAGACACTGATACCGAAGGTTCTCCAGAAGCTCGTGAGGTCGGTTCCTTCTCACCGCACCCGCACACCGCGCCGGCGCAAACCAGCATGACGAGCCTAACTAGGGAGACCATCCGAACATTGTTCATGCATCCATTGACTGGGCCAGATTATTCTTCTCTGTCTCCTACTTCCGTGAGCGCTCGTAGTCATAGACAGCCTTACCCAGGGCAATCATGAATGGTTCGCCGATGGTATCGTATTCGTAGACGTTGTCGTTGTAGATCTGGTTAGCATTCACATGGATGGCAGTAGACAGAAAGAAGGCAATGTCATGGTCTTCATCGACGATGTAGGCATTGTCGATCATGTATCCATAGGCCTGGCCGGATTTATTGTAACAACGTAACGTGTCGCGAATTGGCTGTTTCACCCATCCAAGAAAGTTTTTCACATAGGTGTCTGGTTCCTCCCGAATGGCCGCATCGGTCGTGGCCGCACATTCGCGTGGGAACTGACCCATCGTCGTTTTCACAAACTCGCGATCCGCTGGGGTGAGCCTTAGCCCTTCTTCGCTCGGAAAGTAAACCTCGCGGACCAAGAGATGCTGCTCGTGTAACGGGAAGACGTTCTTATGCGAGAAATCCATGGGCTCATTTACGAGAACGCCTGAATCGAGATAGCCCACGCCTTTGCGCAACGTCTTGCCAGACCTGCCTGCGGGAGAACTCATCAAGGAAAGACTCTCCGAATGAAGCAACTCACCTTTAGAATCGAGAAAACGGATCGGATTAGCGAACGTCATGTGATTCAATCCCAACGCATGGACAATCTGCGTGTCGGTTAGCCCCAAAGCTCGCAGCCGCTGTTGACATTTCTCTTCACCCACAAAGGCAAAGAGACGATTAAACGCTGCATTGTCGCTGACGATAAAGATCCGCCGCACATCCTCCGCGACCGATGACGGCTCACCGTCGTACGGAGGCATCGACATCGTCGTCTCACGGTTCAATCTTGGCCCAGCTAGATTGGCAAGTTTCTCCAGAGCAAAGAGGGCCACTGGAAACTTCACCGTGCTAGCCGGGTAGAAGTAAGTCTCCTTATTCAGATGCCAACCATGCTCAATAAACTTGGGCCCCTCTTCCGTCTTCTCGATCTGCACGTAGAGCACCTGGACTTCGTTCTCCGGCTTGTTAGCGATACTATTAAGAGGTGCAGGTAATTCCGAAAGTAACCGCGAAAGCAAAGGACTATCGTGTGCCTCAGTGAAACTCATGCATAGAAACAGAACAGAGAGCGTCTTCGATAGCCACATGAATCTAGCCTAACCAACTACCCCATCGTGTCCAAGCGTTGTTTCTGGTGGCGGGAAGATTGACCATGTCGTAGCCTTGTCTCATGCGCCGACCCCTCGCATGGCTCCTGCTACTTGCCGTCATTTCCATGGCGACGGGCTGCCTGGAAGTCCATCAGCAGTTCACGATCAATCCAGACCGTAGTGCGAAAGTTCGCGTGAAATTGGCTTTCGATCTCGGTCTGCTCGAACGCGTCCAGGCAGAAACCGGCATCGACATGAAGAATGAGGTCAATGAGGCCGAGGCGACGATGCGCAGTCTTGCTCGGCAATGCATCGCAACCGCGACCGGGGTAGATGCATGGACGGACTACAGCATGGAGATTCGTCCCGGCGAATCCATCACTGTGTGGATGACGGCCTACGTACCAGAAGTCACCCATTTCAAACTAAACCCAAACAACGGCGAAATCCCTAATATGACACTTCGAATGTCACGTAGCGCAGCGAGTGAAGAAAGGTGGAGCGTGATTCTTCCTGGACTCAATGATCACAAAGTCAACGAGGAGGAGCCAGTTCAGACCCTGAGCAATGAAGAGGTCGCTGAGGTGCTGGCGGAACGTCGAACGCAGTTTGATGAAGAGTCGGCAGAGTCCAAGGTGCTCTTTGAATCACTCAAGATCACTTCGGCACTACGATTTCCTGGCAAGGTGGTCAAGACCACCAACGCAACACGGACGTCACGTCAAGAAGTGACCGTCTCCTTCGAGGGAAAGCGCTTCTACGCCATGATGGAAAATATCTTGGCCGACGATCAGTTGGCACCCAAGGCCTTTCGAGATGGAGCCGAACTTCATAGTAGCCTTACCTTGCCCGGTAATCAGATCAATGCGTGGCTCTTTGGAGAGAAAGCTCCCGTCAGTGTCACCGTGACACCAGGCGAGCGGGCTTTATTTGACTATGAGAAAGAGCTCGCTATCGCCAAGGCTTCACCGCCACCCGAGTTTCCTGAAGACGAGTAGTCTGTCAGTAGGCTGGTCATTCCTCTTGGTCGCACTTTGTCAGGCCCAATTCGTTTTCATCAACGAGTTGCACTATGACAATTCAGGAAGCGACGTTGGAGAGTTCATCGAGATCTTCGCGCCTGCTGGCACCGTCCTCGCTGACTATGAACTTGCCCTCTACAATGGAGCAAACAGGCAAGTCTATCGTACCTTTCCTTTGCATGGCATCGTTGCCGATGCCGGTGCGGGCTTCGGAGTGAGGTCATTTGAAATCAGCGGAATTCAAAACGGTGCTCCTGACGGAATTGCGCTTTATTCAAGGGCTGATGGCGGAGTGTTAGAATTCATTAGCTATGAAGGCAGTTTCACCGCTCTGGGAGGCGTCGCTGCTGACCTGGTGAGCGACGAATTGCCAGTTTTCGAAAATTCCAGCGTCGCTGCTGGATTCTCCATTCAACGAGAAGGTTCCGGACGTGAAGCTGGCGATTTCACTTGGGCCCGTCCCGCCGCCGCCAGCCCAGGATTGATCAATCAACGCCAAACGGTGACCGGATCGCTTGATCCTTTCATCAATGTCAGGCTGAACCCAACAACGCTTTCAGAGAGCGCCGGTGACCTGGCTCTCACTCTTAATATTCAAGTTCTGCCAGCCCCCACAAAACCCATAACATTGAACCTGACAAGCAGTCATCCCGCCCGCATATCTGTACCGGCTACTGTAGTCATCCCAACTGGTGGCCAAGCGATCATCCCCCTCAGTCCTATCGATAACGATACGGTCGATGACACACCCAGCATCACTTTGTCGCTAACGGATCCATCTGGAACGCTTACTACCGTAAATACTAATCTCATCTTGCTTGACGATGATCGTGCCATGGCACCGTTCAACGGCACCTTGCGCGTTGCTACTTACAACATCTTGAACGGCGTGGGCGCCCCGGGCACAGCAAGCTATGAGGCAATCAGAGCAAACATCGCTCGCGTAAATCCAGATGTGATTGGCTTTCAAGAAACCTCTGCCGTGGGTGATTTCCGAAACCTAAGATCGCTCCTGTTAGATCTAGGCTTTCTTGTCGACCGCCAATTCCTCGCCACCGAAGGAGATAATTTCGAACACGCGGCAGCGGAGAATGGCCAGTTCACAAGCGATCAGTTTGTCGTCCTCGCCAGCAGATTTCCCATCAAGCGCACGGTCCAGATTGGGCGGGGTGTCGCCGGACGCCGGGAACTCACACGCTACCCTCTTTATGTCGAGATCGATCTACCAGATCTTGAGCGCGACCCGGTCTTCGTTGTCGTTCATCTAAAGGCAGGTCGACGACAGTCCGATCAGTTTCGGAAGGCCGTCGAAGCCTTCCGAGTCGTTCAGTTCCTCCAAGAGCAAGGCTTGGATGGGCGGATTGACCCTTTAGTGCTACTAGGCGACTTCAACGAGAACCGGGAGGGCTCTACGTTTCACACCTCAAGCTTCCAGATTCCGCCACGATTCACCGATGATTCATTCTTGCCAGCGACCTACCGGCTCGGTGCAGATTTGGAAAACGACGTGCCCGCCCTCCGTTATCGAACGTTTCCTGACAGAGCCTTTCAAAGCGCGGGATTCCGAGTATTGAATGCCTTTCATGCGAACGGTTCTGACAACGGCACTTTCATCGATCCAGAACAAGATTCCCCGCTGGACTACATCCTCGTCAGTACAGCCATACGCGCCAATGGCACCGCCCGACCCGAGGTGTTGAACAGTGTGCTCGACCATGCCTTCGACGGATTGCCCAAACAGGGCACAGCACTAACGCCCAACACGGATGCCCGAGCTTCAGATCATCGCCTCGTCTTCGCCGACATCCCACTAACACCACAAGAAAAAGTCACCATTAAACTAGAGGAAGCGAGTATTTTAGAAGTCGAAAGGAGCTCAATTGCCGGACACATCAACATTGCATCTGTATTGGAAACGGATCTCTCGGGAACGCTGACTCTCAGTGCCGATACCCTTGGTTCTCTCACTCAGACTTCCTGGAGGATACCAGCCGGAACACTCACTTCTAGCACCTTCCAACTGAACGCTATCGACGACAACCGCACCGCGCCGGATGTCAATGCCACCCTCACTGCGAGAACAGACGATCGTATCGTTGGACTCACGACGGTGGAAATCCGCAATGACGAGCCCACGGGCAGGGTCATCATCAGTGAGTATCGTGAACCACCATCTGGAATGACAGGGCGCGCCTTGGAACTCTTTCACCCAGGGGACACCTCACTTGATCTCGCTTCCACCCCGTTGCTTCTCTACCGCTACGCTGCCGGCAGCCACGAACGAATCCTCGAATCCAAGATTGACGTCGGGCGCTGGAAACCAGGCACCGTCATCGTGATAGGTGACAACGCCACCCGCACATATCTCTTAGACACTGGCTTCCTACCGGCAAATGCGCTCAGCTTTCCACGGGGAAACGCTGGCACCGCATTCACCCACACGACGGGAGACCTCCTCTTCGTCTTGGACAATATGGGATTCAATGGTGACGACGCCCTCGAGGTTCAGTTAGGCTGGGAACGTGCGGATGTCTTTGGCCGTCCCGGTGAGGATCCCGGCATTGCTTGGGCTGGAAAAGACGTTTCGACACTCGATAGCCATTTAACACTTTTGCCATTTGCCAGCTTTGGCAGCGCGGGCTTCGATGATCCGAGTGGCCGCTTTTTCGCTAGTGCCAACACCACGCCTTTGTTAGGTTTCGGACTTCCACCCTTAGTTGTTCCTGATTACATGAACTGGCTTCTTGAACAGAACGTTCCTCTCAGCCAACGCGGTCTCCTAGATGACGTCGATGGTGATCGACTCGAAAACCTTTTAGAATTTGCCCTGATTCAAGATCCGCTAACGTCGGAAGCTCATCCGATACGATTGATAGATTCGAGTATCGAGTTTATGACGCGACCTTCCGATCACTTGGCATTCGAGGCTGAGGTATCAAGTGATCTTCAGGAATGGCGGCGACTCGACGATGGCAGGACCGACCTCGACGACGGACGCGTCCGTTGGAGCGTTCCTGAGGGACAGGCCAACTATGTCAGAGTTCGCGTTAGACTTCGTTAGAATGAACCTCCTTGCCATAAATGATCCACGCTGCACCACTAAGCAGTTCTTAAACAAATACCCTTCTTCGATTTCCCGCCCACAAACTTCAGAAACTGCTCAGCTTCGGGCCCCCAAATCCGCTCCCTTGCCTTACCAAGGGCCTCCTGAAGCCGTAGCTGACTGCGAAAGAACAACTTGAAGACCTCCTTCACTTCGGCTCGAGCCTCCTTGCTGAACCCAGCACGCCTGAGACCCACACTATTGAGCCCGAAGATACGGTTCCTTTCCGCCGCCATGACGTAAGGAGGGAAGTCGAGCGAACATGCCGTGAGCCCCTGCACCATTACCCGGTCGCCGACCCGAACGAACTGATGAAAGCCCGCACCCGCTCCCAGGAAGTTTCCATTTCCGATCTGCACGTGTCCGCCAATCAGGCAGTGATTCGCAATCACGTTGTCGTCTCCAACTTGCGAGTCGTGACCGACATGGGCGCCCACCATGAAGAAATTCCGTTCTCCTAATGTCGTAACTACACCTGGTTTCGTGCTCCGATGAATCGTCACGTGCTCCCGCAGATCGCACCCAGCCCCAATCTTGACCCCACTGAACTGGGTTCGATCGAAGGAAAGGTCCTGCGGAAAGGCACCCAGCACCGCCCCTGGACCAACTTTGCAGCCTTCCCCAATGTCCACGGTGCCAAGCAGTTGGGCATGTCCACTGACTTCGCAGCCATCGCCAATGGAGACGCCACCTTCGACAATCGCATAGGGCCCAATAGAGACGTCCGCCCCAAGTTGCGCCTGGGAATCAACAACTGCCGTAGGATGAATGGCCATGCTGGAGAGATAGGGCACCAGGATGGCAAACGGACAACTGGAATCCTCAGCCTCAGAGACGATTGCACGCAGAAACGAGCGCTCGCAGGCCTGCCATTTCAATCGAGGGATCAATGCCACACCCCCATATGAGGGCACCATCGGAATCACGCTGCAATTGGACATACGCAGCGGAATCCGTTGCCGACCCGCTCCCCATCGCATGGGAGCGATAGTCCGTTAGGCTAAAATCTTTCCAGCCTTGAGCTTCAAGCGCCTGGGTAAACGCATTGATCGGCCCATTGCCTTCCCCACGCACTATGTGGATACCACCATCGCGGTCTACTTTAGCAATGCACATGACTTTGCCTGGGGCATTCTTGTCATGGACCAGTTCATAGTCCACCAGGCGCAACGGTGTTTCACTGTTGACGAATTCAGAATAAAACGCATCGCGAATCTTTTCGGAGCTGAGTTCTTCGCCTAACTGATCTGCCAAGCTGTTGACCAACAAGCCCACTTCTGGGTGCATCGTCTTTGGCAGATCGAGACCATACTCACGGTCCAGCACATAGGCGACGCCGCCTTTGCCACTTTGACTGTTGATACGAATGATAGCCTCGTAGCTACGACCAATGTCCTGGGGATCAACCGTGAGATAAGGAACAGCCCAGTGCTGCTCGCCAGCATCTGGCTTCTGCAAGTCCATGCCCTTCTTGATCGCATCTTGATGACTTCCCGAAAACGCCGTGAACACAAGTTCGCCCCCATAAGGCTGACGCTCCGGCACGATCATGCGAGTAGTGCGCTCGTAAACCTCACGGATATGCGATAGCTGAGAGAAATCGAGGCCTGTCTCAATGCCATGGCTATTCATGTTCAACGCCACAGTCACGATGTCCAAGTTCCCTGTACGTTCACCATTGCCAAAAAGTGTGCCTTCCACACGATCTGCACCCGCCATCAAACCCAACTCTGTCGCTGCCGTACCTGTGCCTCGATCGTTGTGCGTATGCAGGCTGATGAGCGCCTGATCCCGCCGCGTGAGATGCTTGCAGAACCACTCAATCTGGTCAGCATGCACGTTCGGAGTGAACCACTCAACCGTCGCTGGTAGGTTCAAAATGATAGGTGACTCAACGCTCGGCTGCCAGGCGTCCATCACGTCCTCACAGACCTCCAAAGAGAATTCCAACTCAGTATCCGAGAAGCTCTCGGGCGAATACTGAAAGGCGATGCTCGTTTCAGGTAAAGTCGGGACCAGGCTCTTCACCAACGTCGTCCCATCCACGGCAATCGCCTTGATCTCTTCCTGGCTGGCATCACGAAAGGTCACCCGACGCTGCAACGGTGAGGTTGAGTTGTAGAGATGCACGATCGCGTTCTTCGCTCCCGCAAGACTCTCGAAGGTCCGGCGGATCAAATGCTCACGTGCCTGCACCAGTACTTGCACTTGCACATCATCTGGCACCAACTTATCCTCTACCAAACGACGCATAAATGCGAACTCAGTGTCAGATGCAGACGGGAAACCAACCTCGATCTGTTTGAATCCGATCCCAACTAGAAGCTGAAACATCTCTAGCTTCTCTTCCACAGACATGGGTACTGCGAGTGCCTGATTACCATCCCGGAGGTCCACGCTACACCACAGCGGTGCCTTCGTGATCTCGTGATCAGGCCATTGGCGATCGGGAAGATCGACTTTGGGAAACGGCCGGTATTTAGTTAAACTGTCAGGTTTCATGAGTCTACAAAAGAAGGGATGTTAAAAGGAAGAAAGGACTAGGGCGAATAGTCAGGACGATTGCCCTGAATTACTGCTAGTGAGCCAATCCGGTGCGATCTATGCACGCAAGAGTAGGCCCGCGCCACTAAGTCGCAGGTTGCCGAGGGTCGTCAGGAGTCTGTCTTTCGGCATACCAAACATCGCCAGGAGCCTAGGAACATTTCATGCGCTGTCCACAGGAAACTCTCACTGTAATAGACTCATTCTTCTCCAGCATCCTCGTCCCCACCAGCGGACAGCTCCCAGTGGCGCCCCAAGCAATACGCAATGAAGGCGGCGTAGAGCGCCGAGGCCACCACGGAATAGAGTGCCCATGTCGGAAAGCCAAGCACCACCGGGGGCAACCGATCCGAAGGTAGGAAGAACCACGGCACCGTGAATACCAGTGCCAGAAGCGAGTAGGTATAGAGAGCACCTTTGCTGCGAATCATCACTAAATGCTAACCAAATCACCCGCCATGTCGAGCCCCCAATCATCCCTAACAACGCCCTCAGATCAGCTCTTCTGACGCTCAAATTTCCCTTGCTCGGCCTCTAGTCACTACTTAGAAATTAAAGATGCATTTCACCCCCATGACAATTCGGCGCACGTTCCTTCACGCCGGGGCTGCCTTGGCCCTGTGCCTAGGCAATTCACTCGTGGCGGCCGACCTGAGCACGACCGCTCTCGCCAAACCTGCACCACCCACTGGACACACCCTCTTTACCTCCGTGCCCATCAACAATTCGGGCGTTGAGCTGCCTCCCGTCATGCCTGACCCTAGCGACCCGCTTGGCTTCCTCTATGGCTCCGGCTTCGAATACGGTGGCCTCGCCATGGGCGACGTGAATGCCGACGGCAGACCAGATCTATTCATCGCCGGATCTCCAGGACGCAGCCGGCTCTTTCTTCAAAACGCCGATTTCAAGTTTGAAGACGTCACTGACGCTGCTGGAGTGAACCCTGGGAAAGCTTGGGGCCGCGGCTCCTCCTTTGCAGACATTGATAACGACGGTGACCTTGATCTCTACTTGGCCATCCACGACGCGCCCAATCAGCTGTTTATCAATGAAGGCGTGAGTGACTCCGGCCTACCCAAATTTCGCGAGTCCGCTGCTTCCTACGGCCTCAATTTGAGTGATGCCAGCCTCATGCCGTCGTTCTGTGACTATGACAGGGATGGCGACCTTGACCTCTACCTTCTCACAAACCAATTCCATTGGCCAGGCGGTGCCGTTCCCAAAGACATCATCAAATTGAACAACGGTCGTCCCTATTTGGAACCCAAGCACGCCAAATACTTCCAGCTCGTTTCCGCCGGCAAAGGCAAGGTTACCTACAAGAATCTCGGAAGACGCGACTTCCTCTTTCGCAATGACGGCAATGGTCGCTTCACTGAAGTTAGCAAAGATTCCGGCCTCTCACTTGCGCGAGGGCGTGGCCTTTCCTCAACCTGGTGGGACTATGACGGCGATGGCTGGCTCGATCTCTATGTCGGTAATGACTGGGAAGACCCCGATCGACTTTATCGCAACCAAGGCGATGGCACCTTCAAGGATGTCGTCAAAGAGACCGTCCCGCATACCACCTGGTTCTCCATGGGTTCGGACATTGGAGATCTCAACAGCGACGGCATCATGGATCTCTTCAGCGCCGACATGTCCGGAACCACTCACTACAAACGTAAGATCAGCATGGGTTCCATGAATGCGGAGCAGAATGCTTTCCTCGTAACCGCACGCCCGCCTCAATACATGCGCAATGCCGCCTTTCTCGGCACGGGGACCAAGCGAGTGTTAGAAGGCGCCTATCTCATGGGCCTTGCCAATTCTGATTGGTCGTGGTGCGTCAAGCTTCGCGACTTCGACAACGACGGGCACTGCGACGTCTTCATCACCAATGGCATGGCGCAGAATATCGTCGCCACGGAAACTAGCGATGGCGGCAAACCCGGCGCCGACGATCTACGCAAAGAGCGTAACCTCGCCTTCCGCAACGACGGACATGCTCACTTCAGCGATGTCAGCAAGGACTGGGGCATTGATTACTTCGGCCTCAGCCTAGCATCTTCCTGCGGTGACCTCGATCGCGACGGCGACCTAGATCTCATTGTCATCAATCAGGACGAATCACCCTCAATCTATCGCAACGGCTCCACAAGCAACCGCTGCACCGTGCAATTGAAAGGCACCCTCTCAAACAAACACGGACTGGGTTCTATCCTGACTATCAAAACCGCCACATCCACACAAACACACCAGGCCCTACTTACTAGAGGCTATCTTGGCTCAGACGACCCTATCATAACGATTGGACTGGGAAACGCGAAACAGATTAAGAAGCTCACCGTCAACTGGCCCAGCGGACAGGTCAGCCAATTTGCTAACATTGCCGCAAATCAAGCGCTTGTCATCACCGAACCATCCGACAAACCCACTCAAACCGCCACACCCCCGAGTCAGCCTCAGTTCTCTCGATCGGACATCTTTAAGCAAACCCCTCACCGCGAGTCGCCCGTGGATGACTTCGTTCGCGAACCGCTTCTTCCAAACAAGCTATCACAACTCGGCCCCGCCATCGCCGTCGGAGACATTGATGGTGACGGAGACGACGACCTCGCCCAAGGAGGAGCCCGTGGTCAAACCACCATGTTGCTCCTCAACAATGGCAAAGGGGGCTACGATGCGCGTTCGCTAAGCGGAACCGAAGCTTTCGAAGACATGGGCCTGCTCTGGATCGATGTCGACAATGATGGGGACCTCGATCTCTATGCAGTCAGCGGAGGCGTAGAATGCTCCCCTGGTGAACCCGTTCTCCAAGATCGCCTATTCCTCTCAGAACCTGGCCTACGCTTCCGAATCGCCCCGCAAGGCACCTTACCAAAGATGTTAGATAGCGGCGGCCCAATCACAGCTGCAGACTTTGATCGCGACGGCGATATGGACATCTTCGTTGGCAGTCGCGTCGTTCCTGGCGCGTTCACCACGACACCAACAAGTCATTTGTTAGAAAACATCGGTGGCAAGTTTCGCGACATCACGCAATCCCACGCGAAAGGACTCGCTAAAACGGGCATGGTCACCTCAGCCACGTTTGCCGATATCGACAACGATGGTTGGCAAGACCTACTCGTGGGCCACGAATGGGGACCTATCAAAGTCTTTCACAACAAGGACGGCAAGTTCGTCGACCAAACCACCGCCGCAGGTCTAAGTAAATTCACTGGCTGGTGGAATAGTCTCGCCGCTGGCGATCTAGACAATGACGGCGATCTCGATCTCGTCGCCGGAAACTTTGGGCACAACACCAAGTACCACGCGACACCAGAGAAACCGGTAATGATCTTCGCAGGCAAGTTCGGCACCGACCATCTCCAGCTCGTCGAAGCCGAGTATGAAAACGACAGCCTCTTCCCGGTGCGAGGCCGCAGTTGCTCCACCCGAGCCATTCCCCATCTCGCCAATAAATTCACCACGTTCCACGACTTTGCTCTAGCAGAAGTCAACGAAATCTACGAAAAGGAACACTTCGCCCAAGCACAACGCCACGAAGTCACCACGCTGGACACCGCCATCTTCATCAATGACGGTAACGGCAAGTTCACATTCAAGCCACTCCCCCACCTCGCCCAGATCGCCCCCGTCTATGGAATCACCCTAACAGATCTCGACGGCGACGGCCACCGTGACATCTACCTCGCCCAAAACTTCTACAACCCGCAGCCCGAAACGGGACGCATGGCCGGGGGCCTAAGCGTTTGGTTGCGCGGCGACGGGAAGCTAGGCTTCAAACCTGTCTGGCCCAAAGAAAGCGGCCTCCTGGTCCCAGACGACGCCAAAAGCACGGTCCTCACAGACATTAACAATGACCGTGTTCCCGATCTTGTCATTGGCGTGAATGACAGTCCCCCCATCGTCTATCTAAATCGCCAAAAAGCAAGGCACAAGATCATCGGTATCCGGCTTGCCGGTCAGGGCCTTGGCGCACGCCTCACCTTGAAAACAAAGTCTGGCTCCACCCAGACCGCTGAGATTAACGCAGGCGGCGGCTATCTTTCCCAATCTACCACACGCCGAACCTTTAGTATTCCAAAGAACGACACGATTACCGCCGTCACCGTCCAATGGCCCAACGGCACCAGGCGTGTCTACAAAGACAATCTTGCGAACGACGAGATTATCTTACGACCATAGCATGATATCCACAAGGCTAGCGAAGCTAGAGCTCCTAGCAATCATGCTACTCGGCCTCACCTTGGGCAATGCATCAGCTCAGGCCAAATCGCCAACCGCAGCGAACGAAAGCTTGGAGACCATCCTCGCCACCATTCGCAGCCGCACCAACGACGACCACCCCTTCTTCGGCGACGCTGCCGCGCGAAAGCTCCGCCGAGAGTTAAAGAGCCTTGTCCCCCGGAATGATCCCGGCACGTACCTGAAGACCTTGATGGTCCTTGGGAACCAGGAAATCGATCTCGGGAACCTCGACGAAGGCATCGCCAGGCTAACCGAAGCCTATGACTTTCTGAATCAACTCAAAGTCCCGAATTCCATTCGGGCCGAGATCTGCGCCAGCCTCGGAAATGCCTATCTCCGATTGGCAGAATCCGAGAACTGTTGTGCCAGCTACTCCCCCGAAAGCTGCATTGTGCCACTCACAGGCAACGCCATTCATCAGAAACGCCGTGGGTCAGAACAGGCGATCAAGTACTTTGCCGAGGTCTTCCCTCTCCAGAAGGTCGATCAGAGTCTAAAACTCAAGTGCGCCTGGCTTACCAATGTCGCCTACATGACACTAGGTGAGTATCCAGACAAGGTTCCCTCAGGCATCCGCATTCCTCCAGCCACATTCCGGTCCAAGCTCCCCTTCCCTCAGTTCGCGAACATATCTCACACACTCGGACTCGATCAATTTAACCTCGGCGGCGGAGCCATCATGGATGACTTCGATGGTGATCACGACCTCGATCTGATCACGTCTTCCTGGGACACCGCAGTTTCTATGCAGTTCCACCAGAATCAAGGGAACGGAACGTTCACCAACCGCAGCGTAACAGCGGGCTTGGCCAACCAGTTAGGCGGCCTCAACCTCGTCCAAGCAGACTATGACAACGACGGCGACCTTGATGTCTATGTCTTGCGCGGCGCATGGCTCGGCGCCCTCGGCAAACATCCCAACTCGCTCCTTCAGAACCAAGGGGACGGCACCTTCATCGATCGCACCCTCGAATCGGGTCTCGGAAAGTACCACTACCCCTCGCAAACAGCTGCCTGGGCCGATTACGATAACGACGGTGACCTTGACCTCTATGTCGGCAACGAAACCATCCCGAACGAAATCACGTCTCCTTGCCAGCTCTTCAGGAATCAGGGCAACGGCACCTTCATTGAATGTGCAAAGGCTGCCGGAGTCACCAACGAACGCCTCGCCAAAGGCGTTGCTTGGGGAGACATCGACGGCGACCGATGGCCCGACCTCATCGTCTCGAACCTCGGCGAAAAGAACCGACTCTATCACAATCAAGGTGACGGGACGTTCGTCGATCGCGCTGCTGAGCTAGGAGTAGACCGCCCAATCTTCAGCTTTCCTCTATGGACGTGGGACTACAACAATGATGGTCTCCTAGATCTCTTCATCTCTTCCTACGACCGTAATGTTGGCAACGTGGTCATACACAGCATGGGCCAGCCCACCAAAACGGAACCACCTGGACACTATCAAGGCACTTCCAAAGGCCAATTCACCAACAGAGCGAAAGCCCAAGGGCTCACCCAACCCATGATGCCCATGGGAAGCAATATCGGTGACCTCAACAACGACGGCTACCTCGATTTCTACCTCGGCACAGGCGAACCACAGATTTCCGTCATTCTACCTAACATGATGTACCTAAATCTTCGTGGTGCCCGATTCGCTGACATCACTATGGCTGGCGGCTTTGGGCATCTTCAGAAAGGCCATGCCGTGGTCTTCGCTGACTATGACGAAGATGGCGACCAAGATGTCTTCGAACAAATGGGCGGCGCCAAACCGGTCGACAAGTATCGCGACGCCCTCTACGCCAATCCAGGCTTCAAGAACAACTGGCTAAAAGTTAAACTCGTCGGCACGCAGTCAAATCGCTCCGCCATCGGTGCCCACATAAGCGCCGAGCTTGTCGAAGGTGACAAGAAACGCACGGTCTACCGCCACATCGGCAGCGGCGGCAGCTTTGGAGCCAACCCACTCCGCGAACACATCGGCCTAGGGAAAGCCACCCAAGTTGCCAAGCTTTACATTTATTGGCCCACGTCGGACCAACGCCAAACCTTTGACAATGTCAGCGGCAACCGATTCATCGAAATTACCGAAGGCTCCAACGAGCTCCGAGTCATTCGCTGATACCCAGGTGCGATTCCAGCGCAGCCATCACATCATCCACTTCGATCTCGTTCAGACAGCGGTGATCCAAAGGACACTCCGCCAAGAAACAAGGAGTACACTCCACATGCTGCCGTAGTATCAGTGCCTTCGACGATAACGGCCCCGTCTCAATCGGCTCGCTCGGCCCGTAAATCGCAATCGTCGGCAAACCATACACCGTCGACGCCAAATGCACCCATTCGTTGTCATTCGACAATAGCATTCCCACACGATCTAACGCCGCCAACTTCCCTTCCACATCGCCAACTTCCAACTCTAGCACCACCCTATTCTCGCCCAGTTCAGACTGCAAAGGCAACCAAGCCTCCCGCCCCTCGGCGCTAACCCACACCCGCCACTGAAGGCTATCAGGACTCATTCGAATCACTTCTTCAAATCGCTCGCGAGGCCACACATAAGACGTTCCAATTTCACTTTCAGGAGCCATCCCTACGACTTTCAGTCCGGCGTCCGCACACCCACGCTTCATCGGAACTCGTAAGGTCACATCGTCAACCACCTGCGCACCTAACCGATGCGCCACTCTCAAGTAAGAGCGGTGCCGATGCTCAGGTGGTCCCAGCTTTCTTGGCATGTTCAGCAAATCATCAAACTTATCCGACACGGGATGACTCTCCATCCCCGTTGTCCGCGCCACATTAAAGGCCTGCAACTCTGCCAGAGCAGCGCTCTCTTGATTGATCACCACGCCCAAAGCAAAAGAACCATCGCCCTCAGACGCCTCACCCACCCTAGCAAATCCATCACATGCATTGACAAGACTCCAAAACGGCTCCATCGATGCGGTCGTCAACACCGTAAGATAAACATCAGGCCGGCCTCGTTTGATTGCCCGCACCGCAGGTACTGCGAGGCAAGCCTCCCGCACGTCATCTGGCACCCTTACAAGAACCCTAAACGGAGCCAACCCCTCCACTGATTGCTCTGCTGACAAGGCCAACTCCCAATCAAACCGACTCGGCAACAAACGATTCACCGGCGGGTACCAACAATCCGCCTCCCAATCCATCTCTGCCGGAGACGCATGAATACGCCGTGCAAAATGCTCCACCAGTGCGGATGTCAGGCGAGTCACAGACCCGTCTCCCGACATCGCCTCACCGATTTCCAACGTCAGCCCCTCATCATCCACACGACACCAAACCGGCAGCACAGGCACCCCAGTCTCAACCGCGAAAGCCGCACCCTTCGACGAAACCGCCGTCAGCTCGCCCAAAAAATCCGTCAGCTGAGCTGAACCCTCCTGTGGGAAAAACGGCAGCTCAAAGGCCAACCCATGCCCGCGTTCAAGCACCGGAATATGAGCGGACGCATCCTCGTGCAGCCGAAAAACGACGCTCACCACCGGCTTCGGCTCCTGTGCCATCTGCTGCAACAGTCCCGTCAGAAAACCCTGCACATACACGAGCAGATAGCCTTTCCCCGCCTCCTGCAACGGCTTCAGCCGACTCAACCCATCAAACTGAATCTCCTCCGCAATCTCGCCAACTGCCGATTCATCCGTCAACCGCCGGTGAATTGCATCAATCTCTGACTGCTTGGAAAGAACCGCCTCGATCGCCGACCTTTCGGGCGCCGCGCTCTTCAGACGCTCCAGCCCACGGGTCACCACCCGTTCACGATGCCTTCGCGTCTCAACGGCAGGATCGTCCTCACCCCTAAAGAGGGAACTCAGCCCCTTCCCAATCCCAGAAATCCAACCTTTCATCTTCTGACATCTGGGCCCGCTAGACTCTCTACGTCAATGCCGAACGATCAGCAGCCCCGAATAGAGGCAGACTTACTTGGACTCAGGAACAGGCACCTCTGCTTCTTCAGCGGGCACCTCTGCTTCTTCAGCGGGCACCTCTGCTTCTTCAGCGGGCACCTCTGCTTCTTCAGCGGGCACCTCTGCTTCTTCAGCGGGCACCTCTGCTTCTTGA
>Ga0213868_10001098_pt1 | contig 26184 bp, 20 predicted proteins | sample PICome_9_FD_160087 | JGI IMG/M metagenome (GOLD analysis project Ga0213868, IMG submission 160087) | Coastal seawater microbial communities near Pivers Island, North Carolina, United States - PICO127 | ecosystem: Environmental > Aquatic > Marine > Coastal | place: USA: North Carolina... | reverse complement strand
TCATCGCGTCATGATCCTGGTGGAAGAGCCGCGCAAGATCGAAGGGGCAATCCGCTGCCCCTATCACAGCTGGTGCTATGCCACGGACGGACGCCTTGTCAGCACCCCGCATGTGGGCGGCCCGGGTCAGAACACCCATGATGGCATTGACCGCAGCCTTTTGGGGCTGATCGAAATCCGCAGCTATATCTGGATGGACGTGGTTTTCGTCAATATCAGCGGCACCGCCCCGGCCTTTGAACAGGCCAATGCCGATCTAATTGCCCGGTGGTCCGAATTTGACCAACCGCTCTATCACGGCGGTGCGAACAGCCGGTTTCAGCTTGACCTCAACTGCAACTGGAAACTGGCCGTAGAGAATTATTGCGAGAGCTACCATCTGCCTTGGGTGCATCCCGGCTTGAACACCTATTCCCGCCTTGAGGATCATTACCACATTGAGGCCAAGGAAAAGTTCTCCGGTCAGGGCACCTTGGTCTACCGACAGCTCAAGGACGAGAACGGCCATGTCTTTCCGGATTTTGCGGGTTTGTCAGACAAATGGGACACGGCGGCCGAATATATCACCGTCTATCCGAATGTCCTGCTGGGCGTGCACCGGGACCATACTTTTGCAATCATATTGATCCCTGACGGTCCGGAAAGAACGATAGAGCATATTCACCTCTACTACGCCCAAGAGACGACTTCGGCAGAATTGCGCGACCGGAACACGGAACAGTGGAAAATCGTCTTTGCCGAGGATGTCTTTGTGGTCGAGGGCATGCAAAAGGGCCGCCACGCGGTGCAATTCGACGGGGGCCGGTTTTCACCCGCAATGGACGGACCGACCCATCTTTTCCACGATTGGGTTGCCGCCCAGATGGAGCGTCACCGCGCCCTGCCCCAAGCGGCCGAATGAACGCGCTGAATGACGCGTTGCTGGCCGCCCATGCAGCGGGTGACGGCCGCGCGCTGGTGCAGCTTTACGAACAGGCGGCAGACCAGGCGGGCACGCCTGACACTGCGGGCTTTTTCCTGACGCATGCCTATGTTTTTGCGCTTGAGACAGATCACCCGCATGCCACGGAATTGCGGCAACGTCTGATTGACGCGGGGCGCGAGGAACCCTTGCAGGCCCCGCTGCCCCCCAAAAGATAGCGGGCGGATCAGTCCAGAACGGGCGGTTTCCGGTCTGGCCAATCCGTGGCCAGATGCCATTCCTGCGCCAGCCGCAATAGCTGTCCGTCGCTGGCACGCGGGCCGATCAGTTGCAGCCCGGCGGGCAGTCCATTGTCCCCAAAACCTGCAGGGATATTGACCACCGGCAGGCCGATCAGGCTGGCCGGTATCACGACCTGCATCCAGCGGTGATAGGTGTCCATGCTGACGCCTGCGATTTCGACGGGATGGTCAAGGGTCAGATCAAAGGGCCAGCACTGCGCCGAGGGCAGGATCAGCGCATCGTATTGGGCAAACAATTCAGTCGTGCGGCGGAACCAGTCAGACCGGATCATGCTGGCGCGGTGCAGCTCAAGCGCGGTCAGGCGGTTGCCCCGCTCGATCTCCCAAATCGCGGCCGGTTTCAAAAGCGCGCGCTTTTTCGGATCGTTGTAATCGTGTTGTGCGCCGCAGGCCACGGCAAAGGACCGCAGGGTGATCCAGCTGTCCCACATCCGCTCTGCGTCAAAGGGGGCCGGTATGACCTCTACCGTATGGCCCAGGGCTTCGATCTGCTGCAGGGCCGTCTCACTGATCTGCGAAATACCCGCCTCATAGGCAAGCGCACCGCCCCAATCCCCAAGCCAGGCAATCCTTTGCGCGGGCAAGGGCTGTGCAATCGTCGGGGCGGTGAGACCGACAATGCTGTTGTTGGGCTGGCGCGGGTCCGGGCCTGCCATCGTGTCTGCCAGCAGCGCCAGATCCACGGGATTGCGCGCCATAGGTCCAGAGGTGGCCAGCTGATGCATGAAAACATCGCCCAAAGGCTCTGCCGGTACAGCGCCCCAGCTGGGCCGCATCCCGTAGACATTCTTCCAGCCAGCCGGGTTGCGCAGCGACCCCATCATATCTGATCCATCTGCCACGCTCACCATCCGCGCGGCCAAGGCCACCGCCGCCCCGCCAGAAGAGCCACCAGCAGAGCGGCCCGCATCATAGGGATTGCAGGTGGCACCATGGACGGGATTGAACGTATTGCTGCCCAGACCGAACTCAGGCGTATTTGTCTTGCCGATGATCAGCGCCCCGGCGGCACGCAGGCGGGCCACGAAAAGGTCATCGCTTTCAGCGACCTGATCCTTGTAGATCGGCGAACCTCTGGTGGTCCGCAGGCCCTGAGCGTTCGAAAGGTCCTTGATCGCCATGGGAATGCCATGCAGCCAGCCCTTGCGCGGGGCGTCATCCGCCGCCCTGGCTTCCTGCATCAACTCATCGGCATCCCGCAAGGAAACGATCGCGTTCACCTTGCCGTTAACGGCGTTGATGCGGGCCAAGGTGGCCTGCATCAGCTCTGCGGCGCTCAACTGCCCGCGGTCAATCGCCTTTGACAGCGATAAAGCGTCTTGATTCATGATATCCATGACCGCACGAGAACAACCATCGCGGTTGAACGCAAGTCCTATTGTGATCATGATCCGATTGGACAGCCGGAATTCAATCTGCGCCGTTGGGCCCGGTCAACCGCCCTGCGCTTCGGCGCGGCTCTTGCCGCTGACCGCAAGGGCAAGGGTCGCCCCCATCAATCCGTCCAAATCACCATCGAGCACGCCTTTGGTGTCTGATGTCTCAAAATTGGTCCGAAGATCTTTGACCATCTGATAGGGCTGCAGGACATAAGACCGGATCTGGTTGCCCCAGCCCGCATCACCGGCACTTTCATGGGCCTCATTGACCAGCGCGGAACGTTTGTCCAATTCCATCTGGTACAAGCGGCTTTTCAGCGCTTTCATCGCGATGTCGCGGTTCTGGTGCTGGGATTTTTCCGAACTGGTCACCACGATTCCCGTGGGGTGGTGGGTGATCCGCACAGCCGAATCCGTGGTGTTGACGTGCTGTCCACCCGCACCCGATGACCGGTAGGTGTCGATCCGGATATCGGCGGGGTTCACCTCGATCTCGATATTGTCGTCCACCACGGGATAGACTTTGACGGAAGTGAACGATGTATGCCGCTTGGCCGCGGAATCGAACGGCGAGATGCGCACCAGACGGTGCACGCCGCTCTCTGATTTAAGCCAGCCGTAAGCGTTATGGCCCGAGATCTTGTAGGTGGCGGATTTGATGCCCGCCTCCTCGCCCGCGCTTTCGGCCTGAAGCTCCACTTTATAGCCCTTCTTTTCGGCCCAACGGACATACATCCGCGCCAGCATGCTGGCCCAGTCGCAACTCTCGGTGCCGCCCGCGCCCGAATTGATCTCAAGAAAAGTGTCGTTGCCGTCTGCTTCGCCGTCCAGCAACGCCTCAAGCTCTTTTTGGGATGCCGTGACTGCCAGCGCCTTCAATGCCGCTTCGGCATCGGCGATGACCTCGGCGTCGTCTTCCATCTCGCCCAGCTCAATCAGCTCGACGTTGTCGGCCAGCTCATGCTTGATGCCCTCATAGGTGCCGATGGCATCGACCAGATTCTGACGGTCCCGCATGAGTTTTTGGGCAGCATCCGCATCATCCCAAAGATTTGGGTCCTCAACACGGGCGTTGAATTCCTCAAGCCGATGTTGGGCCGTTTCCACACCCAGTCGTTGTCCCAGCAATTCCAAAGACTTGGAAATCTGTTCGACGGTGTTTTGTACCTCTGCGCGCATGTGTTCTGGCCTTTGATGACTGCGCTACGGACATAGACCACAGGCCCGCCCGCAGCAAGCCGTAGGGTGGGGTTTCACCCCACCCTGGTTGTTAATAAAGACCGCCTGAGGACAAAGTTCCAAAGCTGGCCTTGGGCCCGACAACCGCCTTCTTGCCGGTTGAGGTCGTCACCTGCCGTGATCCCTGACCGACTTCCTCGACCAGAGGGAGGTCTGAACCCATGGCAAAGCCACCGTCGAAGGTGATGCCAAAGATCGGTTCTTCGCCGAAACGGAAACATTCAGAAACCACATTGGGACCCGACGCACCATCGCTCAGCCTTGCGCCGGAGAAGCGGTCGATGTTGATGAATTCGCAATCCTTCGGCACCGTGAATTCCCCGCCGCCGTATTTCTTGACCGCCGCTGACATGAATTTCTGGAACACAGGACCGCACATGCCCCCGCCAGAGGCCCCACGCCCCATTGGCCGGGGCTGATCATAGCCGATGTAACAGCCCGCCGCGATGTTCGAGGTAAAGCCCACGAACCAGACATCCTTGGCGTCATTTGTCGTCCCTGTCTTGCCGGCCGTTGGAACCGGCAAATTCACACTGCTCCGCGCGGTTCCGCGTTCAACGACGCCCCGCATCATTGAGGTCAGCTGGTAGGCCGTGACCGGGTCCATCACCCTTTCGCGGTTTGAAATCACCCGCGGTGCCTTGCCGGGTGCCAGGCTGGCCAGCTGGCAGTCATTGCAGATGCGTTCGTCGTGCTTGTAAACCGTCCGGCCATAGCGGTCCTGGACACGGTCCACCAAGGTAGGCTGCACGCGTTCGCCGCCATTGGCGAACATCGCATAGGCGCTGACCATCTGATACAGAGTCGTTTCCTGTGAACCCAGCGCATTGGCCAGAACCGGCTCCAGATCGTCATAGACACCGAACCGTTCGGCATAGCTGCCGACCACGTCCATTCCGACTTCCTGGGCCAGACGGATGGTCATCAGGTTACGCGACTGTTCAATCCCGGTGCGCAGCGGTGTCGGGCCGTAATAGCGGTTTGACGCGTTCTTGGGGCGCCACACGCCCTGGGGTGTGTTGATCTCAATCGGGGCATCGACCACGATGGTGGCGGGGCTATAGCCGCTGTCCAGCGCAGAGGCATAGACAAAGGGCTTAAAGCTGGAACCGGGCTGGCGCTGCGCCTGCGTGGCACGGTTGAAGACTGAGGCCTGATAGGAAAATCCGCCCTGCATGGAGATCACACGTCCGGTGTCCACATCCATCGCAACAAAGGCCCCCTGCACTTCGGGCACCTGCCGCAGGGTCCAGCGGATAAAGCTGCCGTCGGCATCGGCAGTCATCTGGCGAACCAGCACGACATCACCGACCTCCAGCAGATCACCGGCCACACGGGCCTTGCCGCGCGCCACTGTGCCATCTTCGCGCTGCTTGCGGGCCCATTGCACATCCTTTGCGGGGATGAAATGACCCTCTGCCGTCTCGCCGACGCCCTCGATCCCGATGCGGGCATCATTTTCACCGACGCTTAGGACAACGGCTGGAAACCACTGGGCTTCCAGATCAATGTCGCGCGGCACCTGCACGCCGGCCAATGCCGCGCGCCAGGTTTCTTCTGAGGTCAGTTGGTCGGCCGGTATTTTTTCGCCCGTCCCACGCCATACGCCCTGGCTGCGGTCAAACGATTCAAGCTGGGCGCGCAGGGCATTTGCCGCGATCGGCTGCATTTCATTGTCGATTGTTGCGCGCACCGTCAGGCCACCGGTAAAGAATTCACCTTCGCCAAAGTTTTCAGACAACTGGCGCCGGATTTCGTCGGTGAAATAGTCGCGCGGCGGCAGGTCCGCCTTGAAGCTGTCGAAATCGCCATTCTGCACCGAACGCAGGGGCTGGGCTTTTTCGGTCTCATAGACTGCATCGGTGATATAGCCGTTTTCATGCATCTCGCGCAGCACGAAGTTGCGGCGCGATTGCAGCCGCTCCTTGCGGCGCACCGGGTGGTAATCTGACGGGGCCTTGGGCAATGACGCAAGGAAGGCCGCCTCATGCGGGGCCAATTCGCTGAGGGTCTTGTTGAAATAGGTCTGCGACGCGGCAGCCACGCCATAAGAATTCTGCCCCAGGAAAATCTCGTTCAAATACAGCTCAAGAATTTTCTCTTTATCCAATGTCTCTTCGAGACGGGCGGCAAGGATGATTTCCTTGATCTTCCGTTCTGCCCTGCGGTCACCTGACAAAAGAAAGTTCTTCATGACCTGCTGCGTGATCGTCGAGGCCCCGCGCACATCGCGCCCCCTGGAGCGGACAGCATCAATGGCGGCAGCACCGATGCCGCGCAGGTCATAGCCGTCGTGTTCGTAAAAATTCTTGTCCTCGGCCGAAACGAAGGCCTGTTTGATCAGCGGCGGAATCGTATCGGCAGGCGCAAAAAGGCGGCGTTCCTTGGCAAATTCGTCAATCAGACGCCCTTGGCCGGAATAAATCCGACTGATGGTGGGCGGCGTGTATTGGGCCAGGCTTTCGTGACTGGGCAGGTCACGGCCATACATCCAAAAGACCGCGCCGATGGTCAGCGCCACCATGCCGATGCTCATGGTCAGGGTGGTAAAGATACCGCCCAGAAAAGAAAGAATAAATCTGAACACCTGATGCGCCCTTTGACTGGCAAACTATTCGTCTCTTATACGGGAAGGCCGCGGAATGGTCAAAACCTCACGGCCGCGATTATCGGCCGATACCTGCGCAACTTCGCGTGATCATTGGCATGTGATCATTGGCGCACCAAAGGTGCACGGGCCGCATCCTGATCCCGCCAGTTCAGGATCGCATCAGCCATGGCGTTTATCATCACCGACCGCCAGATTGGATCGCGCAGGTTCTTGAGATCCCTGTCAGAGCTGAGAAAGCCTACCTCGACCAAAACCGAAGGGATATCGGCGGATTTCAGAACCGAAAACCCTGCCCGCCGCAGCGGTCTGCGGTTCATCGGGCCACCGGCGGCTGCCATCCCCTCAATCAACACACGCGCCAGATCATCTGAACGCGGTTCCGTCTCTTGGCGGGCAAGATCCAGCAGGATGCCGGCCACCTGATCATCCGATCCGGTCAGATCCGCGCCCGCGATGATGTCGGACCGGTTATGCCGTTCCGCCAGATGCGCGGTGGCGGCATCGCTGGCCTCATCCGACAAGGTATAGACCGTCGCCCCCTTGGCCCCGCCCTGGCTGAGACTGTCGGCATGTAAAGAGATGAAAAGATCGGCCCGCGCCTGATGCGCGATGGCGACCCGGCTTTCCAGTGCCACGAAAACATCATCGTCACGGGTCATAACCACATCTGCCCCCTCGCGCATCAAAGCGTCGCGCAAACCGCGCGCAAAACTCAGCATCAGGTCCTTTTCCGCGATGCCTTCGCGTTCGGCACCCGGATCAATGCCGCCATGACCGGGATCAATCGCCACGACAAATCGGGCATCCTCAGGGTCAGGTGGCTGTGGTGGTGGGGTCAGCGCAAGGGTCCAGTCAGGGTCAAGTGCGGGTCCAATAGCTGCGGCAAAGGCGGCAGGACCGGCGGCCCTGAGCGAGATTTCCAGCGTTGCCGCCCCGCTGGCGATGTCAACGGGCATGCCGATTTCGACGGGCACCATCGGTTCGGCCAGATCGGCGACCAGCCGTGACCAACCGGGCCGAAAAGCACCAAAGCGGATGGCCGATATCCGCCCCGGTTCTGGCAGGATCATCGCGGGCCGGATGCCCGCCCAATCGGCCTCTTTGAAATCAACGACCAAACGGGCCGGGTCATTCAGCAAGAAAACCCTGTAAGGCACACCCTGGCTCAATGCGATGGTCACGCGGGTCTTGCCGAACCAACCATCGGTAATCGTGCTCTTGGCTGGATCCACGCGAGCCAGCGCGCTGAGATCCTGCGCCGCCGTCTGGCTTGCGCAGAGCAACACCATTGCCATGGCCTGAAGAAACGCCCGTATCATATCACCGCTTTTCGCTTTTGTTTTGCGCAGACTAGCAGTGTTGTGCGGCGCAATCCAGCATCTCAGCGCCCTGCCAGAAAGTGTTTGAGGCAGGCCAGACCTTCTTCGATGTCGCGGGTCGCGCGGGCATAGGAAAACCGCAGCGTGGTGGCCCCGCGCGCAGGATCAAAATCCAGACCCGGCGTGACCGCGACGCCCGCCTGCTCAAGTATCTCTGCGGCAAAGGCGCGGCTGTCAGAGGTCAGGTCAGACACATCGGCATAGACATAAAACGCGCCATCGGGTGGGGCAAAAGTGGTAAAGCCCGCATCTGCCAGCCCCTCCAGCATCAGCTGCCGGTTGGCGCGGTAGACATCCATATTGGCCTGCAATTCAACGTCACATTCCATCGCGGCAAGGGCTGCGATCTGACTGGCATGGGGGGCACAGATAAACATGTTCTGGGCAATCCGTTCGACCACGCGCACATGATCCTCCGGCACCACCATCCAGCCCACGCGCCAACCTGTCATGGAAAAATACTTGGAAAATGAATTGATCACATAGCAATCATCCGTCAGTTCCAGCGCGGTCACGGCCTTTTTGTCGTATTCGACGCCGTGGTAAATCTCGTCCGAGATGAAGGACGCCTGCTGGTCTGCACAGGCCTCCACCAGCGCCCCCATCGCATCCTTGTCCAGCATGGTTCCGGTGGGATTGGCGGGCGACGCCACCATGAGCCCCGCCAGGTCCATCCCTGCGAAATCGGCCGGAACGGGCTGATAGCGGTTTTCGGCCGACGTGGGCAGATCCACAGGCTCCAGCGCCAGCGCCTTGAGGATCTGGCGGTAGCTGGGATAGCCCGGCGCACCAATGCCCACGCGGTCCGCGGTATCAAAAAGGGCGGTAAAGGCCAGAATGAACCCGCCCGATGACCCCGGCGTGATCACCACGCGGGATGGGTCCAGATCGACGTTATACCATTCGCCGTACATCTGCGCGATGCGTGCACGCAGTGCAGGCAACCCCAGCGCCACGGTATAGCCCAGGCTATCGCGCTGCATCGCGGATGTCAGCGCCTGTGTCGCCCCCGATGGGGCACCTGTGCCGGGCTGGCCCACTTCCATATGGATGATGTGACGGCCTGCCGCCTCTGCGGCGGCGGCGGCCTGCATCACATCCATCACAATAAAGGGATCAACGGCGGACCGGGTTGAAATGCGCATGGGCTTGCTCCTATCACTGTGGCGTGTATCACTGCGTTTCGCTTTATTCGTCAACCCGCCAGACACCCCAAGAGAGGTTAGTCCACATGTTTACCCGTTTGATCGCGACTGCCTTTGCTGCTGTCCTTGCCCTGCCCGTGCTGGCCTCTGACCTCAAAGAGTTCACCGATGAGGAACGCGCGCAATTCCGCGCCGAGGTGCGGTCATATCTGATGGAAAACCCCGAAGTGATCATGGAGGCCGTCGCACTGCTGCAAAACCGTGAGGCAGAGGCACAGGCGCAGGCCGACCTGAACCTTGTGGGCGACAATGCCGACGCAATTTTCAATGACGGCTTTTCGTGGGTTGGCGGCAATCCCGAGGGGGACATCACGCTGGTCGAATTCCTGGATTACCGCTGCGGCTATTGCAAACGCGCCCATAACGAAGTGGCCAAACTGTTGGAAACAGACGGCAACATCCGCCTGATCGTCAAGGAACTGCCTATTCTGGGCGAGCAATCGGTGATCGCCTCGCGTTTTGCCATTGCGACCAAACAGCTGGCCGGTGATGACAGCTACAAAGCGATGCATGACGCGCTGATGGAGTTGAAAGGCGAGGTAAGCCTGCCCGCCCTGCGCCGTCTGGCCACGACATTCGGGCTGGATGTGGATGCCATCGAGGCCCGGATGGACAGTGACGAGGTGACGATGGAAATCGCCAAGACCCGCGCATTGGCACAGGTTCTGGATATCTCAGGCACACCCACCTTCGTGATGCAGGACGAACTGCTGCGCGGCTATCTGCCCTATGATCAGATGCAGGCGCTGGTGGCGGAGAAACGGGGCTAAGCCACCTTTCGCGATACGCAACAGACGTCGGGCTCACCGCCCGGTTACGCTGTTTGAAACCGAAAATTTCAAGGCGTCATGGGACTGCTGATGTCTCAGCCGTGCCATGAGCCGCCCTATAGAAAGGTCTGGTGAAATTTCACCAGACGCTGGAAATGCGCCTCAAGCGACCGCTTGAGATGGGTCGCATCCTTGACCGTCAGAATATAGTCCACCAACAGGTTATACTGCTGAATTTGTCGGGGCAGACGTTGGGCCGGATCCAGCCGCAATTGGCGGTCGGTCTCTTCAATCACCTGAATTTTCTGCATGTCCGGCCAGTCGACCAAGCCGGTCGCCGGTGCAAGGCTCTTGCCATTCATCAAGCGCTGCTGCCGGTCGAAATGCTGGAACACTGCCTCTTCGAGCGGCTGCACCTCGCGCACGTCAGCGACGGGCCATGCCCAGACAAAGGCGATCTCCCAGACGTCAATCTGGCGGTTGGCAATCACGTCAGAGCGCGCCGAGGTCAGATGCCGCCGCACCCGGTTGCGGATGCCGTCAACCGACTGGCCAACATAGATGGGCTGCCCATCGAGATCGCATAGGGCATAAACGCCAATTTCATTAGTCAAATCGGTCAGTGCCTTGGAGCGGTAATCCTGTGCCCTGATCACGCGACCTCTCTTTGCGCCTCGGCCTGTAGAATCTTTTCAAACAGGGTTTTGTTCAGATAGGACACGATCGGCACCGCAACGCCGTCACCGGCAACCTTATAGGCCTGATTGTAACGCTCCGGCATCTTGAACTGGTCGCTCAGCCCCATCAGCCGGGCGACTTCCTTGCTCGACAACAGGCGCGCGCGGGTTTCATTGCCGTTGATGAACATGATGGTCTGGCGTGATGATCCACCAGCGGGGGTGCGCAGGCAACCGGCCAGACCGTCAAAGCGGATTTCGGCGCGTTGCCGGTTCAGCCCGCTTTGGTCGGGACGGCCACGTTTGTACAGCATGCCGATCTGCTCATTGCCGGCCTCGCGTGCCTTTCGGACCCGTGCCAGACTGGGCTCTGACATCAGCGACAACAGATGCGTCACATCCGGGGCAGAAAGCCAGCCGGTGTTGGGCAGATGATCCACCAAACTGTGCAGGCTGGGACGGCGGCGTGCAGGTTTGTGATGATCCCACCAGACCCATTGCCGTGCCATGCCCGCAGGCAGGCTGCGCACAAATGTCTTGATCTTGGCGGAATGAAACGGGCCCTCTGGCTGGGCCTGCGCCAGATCATAGGTCGGGATGTCCTTGCGGATGCCCACCACGAACAGACGCGGCCTGCTTTGCGGCAGGAAATGTGCGGCATCAATCTCAAGCGCGCCCACGCGGTAGCCCAGATCCATCAAGGTTTTCAGCACCGCCTTGAGGTCGCGGCCCGCATTGCGGGTCAACAACCCCACGACGTTTTCAAAGGCAATGATACGCGGGGCAAAACCGCGTTCGGCCGCCGCGCCGATCAGCCGGGCCCATTCCATGAACACACCGCTGCGGGCACCCGTCAGCCCGCGCCCCTTGCCAGCCAGCGAAAAGTCCTGACAGGGGCTTGAGGCCCAGTACAGGTCGATGGGTTTGAGCAGCGGATCAACGGACAGATCAGAAATATCGCCCTCAATCAGCGATGCCGCCTTCCAATTGCCGCGATATACATCGCATTTCATCGGGTCGATATCATTGGCAAAGTCACAGACCCAATTGCGCCCCAGACCCGCCCGCACCATCCCGGCACCACAGAAGAACTCCGCAAACCTGGGGGTATTATTCGATTTCGACACCATATCTATGTCTACTGCCGGGGAAGTTGGGTGTCGACTGGTAATTGGGCCGCAGTCAGTCAGCCTCGCGGGCCATGTCCACTTCAATCTGGGCTGCCTTTTTTTCAACCTGTTCGACGATATGTTCGATCATCTGTTCGTTGTTTTGCTTGTGGCTTTGCTTGCCCGCCAGATAGACCATGCCAGATCCGGCACCGCCCCCCGTAAAGCCCACATCGGTCATCAGCGCCTCGCCCGGCCCATTCACCACGCAACCGATGATCGACAGGCTCATCGGGGTCTTGATATGCTCCAGACGTTTTTCCAGCGCCTCAACGGTTTTGATCACGTCAAAGCCCTGACGGGCACAGGAGGGACAGGAAATGATATTCACGCCGCGATGGCGCAGCCCCAGCGATTTGAGGATTTCATAACCGACTTTGACCTCTTCGACGGGATCAGCCGACAAAGAGACGCGGATCGTATCGCCAATGCCCATCCACAAAAGATTGCCCAAACCAATGGCGGATTTGATGGTGCCCGAGGTCAGGCCGCCAGCCTCGGTGATGCCAAGGTGGATCGGCGCGTCGGTCGCATCGGCCAACTGCTGATAGGCAGCAGCGGCCATGAACACGTCAGAGGCCTTGCAGCTGATCTTGAATTCATGGAAATCGTTGTCCTGCAAGATCTTGATATGGTCCAGCCCGCTTTCGACCATCGCATCCGGGCACGGCTCTGCGTATTTGTCCAATAGGTGCTTTTCAAGCGAGCCCGCATTGACCCCGATACGAATGGAGCAATTATGGTCTTTCGCGGCTTTGATCACTTCCTTGACGCGTTTTTCATCACCGATGTTGCCAGGGTTGATCCGCAGGCAGGCCGCACCGGCCTGTGCCGCTTCGATGCCGCGTTTGTAGTGGAAGTGGATGTCGGCCACGATGGGCACGGTCAATTCTTTTACGATCTCTTTCAACGCCTTGGAAGATGCCTCATCGGGGACTGAGATGCGCACGATATCTGCACCAGCCTCGACTGCGGCCTGCACCTGCGCGATTGTGCCCTTGATATCCGTGGTCAGCGTATTGGTCATGGTCTGCACCGTGATCGGCGCGTCGCCCCCGACCGGGACATTGCCCACCATGATCTGGCGTGACTTCCGGCGGTAAATATTGCGCCACGGACGGATATGGTTAAGCGACATGAGGAAACCTTAGGATTGAAACGTTATTCAATACCTATTCAAACCCATTGCGCTTCGCAATGGTGTCTAGTTTGTCTGACAGGGCATTGCTGCCAAAATCGCCGGATCAATCTCGGAATTGGCCAGATCCGCGAACATGCGGCTCAGGGATTGATCGCCGACGGGGTCTACAGGATCATAAAGTGCCGCCAGGGCCTGGCTGTCCAATGGCAGGTTCGAGGTGATCGTGCCCCGATCGCCGACCGGACCATAGCATCCATCAGCCATGGCAAAATACAGCGCACCGGATTCGCCTGTGCGCAAGGTTGGCGGTTCTTCGGTGGCAGGAACGTTCCAGGTATCGCCCTTGTCCATCACCCCTTCGAAGATAACGCTGCCGTCGGCCGCGCTGACGCGCACCCATGACGGGAAGGCCGCGACCATGCGCACAGCGGCCGCAGGGCCTTCGACGACCTGCGGCACAGCCGGCGATTGGTCGATCTGCGTCAAGGCCGCTGTCATCGTTGCCGAGGGGGCGAATAATTCAGGTGAGGTGAAGTTGCCCGATGACCGTGGGTCAATCGTTGCGATCGGCGCATCACGGGCCACCAGAACCGGCAGATCAAGCGCCTGAGGACGGTAGAGACGGTCCAGCGCATCGGCACGCGGGGATTGGTTCAGACTCGCCGTGGCAGGGCCTTCGTCCTCTTGGAACACGCCGCTCAGCGCGCCTTGCAGGGGGTCAAGGTCTGACAGGACCACGGGGGTCTGGTCCACCGGGGCGACCTGCACCCGCTGCACTTCTTGCAGCACGCTCCAGCCGCCATAGCCGATCCCGCCGATCAGCGCGACCAATACGGCCAGTGACCCAACAGCAGCGGGTTCAATTCTGCTAAAGAAACTTTCGCCGACCGGGGTAAAGGGTGTTTTAGACTGCGAAAACAAATCCGCATCGCTGGCGCGTTTACGGCGATCTTCAAAGGCTGGCTTTTTGACAACGGATGCTTCGGCGGACATGCCATGGGCGACGGCAAAACCGGATTCTCTGCAAAAGGATGCAAAAGCCATATCCGGATCCATATTCAGATAACGTGCATAGGACCGCACGTAACCTGCAATAAATCCGGGAGTATCAAAAGCGTCGGGATCGGCATTTTCTATTGCGGCGATATAGGCTGCTTTAATTCGCAATTCCCGTTGAACATCGAGAAGCGATTTACCCATCGTGGCGCGTTCACCGCGCATAATGTCTCCAAGTCGCAATTCGAAAGCGTCGAAGCCCCGCGGCTCGATCTGCTCTTCTTCTGTGACCTTAGAGGACCAACGCCCGATCATCCTATCGCCCCGTAGTTAACTTGCCTGTAACCCTTTATCTGAACCAATCTTGATTCGGATATGGCCTTTTCTTTCGATTAAGATAGCACAGCACAACGATAAATACGAATTTTCCTTGGTTAACCGGCTGCTTCGGCGCGATTCAGCGCACAATGGGCCCATAAACCGTCCATCGCGCGGACCAAAGCGTCGATTTCGCCAAACTCATGGACAGGTGACGGCGTGAAACGCAACCTTTCCGTGCCGCGGGGTACGGTGGGAAAGTTGATCGGCTGGACATAAATGCCGTGATCCTCGAGCAGCATGTCAGACAACATCTTGGTGTGAACCGGGTTACCAACCATCACGGGTACAATATGTGACCCATGGTCAATGATCGGCAGGCCCAATCCCTTGAGACGCATCTTGAGGATTTTCGCCTGTTGCTGGTGCTTTTCGCGCAATTCGGGGGCCCGTTTGAGGAAGGCTACAGAAGCGGCTGCCCCTGCTGCAACAGCGGGTGGTAAAGAAGTGGTAAAGATAAATCCTGGCGCATAGGACCGAATTGCATCGCACATTTTCGCGCTGGCCGCGATATAGCCACCCATTACGCCATACGCCTTTGCCAATGTGCCGTTAATTATATCAAGACGGTGCATCAGATTATCACGCTCTGCTACCCCTGCCCCGCGTGCGCCATACATTCCAACGGCATGTACTTCGTCAATATAGGTCAATGCGCCGAATTCATCTGCCAAATCACAAATGGCTTCTATCGGTCCGAAATCACCGTCCATTGAATAGATGGATTCGAATGCGATTATTTTCGGTGCCGCAGGATCATCCGCTTGCAGCAATTCGCGCAGATGTGCGACGTCGTTGTGCCGGAAAATCCGCTTTGCCCCGCCATTGCGGCGCACCCCTTCGATCATGGAGGCGTGGTTCAATGCGTCCGAGTAGATGATCAGACCGGGGAACAGCTTGGGCAGGGTGGAAAGTGTGGCGTCATTTGCGATATAGGCAGAGGTGAACAGCAACGCGGCTTCCTTGCCGTGCAGATCTGCCAGCTCCGCTTCCAGACGCTTGTGATAGACGGTTGTGCCAGAGATGTTGCGCGTCCCGCCTGATCCGGCACCCGTGGCGCGCAGCGCCTCTTCCATGGCGTCCAGAACGACGGGGTTTTGCCCCATGCCCAGATAGTCATTGCCGCACCATACGGTGATGTCACGTTCGCTTCCGTCTGGGCGGGTCCAGATCGCATGGGGGAACTGTCCCTTGCGCCGTTCAATATCAATGAATGTCCGGTACCGGCCTTCGTCATGCAGGCGCGCAATCGCCTCATCCAGTTTTGCTGTATAGTCCATGCGCGTCTCCATCTTGCAACAATGGTGGTCACCTCAAGGACCACCGATACGGCTTTTAGAATGAATATAGAAATAAAACCACAGCTTCAACGCCTGATGCAGGAACGTCTTGTCGCAGGTTTGATCCATATTTTCGGCGCGGCCTGCAGGCTCTGGACACTGCAGGGCTGCCTGCTACGGTCCGGCATCACTTTGACATAAACAGGAGCTATCCGCATGTCCCTTGACGCTGTCCTTGCCCGCATCGACGACGATCTGCCCGCCGCCACTGATCGTCTGCTGGAGCTGCTGCGCATCCCCTCGATCTCGACCGACCCGGCCTTCAAGGCCGACTGCGACCGTGCGGCGGATTGGCTGGTCGCTGACCTTGCTGCATTGGGGGTTGATGTCTCCAAGCGGCCAACGCCCGGCCATCCGATGGTCGTGGGCCACCTGGGCGACAGCGGCCCGCATCTCTTGTTCTATGGGCACTATGACGTGCAGCCCGTCGACCCGCTTGAGCTTTGGGATAACGATCCCTTTGACCCGCAGATCGAAGATACCGCCAAAGGCAAGGTCATTCGCGGGCGCGGGTCGTCCGACGACAAGGGGCAGTTGATGACCTTTGTCGAAGCGCTGCGTGCGTGGAAGGCGGTCAAGGGCGAATGGCCCTGCCGGATCACCTTCTTTCTTGAGGGCGAAGAAGAATCGGGTTCCCCCTCGCTGGTGCCCTTCATGCAAGAGAACGCCAAAGAGCTGAAAACCGATATCGCGCTGATCTGTGACACGGGCCTGTTCGAATCCCGCACCCCGGCCATCGTGACCATGTTGCGCGGCCTTTTGGGCGAAGAGCTGACCATCACCGCGCCTGCGATGGATTTGCATTCAGGCATGTACGGCGGCATCGCGATGAACCCCATCCGCGTACTGTCCAAGATCATCGCATCGCTGCATGACGAAACCGGGCGCATCACGGTGCCTGGGTTCTATGACGGTGTGCCCGAACTGTCCGATGAGATCGAAGCGCAGTGGCAGGGTCTTGCCTTTAACCATCAGAAGTTTCTGGAGGATGTGGGCCTGTCCACCCCGGCAGGCGAACAGGACCGCACCCCGCTTGAGATGATCTGGTCGCGCCCCACCTGCGAAGTCAATGGCATCTGGGGGGGCTATACCGGGGATGGGTTCAAGACCGTGCTGCCCTCCAAAGCCTCTGCAAAGATCAGCTTCCGACTGGTCGGCACACAGGATCCGCTGGCGATCCGCGAGAATTTTCGCAAGATGGTGACACAGATGCTGCCCCCCGATTGCGAGGTCAGCTTCACCTCCCATGGGGCCGGCGGCGCGTCGGCCGCCGATGTGTCTGATCCCATGTTCGAGGCCGCCCGCAAGGCATTGTCCGATGAATGGAAACTGCCTGCCGCCTATGTCGGCTGCGGTGGGTCGATCCCGATTGCGGGGTATTTCCAGTCCATTCTGGGGACGGAGCCCATGCTGATCGGCTTTGGCAAGGACGATGATGCGCTGCATTCCCCGAACGAAAAATACGACATGGAAAGCTTTCACAAAGGCATCCGATCCTGGGCGCGCATTCTGGATGCCCTGACGTGACGCTGATCTGATCCTGACATAACGCTGATCGGGGCGCGCGTCGCCGCGCCCCGCTTTACACCCGCCGCACCGATCTGGGCTTGTTCTCGCGCAAGAAGATATAAATCCCAGCCGAGATAATCACCGCCGCCCCCGCAAAGACAGAGGCGCGCGGCCATTCGCCAAAGATGGTCCATCCCCAGAACAGCGCGAATATCAGCAGCGAATATTCAAACGGGGCCACGACAGAGGCCCGCGTCAGCCGGTAGGCCTGGCTCATCGAATAGCCGACAGCCGCCGACAACAGGCCCAGCCCCAGCATCGGCCACAGATCCGCAGTGGTGGGCCAGATCCAGGCGCGCAACAGGAACGTCATGCTGGGATTGCTGGCCCCGTCCACGAACCTTCCATCGCCCGCAACCATGAAAAACATCATGCTGACAACCAGAAACGCCATCTGCAGATAGATCGCCAGCGCCGAGGCCCGGCTGGTCTGACCCAGCTTGCGGGTCAGAACCGCCATCCCCGCATAGCCAGAGGCCGCCATGATCGGCAGCAAGACCGCCCAGCCCACAGCCCCTTCGGCGGCGGTCATCTGCGGTATGATCATCAACAAAACGCCGCCGAACCCCACAACGATGGCGGCAATGCGGCGCGGGCCGACAATCTCTCCCAGGACCGGGATCGACAGCAAGGTGACGATCAGCGGCGAGACGAAATAAATCGCATTGGCCGTGGCCAAAGGCATCACGACAATCGCCGCGTAAAAGGCCGAATTGGCAAAGACCACCAATACTGCGCGCAGAACATGCAACCCCGGATGGGCGGTGCGCAACAGATGCCAACCACCTTCAAGCTGCAAAATAACGACCGAGAATACGATCCCGATGCTGCTGCGCGCAAACACGATCTGATGCAGCGGGTATTCCCCTGACAGCGCCTTGATCAGCATGTCATTCACGGAAATGAAAAACATCCCCACAAGGATAAAGAGGATGCCGATTCGGCTGGCTTCTGGCGTTGCGGTCATAATCCCTCTTACACCTGCTGTGCAGATCTTGTTAGCCTGTGGTTTGACAGGCACGGAAGGTCGGGGGCAATGACACTCATACCAGGATTTCAAAACGAACTGACCCAGGTGAATGGCCAGACCATCGCCTATGCGCGCGGCGGCAGCGGACCTGCCGTTCTGCTCCTGCACGGGTTTCCGCAGACCCATGCCATGTGGCACGCCGTGGCCCCGCAGCTGGCAGAGCGGTTTACCGTCGTGGCCCCTGATCTGCGCGGCTATGGCGACAGCGGCAAACCATTGGGGACACAGAATTATTCCTTTCGCCATATGGCCGATGATCAAATTGGGCTGATGCGCCAGCTGGGATTTGACCAGTTTCATCTGGTGGGCCACGACCGGGGCGGGCGTACCGCGCACCGGCTGGCGCTGGATCACCCTGCGGCGGTGGCATCGCTGACGGTCATGGACATCGTGCCGACCCATCTGTTGTTGAATGATCTGACCGCTGATGTGGCGCGGGCCTATTATCACTGGTTCTTTCTGGCCCAGCCCGAACCCTTTGCGGAAAATATGATCGGCCATGATCCGGACATGTATTTCGAATCCTGTCTGCTGGGCTGGGGCGGCACCGCGCTGGCTGACTTCGATCCCGCCGCGCTGGACGCCTACCGGCGCGCATGGCGCGACCCCGATACGATCAGAGGGATGTGCGCCGACTACCGCGCGGCATTGCACATCGACTTTGATCTGGATGCCGCCGATCTGGACACACGCGTCACCTGCCCTGCCTTAGTGCTTTACGGTGCCGATGGCACCATGGCCAAGGCCTATGACGTCGCCGCCACATGGCGTGACCGGCTGACACAGATGCAAAGTGCGGCAGTGCCGGGGGGCCATTTCTTTGTCGATGAACACCCTAATGCCACCGCACGCGCGCTCCTGGACTTTCTGGCCTGACGGGGGCTGCGATGCCCCGTAGGGTGGACGCCCCGTCCACCTTTGGAGCGCTGGCTAAACATCTGGAATAAAACGGAAATACAAAAGAAAAAGGGCCCTCAGAGAGGACCCTTTTCAGGTAGCGGTGGCGCGGTTGACGGGGCTCGAACCCGCGACCCCCGGCGTGACAGGCCGGTACTCTAACCAACTGAGCTACAACCGCCCGCTGCAAGCTTCTTCGTTGCCGTCGAAGCGTTGGGCCGTAATATGGGCGGGTGCCGCAGCCGTCAAGACGCAAATCTGGTGAAATGATGAAAAAATTCACATAGGCGAAATTTCTTGTCCCGGTGGCCGTTCCGACCGCCCCTGATTTGGTCCTAGCGGGGCGGCGCGGGAATGAATTCCTGATCATCTCCGGGTGGTAATCGAAAGCGGCCATGGGCCCAATCCCCGGCCCGCCAGGCTTCTTTTGCCGCCTCAATGCGGTCCTTGCTGGAGGCCACGAAATTCCACCAGATATGGCGCGGCCCATCCATGGTTGCACCGCCCAGCAACATGATCCGCGCGCCCGCCTGTCCGGCACGGGCGGAAATGCGGTCACCGGGGCGAAAGACCAGCATCTGGCCCGCCCCGAAAGTCTGTCCGGACACGGTCACCTCGCCTGTCATCACATACAGGCCACGATCCTCATGATCCTCGGGCATGGGGATACTGGCACCGGCCTCCAGCAGCGCATCGGCATAGAAGGTCTCGGAATAGACTTTGACCGGGGCTGTCTCGCCGTAGGCGCTGCCAAGGATCAGGCGCAGCTGTTTGCCCTCGCCTTCAAGCAACGGCAGCGCGTCACGCGGCGCATGTTCAAAAACCGCATCCGCGTCTTCGTGATCTTTCGGCAGCGCCACCCAGGTCTGCACGCCAAACATGCTTTGGGGCGATCGTGCGGTTTCGCCGTCAATCCGTTCGGAATGGGTGATTCCGTTTCCCGCGACCATCCAGTTGACCGCGCCCTGCTCTATCCACTGGTCGGTGCCCAGACTGTCACGGTGGTGGATCTTGCCTTTGTAGAGATAGGTCACTGTTGCCAGGCCAATATGCGGATGCGGGCGCACATCCAGCCCCTTGCCTGCCAGAAACTCCACCGGACCCATCTGGTCAAAGAAAATGAACGGCCCAACCATCTGCCGCCTTGGGGCTGGCAGGGCGCGGCGCACTTCGAATCCCCCCAGATCACGGGCGCGCGGCACGATGACGGTTTCGATGGCATCAACGGCATCCCCGATGGGGATTTCGGGGTCAAGCGCGGGGTTCCAGCTCATATCCAAATCTCCTGATCACACAGGCTTCAGGATAGGCCTCGCGTTGCACAACGCAACGCGCAGTAAATATGCGAATATGCGCAGACCAGCGTCAGAAAGGAAGCGCAGCAAGTGATTGGGGAACGATATGGTGGGTCGTGAGAGACTCGAACTCCCGACATCTTCGGTGTAAACGAAGCGCTCTACCAACTGAGCTAACGACCCGCCGTTCCAGCCTCTTAGCGCAAGGTTGGGCCGGGCTTCAACCCCTTAATGTGAGCCTTTTTTGTTTCCCATCCTCAATGTGGAAAACCACCCCCTGTCCGCCCCGCATATCGCGCAGCGCCTTCAATGGCCGGTCCATCAGGATCAACCGCAGCATCCGCGAGGTGATGCCATGGGTCACCAGCACCGAAGGTCCGCGCAAACCACGCAGAAACGCCTCGCATCTGCGGTGCAAGGATGCAAATCCCTCGCCATCGGGGGCCATTTCATAAAGGTCAAAGCCGTCTCTTGCGCCGCTTTGCGCGATCAGCTCTGCGCGGTATTTGCCGGCCCATTCGCCCAGCCCGATCTCGCTCAGGGCCGAATCCTCGTTGATCGGTGCGATCAGCCCTTCCAGCGCGATGCGTGCGGTTTCACGCGCCCGCCCCTGCGGACTGGTGATCGCGGCAAAACGCGACAGTTCACATCTGCGCAGAATAGACTGCTGCGCGCGGGCCTGCGCAATCCCCTCTGGCGTCAGAGCCGAATCAAACCGCCCCTGAAGACGCCCTTGCCGGTTCCACTCCGTCTCGCCGTGGCGCAGGATATAAAGAGGGGGCAGCGCCGTCATTGCGCCATCTCCAACAGGGTTTCGGAATTGTTCTCAAGCACATAGACACAGCCCTGCGCGTTGGACAGATGGCCTGCGGCGTGCAGCGGCAAACCACAGACCTCAGCGCGCAGCACTTGCCCCAGCAGCCCATGGGCGACGATCACTGTAGGACCGGTCAGCTCTTGCAGAAAATCCACGATCCGGTGGTGAAAGGCCGTCAGCCCCTCACCCCCTTCTGCTGCTTCATAAATCTCAAGCGCGGTTGGACCGGCAGCACCCCATTCGGGATGGTCCGCCAGAATGTCCTGACGCAAACGGCCCTGCCACTGGCCTGCGTGTATCTCCATCAGGCGCGGATCCGTCTTGTAGGGGGCACCGGCCAGCGCGATGTCAGCCGTCTGGATGGCCCGGCCAAGGGGCGACACGAAAAGCGCGGGCTTTGTATCCAGAATGGGCCGCATCAGCATGGCCTGCCTATGGGCATCCGCCAGCCCCTGCTGGGTCAACGCGGAATCAAGCTGCCCCTGCAAGCGGTAGGCCTTGTTCCATTCGGTTTGCCCATGGCGCAGGAACCATATTTTTGGATAATGCGTCATGTCGGCTTTCTTTGTGATGAACAGGTGCGGCATAGCCCCAATTCATCCAAACGAGAAGAGACCTCTGCCACAATAACGACGGCTGGGAGCCGGACAAGCGCCGGTCACGATATGATTTGTGGAAAATGGTGGGTGATAAGAGATTTGAACTCCTGACATCTTCGATGTGAACGAAGCGCTCTACCACTGAGCTAATCACCCGCTGGTTCGGCAATTAGCGCTTTGAGAAGCACCGTGCAAGAGGAGGGATGTACAAAGTTAACGCGCTTTCGCAAAAACCTTTTTCAGCCGAAGCTGCCTGAAATCAGGAATTTCAACGCGTTAGGGATGTATCAGGTATCGCAAGGGTCGCGTTGGATGGCACGGATGCGCCACCCTACTCATTCATAGCGGTTGTCGGGTTCTGCCTGTCGGATTTTCGCGATGACCATACGGCCATTGGTCAAAGAGCGTTCCTTGCGTACCATAAGCCGCCCGAAAGGCTGCAGGTTCATTTCACGGTTTTCCGCCAATGCCTGCCCCAGAACTTCAAGCACCATGTCGACAACGGGTTTGACGTCTTTCTTTTTCAGACCAGACTGGGTCACGACCGTGTCCAGCAGCTCCCTTTTGCGCATCACTGCTCCCATCACAACAGCTTTGGGGGGGGGCAACAACCGTAGGCTTTACAGCTCACTGTGCGTCCGGCAAATCATCAATGCCTGATATTGGCTTGAGGACATGGGGTTTAACCGCTTGTTTTTCAACAAGTCCTTGATCGTGCTTGGCATCTTTGCCAGCGTCCTTCATTTGCGAAGGTTTTTCGGATGTAATAGGCAAACCTATCCTCCTTGTTATGTCTGCTCAGGTCTTATTTGACCTGCTGCCTCAAGGAATAGATCTACGGGTTTTTGGATAAATATACCCCCTTTTGCATAAAAATTCCCTGCGTAACTTTTCAGGCACAGCGATAAATCCGGCCAGGGCCGGAGCTTAATTTATTATATTTCATATATTTACGCAAAAACTGGCAGTCAGAAAGCAAAACCAGGGCGGCAGGACAAAGCGCATTTATTTTTTGACGGGCAACAGCGCATTCTGCTCAAAAGAGAGCTGTTTCCAGACAATCAACGTGCGGATGTCATTTCACCGCAAAACAAGACGCCCCGTCGATGTGACAGGGCGCTTTCGGGGGACGTCCCCGATGATCAGTACAAAGTAGCGCGCAGAACGGGATATGAGGTGCTCGCGCCCTTAACGCTTTTTGAAATCCAGGATTCCTAAGCGTTAAGGGAAACGAAATATACCATGTCACCCCAGAGAGGCGTTAATGCGCTGTTGCCGCATCCGAACCTGACGAACGGGCCGCCACGGCCGCAGCGGCTGCTGCATCCTCGGCTTCCTGGTCCCATTCGATCGGTACAGGCTTTGACACCAACGCATGTTCCAACACTTCTGACACATGGGTTACCGGAATGATGGTCAGCCCCTGTTTGACGTTGTCGGGGATATCCGCCAGATCCTTGACGTTTTCCTCAGGGATCAAAACGGTCTTGATCCCGCCGCGCAGGGCCGCCAGCAGTTTCTCTTTCAAACCGCCAATCGGCATCGCATTGCCGCGCAGGGACACTTCGCCCGTCATGGCAATATCCTTGCGCACCGGAATTTGCGCCAGCACCGATACGATAGAGGTGACCATCGCCAGACCGGCTGATGGCCCGTCCTTTGGTGTCGCCCCATCCGGCACGTGAACGTGAATGTCCAACGTGTCAAACTTGGGCGGTTTCACCCCGATCTGCGGGCTGATGGAGCGGACATAGGAACTGGCCGCGTCGATGCTTTCCTTCATGACATCGCCCAGCTTGCCGGTGGTTTTCATCCGGCCCTTGCCCGGCAACCGCAACGCTTCAATATGAAGCAATTCACCGCCCACCGACGTATAGGCCAGACCTGTCACCACACCGATCTGGTTTTCCTGTTCTGCCAGACCGTAGCGATGTTTGCGCACGCCTAGGAATTCATCCAGATTTGCATCCGAAACCGTGACGTTTTCCGCCTGTTTCTTGATGATCTTGGTCAGCGCCTTGCGCGCCACCTTTGCGATTTCCCGCTCAAGGTTCCGCACGCCCGCCTCACGGGTGTAATAGCGGATCATGTCCACGATCGCTGAATCCTCGATCGCGAATTCCTTGGCCTTCAGGCCGTGGTTCTTGATCTGCTTGGTCACCAGGTGCTGTTTGGCAATCTCCAGCTTTTCGTCTTCGGTATAGCCGGACAGCGGAATGATCTCCATCCGGTCCAGCAATGGCCCCGGCATGTTATAGCTGTTGGACGTGGTCAGGAACATCACGTTCGAAAGATCATATTCGACCTCCAGATAGTGATCCACGAAAGTGGAGTTCTGTTCAGGATCCAGTACCTCAAGCATCGCAGACGCAGGGTCACCACGGAAATCCTGCCCCATCTTGTCGATTTCATCGAGCAAGATCAGCGGGTTCGTGGTTTTCGCCTTTTTCAGCGCCTGGATGATCTTGCCGGGCATAGAACCGATATAGGTCCGGCGGTGGCCACGGATCTCGGATTCGTCACGCACGCCGCCCAGCGAAATGCGGATGAACTCGCGTCCCGTCGCCTTGGCCACGGATTTGCCCAGCGATGTCTTGCCCACGCCCGGAGGGCCGACCAGACACATGATCGGGCCTTTCAGCTTGGAAGACCGCTGCTGCACCGCCAGATATTCGACGATGCGCTCCTTGACCTTGTCCAGACCGTAGTGGTCGTTGTCCAGCACCTCTTGCGCCTTGGCCAGGTTCTTTTTCACGCGGGATTTGGTGCCCCACGGGATCGACAGCATCCAGTCCAGGTAGTTGCGCACAACCGTGGCTTCGGCAGACATCGGGCTCATGTTCTTGAGCTTCTTGATCTCGGCTTCGGCCTTTTCCTTGGCCTCTTTGCTCAGCTTGGTGGCAGCGATCTTGGCTTCCAGTTCGGCAACTTCGTTCTTGCCTTCCTCACCATCGCCCAGCTCCTGCTGGATCGCTTTCATCTGTTCGTTCAGATAATATTCGCGCTGGGTCCGCTCCATCTGGGATTTCACGCGGGTCTTGATCTTTTTCTCGACCTGCAAGACCGACATTTCGCCCTGCATCAGGCCGTAAACCTTCTCCAGCCGCTCAGACACGCTGAGGGTTTCAAGCAGGTCCTGCTTTTGCTGCACTTCGATGCCCAGATGCCCCGCGACAAGATCAGCCAGACGCGCAGGTTCAACGGTTTCGCCCACGGCGGCCAATGCCTCGTCGGGGACGTTCTTCTTGACCTTGGCGTAGCGCTCAAACTCGTCGCCCACGCTGCGCAACAGCGCCTCGGTGGTGGCCACATCGCCGGGGATTTCGGTCAAATACTCTGCCCGCGCCTCAAAGAAACTATCGTTCTCGATGTAGTCGGTGATCCGCACACGCGCCTGACCCTCGACCAGCACCTTGACGGTGCCATCGGGCAGTTTCAGCAGCTGCAGAACATTGGCCAACACGCCTGTCTTGAAGATCCCTTCGGCAGAAGGATCATCTTCACCGGGATCAATCTGGCTGGACAAAAGAATTTGTTTATCGTCCGACATCACCTCTTCGAGGGCGCGGACAGATTTTTCGCGTCCCACAAAAAGCGGTACGATCATATGCGGGAACACCACGATATCGCGCAACGGCAAAACCGGGTAGGACGCATTCAAAGGCTCTAACATGCTCTTTTCCTTGTATAAGCAAGACAGTTCCGGTCCCTATTAGGCAACCAATGCCGTCTCCTGTTCTGGGGCAGATATGTGCACCCGCCCCATTCGTTTCAATCCCTTTTAACCGGGAATTGCCGCTATCATCGCCTGACCTTGGCGCAGAGGCAACCGGCCTTTTGTTCTTCTTTGAATGAAAAGCGTGCGGATTTGGAGCCAAAAACGCTCCTTTGTATCCGATCTGCTATCCAAGCAAAGGACAGCGCGCTTTGTTCAAATGATTTTCCAGTCAGGCCAGGCCATTCCGGCCTGCATTGATGACCTTGAGTTAACCCGCTTGGCCCGGAGGGCAAGGCCGCTTGGCGCAAGGTCAGCCAGCCAGGCATGGCCAGACGCCGACGCCACCCCGCGCTTTTGCGTCAAAGCGGGTCGATATCACCCTGCGCGCGTGTGGCGTGGAAATCTGCCTGCCAGGCTGCAAATGTTCCTGCAGCAATCGCGCCGCGCATACCGTCCATGATCTGCTGGAAATAATGCAGGTTATGCCAGGTCAGCAACATGGAGCTGATGATCTCTTGGCTGCGGAACACATGGTGCAAATAGGCGCGGCTGTAATGGCTGCAGGCGGGACAGCTGCAGGCCTCGTCCAGGGGGCGCGGATCATCCTGGTGGCGGGCGTTCTTGATGTTGAGCACGCCAAGCCGGGTAAAGACCTGACCCGTGCGCCCGGACCGCGACGGCAGCACGCAATCCATCATATCAATGCCCCGCGCCACGGCACCGACAATATCATCGGGCTTGCCCACGCCCA
>Ga0213868_10001094_pt1 | contig 26258 bp, 26 predicted proteins | sample PICome_9_FD_160087 | JGI IMG/M metagenome (GOLD analysis project Ga0213868, IMG submission 160087) | Coastal seawater microbial communities near Pivers Island, North Carolina, United States - PICO127 | ecosystem: Environmental > Aquatic > Marine > Coastal | place: USA: North Carolina... | reverse complement strand
GGCAAACGAGTTCAAAGCACGGCAAACGCAAGAGCTGCAGCAAACAGCCTAGCAAACCCGTTATTCAAACGTTTCAGCGGAGATCGCGCAACGCCTTGTGTATGGCGCTCGGTCAGACGCTTACGTTATACTAACACCACTTCAGTCCACGTCCACAGTCATGATGACAATGGCTTAATCCCTGATCAGCGGACTGTAAACCCTTCGTCATCAAACAAGATCGGAAGTCGACGAGTGGTCTAATTCCACCAGCCCCTACCATTCAAATCTCAGCCAACAACATCACCATGAATTAAATCTACTCCCCAGTTTGCAAGCACGTCCTTAGGCTTGCTCTGACATAAGGCTTGAATTACCTTAACATGCACACTAAACTCGAATTCTGAATGAAAACCGAAATCTTGGCGCGCCACTTTGATCGTAAGAGTACGCGCTTCAAACAAGCACGCCCGGCATCTCCCCGTTTCTTCTGGGGACGCGAGCAGAAAGACTACGCGCTCGATGTGAAACAGGATAGACCCGGCGAATACTTCGAACGAGACGGCGGTAAATTCGAATCCTACCCGGAATACCACATATTTACCAATTAAAGGGTCCAGTTCACCCGGTGTCTTCTCACCTAGCCCACCAGCAAAGGCATCCGGTTTGAACCCGGTCCAGTGCAAATTCTTTTGTAAGCACTTCTAGCCACGCAACCCAACAAGGAGAGACGTCGGAGGTGGGGGTGCAACTCCCACCGTAGCTATTCTTTTCCGACGAGAATCTACTGCTCTTCGCCAGTCTGTAGCCGCGCAGGTGCGGGGACCCGCTGAGACTGGCCTGTAATAGTTAGAAACAGACGATAAGCGCCAATCACCACCAGAATAGGTAGGATGACAACGCTGAACATGACGACGATATTGATGAAGAGTTGCTTAAGCTCGGTGTGCATTGATTGATGGAAAGGAAGACAAATAGCTTAGAACTACCTGCCCACGCTCCTTTAGAGCACCAGTTTGTGCATTTCGTCACGAAAAAATTGAAATTTCTCATTTCAGAATCGCAACAGAAGGAATTTTTGAAAAGTCTCCCGTATTCATGAGGGGCGATGCTGCCTTGTAAGCAGCGTGTAGCGGGTGAAATTCCCGCGGCATCCTCTACAAGAGCTCCAATGCTGACCTCATGATCTTCAGCAATTCCGCTAGAATGCTGAGCCTGGACAAGCAAGACGCGACACTAACCGTAGCGTCGCGCATTGAGAAAATGGCAGAGTGTGTTGGAACCGATTTCCATGCCACCTTCCAGCAGGCTGAGAAACACTATAAACGTGTCATCATCCTTTCAGGCATGCAGTCATCACGCCCCTGTAAAGGCGCTACACCAGTATAAGAAGCGTGTGGAAGCCCGCCCCAAGGTCTTCACCTTTGATCTTGCTGGGTATGGCTCACTCACGTTTCCGGAAACGAACGTCTACTGTTTGGCAGGGTTTTCCGACAAAACGTTGGAAACCCTCAGCCTTCTTGATCAGGACCACCAAGCACTGCTTAGGCAGATCGCCAACGTGGTTATCTAACACCTCTCTAGGTTGGGTCGTAGACATGCGCGGCTGGTCGTCTTGCCTCTAAGGCAGGGTGATCAGTCGGGCTTTCGCCCAATACAAACAAACACAACCATCGCATAACATGAACACAGCATCCATTCGTTCGAGGTTACGAGAGATCGAGAGAACACATGATGTGCGTGTGCTTTACGCCGGTGAATCGGGAAGCCGAGCCTGGGGTTTAGCCTCCCCCGACAACGATTACGATATTCTGTTTCTCTATCGAAAGAGGCACGAGACCTACCTCAGCCCAAGAAAATACTCTGACACGCTGCAATTCCGACTAGACGCCGATCTTCACGACATCGCCGGATGGGACGTGCAAAAGGCCTTGCTCCTATTTGGCAAATCAAATGGGGCTTTCCTTGAGTGGTTGCACTCTCCCTTCGTTTATTGTGAAGACGAAGAGGTGATGTCGCTTTGGCGCGCTCTCGTTCCAGATATCCCTAGAGCAAAGCCGCTAGCGGGATACTCTCTAAGAATGGCACGCAAGACATGGCTAGGATCACTGTAAGAGCCTCAGGTTCGCCTAAAGCACTACCTGTATGCTCTGCGTAGAGTATTAGCCTCACGTTGGGTCTTGGAGCGGAAGCGACCACCGCCAGTGCGATTTCGAAGGCTACTTGAGTTGGACAGCTTCGATAGTGCCGTCGCGCTGCAGGTAAACCGGTTGCTCACGGCCAAATGTCAGGCCATGGAAGGAGACACTGCGGTTCCGAATCCGTTATTGCATATCTTCCTAGAACAACAGCTAAAACCCCTCACACAACATTAAAAAATGTTGAAAGCGCAGAATCCAGATATCCGTCTGCTCGACTCCTTCTTTCAACGCCTTCTGCTCGGCGGCCCCATTTCTAGTGCCTGACAAAGGGCGATGCGCCAACCCGGTGTGAAATATTCGTCACAATGCGTTTGACCGCGCACACCAGCACGAGACCTTCTCTATGGGAGTAAAATTGAGAAAGATGAGATTTGGAATCACACTAGCAGCCGGGTTGGTCTGCATCGCCCTTGGTGCATGCAGCAAACGCAAACAAGAGGCCTCCGCGGACTCTGAATTTTCGGAGATTCACATTCAGGAGGAACGGCAGCATGAAGCTGACGCGAAAGCACGTGATGAGGAAAGGGCCGCGGCCGTCAAGCGCTCCATGAAGGCCATACAGCAAAGCAAAGAACCCACATCAATCGTCGATTCTCAATCGGTGGATGAACCGGACCCCGAAGAAGAAAAGTGGAAGAGGATCGAAGATAAAATGTTTATTCGCTATCTTGCTGTTAGGGATAAGATCGGCACGATCACCGTCGGTGACGAGATCTTCGAAGAAGCGGCCATCAGCGGTGTTGATCACAAAGGACTCACAGTTACCCACAAGACGGGTAAAAAAGACCTGCTCTACACTGAATTGCCTGCAGGCCTAAGAGCTAAAATGCTCGTTGACGACAGTGAGGCAGAAGACATCACTCGCGGAGTTCATCTACCAAAACTTCCCAGGAAGCGAGCTAAGGCAGTCAGGGATCGAGTCGTGGAAGCTCGCAAGACGCACAGGCCAGCTGTATCTCCCACTACTCCACCAGGCCCTGAGATCACCAAGACGCCTTCAAAGAATGGAAAAAAGGAAGAAGACCCATACGAGAAAAGGCTTAGAATCGCAGAGGAAAAGCGAAAAAAGACAGCACTCGCCGTTCGGGATGCGGAGTATCAACTAGATGCACTCAATGAACGGCTCATAGAGATACGTGAAGGGGACATCGTAAAGCGCTCGCAAAACGATCCTCTTGTCCGCAAGGCCACTAATATTGTTGAGGACAAGAAAGCTTTTCTTGAGCGCCTCAAGGCTACACACCAAGCCGCTCAAGACCTTGTCAACCAGGTTCGGGATGAGCAATTTAGCAGGTGATTGGGCCCACGAATTTGGTTGACCACGTAAATAGTTTGGAGACACGCTAAAACGTTGGCAGAAGTGCCTGAACTCGGCTCCGCTCATGAAGAAACCACTTGGATACCCCATTTTAACACTATCGCTAGGCATAGCGCTAACATCCTGCAATAAGCCTTCTGACGAAAACGAGTTCTTAAGCGAAAACGATTCAGCTGTTGAGGAAGAGCTTGCGGCAGACATCGAGGCCAAAGAAGCCGAGCGAAAAGCCCGAAAAGCAAAAATGGAGGCCATCATGGCCAAGATGCGGAAGAACGATAGTTCAGCCGCCGAGGAAACGAATGTCCCTAAGTCGAAAAGCTCGGGAACCGTTGAGGATGACGAAAGTAAGGACTCCGACTCCGGCCTCTCCGACGAGCAGTGGCTGGAAATCGAAGACAGATTGGTTGCTCGGGGTGCCGCAAGAGGCTTGAATCTAGGAACTATCCAGACACAAGATGGTAGAACTTTCTCAGATGCCGTTGTTCAGGATGCGGACGCTCTCGGCATCACCATCTCTCACGGGGGAAGCGTGGTTCAGTTGGGTTATGAGGTTCTTTCACCACCTCTAAAACTGCGATTTCGCTACAGCCAAGAAGAAGCTAAGCAAGCAGCAGAGGGCACCAGCCATCCACCGCTGCCCATTGCCCGCAGACGTGATGTCAAGCGACGGATAAACGAAGCCCAAATTGCGGCCGCCCAAGCAGACTCGTCTGCTTTCGAGGCCACTCTGGAGGCTCAGATGGCGGCAGAAAAGGCAGCAAGTGCTGCAGCAAGTGCAAGATCGAAGAATGCGCGCGGTAAAAGGGCGCAGATCGATAAACAACTCAACTTATCTCGAGTGAGCTTGGTCAAAGCTCGTGAGACACTTGAAGCCTTGATCGAGAACGCTGATATCGTCCGCCATGGCCCAAAGAACACCAATATCAGGCGAGCCGGAATCGATACCCCACAAACTCGCGCAGCAGATAAAGAGATAGAAGATCAACGCCAAAAGATTATAGCGATTGAAGCTAAGATCGCAGAACTGGATGCCGAAAGAATTGGTCTCTAACGACATCCGAACCGATTAACATACTTTCGGCTCCGGTTTTACAGCCCACAACGACTTGCCATTCGTGCTGTCAAATCTTAGAATAGTGGACCGTCTAGCAACAAGGTTATGATTCAATTGATGGGTTGAGTTCGCAGGGAAGAGCGGCACTCCTGTCGCTCCACAAGCAGGCAGACAGCGACAAGGGTGTCGCCATTTCTTAAACCTCTGCGTTGCTGCCTTACATTATTTTATTGCTGACGCTTTACTAAAAAAAGCTAAACGAAACTGGCAGGCGATCAACACCACAACTCCCGCTCTGGCATTTGCCCAGATGGCGACAGGTGTGGCCACTACCCTCGATATCGATAGATATGACGCCATGACACCTACGGTCTGGGAAGAGTGGCTGAAGCTTCCTATCCGCGACACGGACCGCGCTATCGGGACAGTCATTGGACAAGTTCGCGTGCCAACGATCATCGTCCTCGCGCGCTACAGTCGCATGCCTCTCAAGCGACCAAAGTTCAGCTCGCGTGCCATTCGCCAGCGCGACAGTGGACGGTGCCAATACACATGTCGCCCCCTGGGCGTAAATGAAGGCAACATCGACCACGTCATGCCTCGTTCCCGAGGCAGCCTGACCTCTTGGGATAGCAGCGTCCTCGCAGCCAAAGATGTCAACATCTCGGAAGGCCGACCGGACACCTAAGGAAGCAGGTCTCCGGCTACGTTACGTCCCTGCCACTCCTCGCGAAGTGCCCATGACGGCCCTTCTCCGGAATACCCACCAGATCCCTGATTAGGGTCCATTTCTCTACAAAGGGTGATTCTAAAACAAAACGAGGGTGTCTGGCCCCTTGCAGCCGGACACCCTCGACATTCGGTAATTCTAAATCGCTCGCTAGACGATCGGAGCGAGATTCTCCTCGCACCACTTGCCATTCTGCTTCGTCACTCCGTCAGGATCCCCAATGGCATCGTGACACTCATCCTCGCAGATGATCCAACCCTCGTAATTACGAAGTGTCAGCCACTCGGTGATCTTGTGAAAGTCAAGCTTACCGGTCCCCATTTGCGCCCAAGGCTCGGGGCCATTTCCACTGAAGTCCTTATAATGGATATGATTCACGAGGTGTTGCCACTTGTTCATGGTGTCAATGACGTTCATCTCGCCTCGGATGATGTGGCCAACATCCGGTGTCCAACCAGTCGCGCTAGGATCTAGGCTGGAAAGAACGACGTCATAGTCGTACTGCGTCCGCACCAGCGAAGCCGGTGGACTGTTAGGGTGGAACGAACACTTGAGACCGGCTTCAGCAGCACGTCGCGAAACCCTGTTGACATTGTTGACCAGATTCAAGCGACGTTGCTGAAGATCATGGCGACCGTCTGGCAGAGGCACCGTCCCGAGAGCTGCTCCCGGAAAGAGTTTCAACGTTTCGATTGTCCAGTCGGCACAAACACGCTCAGACTCGGTCTCTTCCGCGCCATCCCATTTACATATAAGCGCAAGGGCAGCCAGCTCGACACCCGCTTCATCCAGCGCATCCTTTAGTTTCGCCGGATCTTTGCAATCTCCGAGCCAGTAGGTGTCGTAAGGCTCAAGCACCATCGGTTCAACCCCTTTAAAACCCGACTCTTTGATCACTTTCATCATGTGCGGGAGCTTGTTGTTATTGCCCTCGCCATAGCCGTCCATGAACCACGTGTAGACTTCCGATCCGAATTTGATGTTTCCCATATCAGTAAGATGCTAGTTGTTTGAATATATAGGTTTCGTCTAGTGAGCGCGCAGCCAATCGGTGGTACGCGGGTTAAAATCGTCAAGGCACTCCCAGTGGAACGCGTGGCCAGCTCCTTCATAGAGATGCAAGTCACTGTTAGGAATGCCAGCCGCCACTTCCTCGCCCATCCAACGTGGCGTGAAGATGTCGTCTTGGCCACCGATGACAAAGCATGGACACTTGATATCCTTCAGTTGATCCAGCGTGTTGTGCTCAGTACAGGCAGCAGCTTGAGCCTCCATGGCATGAAGCGGCTGCGGAGATTCTCCATTGGCAGCATCACCACGGCCATCAAGGACGCTTTGATAGGCGTCGTCATTGTCCCAGAAAGGCTTGGTGAAGATGAGCAGCTGTATATACTCCATAAACTCTTCAGGACGAAGACGTGCCTTGATCGCCTTCATGTGAGCAAAGACGGACTTCGCATAGCGATCGCAACGTGCCCAGGAACACATGAGGACAGCACTTTGCACTTTCTCAGGGTGACGTAGCGCCAGTTGCTGAGCGATGATGCTTCCCATCGAGCACCCGACAACACGCGCCTTTTCAATCCCTAGAGAATCCATTAAACCGGCATAGTCATCCGCCATCATCGCACTCGTGTAGGGCCCCTCCGGTTTATCAGTCAGACCAACCCCACGATTGTCCCCGATGATACAACGGAAATGGGATTGCCACGCTTCCACATGCGCTTCCCATACCGCTCCAGGAGCCGTGATTCCCATGATGCAAATCAAGGGGTCTCCTGATCCGCGCTCTTCGTAGTAGATTTGAATTCCGTTTGCTTCGACATGTGGCATGGCGGCATCCTATACCGGGATTCACCTAGCCGTCCAAGCAGAATCCTTCTCAAGGATTGCTTCCTCACTCCGCATGCCCTTAGAGTCTCACCGGCATGAATGTCCACTACCTTGAGCTCTTCTACTACGTCGCCAAATACGAGGGAATCACCCGGGCCGTGCGTAAGATGCCGTTTGGGATTCAACAACCCGCCGTCAGCGCTCAGATTCTAAAGCTTGAAGAGGAACTCAACGTCACGCTCTTCCAACGGCGCCCATTCGCGCTTACAGACGATGGAAACACTCTCTATCAATTCATTCAACCGTTCTTTTCGAAGCTGCCACAAATCGCCAGTGAACTTCAGGGAAAGGAAAAACAACACCTGAGACTCGGAGCCTCACAGACCATCCTCGCACACTATCTCCCTGTCTTGCTCAAGCGGCTCCGAAAAGACCAGCCAAACATACGCCTCAATCTTCAGCAAGTGGGTCCTGCAGAAGCTGAAAAACTCCTATTGGATAATGAGATCGATATCGCGGTGAGCGTCTTGCACAATCGTCCAGCAGCGGGCTTGCGCCATGTCGAGCTTCTGTCCACCTCTCTCAATCTCCTAGCACATAAAGACGCTGAACATTCGACGTTTGCCGCACTCTGCAAACAAGCGACACACGGTCACCTGACCTTTCCGTTAGTGGCCATGAATCCTGAAGAACGCATCAGCCAGATCTTTCAGAAAGAACTTGGCAAACGAAAGCTTGAGTGGGATCCAGACATCACAGTGAATCAGTTAGAACTCGTGCAATCCTACGTGGCCGAAGGCTTCGGTTACGGCCTTTATGCCGAAGTGCCTGGGCTGCGCCTTCGCAAGTCTGTTCAACGCATCCCCCTTCCCAACTTTCCGCCTTTGACCGTCGGCTGCATCCACCGCGCTCATCTCAGTCCAGTAGCCCAGCGCTTCCTGGACAGCGCACAAGCCTTTGTCGAAACTCTACGCAAGCTACCACCCACTCACTAGCATGCGCGTATTCTTACCTACCTTAGTCGCTATCACAAGTTGCCAAACGACTAGAATTCCCGTCAAGGGACCACCGCTAGCGCGAGTCGAAGTCGCACCAGAACACAAGCCAGCACCGCGCAAACCTAACGTCACCAGGACCTATCGCGGCAAAGCCTCCTACTACAGCATCAGGACCAATGGTGGCGCCACAACTGCCAGTGGTCAACGCTTGCGCAATAGCGCCTACACCGCAGCGCATCCCACTCTGCCCATGGGCACAAGGGTACGCGTGACCAATCTGAGGAATGGCAAATCTGCAGTCGTCCGGATCAATGACCGGGGGCCTTACATCAAAGACCGTATCATTGACGTGACCATCGGTGTCGCTCGTCACCTCAAAATGATCACTGCTGGCGTGGTCCCATGCAAAGTCGAAGTGCTCAAGAAATGAAGCAGCTCACACTAGCAGTCTCCCTTATCACGCTCGCCACCAGCAGCGGGCAACACACGCTCTCGACCTTCACCAAACACGTTCTCAATGAGAACTTCTTCAGCGAAGGCGCTTGCTTCGCCGACATCGATGCCGACGGACACCAAGACGTCGTTTCCGGTCCTTATTGGTACGCGGGACCAGCGTTCGAGGAGAAACATGCTTACACCACAACACAACGTTTTCCCATCGCGGTCTATTCCCGACATTTCTTCTCCTTCGCCCACGATTTCAATGATGACGGCAGACTTGACATTTTAGCTATTCCGATTCCTGGGGAGCCCGCCCACTGGTTTGAGAATCCTGGAGCCAGAAGCAATACACACTGGCAAAAACACCTGGCCTTCGAGTGGGTCGGCAATGAGTCCCCCACCCTCACCGATCTCACGGGCGACGGCCACCCCGAACTGATTCTCTGCTACCAAGGCAAACTCGGCTACGCCAAACCTAATTCTAACAAGCCCACAGAACCATGGGCTTTCACTGCGATTACAGAAGACCGTGGCTTCGGTCGATTTACTCACGGGCTCGGCGTCGGAGATGTAAACAACGACGGGCGCTTAGACATACTTGAGACCAATGGCTGGTGGGAACAGCCAGCGGAGAAAGGGGCCTTCTTTAAGCTTCACCCCGTCCGTTTCGCCGAGGCCGGCGGCGCACAAATGTTCACGGATGACGTTGATACCGACGGGGATCAGGATATCGTCTCCGTTCAGAATGCCCACGGCTACGGCCTTTGTTGGTTCGAGCAAATTGGAGACGGTACAGAGCCCCAATTTCAACGTCACGCCATCCTCACAGACAAGCCAGCCGACAGTCCTTACGGCCTCAGTATGTCCCAAATGCATGCTACCGCGCTTGTCGACATAGATGGCGACGGTCGGAAGGATATCGTCACCGGCAAACGCTACTGGGCCCATGGCGGAAACGATCCCGGCTCGCAAGAGCTGCCCTTGCTCTACTGGTTTAAGAATTCCTCGACAGCTGATGGCGTTTATTTCGAGCCCTGGCTCATTGACGAGCGCTCCGGTGTCGGCACCCAACTCACCGTCGGTGATGTGAGTGGGAATGGCTTTCCTGACATTGTCATCGGAAACAAATTGGGTACCTTTGTCTTCACTCAGACGCGTCAGGAAGTCACTGCAGAGACGTATGAAGGCGTCCGCCCTCAAAAGCGTGAGGCCCTCAAACACGTCGCGGGCACCGACGCCTTTGCCCAACAGGTCCGCACCACGGAACCACTCTTCCCAGAAGAAGAAAAGAAATGCTTCGTCTTACCCGCTGGCTTCAAAGTCGAGCTCGTCGCTGCCGAACCTGACATTGCCAAACCCATGAACATGGCGTTCGACACCCGTGGCCGATTATGGGTCACCAGCTCCACCGAGTATCCCTACCCGGCACCAGACGACCGCACCCCACAAGATACGATCAAGATTCTCGAAGACACCAACGGCGACGGCCGCGCTGATAACATAACCACATTTGCCGATGGCCTCAATATTCCCATTGGACTCTATCCCTATGACGGCGGCGTCATCTGTTTCAGCATCCCCTACGTTTGGGATCTGCGCGACACCGATGGTGATGATCGCTGCGACCTCCGCGAGAAGCTCTACGGCCCGTTTGACTGTAGTCGTGATACCCACGGCATGTGCAACTCCTTCACGGGCGGTCTCGATGGATGGCTCTACGCCTGCCACGGCTTCAACAACCAATCGACAGTAGCTGGCAAGGATGGCCACATCGTCACTCTACAATCCGGTAACATCTTCCGCATGCGCTTGGATGGCTCCCGCATCGAACATGTCAGCCACGGCCAGGTAAATCCCTTCGGCATGACCTTTGATCGGCATGGCGACCTCTTGACCGCCGATTGTCATACCAAACCGATTAGCCTCATCATGCACGGAGGTTACCACGAAAGCTTTGGCAAACCCCACGATGGCCTCGGCTTTGTCCCCAATGTGATGGAACACCTGCATCGCTCGACCGGTATTGCCGGCATCGCCCTCGGTGAAGACAGCCACTTCCCCGAAGCCTATCAAAGCAGCACGTTTGGCGGAAATGTCGTCACTTCACGAATCAATCGCAATCGTCTCCTTCACCGCGGCTCAACCGTCGTGGCGGAGGAAGAATCCGACTTTCTCATCTCAGAAGACCCGTGGTTTCGCCCCGTAGATCTTCAGGTCAGCCCCGACGGTGCTCTCTACGTCGCCGATTTCTATAACAGTATTATCGGCCACTACGAAGTCCCTCTCGATCACCCCAAGCGCGACCGCCATCGCGGGCGTATTTGGAAGATCACGCACCAGGAACCTACCACACTTCGAAAGACCGAAGACGGAACAACACAAACCTACCGGCACTTCGCAGAACACCCAGAAGATCTCCCTGAGGGCATCGACCTCTTAGCAGAAGCCCCCATCACCCAACGCGCCGCCGTCATGGCCATCGCAGCTGCCAAGCCCTCTGCTAAACGAGTCTCCCAACTCCTTAACTGGCGGCGACAAGTCGCCCAGGATGACAAGCACCTACAGCACGCTTTCAAGATCGCCCTGAAGCATCATCTCACCGACCCCAAAACGTTCTCGACCGCTCAGGTAGCGGATGAGGATGTCCAAGTGGTCGCCGACATTTGCCTAGCTTTAAAGCACCCACAAGCTGCCGAGTTTCTCGTCGCCCACTTGGAGCAGTTGCCATCCGAGCGGCTCAACACTTATCTCAAATTCGCCGCCCGCTCGACCAGTCTCACGGCGTTACCAAAAGTGGTTTTGTTAGCCCGCACACGATTTGTAAACGACCTCTACCAACAACGCGAGCTCCTTCTAGGCATCCGCGAAGGCCTAACCCAACGTGGGATCAACTTCCGATCCAATAATCCTCAGCTCGCCCTCATCAAAGCCTGGGCAAGCGATCTCGCAAAGGAATGGTTAGGTATTAGCGATGACCCTGATCTCCCCATCCAATGGACATCTAGCAACAATACCTGGACGACCACCACCTCTCGCGTGTGTGCTGATGGCCAGAAAGGCGCCCTCCTCTGGAGCAGCTTTCCCAAAGGAGAAACCAAGACAGGTCGGCATCGCTCTGACACCTTTCCGTTAGGTCACAACTTCACGTTCTACCTCGCCGGACACGACGGCCCTCCCAGCAACCCCCTTCAAGGAAAGAACGCCGTCCGGCTCCGCCGCGCCAAAGATGATCGCATCCTCCACACCGCCAAACCTCCACGAAACGACGTGGCCCAAGAACTCATTTGGGACACCACCACCCATCAAGGTACCGACGCCTACATCGAATTGATCGATGGTGACGACGGCGTCGCCTACGCCTGGCTAGCCGTAGGCCGATTCTCAATCGCCAACCTCAATCCTAACGATCGCATTAAAAAGCAGGCCCTCGCCGCCGAACTCATCCGCGACCTTCACCTCACAGAATTCAAAACCGACCTAGAACGACTGCTAAAAACACAGTCTGCCAGCGCTCCACTCGCCCAAGCTTACGTCAGCCTTGTCAACAAGGCGACAGCCATCAGCAGCATCCTCAGCAAAGCGCTAGAGATTCAAATACAGGATCGCGCTCTCAAACAGCGCACTTTCAACGCCATCATGTCTGGCGACGCCAACACCGTCCTCGCCGACTGGATGAATGCCCTTCCCAAAGGCCACCAATTACGTCTCGCTGAGATTTGCGCCGCCACGAACAAGGGCGCTAGCCAACTCCTTGACCTCGTCCAATTCGGTAACGCCCCCGCAAGCTTGCTCCAAGCCCCGACCGTCGACTCGCTCCTGGACAAAAACCTCACCAAACCACAACTCGCCACCAAAGAACAACTCCTTGCCCATCTTCCAGACGAAGACGAGGCCCTGGAGAAACTCATCGCCACTCGTATTCAAAGCTACCGAAGCCAAGGTGGTAGTGTCGCTGCAGGCCAAGCCCTCTTTCAAAAACACTGCGCCATTTGCCATCAGTTAAGCGGTGCCGGCACGGTGTTAGGCCCTAACCTCGACGGCATCGGCAGCCGAGGCCTTGCCCGCCTGACCGAAGACGTCCTCAATCCCAGCCGCAACGTCGACATCGCTTTCCGACTCACCACCCTAACAACGAAGAACGGCAACACCCACATCGGCCTCATCAAACGCACCGAAGGCACCCAAACCATCCTCGCTGATCCCACTGGCAATGAGTCCTCCATCCCCACAAAGAGCATCACGGAGAAGACAGCCCTGACTCTCTCTCTCATGCCCGCCAGCTTTGCCGATGCCCTCACCAAAGTAGAGTTTCGAGCCCTCCAAGCCTACCTCCTTTCCCTAAGAAACTAGTAACTCGACTTTCCAAAGTCGTAAGTGACAGTCGAGTTTGCCCAAATCGCGACTTTGGAAAGTTACGCTACACAACACGCTCCTCAAAAACGCGTGACTCGTATTAGACAGCAAGATCTATCTTGCTAAGCCAGCACGGGAAGAAACAAACGGATCGTTCGTTTGAGTCTTGTGAAACTCATTCGACACACAGCTGATAAAGACCCGTTTCTTCCTCACGGCCGAACCCTATCAAAAATCTTCATCAAGGACAACCTCTTGCCGGATTTCCCAGCTTGGTCCCATCTCTCGATTTCTAGTATCGCACAACCAAGTCGTCTGCCACGCCGTCCGAGCCAGCGCCAACTTTGAACGCCCGCGCCTCGCCTTACGAGTCGACTTTGCTGGGAACCGAGATCTAACGAACACCTCATCGAAAATTGTGCCCGCGCTTGAGAAAGTCTTCCCGGCTATTGGCCAACGTCTATTCGAGATCGCTCCGTGCACCCCACTGCCCTGTGGACCGGAGCCCCTCAGGATCACGGAATACTATGACCAAGACCAGCCGCCCCTGCTTCGTCTTATCACTGGCTTTGCGGAAGGGGCCGATACGCTTACTAACGATGGCTTGGACAAGGCAGCCACATCGACGAAGGACCTATCCGAAAACCTTAAGACAGAACACACCGGCGTCCTGCCATTTCCCCTAGATCAATACTGTGAGAGTAGCGACGCCGATCACCGGGCCACTCTTGACACACTGGTAGCGAAGAGCGTATGGGTGCTCACTCTGGATGGCGTCTATGAGGACCCGAAACTTCACACGCCGGTTGCCACCAAACGAAGATCAATGGGCTATCGTGCGCAGTCCGAGTTCCTTATGAGATAATCGGATTTGATCATCTCCATGGCTAATCCCGGAGCCAAAAACGGGGCCGGCATTGCCATGGAAACCATCCGCGGCGCCTCCAATTTCGGGCCGCCCATTATCTTCGTGCATGCACGCGCTGGGGACGTCTGCTTGGTCAATCCCGAGCAGTCCTTGGACATGACCGCTATCCCCGTCCTGCCCTAAGGATGGAACATGGCAAGACACCCTCAGGAATCGGATTGACCACACGGTCGCCGATCGCGATGTGGAGAACCTGCAAAAGCCGCATGGCCAACTTGAGATTCAAAAGAAACCGTTAGACGACTTTTTTAGCGAGGAACACGCGAGGTAGCGGAACGTCTCCGTGCACTCTATTACTTGCCCAATGCCGGACACTTCCAGCCACCCGCAGACAAAGTATGCCTCACCGAAGTGCCATCGATTGGCTGCTAGACGCCATTGTCTACACCTACTACCGGAACCTTCGAATACCTGGGCCCACGATGCCGCTCTCCCTAGCTCGCGTTCTTCGCGGCAGTCTTGGCCAGCTAGGCAATCGCTCTCAGCCAAACAAGCGAAGCCACCATCAATACCCCACCGCCTAGCAGATAAGCGAAGCGTAAATTCGTGCGGTCCATCAGGCCGACTTCGTGATCGACCATAGAAAAGGAGACGCCCCCTGCAACGAAGATAAGAAAGAGCCGTAACCAAGCACGCTGGTTCATGGCCACGTCGGAGAAACCACCGAGGGTGACGAAGAGTGCGATGCAAGCAGCAAGCTGAGCGAGGCGACGGATTGAGAAGTTGAAGGACATGCTAGAAAGATGAAAGTTTAGACAGAATTGCAGAATTTCACATATTTACAGAAGCGGAGAGCGAAGCCACCCCAACCATTCGATTCCTCACCCAATGCCTTCTATAAATTCTTCAAATTCTGCAATTCTGTCTAAAAAACGCCGTTGGCAGTGACCATGCCGCCGAGGAGCGACACTCTTGAACAAAGTAGACCTAGAAACCTCGCCCCGCGCGGACACGCTCTTTCTTTTGACTGTATTCCACCTTTCCTATGTGGATCAGATAGCGTAGCTCGGCCCACCGATCCTCATAGACCTTCGCATCCTGCCATTTACCGACTTGCACCATATCGCCTAGCAAAAGGGTGAGGCGCTCCTCCAACCCATGTTCCACTGGGATTCGGCCAGCGATCAACTGCTTTGCTTTCAACGCTTGCATGGGCGCGGAAAGAAAGAGCTGCCCAATAAGATAGGCCGGAGCCGTGACCCGTTGCGCGTATATCTGAGTCACGAACGCACCTCCACTCAAGGGCTCCAACTGCACATGGATTCCTGAATCTTCGAAACCATAATGCCCCTGGCCGATCTTCCAGCGCCGATACCCCACAACGAGAACAGTCAACAATCCCACAGGCAACACATCCCCAGGCATACTGCGATCGATTTTCGATGCCCATGTTGTACATGACAATCAACGGGCCCCAGTAAAAGAACGCCACCGTGCAAACCAAAGCCACGATACTGCAAATCACAGCCACCACCGCTTTCACTACCTGTCGGCGATTGAAACTTTCTATCATTTCCTTAACATTAGGTGTTAGGATGAGCGATGCTGCGGAAAGTCGCAAGCGAAACAGCGTTTCGCGACTTGCCAGCAGGTCCCCTATCGTGGAGAAAGTAGGATCCTAAAATGAAATCCGATACCACCAAGGTGGCCCGGCCATCTTGGCCGTGTCCCGGGCAAGATGCCCGGGCTGCACTGAGTCGAGAACTCGTGGACTTGCTTGGAGCCGAGCAAGTGCTGACCGAGCCCATCGATCTCATTCCCTACGGCTTCGATGGCACAGCCACGTTGAAAGAACGTCCAGGGGTCGTCGCGCTGGCTCGATCCACGGAGGATGTCGGGCCCATCGTCGCCTTGGCCCACGGGCATGGCATTCCCATCGTCGCACGAGGTTCAGGTACTGGCCTGAGTGGCGGCAGCGTCCCCGTCGAAGGGTGTCTGGTCCTTGGGTTGAATCAGTTAGACCAGATCCTCGAAGTCGATGACAAGAATCTGACCATGCTGGTGGAGACCGGCTTAATCACTCAGAAGATCGACGAAGAAGCCGCCAAGCACGGGCTCTTCTACCCGCCAGATCCGGGCTCGCTCAAGATCGCGACCATTGGCGGAAACGTGGCTGAGAACTCGGGCGGGCTACGCGGGCTGAAGTATGGCGTGACGCGGGACTATGTCATGGGCCTGGAAGTCGTCTTGGCCGACGGTGAGGTCGTTTGGTTAGGCAACCAGTGCGTGAAAGACGTGGCCGGCTACTCGATGAAAGACCTCTTCATTGGCTCCGAAGGCACGTTGGGTATCATTACCAAAGTGCTGCTCAAACTATTGCCGCGCCCGGCAGCGCGTCGCACGTTGTTAGCCACCTTTAATCAGTTGGATCAAGGCGCCCAAACCGTTTCTGATATCATTGCGGCAAAGATCATTCCCTGCACCCTGGAGTTTCTCGACAACACCACGATCCGTTGTGTGGAGGATTTCTCCAAAGCGGGGCTGCCGGTAGAAGCCGAGTCGCTGGTGCTCATGGAAACTGATGGGCCTGAAGCCGTCGTGGCCGAGGAGTGCGAACGCATGATGGCCTTGGCCCGTGAGAACGGCGCCACCGACATCGTCATTGCTGCCGATGATGCCGAAGCGGCGCGTCTGGCGGCAGCACGACGCAGTGCCTTCTCCGCTTTAGCACGGGTCAAGCCAACCACCATCCTTGAAGACGTCACAGTACCACGCACGCACCTTGCCGAGATGGTGCGTTTCATTACCGAGACGGGCGACAAGCATAGGCTCGAGATCGCGACTTTCGGGCACATGGGAGACGGCAATCTTCATCCGACGATACTGACAGATGAGCGCGATCATGAAGAGATGGAGCGTGTCGAACATGCCATCGAGGACATTGTCAGACAAGCACTCGCATTTAAAGGCACCATCACCGGCGAACACGGCGTTGGGCTCGCGAAGAAGCCGTTCCTCAAAGAGCAGTTAGGCGATGCCAGTTACGCGCTGATGAAACGCGTCAAAGCAGCACTCGATCCCGACGGATTGCTCAACCCAGGAAAGATTTTCTAGAAGGCAAATCTAGATTAGCCCCATCATCCTGCCGGGGTCACTAGCTGGAAGCCCGCAATACATACCCCAATCCCTAATTGCTGACCAAGCTCTTAATCACTTGCAAGGCACTGGCATCGCGAACCGCATAGGTCGCGAGAAGCGCTACGATGGACGCGAGGCACGCAGTGCGCCAAGCAGCCCGACCTTCGATCGTTTCGCGGCTGAACCACGCGCAGCTCAGGGCAACCAATTGAAGTCCCGAGAACAGAAGGAGAGCACCTTTCTCACTTAACTCCGGGTCCATGGTCAACGCGGACACCACGACATAGGCGAGTATGGGGAGAACAAGAGCGGCTACGGAGATGGCCAACGCGAACCAACCGAGTTTTTGAGAATCTCCAAGAGACGCTTGATCCCGTTCCGCCTTGGCCGCGGCGTAACGCATGAGCGTCTCGTCGCTGGCCGGAAGCCCTTGGCAGCCTTCCTGGCGGCACCATGAGGCAAAGTCCTGCCAATCCGCGACGGCAGGGAGTTCGTTGGGGGTGTGAGCGTAAGCGTATTCTTGATTAAGCATGGTTTCGGTCTCAGGAGAGACGTGGAAGGAACGGTGTGGATTCAATTTAAGTTGCCAAAGAATAACCACGACGAGAGACCTGACGATGGGAAAAGCCTTGTCAGAATGTAACGACGGAGGCGAGAGGGTCATTTATGAGATTCTCCGTTCTTGCCTTCCTTTGTGCACTCCTGCTCTCGACCGCTGGGTTCGGGGCAACCGTTCGTCCCAACTTTGTCTGGATCACCAGTGAAGACAATGGCCCGGAGCTCGGCGGCTATGGCGACGACTACTCAACAACACCATACATTGACGCCTTGGCCAAGCGCGGCCTGCGTTACACCAAAGCGTGATCGAATGCTCCTGTGTGTGCTCCTGCCAGAACAACCTTGATATCCGGCATGTATCCACCAAGCACGGGATCCGAATACGTGCGTAGCCAAACACGGTTGCCGGTTGGCTTCCAATTCTATCCACGGTTCTTGCAAGCAGCCGGCTACTACTGCACGAACAATTCCAAAGAGGATTACAACTTGGTCAAACCGGGAAAGGTTTGGGATGAGTCTAGCAAAGAGGCCCATTGGAAGAACCGCGCTGAAGACCAGCCGTTCTTTGCCATCTTCAATCACACGATCAGCCACGAGAGCCAGATAAGGAAACGGCCGCACCAAGCCGTGCACGATCCTAGAAAAGTGCGTGTGCCTGCTTACCACACAGATCGGCCTGAAGTGCGCCAAGACTGGGCACAGCACTATGACAAGTTCACCGAAATCGGCGCCAAAGTGGGTGCTAATTTGAAGGCGCTCGAAAAGGCGGGATTAACAGATGACACCATCATCTTCTACTACGGTGACCACGGAGCCGGAATCGCACGAAGCAAGCGTTGCCCTTACAATTCAGGGTTGCATGTGCCGCTTGTGGTGCATGTGCCAGAGAAGTTCACGCACCTGGCCCCACCTGAGTATCAAGAGAACGGCACTTCCGATCGAATCGTATCTTTCATCGATCTTCCAGCCACCTTACCTTCCATCACTGGGATCAAGCCACCGCCAAATTTTCACGGACACGCCTTCATGGGCCCTTACGATGCAGGCTCTCAACCCTACCTCTACGGCTTCCGTGGTCGGATGGACGAGCGTTATGAACTCATCCGCTGCGTGCGCGATGAGCGCTACATCTACAATCGTAAGTACATGCCGCACAAGATTCTCGGACAGTAGATCGAGTATCTTTTCCAGACACCCACGACTCGCATCTGGCGCGAACTCGACGACAAGGGCGAATTGACAGCCGTGCAGCGTCATTTCTGGGAAGAGAAGCTCGCCGAACAGCTGTTCGATCTCGAGAAGGATCGCGATGAGATTCACAACTTAGCAGATTCTCCAGAGCACCGGGAAATCCTAAATCGGCTACGACGGGCCCAGCAAGAATGGGCCGTGCGCATTCGAGATGTGGGCTTCTTGCCCGAGGGCGAAGTGCACAGCCGAGCAGGTGACGACACACCCTATGAAATGGCCCAAGACCCAGAGCGCTACCCCCTTCTCCGCATCCTAGGGGCTGCAGAACTCGCCTCATCCTTGAGGCCCAGATCCATTTCCACGCTGCGGGGAATGCTCACTGACTCTCACAGTGCGGTGCGTAACTGGGCGGAGTTGGGCCTACCCATGCGAGGCGAAGAAGCCGTTTCTGCTGCTCGAGAGCCTTGTACGCTGATGAGGCAGCCTATCCGCGGCTGACGGCTACGCATGCTCTCGCCACATTTGGAAAAACAGAAGATCTTGGTCCGGCCGTGGGCAATCTGCTAGATGCTGCCAATCAAGATCACCAGCCTCTCTTTGAGAATCTGTCGGCTTGGAACGCGCTCGACGATCTGGGAACAAAGATCGCTCCGTGGCTAGAGGAACTTCGGGAACTCAACGCCGTCTTACCGAAAGGAGTCGACGGCCGCCTCAAGGCGTACGCTCAAAACTAAGGCGGGTAATACTAAGGCGCCTTGACCCAAGCTATAAAGAGCCCAAGAAGCCTAAAAACCGGCGGATCCCGGCGTCCTCGGAAAGGCGATAACGTCACGAATATTCGAGACTCCCGTGACAAACATGATCAGGCGCTCGAAACCGAGACCGAACCCCGCATGCGGCACACTGCCGTATCTGCGGAGATCGTGATACCAGCCGTAATCCTCCATTGAGAGGTCGTGTTGGGCCATATTTGTCTCGAGCACATCCATGCGCTCTTCACGCTGACTCCCACCGACGAGCTCACCGATACCCGGCACTAACAGATCCATAGCCGCAACAGTCTTATCATCGTCGTTGCGACGCATGTAGAACGGTTTGATCTCCTTGGGATAATCACACACGGTAACCGGCGTTTTAAAATACTCCTCCGTAAGGTAACGTTCATGCTCTGATTTTAGGTTGAGCCCGTATTCCACAGGATAATCAAATTTCTGCTTTGACCTGGTCAAAATCTCAACAGCCTCGGTGTAGGGCAACCGCTTAAACTCGTTGTCGAGCACATGCTGCAGGCGCTGAAGAAGTCCCTTATCGACAAACTTATTGAAGAAACTCAGGTCCGCTTCGCAATGTGTTAGCGTATCCCTAATTAGATACTGCACCATATCTTCGGCCAATTGCATGTCTCCATGGAGATCACAAAACGCCATCTCGGGCTCAATCATCCAGAACTCACTGGCATGACGTGACGTGTTGGAGTTCTCAGCCCGAAAAGTCGGCCCAAAGGTGTAGATGTTTGATAGGGCGCAGGCAAACGTCTCACCCTCTAGCTGACCACTCACGGTGAGGTAGGTAGGCGTACCGAAGAAATCGTTCTCGTCCTTCTGCGGCTTCATCGCGTGCGGGTCCAGAGTGGTAACCCGAAACATCTCACCAGCTCCCTCGCAATCACTTCCCGTGATGATGGGCGTGTGGACGTAGACAAAGCCGCGCTCCTGAAAGAACTGGTGCACGGCATAGGCCAGTCGGCTGCGAACACGAAAGACGGCGCTGAAGAGGTTTGTACGCGGACGGAGATGCGCCATACTCCGGAGAAACTCGCGACTATGCCCTTTCTTCTGCAAGGGATAGTCATCTGGGCATGTTCCTAACAGGCGCACCTCAGTGGCCAATAGCTCCCATTTTTGATTCTTACCCTGGGAGGGCACCAGCTTTCCCGTGACCTCAGCAGAAGCTCCAGTCGAGAGCTTCTCGACATCACCATACGAAGCCAAGTCGGCATCGGCAATGATCTGAATATTCTGCAAACAACTGCCGTCATTCAGCTCAAGAAAGGAGAATGTCTTGGAATCACGGCGGGTCCGTATCCAGCCCGCGACTTGAACCTCGTCCAGCGGCTTTTCCCGCTGGAGCACCTTTTGAATCAACGTCCTCATGGCGAGAAGCTAGAAGGGTTTTCGAGCTTGGCGACTGGAAATCGCTTCTACCGGCCGTCCTCGTAAAGGAAGCTATACGAGGTGCCTGCAGGAACTGCGTTAGGCGTGATGGCCAAATCTCGCACCCCGATGACCTTAAGAAAACAAGGCTTCTTCTTCAGCGGCAATGGCGACGTTTTCAGCGTAACGGTCAATCCATCCTCACTGAGACTCGCAGCAGAAATGGAGGCTCCAGAATCCAACTGATAACTCGCTACTATCTCAGCGCTTTGTTTTTCAAGCTTTTCCGAAAATGTCAGTGTTAGTTCTGAAGAAGCCACGCCCACAGCATTCAGTTCCGGCCCCACCGTATCCGCGATTGTCGCTAATTTGAGCGAGTTCGACGCACTACTAGGCAAGAGAGCACCGTTGAGCGCCACGACATGATAACGAAAGGTCGTTGCTTCCGGCAATGCCTCATCAATGTACTTCGTTTCAGTGAGATCCTCGGCCAGTAAGACCTCATTGCGAAAGAGCTGGTATCGACGAATCCCGCTCTCCGTATCCGACACTGCCGTCCATGAAAGAGAGATAGTACGAGCATCCAGTGATTTCCCCGAAATTACCGGAGCAGTGGCGGGCGGTGTACTATCCTTCCCTGCTTCCGCTTCAACAAGCAACCTCCTGTAAGCAAACAGCGACGGTGTGCCGCCGTCCCGGACAGTCACCATGACATGATGAGTCTGGGGCTTTGTGTCGAAAGGAACCGTGAACTCGATCTTATCTCTGAGCGAGCGATCCATGTCCACCACATCGGCATAGGTACTGGCTTCAGTGTAGTGCCACCACGCTTTCCCGATGCGTTGCTCATCGGGATCTTTGCTAGCACTCGCATCAAGCGCCAATTTCTGACCTGCCTTGGCGTTAGCCCGGAGGACAGAGCTCCCAACATTACCGTTTACTGCGGCGACGGGAGGATGGTTCGCCTGCTTCTTACCGCGCACACACCAGTCCGCTCTTGCACTCCAATCCCCTTGTATATGCGTTAACCAACGCCAGACCGACTTGCCAGGAGACTCCTCGTCACGGGCGTCCTCCCATACATTCACGGAACCTGGAAGCCGCACATATCGGCCTCCCCACCCCCCGTAGCTCGGATTAATATGACTTCCGAGACCATTGGGCACAAGCCTCAGGAAGGTGAGCGACGGAGACTCCGCATAGAAATCACCAGTCATGTAAGGAGTCACGGCATCGGCTTCGTGGGCCTCATAGCTTGCACAAAGCGGACCATGCTTTTGCAGGATGTTTGTTACCATCCAATGGCTCTTCAAAACATCAGCATAGCCGCCTTCGACATGGCTCCTCCAGTCCTCGCCAACAACAGTCCCCTGCTCGTCCGTCATGATAACTTCCATCTCTGGCCACTGTTTCAGGACAGCAAGCGCACTCTCACTTAATGCTCCAAGGACGTGGATTGATGTCCGCTTGGCGACGTATGCTTTCAGGTCCGCATGCTGCTTTTCAATCTGTGAAAGCGCATCGAGCACATCGTCCGCACCTGACCACACCAAGAAATGGAGTTTCTCCTTCGAGGGCTGCAGCAACTGCGTCACGATCGCCGGTACCGTTGCGGGTCGCACTGCTCCACGAAGCTCTCCCGCCTCGGGAAACGTCGGCGCATTCTCCTGCAACCGAAGCTGACACTGCGCGTAAAAGCTCAGTTTCTCCTCGATCCAAGCGACGTCCCCCTGATGAAATAGAGACTCCAGTTTGAGTCCATCCAGGTAGAGCAGCAGTCGCACGAGGGAGCAGCGTTGCTCACGGGAGCCATCTGTTAGAACGGCAATCCGAGGACGCGCCTCAGACATCGTGAGTCCAAGCAATGACGCGAACAGCAATAGACGAAGCATAAGCACCTTAAGGCGTCTCCAGAGGAGACAACGCGTCTGCCTTCGGGAAATTGTCAGGAACAGGAATCGTGACTTGTCCGGATCCTGCCCACTCCGTCCCGCGCTGCAACGTCGTGTAGAATCCCTGGCACCTCATGGAATAGTCCGCGTGTCCCAACGTCGTGTGAAAGACACGGCCTTTGCCATAGTCCATCACCATCAGCATGGGTTCGTCGCGCTTGCTCTTCTTACTGGGAGACGTTGCTAGAACCGTCATGTTCGTAGCGGGACCACGGAGCTCCGAGTAGAGTTCATCCTTGGCATGCTTCCATGACTTCGGCAAGCCTTTCATAATCGGATGCTCTGCGTTCACCGTATCCACGTTGAACTCCCACTGCTTGCCATGGGACCCTCCACGACCAGGCGAGGTGTCGCGAATCATCTTCCCTTCCTTGTAGTAAACGTAGGGTCCGCTCACCTCGTTCCGAGCTCCCCATCCTCCGAGACCGATCATTTCGTTGTATTCACGCCACTGAGGGAAGGCATTATCGGCCGCATGCACAGTTACGAATCCACCGCCACCTTTTACATAAGTCTCAAACGAATCCTGAACCTCCTTCGGCCAAAGTTCGCCGTTGTAGTTGCTCACCACCACGTCGTAGTCGGCAAACTGAGGACGCCAATTATCCCACCCATCTTTCGATCCTTTGCTAGGGCTGGTGGAGATATCTACGGTGAAACGCCCGCTGCTCTCAAGCGCATGTTTCAGAACGGGCGTGGTCGCTTGCCATTTGTGATTATTCTGCCCATCGACTAGCAGGACTTTCTGCACTTTGGCAGCGGCATCGTCCTTGGCAGCTTGGCCTAACCAAAGAGTGGAAACGAGAAGACCTCCAAGGAGGCTAAGAGGGAGAATTCGGTGGACACTTTTCATAGGAGATTTGGCTGACGGTGTTTCTCATCTAAGTCGGCTGGCCCGCTCTTGTCAAAACGCTTTCCGCCCGCTACAACCCAAGTATGAAGCCTTCTGATTTCCCTCGCCCCTCCTCTCACTGTGGCCCTGTAGACCGCCGCTCCGCCTTGAAATCCATGGCGGCCCTCTCAGGCGTGACAGCCCTGACTGTGGCCGGTGCCGAGGGGCAGGAACCTGCCCCCGCGAAAGACGACCGGAAAGCCTCGACCGAGCGGTATTCCATGAAGAAATCCATCAACCTTTGGGCCTTCCCCTACCCGGACCGCATGACTCTGCGCGAGTGCCTGCAGCTCGCCAAGGACGCGGGCTTTGACGGTATCGAGCTCAACTACGATCTCGAGAGCGATCTCTCGCCCAAATCTGGCACCAAGGAGTTCCAAGCCATTCGCAAGATGGCTGACGAAATTGGCATCGAAATTAGCGGCCTCTGTTCCTTTCTCTTTTGGCCTTATCCGTTATCTAGCAATGATGCTGCCAAACGCGCACGCGGCCTTGAACTCGCTCAGAAGATGACCCAAGCGGCCCATGATGTCGGCACGGAGAATCTCTTGGTCGTCCCTGGAGCGGTGCACATTCCCTGGCGCGATGATCATGATCCCGTAGCGAATGACATCTGCGATCAACGAGCGAAAGAAGCCATCACCACGTTACTCCCGCTAGCCGAGAAGTTAGACATACACCTCAACATGGAGAACATCTTCTTCAATGGTTACCTCATGACCCCCATGGAAATGAACAGCTTTGTTGATGGCTTTGATAGTAAGCACGTCCAGGTTCACTTCGATACCGGAAACATCATGGAATACCAGTTTCCCGAACACTGGGCACGCATTCTTGGTAAACGAACGAAGAACATTCATCTGAAAGAATTTACCAAGAAAGGAACGGACCATTCGTTAGAGTGTTTCCGCCCGCTTCTCGACGGCACCACCAATTGGCCTGCCGTGATGGAAGCCCTCGACGCCACCGGATACGATGGCTACCTCACCTTCGAATACTTTCATCCCTATCAGCACTACCCAGAAGCGCTCATTTATCAGACTTCCGATTCTCTCGATCGCTTGCTGGGCAAACTCGGCTAAAGCTTTTGAAAAAGTATTTCGAAATCTTCTGGCGCTTCCTCGCCCTGGGATGCGCTAGCTTTGGCGGACCTGCGGCGCATATTGGATACTTCCGGAAGGCCTTCGTGCAAAGCCGAGGGTGGCTTGATGAGGAGGCCTTTGCTCGGCTCATAGCGTTGAGCCAGTTTCTGCCTGGGCCGGGTTCTAGTCAGTTGGGCTTCGCCATCGGTTGTCGTCGCGGTGGCATCCTCGGTGGTTTGTTAGCCTTTCTCGGGTTCACAATACCATCGTTCGCCATCATGGTAGTCATCGCCTCCGCGACCCAGGCCCAAGATTCTCAGAACTGGTTTAGCGGCCTGGTCCAGGGACTCAAATGGCTCGCTGTAGTTGTCGTGGCCGATGCCACCCTCAGCATGTTTCAGAGTTTCTGTCAGTCCAAGCTGACGACGGGACTCTGCGTAGCCACAGCCGCAGCCCTTCTCACCGTACCGGGACTCATTGCCCAGTTCAGTTGTCTCATCGTGGCGGCCTGCATTGGGGTCTACTTTCTCGGTAAAGGAAACGCCCAACCGTCTACTGCCGAACGCGCGAAGCTCCGCTGGATTCCCCTCTCCATCTTTACCGTTCTCTTTATCGCCACCCTGCTAGGAATCGGCGGCCTCGCGGCAGGCTTCTACCAAGCAGGAAGCCTGGTCTTCGGCGGAGGACATGTGGTGCTTCCACTGCTCCAGGGCGGCTACAGTGATAGCATCTCTCCCGATCGCTTCTTGTTAGGCTACGCCAGCGCACAGGCAGTGCCTGGCCCAATGTTTACGCTGGCGAGCTTTCTCGGCGCCGAAATCAGTCCAGGAACACCATGGCTGGGAGGTCTCATTGCAACACTGGGGATCTTTGTCCCAGGATTCCTCCTCATACTTGCCTTCGGAGACGCCTGGGAAACCTTCGCCAAACGCCCCAAATTGGCTGGCGCCGTCGCCGGGATCAACGCTGCCGTCGTCGGGCTCTTACTCGCAGCACTCTACCAACCGGTCTTCGTCAGTGCAGTGAAACTACCACTCCACTTTGCGATCGTTGCCGTTGGATTTTATGCCCTTCGAGGCCTGAAGCTTCCCCTTCTCGTCATCGTTGGCAGCTTTGCTTTAGCCGGGGCCATTATCAAATAGACACGCTCGATAGTATTGCGGAGCCAAAGAATGACGTGAACGGCTTATTGCCGATCGCATCAGACTGAGATTCGGTGAGCCAATCCGATAATTACTAACACACCAACTCCTAATTCACCCGAATCATAAATCCGTTTAAAATCAACTTGCTTACAAGCGTCCTATTACTAGATCAGCGCCTTGCTAGCGCTGTTCCTATCGCTATCTACGTCAGCAACCAAGACACTTAAACCGTCCCTGTCGGCAAAGTACTGATTGTTGATTCTCTAAGGCAGAATGTAGAAGTATCGGGATTTACAGATCTCTATTTTAGTGTCAGTCAGACCTACGTGAACGACGCTGCAGCCCCCACATTTTCCCAGCAGTTTAAACTCA
>Ga0213868_10001092_pt1 | contig 26271 bp, 19 predicted proteins | sample PICome_9_FD_160087 | JGI IMG/M metagenome (GOLD analysis project Ga0213868, IMG submission 160087) | Coastal seawater microbial communities near Pivers Island, North Carolina, United States - PICO127 | ecosystem: Environmental > Aquatic > Marine > Coastal | place: USA: North Carolina... | reverse complement strand
CCGCAGGAGAGCATGAAGAATCAGATCGATACTCATAAAACGAACGAAATTCTGTTCATAGCTACAAAAGTAAATCAGAATGAAGTCGTATTTTTGGATGTATGTGTTGACATTGTGCTTATTTCGCGTCAATGCTGAAGAAATCAAATTTGGGGTGGATCATCGTACATCGATAGACGACGTAAAGGAATATCTACTTTCGATAGGATTTAATCTTCAAGATGTATGTGAAGCTGAAACAGCTTCCAAAAGGGTGTTGGAAACTTTAGAAGTTCAAGATGGTCAATCACCATTCTTTTTGATAAATTGTATAATGGCTTTGTTTTGTGTTTTAGTTGCGGCTCTTGCCGCGGGTTTGACGATGGGCTTGGTGTCACAAGAACTGTTAGATTTGAGGATAAAAGAAGTTGCAGGAAGTCAAGAAGAGAAAGATCAAGCAAGATCTTTAATACCTTTACTTCAAGATCATCATCGTTTGCTGGTAACTCTTTTGTTGATCAATGCGATGGCAAATGAGGCACTTCCTTTATTCCTTGATAAGATTGTGCCCGCCTACATGGCGGTCATTTTATCAGTAACGCTTGTTCTTTTCTTCGGTGAGATTATACCAAGTGCGATATTCAGTGGGCCAAATAAACTTGCTGTCTCAAGTAGGCTAGCTCCAGTTGTCAAAGTTCTTTTACTCGTCTTTTATCCGCTAGCATGGCCAATTGGTAAGCTTTTAGATAAGGTATTGCATGAAGATGACGAGGAGGGATTCATGCAAAAGTATAATAGAAAGGAACTTTCTGCATTGGTTCGCTTACAATTTGAAGAGAGACAGGCTTCCAAGCTTAGGATGAAGATGGAGCGTGCCAACGCTGGACTTGGAGCTTCGAACAGATACATCAGGCATATAGATACTGTCAACAGTAAGTTTGCACTGTTCAATGGATAATATGTGGTATTTGATTTATCTCACTTTCTTATTACTATGCAGTGATTGATGGTGCCTTGAATATGCATGTGAAACTTGTTGCTGATATCATGGTGCCGATGAAGAAGGTTTATGCGATCCCTAGTCACACTGTTTTGAACGAACATAGCTTCCTTGAAATATACCGGAACGGCTTTTCTAGGGTTCCAGTATATGAAGGGGATGGAAATGATAAAAAGCGAATCATAGGGATATTGAGGACAAGGCAACTTATGGTACTCAATCCACACGAAGATCGATTGCTGACAACATTGCCTCTAACTATACCGCATTGTGTTGAGCCGAATATGAATTTACTTGCCTTGGTGAATTTACTCCAGACTGGAATGACGCTGGGAAAAGGTGGGCATATGGCCATTGTGTGTCATAATCCGAAAAAAGCTGTGATTGCTTTGGATAAAGGGGAGGCAATACCACCAAGTGCAGGCGTTCTTGGTATTGTCACTCTTGAGAACTGCTTAGAGGCATTACTGAAGGAGGACATCATTGATGAGAGCGATCTTGGTGAAGTTCTGGCTGCACAAAGAGCTCGATCAGCTTATAACCATTGGAGGACATTCGTGGCAAAGAAGAAATTGAGAAGAGATAACAAAAACGAAGACAATGCTAGCTTGAATGAAAAGTCGAGCTATGTGGATGTGGTTTTTCAAGAAAACTCACCATTACTCAGAAATGACGCACAGATTCCTTGAGCAATATGTAGACTTACAAAAAAGCACAAAAATAAAATGATTAAAAAAGTTGTAAAACTCAATAAAACTTGGGAATGTGTTCTGACAACTAAACAGCACGACGAAATTGACAGAACGAGCTTGGATACTACGAACCAATCTCTGTAGAAAACCACGCCCTACTATCTACAATGAGATACTTATACGGAACATTCGGAACTGTGTCATCAGTCATATTCATAGTCCAACCGTTCAGTATTTACCCAATCAATCTATGTGAATCAGTGTCTCCGTCGACGGTTCTATCCTGGACAGCATGTCATTCAATATCAGTAATATCAAGACACAATCATGAAAGTAATGAGATACTAACTAGTGACAATAAGGAATATAAAGATATATGGAAGAGTGTTATCCGACAAATTCATAGTTCCGCAACTCAGCATTCGTCAAATCTTCGTAGGTGAAAGAGTGTCTCCGACATGGGTACTATCCTGAATCTACTATCTTTATTTTCTTCTCTCGGTCCTCCCCCGGTTTTCGTGTATTTACTTTTTCGATTTTCAAGATCATACGACGCACAACTTACACATATCATGAATGAAAGTACTTTTCAACTAGATCCATCGCTATTAGAAGCACAAGAAAAGGAAACAGCCTTAGACTGGCTGAAGCGTGCTCAAAAAAATCGAAGGAATCTCAACCAAAATCCGATTTCATTTCCGCCATTTTTCAGTTCTTTCATCTCGAACGATGAGTTTGATAATATCACCTCTGAAACATCCACATCATCATTCGATAGATTCATTGTATCTCCACAAAACATTTTGAATATGTCTGCACAGACGTGGTTGAGCGATTTTTCTAGCCTAAATCACATAATCGCCCGATCTAGACGGTGGCGTCAACGCAAGCAAGTCGACACCAATGACCGAGATTGCCTGGTAGCTTTAGAGGAAAGTTTGCTCCAATCATTTCCTCATGGATGTGGAGTCGCATTTGTGGACAAATTTCTCTCAACGGATTGGAGTCAAAAAACCATTCATGATCGAAAAAAGTCCTGCGGAGGCGCTCAGAACGTATTTTTGGAGCTAACAGGATTATGTCGCTCAGTTCTGACAAAGATTTGTACAACCATGGCGACAAGCTATGCAGCGTCGACATCCATCAGATGTTATGGTATCGGAATTCAAGGGATAAGTCCTCCTATTATTGTAATCGATCCAGAATGTACTTTCAGTCTAGACAAACTAATCGCATCAGTAAAGACGGAAGTCTTGCGGCGCTGGAATACCACAGATACTTTTCGACGTCAACTGAAGTTTAAATACGATACTTTGGATAGCGAAAATGAAAAACATCTTTGGAGCAATGCTGACAATGAATACAAGAATATCGAGGAAGATGTAAATTCTGTTTTAGAACGTATTCATATCATGAGACCACGAGACTTACATGGATATGTTTCAATATTAGAATCTTTGTTTCATTTTCTTGAATTGAGAAAAGAAAACCGTGGAGCTCATCCAGCTGCGCCCATGATCATTATGGCCTCTACGATGAGCGCATTTTCTCTGACTACGAAGTTTCAAGAATCTTTACCAGATGGGTCTGGATTGTCAGGCAGGAGCGACTTTATACGGTCATTATCTCGACTGCGATCCAATCACAAAGTTGTGATTGTTTCTACAAGAATAAGCAACACCGATGCCCAAAATTTCAATCCAAGTGGATACGAGCGTTATGATAAACTTGTTACTCATCAAATTTCTATCTCAAAATGCCTCCCAGGTTCAAATGAATCTCACCAAGGTTTTGACTTTGTCGCTAATTGTGCTTGTCCGGGAGAGATGAAACCAAAGTTGAGCATGCCATTTACTGTTGAAAATTGTACATAGAACTTTATTCAGTCTTAGATGATACAAATCTGTTTTACTTTATGAGACATTCATCTTCCAAGTCCTGCATGATCATTTCGTCCCATTCTTTTGATCGCTGCTCTCTCACACTATCGCATGACATTGACACAAAAGGTTCCACGACATGACCCTCAGCATCTAGATGTAATTTGTTCAAAATACCTTCATAAGCTTCCATAGTAAGATACATTTGTTTTCTACTCAACATCAAATTTTCCAAATATTTCTTCATCCGAACAAGTAGTAACATGTTACCAAATTGTTTCGATTTCATCTTTTGATCTAATTGAAAATAAAGTTGCCTAGTCTCAAGGACTCCATTATTAATGGTAGATTGCACTGACGCATTTTCTTGTACTTGTTTTGCAATATTTCTCAAAATGATTCTCTGCCAATCCCTATTTGTAGCATCTCGCTTCATTTGAATTTCTTGTAATCGCTCCAAGTCTCCCAAATAGACACCATGAAAACCAAGTTGCTGCGCCGTTGCCCAGGTATAACCTTTTGGTTCAACCATGTACCTAAATTCTAATTCAATATTTGGATCTACTGGTCTCATATTTTTGTCAAGACGATAAAGCAGGGGTATACCAGTTGGTATAGTCATCCCTTTTATATCCTCATCAGAAATCTTGTCAATATGCTTTATAAGTGTTCTAATAGTGTTTGCATGAGAAACAATAAGGCACTTATTTCCTGCTCGAAGTGAAGATATAACATGAGTGTTGTAAAAAGGAAGAATTCTATCAGCTGTATCTTTGAGAGACTCCGCCCTAGAGGCTTCCAGTTGTTCCGGTGACAAATCTTTGTACCTCCTGTCATTGCCATGCCAATACAGATGATCATTTTGCATGGTTGGTGGCCGAGTATCATAACTTCGTCTCATTTCCATAACTAACTCTTGATCCAATCCTAATTCTGAGTAAGCAGTGTCTTTGTTGTAACCTTGTAAGGCACCATAATGTCTCTCATTTAATCTCCAAGATTTCGTCACAGGTAACCAATGCTGTTCTGCTGTGTTGAGACACATATTGGTTGTAAAGTTAGCTCTCCTCAAAACGCTTGTAAACACATGATCGAGTTGAATATTATTCTCTTTCAATATTCTTCCTGCGGCTCTGGCTTCTTGTCTACCTTTCTCAGTGAGATTCACATCGACCCAACCTGTGTAACGATTTTGAGAATTCCACTCTGATTCACCATGTCTAAGAAGCACAAGGGTGTACAGTGAATTATCACCATAATTTGATAGTTTGAAAGGAGGAGGCACTGGATCATAAGGCGTACCACCACGAACGAAATGCATCATGTGCGTGGAAGCATCATCAGAGGATTCTTCAACTTTGGTAGAGACAGGATCATCAACGATCAGTTTTATTTTCGAAGCTGCCTGTCCGCGAGGGGTTCTGTTTATTGGTAAGATTTTCTTTTTCGGTTTACCAATAGCCTCTTTTACTTCTTTAAAAGGTGATTTACCTCCTGACTCCGTGCTACTAAAGTGATATTTAGATTCATTCTGAATAGATCCAACTGTCCTTCTCAGAGCAAATCTCGTAAGATGTCCATTAAAACCTATTCTATGCATCAATATTATCTTCTTCACAAAAAGAATAAATGGACGAGCGAGAGTGGAAATAATTCGGGGAAGCTTTTTTATGTGTATTGTGTACGAGGTACGAGGTACGTTATGCGTTTTCACCTTTGCGTCACGAATTACACGCGAGTGAGTTTTTACCAACGTACAGACTGGGATAACGATGAGAAGAGTTATCGTACATACCTCCTACCTCGTTTCCAGTGTTATAAGCATTGGTTCTTCTGTATTATTTGAAGCATCGTCTTTCACAAGTAACCATTGTAAGATTAAGTTTTTTTAATAGTTAGATCTTATTTCGCTCCAGGACGAGATCGTCTTTTCCTACCAGCGACAGATCCATCGTCATTGGATGACATCCTATCCGCATTCCTCTTATCAATACTCGCATTGTGCATTTTGATCTTTTCTCTGACATTATTCACCTTACTATCCTTACGCGAGTTTTTCACAGAGTCTTGGATCATCTCAATCATTCCTTTTGCTGGAGGTGCTCCAGGAACAGGTTTCGGAGGATCCCATATCCCAAGTGATTTTCTCATGGCCTTATTATGAAAAACAGCACTTTGAATCAACGAAAACGTATTATTTACTGACCAATAACAAAACACAGCAGTTGGAAAAGAGTAGGTAATGGGAATCATTATGACAGCCATACCTCGAAAAACGTTTAGCATAACTCTACCCTGCTCTGGTGCAGATGCCATCATTTGCTCTTTACCTAACTCCATCATAAGTAAAAATGATAAAGCAGAAGCGACAGGCATAATGAAGTATGGGTCTGGTGCTGTAAGATCAGGAAACCACAACATACCACCAGTTGATAACTCATTCGGATAAATCTCAGGCATATTTTTGAGTCCAAAGAACATGCTCATGAAAACTGGAAATTGGAGCAAAGGAATTGCTATAGATCGAAGAGGATTCACCTCATATTTCTTGAACAAATTCTGCATCTCCTTTGCGTATTTTTGTTGCATTTCTAGATCTTTCGGATCAACACGATCTATCTTTGCTTTCAAAACATCCATTTCTGGTTTTACATGAGCCATTCGACTTGAATTCTGCTGAGCTTTTACAAACATGGGCACCATGGCAGTACGAAACGCGAGTGTGATGGCACCAATCGTGATGGCATAATTCCATCCTGTAGCTTCCTGTACATTGTAGATGAGCTGAACGATTTGATCCGAAGGCCACCACGACGGAGTCCATACGTTAGAGTCAATCGAAGATAAATCTTCAATAGAAGGCATTTTTGTTGGTAAATCCGCAGCATCAGCTGCTTTTTCGAACTTTTCCATTTCTGCTTCAGGTGAAGACAGAGTGTTATTGGCGTCGCAGGAAGTAGTGGTGTTGGATGTAAATGATCGTTTGTTCAACATAAAAGGTTCACACTTCATAGACAATGACAATCCTGATAAAATGCCAGTGTTTGCAAGGTTAGTTCTTGACACCATGGTATTATGACGTTTCATAACTTTTGAAATTTGATGATTTGAGTTGTCATCTTGGGACATGTAAGAAGCTACAGTATCCGAAGAAAGAAAGCAACCACGGGAACATGCATAATTTTGAAAGGTAGCAAGCTTTCTACCATTTGCTCCTATTCGATGATTCCAACTTCTTGCGAAGATCATTTCAGATGGTTGTTATGAGTGACAAGTTGCTGTCTGTGATATAGTTTTTTGGGTATTTGCTTTGCGCCTCCGTCCTGTGGTGGTTGAGCACGAAAACTTTGACTCAGTACCCGTTAGACAATTGGATTGTCCATTGTCACAAAGAGATGAAAACGTTTGTCGAAACATATATTCAAAAACACAAAAGATGAAGAGGAAATCATATTTTAAAATAAGAAACGTAGCTTATCAGTGACTAACCTAAGCAGAGTAAAATATAAATGATACAAAATACATTTCAATTCGCTTAATAAACCTCAACATGCCACTGCTTCTTAGACTTCAAGTCCTTCAACCACTCATCATAGTCAAGTCCCTTCTTTGTTGCAACTTCCTTGAGCATATCCTGAATTCCAGGCATCATTCCCTTAAGTCCACAGAAGTAGATGTGGGCTCCATTGTTAAGCTTGTCGAAAACTTCATCGGCATATTCCTCAACCTTGTCCTGGATGTACATTTTTCCTCCCTTGGCGTTGTTCTGTTCACGGGAAAGGGCATAGTCCAAACGGAAGTTATCGGGGAACTTCTTCTTGGCCTCTTGGAATTCATCATCATAAAGGAGGGCATCAGCGTTGGCTACTCCAAGGAAGAGCCAGGCTTGTCCCTTGTATGCTTTGGCAGCAGGAGTGTCCTCGGCGAAGAGACGACGGATGAATCCACGGTAGGGAGCAATACCAGTTCCGGTGGCAACCATGATAAGATCAGTCTTGGGGTCCTCCTCGGGCATAAGCATTACCTTACCGGCAGGTCCAGTCATCTGGACCTCATCTCCAGGCTTGGTGTCACAGAGGAAGTTGGAGCAAACTCCCTTCTTGGCGGGATCGTCGGCCTTAAGCTCTGGGCACCAGTAGGTGGCACGACGGACGCAGAGAGATCCAGTCTTTCCGGTCATATCGTCTCCGTAACGAGAAGAGGCAATGGAGTAAAGACGAACAGAGTGGGGCTTTCCGTCCTTCTCACGAACACCTGGTGGGATAACTCCCCAGGATTGTCCCTCCCAGTAAGGGAAGTCACCGTTGTGGTCAATAATAATGTGGCAAGTCTCTCCGGTGGCCTTGGGTCCAACGATACGCTTGGTGGAAACGATCTTTCCAGTGAAAGGAGCCTTGTTCTTGTAAACATTGACAGGAACGTTGGACTGATCATAGTAGGGCTCAGCCTCGAGGAAATCCTGTGCAGCGAGCTGAGTGTTGAAAGCAACCTTGGCACCAGGGGCAAAGGCGGCAGCAGAAGCAACGAGAGAAGCGAAAATAGCAGTTTTCATCTTGATGATAGGCAGGCAGACAGAAGTTGTGAGGTATCGAAAACACAGAGTTGTTTGGGCGATGCCAGAGGGACGCAGAACACGTACACATTTTTTGCATATCTTTTTTCTGACGTAGTAGTAGATATCCAGAAATTTCCCGCAATTATAAACCATGTCAAGTAGATGCATTCCATCTGTTCCAGTGAACATTCCAATTCGGAAAATCACTCCAAAGCTTTTTTGACTTTTCTTTTGACACCGGTTTTCTCATTTTGGTTCAACAGCTCGAAAAGAACCCCTATGAAAAGAGAACACAAAAACATCAATATAGCAAATCAAATCATTTCTATTGAAAACGCTAAGACAACCACACCTACCAAATGAAAGGTGACCAGCAAACCACCATGTGTCAAATTTCCACCTTGCGTATCGGCCTCGTAATGTGCTTAGGGATGGCGACCGCTTTTCATCCGTCCAGCATTGTAAGAATCTCAAAGCCTACCACTGCTCTCCAATCATCCGCCTTCTTTGATTTGGATCCAGTATCGAAACTGAATCTTGATAAGGTTCATTACTGTGCGGACAACTTTGGCAAATGTTCCATCGAGGAAATGGAACACATGAAGAAAGCTCTCCACACAGAACGTCTTCAACATTCCGCAGTCGGAGTTCCATTGGACCCAGTTGAAGAGCTTGATCACCGTCTTCTCGAAGAAGACTTGAGCATTCAACTTGCACTCCTCAAAGATGAGATGGGCACTTTGCCACCTCCTGATGCATTCACCATTCCTAGTAGGATTCCAACAGTTGATGCCGTGACGAGCACTGTCACTGGTACCGTGAAGAAGAATCCCGTCAATGAATTTTTAGCTCAGGGGAGAGATCTTTATTTTATACCTTTTGGAGTGACAGAAATATTCATGTATGGTATAGCATTGATGCTCCTCTTCCTGTTGCCAAATCTTACACAAAATTGATGGACCACTCTGGACTCAAGATTCAAGATAATCATATCCAAACACACTTTCGTTTCATAGAAGGTTTCAAAACCAGTCATCTTGTCTATCGATACCTTAATAGTTAACTCTTGCATATATAAATGCATATATTGTTTTTATTCCTTGATATCAATCATGCATCCATCGTTATTTAGGCTCATTCGTTTCACAGAGGAGAAAGCACTAACCAGGCATGTTATCTGTAAAAAGGGAAAAACTACCTACCGTTTGCTGTCTCGTGTTTTGCATCTCACGCACGGCCACATTTTCTATTTTCTACTTGATCGGCACCTGACACTGACACTCCTGCCGATCAACTCTGTTATTGATTCATTTTCAATTCTGATAAAGCTATATTTTCACATACGAAATGAAAATTTATTGCAAAAGAACCATACTTTCTGCTCTTTCAATCAACTCGCTGTTGCTATCTTTGCCAGTGACATCATGTCTAGCCTTTCAGCATAGACAGAAGCTTGCTTTCCCTCGACATGCCAAAGTGGAGCAGTTTCAGAATCCAGATTTTACTAAGAAATCCTCCTCAAAGGTTTCTCCTCTTAAATCATCAATATCTGATATTCCTAGTGGTGGAGCGAAAGCTCCTCCTCCTCAACCAAGTCTGAATGATCTCATCAAGTTCGCCTTGCCTTGTTTGGCTCTCTGGATTGCAAGTCCGTTGCTTTCTCTTGTCGATACTGCAGCTGTAGGTCTAACCGCTAAAGCAGGACAAGGTGCTGTAGAACTTGGTGCTCTTGGTCCTGCAACGACCTTTATCGACGGGTCTCAGTATCTTTTTGCATTCTTAAATGTCGCGACTACAAATCTTTACGCCTCTGCTCTTGCAAAGAACACTGGTAACAATGACGAAAGTAAGCGCGCGGGAGATGCAGTTGTTAGAACAGCAATTAAGATATCGCTGTTTTGTGGAGTGGGTATAATGGCTTTGTTGCTTACCAAGGGGAAATTATTGTTGTCCATTTATGCCGGCGAGGCATCCAAGCTGATTTTAGAACCAGCCACTAAATACGTGCACATTCGTGCTCTTTCTATGCCAACTTCTCTTTTGTCAGGTGTCTTACAAGCAGCTTTGCTAGGTTCGAAGGACTCGGTGACTCCACTTATCGCAGTAATTGCTTCCACAATAGTTAATGTTTTTGGAGATGGAGCTTTGGTTGTTTGGTTGGGTATGGGGAGCACAGGAGCTGCTATCGCTACGCTAGCAGCACAATGGGCTGGTACTATGTGCATGATACCCGCAGCAAGGAGAAAGTTGTTGGTCAAATCATCACCAGAACAGAAAATGAAGCACAAAGTATCATCACGCAGCTTCCTAGGTTTCGCTGCACCTGTGGTGACCTTGATTTTGGGCAAGCTAGCTGCGTTTGGCATGATGACTCACGTTGCTGCTGCTCTTCCAGGTGAAGCGGCTCTAGCAAGTCATCAGATTGTATTAAGTTTGTTTTTCTTCATCAGTCCTTTCTTAGAAGTCTTAAGCCAAACTGCGCAAACATTTCTACCCGCATATGCGATCGAGCAGACTCCTCAGTTTAAGCAAGAGGGGAGAAAACTTGCCGCCCGCTTGTTGCGTCTCGGCATGCTTGCAGGCCTCATAATCGCCACAATTGCAGCATCAATTCCATACTTATTCCCCATGATCTTAACTAATGATGCGCTAATACAATCTTCGGTTCGACCTCTAGCACTTCCTCTCTTACTTGGGGGTTTGTTGACAGCTCCTGTTGCTATCAGTGAAGGAGTACTACTAGCCCGACGGGAGTTAAAATATCTCGCAAGTGTCTACGTCTTAAGTACGATTGCTTTTCCGTTTGGGTTGTTCAAGCTAAAGACAAGTGGTGGGCCAGTTTCGAACGTATGGTTTGGCTTTGTGTTCTTTCAATTGTTTCGAGCTCTTTGCTTCACGGGGAAGATCTGGGGAAGAGAAGTGCTGAGCAAGATCATGCCTTCCAATCGTCTTAAAACAGAGCATAACATCGCATGAGCTAGCGTTTAAGAAATCTAATATCATAGCAGCTAATATTTCACATAGTTCTTTAATATTACAACGTTGTTGATTAATAGTACATAGTAGTTGTGGAACTTGTCTTAACCACAAGTGGTTTCGCAGCGATTCTTCATTTTGATACGCGTTTCAAAATACCTATTCCAAGTCTCCCAATGTTCTTTTCTAGCATAGTCCAAGGGAGTATGGCCACGTTTATCCGAAATAAAAAGCAATTGAGGTTCTTTGTTTAAAATAAGTTCAACTAAAGGGATATCAGGTTCTTTGTGCCAAAACGCATCGTGTAGAGGTGTCCGTCCGTAGTCGTCTCTGACTCTCAGACTTACTCCTCCTTCAGATAATAAATATGTTGGGACTGCAACGTTACTTCGACGGCATGACAAGTGTACAATACTTTCACCAAATTTGTTGCATCCTTGCAGTGACTGTCCACTCTCTTTGATTTCTCGAAGCGCATCAATGTCACCCTGTCGAATAGCAAATATAGTATTGGCTTGGTATGCATCAAGGTGCTCTTGACAAGGTTTTAGAAAGAAATCATCCACACTCGAGTCTAATATGTAGGATTTATCACCATATTCATCAACTAATTTCTTTACATATTCCATTGGTTTCTTTATGGCCAAATCGTTTGATATATTTACGTTCGACAGATCCGGTAAGCTATCAGCTGATGTAGACACTGTTTTGTCCTTCTGCGGTAAGATTGTAGCAGATTCTTGCTTTAAATTTTTATCATTGGGCTCTTCAGAAAGCGTAACTAAATTTGAATGAGGCATTGATAAAAGAGAAACCAAAGGGAAAGAGGACTTTCCTCCAGTCCCTTGCGGCATTCCAGAGAGCATATTCTGTCCTAATGACGGGGTAAATTGACCAGGCATAGTTTTCACACTTCCATTACGGCTTTCCATCAATAGGCTTGCCAAAAACGGGTTATGCTCCATTGATATTGGTGGAGGTACAAGGCCTCGATTCATATTCGGAGATGGCGCGAGATTGAACTCGGCATTTTTTAAACCTAATTTCTCAAACTTTTGTATCGCGGAGAGGGAAAGTGATCTAGCGGAGTTATCAATCTGGCCCGATGATCTTCGTTTAGCTCCATTGCTAAGAAGAACTGTTGACTTGTGATTGGGTCGCAGAGTATGCCTAGCAGAACTCATACTACGTAGATCGGCGCGAGAGCGTTTAAGTCCCGACGATGCCGAGCTTGTATCACTCAGAAGAGAGTTTGTTGATTGATTGGTTCTAAAGCTATCATAGGACTCATCTACTCGTTTCATTCTGCCAAAGAGATCGATGTTGTATCTACTTTTCGAACAGATTTCAATGAATTTTTACAGAATGAATATATTTTTTGTAGTATGTGTAGTATGTCAGAAAGTGAGCTGTTAGCCGGATGACGTTAATGTCAGTGTTCTTTGCCCCCACCAGCTGCGTAAGACCTTTTTAGCCAGCAGCTGGACGTACCAGCTGTCTCTGCGTCTGGTGGGTGGCTGGGAATAGACGAACGAATTTTTCTAGCGCATTTTTTGAATACGAAATACGAAGTTGCAGAAAGAAATCAATTTTTAGTAAGTAGTCTAACTGTAGGACTTAAAATTATACTTTTAGGAGCTTTACAACTTTACCATCTATAACGAGTTTGCTTTTATCGTTGCTCTCCAGGACGGAACGCACAATCAACTTTAATTCACTCTTTTCAATCTCTTTGTTTTTCTCTTTCATGTAAGATTTCACGAGATTGCACAAATCTTTCATTCTCAATTGCTCATTAGGTGCCCTTTTTAATGATTTTAGAATGGCTTTTCTGACTCTCTTTTTGTTTCTACAAGCTTGAGATGAAGACTCTCCAGTTCTTGTTACCATAGTTTCATCGTTTCCATCATCATTATCATCATCATGACTGTATCTACATTTTTTTATTGTACATTTTTTGCCCCATTTACATTTGGCGATTTGCGTTATGATTTTTTTCTCTTCTTTTCCATCACTTTCTTTATTCTCGTCGTCTTTTTTCTTCCCTCTAGGATCATGGCTAAATTTACATTTGTTTCCATATTGACATGTACCTCTTTGGAAAGCGTAGCACATGTTCTTAATTTTGTTATCCCGATTAGATCGATCTTCGCGCTTTTCTTTCTCTGAATTCACACATGAGGGACATTTCGTTGGAGTGCTATCCCAACCCATATTTGCAAAATGATTTTGTTCATCGACAGTGAAAATGAATTGTTGACTACAATTTCGACATGTTAATGGTTCTCCATCTTGGGATAACGCTACTTCTCGATCCCATGCTTGCTTTGCTGCAGACTTTAGTCGACGGAGATCTTTGTTGGATTTATCCGCTTTGAATGCAGCTAACGCCTTTCTATATTCAAGTTCCAGACTTTGAATCACTTCATTGTTATTGTTTTCGATACCTGCTTTGTTTTCGATTTCCATCGTATATTTACTGTCATCCAATTTGATTCGTTTTTCAAAGTCAAAGGATCGTCTGGAGAGGATCCGGTTGAAGGAAGTGACTGATTGCTCACTATTTTCTGTACTATTGTATTATGCACTTCCTTACAAAACACACTGTACAAAAAAGAAAGGTGAACGGTGAAAATGAAAGACGATTGGCTGTCATAGCTCCGATTTTTCAGTATAACTAATTACTTAAAAAAAGACAGTGTTGTCTTCAGAAAAATGCAATGACGCCTTATCGCATGTCATTCCTACTGCTTAGTACATATTAACTATTTATATTCATCAACAGGCGATCTGCTTATTTATTCAAGGCATTTTGTCATTACAGTCATCATCTCACGACAGCAACCATGGTTCGACAACAGTTACTCCTCTTCTCTCCAATGATTCTGGATTCTTGTGAAGTCTGTCTTGAGCCTCGGCCACCTTTTTCATAGGGATCCTCATTCCAACCTTAGGCTTGATCTTTCCTTTTTCAAGAATGCTGAACATATAAATTAGATCTTTCATGAAAGTTTTTCTGTCGTTCTCAAATGATTTGATGATTCCGTCGTAAAAGTGGAAATTTGAGCTCAGACTACAAGTCGTCGTTACCCATGATTTTTCAATAGACGAAATAAAATCACTCTGTGATGATTCATATGTTGACATTCCAGTACATACAAGAATACCTTCTTTGTTCAGAGACTTGAAGGAATATTCATATCTGTCTACACAGACGCTATCAATCACGATATCAATCTTTCCTTCCAGCTTATCGATCCAATCATCTGCATCTTCGCTTAAGGGTCTAGCACCTAACATACGAATGTAGTTTTCATGCGATTTGTTGTATGAAGAAATACACCAAAAGTTCACACTCTTGACTCCTAAATATAAGGCCAGTTCAATGATGGCTCGTTCAAAAGCTCCACATGGGCCAACGATTAGAACTCTTTCACCAGCTAGAGGCTTTCTGGTGTAACGATCATGTCCATCTATTGTTGTCATGAGAGCTTGAAATGCTGCCGTATATGTTCTGATCGCAACAACCGCCTCAGCTGGATCCAAAGTTTCTGGTATTTTGATTACTTCGTCAAACTTGAGTGTTATGTATTTCGCAGTACAACCGGCCATTGAAAAAGCAGCCACCTTACTTCCAGGCTCTATACCGTAGTTCTTAGCTAAATCGCCAGCTGAAGTTACTACTCCCACACAATCTATTCCAGGGACCAGTGGAAAGGCCGGTTTCTGTCCTATTTTCCACTTATAACTCCCATCTCTAATCTTACAATCAATGTCACTGACAGTTGAGGCCTAAGAAAAACAAAGATAGAAAACAATTAGAATCACGAATGCCACTCATGTCAAAAAGTCATAAAACAGTGTGCTCACCTCAACTCGAATCACAACATCATCTAATTCTTTTGGCATAGGAACACAGTCATACTCTTGAATCCTCATTACTCCAAAAGGATCCGCACTATGATTATCAATTAAAAGCTCAGCATTTCGAATATCTGTGTCGTACAACGAGTTGGTTTCCTTCATTTTTAGTTTCAATTTGTGTAGCCCTTTTGAAGGACTAAGTGGTTCATCAATACCTTCACAGCTACTTTCATCATTATGTTTACTCTTGATTACCATGACTTTTAAAATGTGAATGAAAGGTGATTTACTACACCTAAGTAAGTGAACATAGATTTATGGCGAAACGCTTGGCGCTTGGGCCCTTTCCATCACAGTTGGGGGGCGTTTCGCCAAAAAAGGTCACCAGCGAATTTAGCTGACGAACCGTTGTGACTTGAATCGAGACCGGCAACAACCAGGCTCTTATTCGAAAGCATACTTACTCCATAATAGAAATCGAAACATTTCATTCATGTCAAACATGTCATCAGCTCCAGAGAACGTGAAGGAAATGGCTCAAATGGCTTCGACCTTGTAAGTGAAAACAATCTGGTTCTATTTTTATTGTATTCTGTCACTACTAGGTAGGGATGGTAACTGTTACTACTCTCTGTCTCTCTTTAGAGACCCTCCACCTCCGTCATGTTCTTTAAGTTATCTTTCTTACGGTTTTATTGCATCTACACTCAAAATTGAATGATAGGAATCAGGCCAATCAAGCCATCCATTCCGTGACAGATCACATCCCTCAAGAAACAAAGGACTTCATGGCCGCTGCAAAGGCTAAGATTTTGGACAGCGATAAATTACGTTCTTTCCAAGTTTTCTTCGGTATAGGAGAAAGCGATGCATTTTCATTTTCTTTAAATCCAGCCATTGTATGTCCTAAGTTGAAGAACAATCTCATATACTTTTACCTTAACTATCTTCTTCTCTCGGCAGTTATTTTCCTCCTGTCGACTTTGGCCATGCTCATGTCTCCTCAGACTCTTATTGTTGTTATATCTCTGATGGCGGCATGGTTTCTATTGATCAGGGCAACACGAGGTGGTTCTATGAAAATTTTTGGTCTGTGTGAAATATCAAGAAAATCTGCTAGTTTTGTTCTCATGATTGTCAGTGGTGTTGTGGCATTTTTCTTGATGCAAGATATATTTTATGTCACTCTTGGAAGTGGATCTATTTTTGCATTAATGCATGCCTGGACAAGGAATAGTTCACAATATTTGTTCGAACAGGAGGAAAGTAATGCCATGGAAATGACAGGGGACATGAACGAAACAGTGTAATAAATTGCATTTTCATTTTTTATAACGAGTAGAACTAATTTTCTTTGTCGATAGAAACAAAATCACTATTATATCTCGAAATCTCAGAATCGACCTCTTCCACCACGTCCTTTTCCTCCTCTACCTCTTCCACCACGTCCGTTTCCTCTACCTCTTCCTCCGCGTCCTCCTCTTCCCCGTCCTCCTCCTTGAGTCCTCTCACTTCCATGATAAACACGGATCATGTTTTTCAAAATTTCATCCTTCGAAAAACACGTCGTATATTTCAATTCTCCATCAGGTAACGGTGACTGTCCCGGCTTGAATTCAACTCTAACTAAGCGATCATTGGTCTCTTCATCTCTCTTGTCGAGAACGACGAACTTATCAATCGTCTTTGGTAAGTAAAATATAGTTGGACCACGAGTTGAAACTAGTCTCAACTTATTCGGGTTTGTTGGATCAAGCGTGATGACTCCATCACTGTCTGGATCAGGGCCAACTGTAAGTTCTTCAATTAATGGATGTCCATCGGGAAGAGGGCATTCCAAAATGAACTGTCTCCCACCCATACTCTTAATGGAACGCTCCTTATTCTCATCCTCTCTTTCCACGTCATCCTCAGCAGCTTCTTGATTTGTTCCAGGGATCAACCCCCACTCAGGTCTAGGATTATTGAAACAGAACGGACAAAGAGGGAACGATCGTTCAGGCTGACCTACGGAATACAAACACAATTCAAAGTCACATCCATCCGCATTGCACTTTCTTCCACTCCATTCCTTAATATTTCCACCAACGGGCAAAGGATAAACACTCTCCGTAAACCTATTGTAAAGTCTAGGAGGAGGTCCTGTAATAAATTGCAAATAACGGCGTGTGATACCACACCTTGTAAAAGGTTTGCCCACATCCTCCAATTTTGCAAAAGAGCTCGAAAACAATACATCCATCTTGGCAATATCATTCACAAAATTAGCGAACTTTTTAGAGAATATATCGATGGAAGTCTTCAGAACAGAGTCCTTGTCAGCTTGACCTTTAGCAATCTTATTACATTGTCCTTCTATATCAGCTCTAACCTTTGGCAGAACGAGAGACGAATCAATTAGGTGATAGCCTTGAGCAAGGACAAGCCCTAACTTGGTTGGAATTAATCTTCGTCCTTGTGCCAGTTCTACATAATTACGCTTGAGAATGTTCTCTATATGTGTTGCAATAGACGCATCTGTGCCAATTCCATTCTTTTCCATTTGCCCGATCAGTTCAGACTCCGTCAAATATCCAGGCGCAGTTGTCATTTTTTCTTTCAAATTTAGAGTAGCACGAGATCCCGTTGTCACAATGTTTACATTTCCAGCTCCAGATACTGAAGTACTATTGCTGGATGAAATTTCAAAGGACTCTCCAACACTGAAATCCGGAAGATTCTCAACCTCTGCAACTTCATCCTCAATAGTGTATCCTTTGAGATCATCTTCGTCTTGCTCATCGCCATATTCTTTGTGAAGAAGGACAGCCAAGAATCCGGGTGAAATCAGCTGCTTTCCACGAATGGTAAACAATCCCTTATCGGCGAGCGCTTTGATTGATAGATCAACGCGAGTATTATTCCAAACGGCATCCTGGCTGACAGACGCAATAAAATGACGAGTGACAAGTTCATAGACTCGTGCCATGTCACCAGATAGTTCATGAGGCCCTGCAGGTCTGCATGGTGTGATTGGAGGATGGTCTCCCATATCAACTCCACCACGCGCTTTACAATTACCATTTTTGAGCAAGTTGCTCACATAATCCCCCCAACGAGGATCCCCGGACTGAGATTGCAAAGTGCCTTTGATATCAAAGGATTTTGGATAAGCTGTAGACTCGGTTCTTGGATAAGAGAGATATCCACTAAGATACAGTCGTTCTGCAGTTTGCATCGCAGCATGAGGGCCAATTCCTAGTGCTTTACTACACGCCTTCAGCAGATTAACAGTATTGAGAGGAACGGGTCGACCCTGTTTCTTTTCTTTTGAGACGACATTTGTCACTTCACAAGTACCAGACTGCTCCATACAAGAATTGATTAGCTGTTGCACCTTGGCCTGATTAAACGAGCGCCCAGAATTCCATTGTGCGCGAATAATTCTTCCTCGCTTCACAACTCCTAAATCTAGGAGCCAATATGGCTCTGGTTTGAATGTTTCAATATCGATATGGCGTTTCACACAGAAACCTAGACAAGGTGTCTGACATGGTCCGTAGGAAAGGACTGCAGAATCAAGATCTCCATAACGACCCTGAAAGTATCTAGTCTGAAATCTAGAAAAGGCTACTCCCACTTTGAGATCAAGTTCCTGTCTTGCATCCACAGACAAACTTTGATTGATATCAGGCTTTCCAAGAGCATGATACGCCTTTTGAATATCACTAGGATTGATTGCACTGAAATATGCCCTGTAGACACGGTCGTAGGGTTGATGATTACTATCAGCCATCTTTCCTTGTACCACTCCAAGAACTTCTTGACATATGTTCTCTCCCTCTCGATCACAGTCTAACCATAAAACAATAAAGTCGACACCTTTTGCTGTATCTGACAAGTGACGCACAACACTACCCTTACATGCTTTCTTCACAATGGGAGCATGAAACAAATCTGCGGGGTCTATATTATCCCAAGATTGATAGCTAGAAGGGAAATCCACGTTGAAAACATGACCAGCAACACTGGTAATTTTATGAAGACACTTGGTAGCATGTGGAGCTTTGGGGAAGGATTCGGTCGTAGTAAATTCATGAACGGGCAAGGACTTGGAAAGAGTTGAGAAATTCCCACGACATAGACCCTTTGCGATAGAGGTGGCAATCGATGGCTTTTCTGCAATATGAAGAATGGTGATTTTTTCACCACGTTTGTAATTTAAATCATTTGTTGTTTGTGGTTGATGAGGAGGAACAGAAGATACCATAGTGATGTTCTGACTCTTTTTCGATTCTGCTTTTGTTTCTTTTCTCTTCTTGACATCTTTTTTCGTTTTGATTGGATTCGCTGTCGATTGTGTTGCATCTACAGTTCGTTCTTTCTTCTCCTCCTTCTTTGTCTCATCCCTTGGTTTCGTACTCGTATCCTTCACCTCTGTGATGACTGTATCTTCTAGACCCTCCGACTTCGTTTCGAATGTTTTCTTCGTCTGACTCTTTTTCTTTCGTTTCTTCTTGTCATCCGTTTTCTCTTGTACTTTCGTTTCATCATTTTCATCTATATTCCCGTGAACTGCCTTTTCATCATCATTATTTACCTTCTTTTCATGATTGTGATTTGTTTTAGAAGCTTCCTGATTCGATACAGCTTCTTCTTCTTCTTCTTTTTCTTGTGATTGCTTTGTGGAAGATGGTAACGTACGATCTTGTTTCTTCTTCTCTTTTCTCTTTTGATTCGAATTCGTCTTCTTCTTTCTATCATTCTTCTTTGGACGATTTACCCCATCCTTATCTGTCCCATCAGTGACTGCGCTCTCCATCACTGTTTCACCTTCTTCAATGTGAACCTTCTCCAAAGATTGGATCAAAGGTACAAATTCAGCAGCATTTCGATTGAGTTCCGTATCCGACACTGCGGTTCTAATTGCAGTATTGATATCATTTTTTGGGACTGCACTTTCTACTGCTACTGCTACTGCTACTTCTACTTCTACTGCGTCTGGTCCTGTGTTGTTGGAACCATTTGTATCTTGACGTTTCGTTCCATTTCCTCCTCTTCCTCTACCGCGGCCTCGTCCACTTCTTCCACGACCACGACCACGTCCACGTCCACTTCCGCTTCTCTCTGGACGACCTCTTCCTGTTTCTTCCATAATGGATCAAAGGGACTTTTACAGATACTAATCGTTGGTTGCGTTTTAGTGAGAGAGGAGAGATGAAAGATGAAATCTTTTTTTTCGACGCGACTTTCCCAATCGGGTTGGGAATACAACACGCGCGGTGCAAACATAAAACATCATCAAAAATCAAAACACATAATACACAATAGAATCACAATCTCAGTGTTTTAGAATGAAATCTTTGATAGCATTCACTCTCCTGTTTCGAATTGTTTCAGTCACATCCTTTTATTGCCCGTCACAAAAGAGAAGTTCAGTTCCAGAATGGATTGCATCGAATGTTTGTACCAAAAGTTCTATTACTAGATTGCATTCTTTCAAGGATGATGCTGATGGACTTCTCGTCGAAAGAACACCATTCTGTCACAAAGATGAAGCATGCATTCGTGATGAAATACATATTGATTCATCACGACGTGACTTTATAATGACTCTAGCAACATCTGGAATACTTTTTCTCTCACCTATCCCCTCTGAAGCTATACCACAAGCACCAGCAACAGCAACAGCAACAGCAAAGGATGAACAGGATAATCCATCCACCAATGTCTCACCACCATCCATTACAATGACAGATTCATCTCTTACATTTGAAGAAATATTGTCACAAGAATCTCAAAAAGCTCTCTCTGGTGGAAAAGCAGGAGCTACAGCATCTGTAGTACAAGTACTAGCCCTCATGTGGTTGAGGACATCCATGAATTATCAATACAGATACGGAGGATCACTGTCGTCATCCCTTTCTGAATTGTACAAAGAAGGTGGGATACCTAGATTCTATCAAGGATTGCCATTTGCACTTGTTCAGGGTCCATTGACGAGATTTGGAGATACTGCTGCAAATGTTGGTATATTGGCACTTTTGGATGCATCCCCCCTACCACTCTTTGTGAAAACTGGAATGGGATCGATTTGTGCTGGTTTATGGAGGATTTTCCTCATGCCGATTGATACGAGTAAAACGATTATGCAAGTAGAAGGGAAAGATGCTTTAAATGAATTATTCAACCAAGTGAAAGAAACAGGTCCAGGACGGTTGTATAGGGGTGCTTTGGCATCAGCTGCTGCAACTGCAGTTGGTCATTTCCCATGGTTTTTAACGTACAACTTTTTGAATGAAGCTCTTCCTACAGTAGATACAATGGGTTTATCTGCAGATGAACATGCGCTTCTATACAAGTTGCTACGATCGGCATTCTTGGGTCTTTCTGCTAGTTGTGCGTCTGACATTTGCAGTAATAGTTTAAGAGTCATCAAAACTACCAAACAGACTGCAAGCTTTGAGGATATTCAACAAATTGGGAATGATACATTGAATCGATCGAAAGATTCAGATATAACCTATCGCGAAGCTGTAGCGCTTATATTAGAAAAAGATGGTTGGATAGGTTTGTTTGGGAGAGGATTACAAACGCGTCTGTTGACAAATGCCATTCAAGGAGCTGCCTTCAGTGTCTTATGGCGTTATTTTCAAGAAGCTTACAAATAAAAAAATGTCATTAATTTTGTGTGTGTGTGACTGATGCAACATTATAGTCGTCCACTATTAAAGAAGTGATCATGTAATCGAAGAAAGCCGTATTCTTGTATCATACCTCCATACCATGTATCTGCTTCTCGATGAAATATAGCAAAATTGTTCCTTTCCATCATTTCAAAGAGTTCATCTTCATTTCTAGGTGATCCATGAATTGACACCAATAATTGGCGAGGTTCTATCCCGGACGAAAGCCACTCAGGAAACGTATTCCATTCACATCCATCACAATCAATTCGTAACATATCCACGAATCTTCCATCATGATTCAGTTTTTGTACGGTTTCTTTCAATGTCATAGAGTCTTTTCAGCCTCTAGAAGCATCTTTATTACCCTCAAGGCCCCAGTTATGTAAGTGAATAGACTTTGGCACTTCACCTACAAAATCACCCAAACGATGATCAAAGAAATGAATCTCACAAGAACCATCCCTTACTAAATATTCCAAGAGATCTTTTTCAAATTCAAATTCAAATCACGTTGCTGCAATCAGATAAATAAATTTGTTCCGGCCATGTGGCAGTGAAGGTGGGAGACTATCGACGATTTGTTCCACCGATGACTTGGTGTATTTCATGATCGCATCACTTGATGCGATATTACTCAGCTCCACCAGAGGATTATACTCCATTCTATTTGCACCAGTTGTTTAAAAGCGCGAAGTCATGATAAAATGGCTGTGGTTTGCTTCAAATGTATAATTTTACATCATAAACGTAGTTTTGTGCTGATTATTGCTGAAAATGAAAATGACAAATGACCGACATCAGGTATCCACGAAGGGTCGGTAGAGCATCAGCCATCAGCCTTCAGCCTTTCCCTACTCCCTACTTGAGACTTCAGAACCTTCAACCTTCAATGTACAACTAGAACGTGGCTGGATACAAACTAAGAGAGGGACAGAGATATACACCAAGTCGAAGCATCATGACACTAGCGGCAACGAGAGTTCTTAGACGTCCAACCGCGATCTTTCTTAATTCTTCTCGACTCAATTATGATGGTAAATTGGATTACTCTAGGCTTCATAGCTTGACGAACTTTGTTTGTAATGATGTTGATAACTTGACGAATAGAGATGAGATTATTGCATTAGTACAAAAGCATCAACCAGAGATTATCATCACTAAGGAGATGGAATTACCTGCGGATGCTCTCCATGCATTCCCCTCATGTGTAAAGTTACTTTGTGAAGCTGGTACCGGATACAACAACATCCCAACTCAGTTGGCCCGCGATAAGGGGATAGATGTAGCTAATATTCCAACTTATTCGAATGAGAGTGTTGCGCATATGGTCATTACTTACATCATGGCATTTAGTGCACAACTGTTTAATCAAGCTAGAATGCTACACAACAATGATAGAAGAAACTTCTCTGTCTTTCAGCATCCAATATTCGAAATCACCAATAAAACATTGGGTTTGATTGGAGGATCTGGTACTATTGGAACAGCGGTTATAGATGTGGCGATACCTCTTGGTATGAATGTATTGATCAGCTCTCGGAGCGGCAAACTCGCATCTGGTCACAAATATGAAAATCATCCAAAAGTGAAGGTTGCACCATTCGATGAAGTATTTAAGCAATCAGATTTCCTTAGCATCAACTGCCCACTCAACTCCGAAACCCGACATAGCATTGGAGAGCGAGAAATTCGTCTAATGAAGCCAACTGCCTTTCTAATCAATACCGCTCGAGGTGCAATCATAAATGAAGCTGAGCTCATAAATTGTATGAAGGAAAATGTAATTGCTGGTGCTGGTTTAGATACACAAGAAGTAGAACCTCCTCCAGATGACTCTGAGATATGGAACCTCAACAACGTCTTTATGACACCACACATCGGATGGAGACGCCTCGAAACCAGACAGAGGCTTGTCGATATGACTGCTGATAATATTGAGAGTTACATTCATAATAGAAAGCAAAATATTGTAAATTAACCCCTCCCAGCTGAGTAGCATTCCTATGTAGACTATGTTGCACAAGAACGAGTTTTTCTGCGTCGCATTTAAATGAAGTTATCTCTCTGTAGATTTTTAAAAAAATCAAAGTATCGTAGTCCTCGTCTGGTAGGGAACGTGGTTTAGCTGTTTGCACCATGGTGTAGCACTGTAGCAGAGAACTGCTCGCTGCTCGCTGCACGCAGGAGTGCTCTTGAAATGAATCCATGAACCATGAATTTCTTTTAGTTACTCGTAAGTACGTTAATCGCACATAGAGTCCACTCAATTCTTTTCATTCTCCCTGAACGAGAACTTATTTCCATTTGAAACCAATCATGCAAATTATACTTCTGCTCTATACTTTCATCATACACACACATAAAACGCAAGCGTTCATCAGTTCTCATGATGGACTACCGAGAAAACCTAGCAATATCCAAACCAAAGTCACTCGTCTTTATGAATCAGGCGATTCCACTCGTGATATGACCTCCCTTAAGGAATGGGCAGTTCAGAATCGCATAGAAATATCTTCCAAAGCTACAATCTCGCTCAACTCAGGCGATGACTATGGAATTAGATTGAACCAGTCCGCGAAAGGCATGGAAAAAATTCTGTCTGTTCCGAAAGCCATGGTTTTGGATTCTGAAAAGCTGAGAATGGAATGGAATGATGAAATCGAACCAGCCTTAAATCATATTGAAAAGGCAGGGTTCAAAGATTCGGGACTAAACTTTATCCTTATGTTAAAAGTGATCAAAGAATATCTTCTGAAAGAGGAAAGTAAATGGAGTTCATGGATTGCGTCACTTCCTCAATCTTTTACTACTGGTGTATGCATGGATGAAGTTGAAATGAGCTGTCTCCCTCCTTTTGCACTAGCTCTAGCAAATTTTGAGAGACAACAATTGGAAACATTTTCGGAAGCTATTGAGCTTTTACAAAATGGAAATTCATCTTTGTTGAAGGAGAAAGTAGATCCCGATCTTATTTTATGGGCTTTTAACATTGTGACTACACGATGTTGGAGATATGCACAAGACTTGAATGACACTGATGTCATCAGACCCATCATTGTTCCAATAGGTGACTTGATGAATCATCATGAACCTCCAAATGTTTTCGTCAGAGATTCTGATGCCAATGGAAACGTTGACTTCGTTTTAGCGCATGATGTAACAGTTGAAGACGACACAGTTTCAAATCTATATCTTTCCTATGGTTTGACCAATCCTCATCGTTTCTTGATAGTGTTTGGATTCGTTGACACCAGTATGCCTGAAATATTTTCTCAGTTGATATTTAATAACCCCACACCAGAGTTGATCAATTTGGGATGCAATGATAGATCAAAATTAGTTTACCGTACATCAGATGGAGGTATCTCCACCACAATATGGGATTGCATCTTGTTCACTTTACTGGCTCAAGTGCCACATGAGCAAGATTTGTTTTACACTGCCGCGGCACTGGAGAACAACATGGAAGAAAAGCTAAATTTTCATGCCAAGTACGCCCTGGAAGAATCTATGACTCTAAGAGGTCATGTAAAGGGAACCGTGCAGGAGTTAAAGGATTTGATAGATAAAATTGATTCTGTGGCATTTCCTGATGCACACCCACGTTTGGAACTGATTCGTCGACACAATGTTTTCTTATATGAAACATTCAACAAGGTTCTGCAGCGAATCGAAGCCCGTTGTCAAACTGAAGTAATGAGAAGACGGGGTTTGAATGTCTAGAATTGTGAATCTAAAAATAAATATCGAAATGATCAGAAAGCTATTTGGCTAAATTAGTTTTTTATAAGATCCTGGTAGACGCTGGAATAATGAGGTGGAACCCGCCATCCGCCATTTTTGGTCTATTTTGATCACCAGCTGCTTTCACGACAGAGGTACTCCGTCCAAGTATCCAGCACAGGGAACTTCATATATTCAATATAACTGCTCCCTTCTCTAGAAGAAACCTTCTCTAGAAGAAAACATAACCTAATTCTATCATGTGGGGAATGGGAAGTGGAAATGGTGGAAACTTCAATATGAACAACATAAACTTGAATAACATAAACTTGAACAATTTGAATATGAATGATCCTGAACACCAGCGTATCGCAGCGGCAGCTCTGCAGGCTCAATTGGAGCAACAGCACGCACTTGGTTATGCAGGAACACAAGTTTCGGGTGTTCAAGAAATGTACAATCCAAGTTTTTATCAGCAGAGCATGGCAAACAATGCAATGTATGATGATCCACGAAGAATGGCCATGGCTTTTGCTGCGGCGGAACAGGATAGAAATATTCAAGCATCCCATAATCTGTACCAGGATCGAGATTTATCAGAAATGCAGATGCAGCAGATGCGAAATAGCTATTTTGGACAAGATACTGGTATGAGAGGACGAATGGACGTGGACTCTAACCTGATTTATACGGTTCAATCTAGATCTAATAGTATCGACAGGTCTTCTCCATACACTACCGAAGTTAATTACGGCATTCCCGACAACTTTCAGCCGCAGCCGATGGATGAAGCTGTACCAACTAATAATACAAGGACCTCGGGGATGATGGACTCACTTGCCATGATGGAAGTCGATACCCAGAAGAGTGATGTGAAGGAAATAATTGCGGATAGAGATGATAGCACCCCCTCAAAGCCAACTTCACCCAAGAG
>Ga0213868_10001089_pt1 | contig 26289 bp, 19 predicted proteins | sample PICome_9_FD_160087 | JGI IMG/M metagenome (GOLD analysis project Ga0213868, IMG submission 160087) | Coastal seawater microbial communities near Pivers Island, North Carolina, United States - PICO127 | ecosystem: Environmental > Aquatic > Marine > Coastal | place: USA: North Carolina... | reverse complement strand
GAGGAATTCGTCGTGATGTAAATGCTCCCCTTCCAGCTTGAGGGAGTTGGCTTGGACCAGGGACCATGTTATCAAGGCAAACCCCATTTTCTCGTATCCATGTGACATTACGTTTATGGATTGTCCTAAAAGCCAGATCTTTTCCAATCTTGTGCCACTTTGACGAAGATGTAATGTTTAATTCAAGAAAGTCGCTTCTATCTTTAGGTAGAATGGTACCAACACGTTTGTTGGACAGGATGGTGGTATCATATGTCATTTTCACAATGTCATCTGAAACAAAAAAGTATCCAACATACACATTCATGAGTTGAGTCTCGTGATGGATGAATGACATGATGTATACAAAATCAAAATCAAAAACGAGTTTCTTCATCGTACGTACATTCAATATCACTCAAATGACCCTTCTTCCAACCATCGAACAACCGCAACATAATCTTGGATGCAACATAAAAATCGTGTGCTCTAGGAACATTGCCCAAGGTCTCAGCTCTTTCTTCGAGCCATTCCTCACCATAATCCGCAAACAATTCCTCCCCTGCCTCAATATTTTTATTAGCATAAAATTGATGTCCATTATAATATGTGAATGAACCAGCAGTAGAATCATTGTATCTATCCACCATAGCGTCATCATATTCTAAGTAGAAATGATCCACATTGGTGAGGAATGTATGATAATTTGCACTAGTCCCCAAGTTCATTACAGTTTCAGCAGTTTCTAGTCCTTCAAAGGTCGAATATCCATTTCCTTCCCAATTATAATTGGCTTGAGCCCAATCTGGATCACGTTCACCGTAGTGATAGTACATGTCTGTGGTAACAATCGAAAGGGCAGGTGCACCAGTGTATGATCCTTTGGGTAAAAATTTTGTGGTAAATATTCCAAATCCTGCATTGGGTATTGAGGATTCCGCAAGGTATATAGAACATTCTTGATCGATGTCGTGTTGTTTGGTAAGGGTGTCTTCATTCGATTGGTCGTCGGAGCAAGTTTGATCCTTTGGTTCGATCTGCTGGTGCTCGTGCTTTCCTGACATTGGTCCATCTACGAGAGAGTTTGTTGAATTGGCATTCAATAGATTACAACAGGTGGAAAATAACGTTGTCAATAGAAGGATGAGTTTATTCTGACGTTTCATAATGCTATTTATGGTAAATGATGTATGATGTCCGTTGTATGTTGTACTCGTAGATCGTAGATACCACTTCGTATTTCGTAGCGTTCGTATGCGGCCCATAACGGTTACACGAACGTTAGGATTTATTCCCCCAAGCCAAGAGGGAAATCTTGTAGCTTCTCGCTTCTCCCTCTCGTCTCTCTCCATTCTCCATCTAATCAATCTCCTATCTCAAGAGTTAACCAGTTACAATCACCAACAAATCCAAACATGGTTGTCTCTAATCGATCCGATACTTCTCAAGTCTTACAGTCATCACATCAAGATTATGTACTTAATTTGGCATTTGATCATTATGGAAGGCGTATTGCTGTAAGTTAGGTTATGTGTGATGTATCTTGTCTCGCTCCTCCTATCATGATCCATGTTTCTAATTAATATACATCTTGTCTGAATCTATTAAATCAACGTCTTTCTATGAATTTGTATACAACATGTAAACCCACACACACCTATATACATATGTAACATTTACTTTACAATCAATACACGTCTTGATGTTTAGACGTGTGGAGCTGATCGAAGTGTCAAAATATGGGAATTAGATGAAAATGGAGAATGGACCTCATCGGCAGAATGGAACGCACATATTAGTTCCGTGACATCCATCTCATGGGCTCATCCTGAATTTGGACAATTGCTTGCTACTTCTGGTTCAGATGGATTCTGTACCATTTGGGAAGAACGAGCAGAGGGGAATGTGACAACTACCACTTCTACTACTACTACTAGTAGTAGTAGTACTACCTCTACTGGCACGACCACTCCTGGTAGTACCAATCTAAATGAAAGTACAACAAGATGGAGAGATACAGCTACATTGACAGATGCAAGGAAGGGCTTGTCTTCTGTCAAGTTTGCACCAAGACATTTAAGACTACAGCTTGCAACTGCTTCAGCAGATGGTGTAGTTCGAATTTACGAAGGTATGTGGATGTATGACATGAGACATGAAACTGTAATCCTTTTCTCCTTTCTTTGATTGTCTTATTCACATGATTCCATATTATATCTTGCCTTTGTTTCCATACATACACTAATGATTTCAAGCGGTGGATGTCATGAATTTGAGTCAATGGTTACTCAAGAGTTCCATTACGGTGGAAAAGGATAAATCTTCAGAACTTGGTGTTACTTGCTTAGATTGGTGTTCTGGAAGATTTGAACCACCTACTCTTGTGGTCGGCGATTCTTCGGGAAATGTGAATATTTATAGATCATCCGATGCCAGTAGAAGTTGGAATTTGTATATGAAATTGGATGGTCATACTCAGCCAAGAAAAGGAGTTTTGGATGTGTCTTGGTCTCCAGATGTGGGTAGAAGCTTCCACTTGATTAGCAGTTGTGGAAGGGATGGTACGCTTCGAGTTCATAGATTGAAGAAAGTCCCTCAATATCACAGTGATGAAAATGAAGAAAAAGCTACATTGTCCGAAATGATATTAGATTCAAGTCAAGAACTTGAAACAGATGAGGATACATGGAGATGTGCCTGGAATGTGACAGGTACTGTTTTAGCATCGTCGGGTGATGGTGGTGTTGTCAAATTATGGAAGTGCAACTACAAAGGAACATGGAAATGTGTATCAGACGTTCATGGAAGTCTACGAAATCAAAGTGAAATTTCTCTTAAACCGTAAAAGTGATGGGGAAGAACAAACATGCGAATGAATCCTTCCTCTTTTCAAAAAATATAAGTATCTAGCAAGGCTTATGTTGGAAGTATCTTCATTTGGGTGAAAACGTGTGGATTCTGGAGATACCGACAATACTACTGCCTGGAACTAACCTTCTCAACCGAGATAGATGGCCATGCCATATTTTCACGCATTCACACCTGAGTGCCTGCCTACCTTCATTAATCAATTGGAGTGTTTCACTGCTCAACAGGAGATGATAACAAAGTGTAATTTCATCATTTCTTTTCTTCTGACGCTTGTTCTACTTATTATTGTCGCTCCACGTGCAAGTTCCATGTCATTATCCTCCGCCAAGTGGTGCCCAGAACAACAAATTTATGTCGATGGAACAATTGCGTCATCAGATAAAGCACAACAATACATTGAGAAGGTCATTCAAGAGTCATCACCACTCTACATATTTGGTTACGGGAGTTTGTGTTGGAATCCAGGTCAGTCTGTATTAGCTTCACCGTCGGTCAAGTCCAGGTTTGGGTCCGCAAAAGGCTTCGTTCGCACTTGGGCTCAGAAATCTGCTGATCATAGAGGTACACCGCATTTCAATGGTTTGGTATGTTCCTTATTAACCGATGAAGAATATCAAAATATTGTCAGTTTGCATCGAAATGAGAGCACTGAGAGTTTGTTTCTAAAAGATGTAAATGGTAAAATACGAAAGCCGTCTATAACGGAAGGTGTGTTATATGAAGTTCCACCTCCTTTGGTTCAACAGTGTTTAGAAGAGGTAAGGCTGCATATATATTTCATTCATGTGGTGTTTATGTACACACGGCTGCGATCTTACAAAATATATTTAGCTAGATTTTCGAGAGAAAGGAGGATATGCTAGAGATGTGATTGATGTACTAATCCATGATAAAGGAGTTTCTAGTACCGTCAAGGCATTACTATACAGAGGAACGCCGGACAACCCAGCCTTCTCTAACAGAGCTCTATTGGATGAAGTATATGCAGCAGCAGTTATGAGTGCAGCAGTCGGTCCATCTGGACCAAACGATCATTATCTTTATTCCTTGGATGAGTTTTTGAAGCGTGTACGAGAAAATGAAAGTCAATTACTATCATCACATGACGGAGATACTTTGACCGGAAGATTAGCTCAACTGACAAAACAAATTCAGAATGATTATCATGTTTATTTTCTTTACGGAAGCGGATCAAACCAGCATGATCAGCTATTATTACATATGCCCACAGAAAGGTATGGGAACGCAGCAAAACTTTTAAAGGGCGATGAGGCACATGAATTAAAAGAATTTCTGTTGATAGTTCCAAAACTTAGTGAGGAACATCCAACAGTGAAAACCTTATACGCAGGGGGTGGTCACAGTGCTCTTTTGAGTAACGGAGGCGATCTTTATCTTTGGGGGTGGAATGATTCGTTTCAATTGGGCAGGCAGGAAAAGTATCTGAATAACCTTGCTTTTCCAGTCATACCAAGTTTAAGCTTGAAAGTATCTGATGCAGCTCTAGGTCACACTCATACTTTAGTCGTGGAAAAGACAACATGTCATTTATACGCTTTTGGTGACAACCGTAGGGGACAAGTGACGGGAAACATGTCCGACGGTGATAGAATTTCAGTACCTACAAAACTCGATGTTGGCGAGGTTGTTCAAGTTGCCGCTGGATTATTTCATTCAGCGGCTATAACGAAGTCTGGTGAATTGATAACATTTGGCTGTAATAGATTCGGTCAGACTTTGAGGAAAGGAGAAAATGACTTTTTTGGAAAATGGAAAACACCAGATGGTAGCCGTTTGTTGAAGGTCCGATGTGGCCAAAAGCACACGTTAGCACTTGATGAATTCGGAAGAATATGGACCATGGGCGATAACAAATATGGGCAATTAGGAAGAGATACCGCTAGATCAAAAGATGGACTGATTAAACTTGTAGATGGCAACCTAGGTCAAAAATCTGAAAAAGGTTGTATTGATATCGATTGTGGCTGGTCTCATTGTATCGCACTTGTGCTCACAGATTCCGGTCTCAACAAATTATATGGTTTCGGTCGAAATGATTTCTTTCAGCTAGGATCTATCATAGATGCTTCTTCCATTTCAAATCCGACTGTACTTCATGACACTAATGCCGATAACGGAATAAATTGCCTTGAAGTATGCTGTGGGTCAGAGTCGACAATAGTTCTAGATGATTCACATACTCTGCACGCAGTCGGATGGAACGAACATGGTAACCTTGGCATCGGCCACTCAACAAACAATGCCATACTTTCTCCAGTGCTAGGACCAAACATTTCAGCACCAAGAAGAAATATAGCAATAGAGCCTGAAGGAAGAGGAATCGTAATGGCTGCTGGTGGGGCACATTTCATTTGCACACTTCAACAGTCATAGGTTTTTTATACAAAAAGATGTTTTCGTTTTTTATACAAAAAGATGTTTTCTCATTTCTAAAGTGATATCTAAATATTGTACAGTTTTTTATCGTTGCATTCTTTATGGCGAAGCCTTGATCACTGGCAGCAGAAGATCAATTTACCACACCCATCTTTAACAGGAGACTCATCTCCTTCGTCCCGTTCTTCAACGATATTCTTTCCCAATCTTTCTTTTATTATTTTTTTCGCTGTGAAATTTGCCCACAATACAAATATGACGAGGAATAAAATAGAAACTCCAAACAGAATTATTGATACAAATCCTACTGGTTTCACAAGATTTTTCCAATCACCTTTGAGAGCGTTGTCGATAGTGTCAGTCAATTGATATTCCGCAAAAGTATCATTAGGGAAAAGTTGAACCATGTAGCAGGATGTTATCATGGATGCCAATGATGTGAGCAGGCAAAGTTGGGCCCATTTTGGTATGAATTTCCAATCAGTTATTTCTTTAAATATTTTCGATTTCTTCTCAGTTTCAAGATCAGCTTCACGAACTTCTTCATCATATGGAAGAGCTGCAAGATCATCAGGCCTCTGAGAAATAATTTGTTCCACAAAATACGCAGCGCTTATACAGAATCCAAAGAGAACCATTGCCGCTAGAGTTGTACAAATGGTTGCAGCCGTTCCAGCCCATCCACCGAATTCTTCCTCGCCAGACATGTATGTGAAGCTACCGGCAAGAACCGTGGGGACAATTAAGATAGCAACAGGCAATGTACCAATCAGGACTGGAATCACATTTAGCCCCATGATACCACATAGAACACTAGTGGGCCAGTCTGGTCCCCCGCAAAGAATGCAGATTTTTGCCGCATCAAGTCCAGGCTCTGCGAGTGCTAGTTTCATTCCTCGAATTAAGGAAGTATTAATTCCAACCATTTGGCGGACGTTGAGGCTTCCTTGTAACATTCCTCCAATCATTACCTGCTGTAGAAAAGTAGCAAAGAGCTTCAAAACGAGCGATACTGCCATAGCATATGCGATGCAACCACCAAGTCCAAGCGTCTCACGGCCTACAGGTACAATAACAATTCCAAGTGTAAGATATATGGGAGCACCAGGTACTGGTGGTAGTAAGAACATAATGACACCAACAAAGAAAAGGATCCCTGTTACTGAAGCAAGGTCCATATTCCTTGTTTCTTCTATAAGCCATGATAAAAATAAGGTGGTGAACTTAGCAGCGATAACTGTCAATGTATAAAATCCAATTCCCCAATAGACAGCGTACACAAAAACCGTTGCTAAATCCCACGATTTCACTTGCTTTATCAAGGTTCTCGCCTCATGACTGATATATTTATTAGTGATATCTTCATAGCTGATGCTCTGATCATCTTCTTTGTACGTTCGTGAGCATGGCATTCTTAAATTGCGAATCATTTGCACTAAAAACGAAACTGCGAGGTATAATGCTGCAACAGGTGCACATGTAACTACAAGTAGACCCTTAGCAATGTCTAAGTATTTCGCGTAATCTTTAAGAAGTTTGTTTCCGAATGCTCGTACATGCTCTTGGGCCTCAACATGTGTGTAACTCATTGCTAAGAAAATTGCCGAAGCTACAAATGATGACAATGTTAGTGCTGCCAACGTAGTAGATACTCCTGATCCTGCTCCAGCCAAAGAAGCGGAAATCCACATCACGAACAATAGGAATCCCCATACTTTTCCAAATTTCATTGTCTCTTTCTCGATGCTCCCTCCATTTCGGAGGAAGGTAGAGAAAAAGCTCAAAAATAAGAATACTATGGAAACAAGAAAAGGTCCAACCCATACAATAAACATATTTGAGCATTCATCAAATACTTTTGTACAGTTTTTAGCACAACCTTCAGGAAACTCAATGGACGAGGATTCCACATCGACAGAAAAACAAACGTCTATACTGGTGCCATTGAGATAATTGATTTGACACTCAGGGTACTTTTTGAAGTTTGGTTTGCACCCTGTTACTGCAGCATCATATAGTTTGGTGTAAATTGACCATTTGTTATTCCTGCTCAAAAATGTCCACACGAACCAACCGATTCCAATACCCAGACTGTTTAAAAACAATGGTCCACTGAGCCATGTTATATAAGTTCTGAAAGTAATGTGTCTGTAAAATAGGAATCGCACAAGAGAAAGCCATATTGGGACGAGAACAGTGAACATACTTATGGGTCCATAAGGATGTGTTGAAGCAATAAATGCAACAAGAACTGCAACACCTATGACGATTACTGAAAGAGCAAAATATCGAGCCAGTCTTCCAGCTTTTGAGTCCCAATAATAACAGTCAAAAAGGTACAGAAGGAATGCAAACCCCGCAAGAGCTAAAATATGAATGCAAGGGTAAGTTACTCCTTAAGGACAGTGAATACAAATATGGTAACACGTATGGTTTACTCACCACCGCCCAACTTGAACGCATGCTCCTGATAGTATTTGGATAAGAAATAAAAAGCTTTTGTGCCGAATCCGATTTTTGTAAACAGGACAATATAGAAAGCAGCTCTGATCCGAATTGACATCATCAACGAAGACGCAATTGTTAGATTCTATTTGGAATGTAAAATGCTAATCTCAACTAATCAATCTTCTAACTTACGGTAGAGCAACGCACAATGTTAAAATTATGAAATGGTGCCATGGAGCTTTCTGAATTTTGGGGATAAGTCGCCCATGAACGGGAGAAATTATTTTTTTCACCAGATTGCCCGTTTCAACATCTCTTTTCTTTGGCGATGTAGTGGATTCATTACTCGTTGGTGAAGATACATGGGCCATTTTATCGTCATCTTCACTTCTATCCTTCATAGTGCTCATGGATTGTAACTAAAGTCGCGAGCGGGGAATCGATAATTGCTTTTTGTCAAAAGTAAGATGAAAGGTTTCTTCTCTGTATACTCTATACTCATGCGGCACAGAGCACAGAGGGCTTCTTTTTTCTTTTTTTGCGGCCCTTCGCCAAAAATGAGAGCTAAAACACCTGAACAGATCTCGAGAAAGGCCTCTAAACTCCATGACCACGAAAAGTCTTACCTTACTCCTTAGAGATTACTTGTGAGAGCTGAGAGCTGAAAGTTGAGAGTAATAATGGCTCGATAAAACACAAAAGTAAGAACATGGACTTTGGAAAACCTCTGGTTGATTATGAAAATGTCACTACAAGATCTGGAATCAAGCTTCTAGATACAAGCGAAGAATTGGACCCAAATGATAGTAGTAAGCACGTTGATCATCTTCTGATTCAGTGTGCAAATCAAGCGTCAGGAGAACTTTTCCTATCAACGGGGTCAAAAATATTTTCAACAGTAAAGAACGTATCTGGTAAAACGGATATTGAAGGGAGGAAGGACCTTATTGACTGTTCCTTGTATGTTACCAAGTATAAGCCATACTCAGAAACTATTGAGGAAGGAACACTGGTAGTTATTTTTGAATCTTTTGACAACCTCAACTTTGCTTATGTAAAGCGAGGAAACATTTTTAATAATCGAAATGGTGCATTTCATCACAATGATTTCATCGGCAAGACATTTGGAAGCAAAATTCGTTGCAGAGATCGAAGAGGACTGGGTTTTGTCCATTTGTTGAAGCCAACTCCTGAACTGTGGGCTAGGAGTTTGAACCATCGTACACAAATAGTTCATGAACTAGATGCCAGTTTCATTGTCTTTAACCTAAATCTCCGACCTAATATGGTCGTCTGTGAAAGTGGAACTGGTTCAGGAGCTATGTCTCATGCTATTATGCGCGCAATAGCCCCACAGGGAAAGCTTCATACCTATGAATTCAATAGAATGCGTGTGAAGACAGCAAGAGCCGAATTTGACAAAAACGGAGTAGGGCATCTTGTTCAATGCCACTGGCGAGACGTTTGTGGAAAACATGATCCAAATGGAAATAACACTGATAGTGCAGATGGAGAGACGATAGGCAGCGGTGGGTTTAATTTGGGTCAATCAGCAGCCGATGCTATTTTTTTGGATTTACCGGAGCCATGGCTGGCAATTCCACATGCAGCTCATACTATAAAGAAAAATGGTGCCATCTGTTCATACAGTCCATGTATGGAACAGACACAACGCACGTGTCAGGCGATGAAACAGTATGGCTTTCATAGTATAAGGACCATTGAAGTGAGACTAAGGGAACATTATGTCGACGAATTGGAGCTCAGCACAGTTCCTACCAAAAAGCTACCAAGAGATATGAATATAAGTAACTACATACCTGGTAAATCCACCGAAACAGTAGCAACTGAGGACGTAGCTGAGACTAATTCTGAAATAGAGAACATAGAAAACAAGAGGGATGAAAAAGAGGAGAATACACAATTGGACGATCCGAATGATCTAAGCAGTTCGGTGCGACTATGGAAGAAACCGAAAATACTAGCAGCGAGACCTTTTCAGACGATGCGAGGTCACACGGCATTTTTGACGTTTGCATCCGCTGGAAGTCAATTATTTCCCGATCCGAATGACAAGTAAATTACGGACACTTATAAATTTGCTAGACAGAGAGAGTTTGCACTATACACCAAGTTTCAACTATTTTACATTTTGTACATTATTTTGATCTTTTTGACTTTTCTGCACAATGTGTCTACACACTCTTCTTATGTCCCTCATCACTTTCTTAGTCCTATAAACCTTTTTATTGGCCTCGTATATTTGTGCAGCGTTATGCAAATATGCCAATGATTCAGTGTTTTCATCGAGCTGATGCAACATTAAACCTAATTCGTGGTAGCATTCACCTGTTTCAATTGAATTAGGAATCTTTGCTTCTCGAATGTTCAATGACTTTTCGTAGTAATCAAAAGCCTTTTCAATTTCACCATTGTGCTTGTAGCAAGATGCAATTACAGTGTATATCACCGCTGACATGAGACTATCTTTACCATAATGACTCTCACAGACCTTTAGTGTCTTCAGATGTTTTGTTATTGCAGTCTGTACCGTAGTCTCTGTTGGAACAAGATCAGCGTCAGCTCTCAATCCCTTACTCTCATTTACAACAGGATTACTAGCTACAGAAGTTTTATCAGTTATCACTGGTACATCGCTTTTCATAGAAGAAGAGGATGATATATTCTTGGCTAATGACTTTGCCTCCACTTGTATCGATCCATTTTGAATAGATTTAGCTGTAGATCCAGTTGAAGAAGCGCGGGTAGATCCTCCAATAGATCCAAAGACAGAATTTGATTCAGAAAAAATTACTGAATGTTCAAAATAAAACTTGGCTTCATCGTATTCGCCTAACTCTTGACATATAGTTGCCAACTCCTTGAAAAGTTTGACAGTATCACGGTTTTCTCGACCATTCAGATGAATTTGAATATCTAATGCGACCACCAAGAGCTCTTTTGCTTTTTTGAAATCCCTCTTTTTCTTGTACAATCTTCCTTTGTCAAGATTATATGATAATTGGGATTCTTGTGTCTGAATGGAAAGGTCAGTAGTATTCATAGAATTCAATGATACAGTCAACTCATCCTTTGAGTTGGAAGAAAAATTCTTTATGGGTATATTTAAGAAGGGTTTCTGAGAATCGTTCGTTGTTCTATGCCTCTGATTCTTGGAGACTGGAATAGGTATTTTTAAGGTAGTCGTCCTGTTTGTTTCTCGACCCTCTTTCACACTTGACTTTAAGTTTATTTGACTTGTTTGTTTCAACTCTTCATCAGATTTAACCTCGTTCTTATGGATTTCAGATTCAGATTTCTTTACCCTATTTGCTTCCTGATGTCGATAGGGAACTTCTTTCGAGGTGGTCACAGAGGATACCTTTCGATTTTGTGTTTCTTTTTTCTGGTATGAACCATTTTCCCGCTGTTTAATGAAGTTATCTGACTTTCCTTTGTAATTTGATTGCGAACGGAAGAATGCAAACATGGTATCTGTATGTATATTGGATTAACCTTTTTTTGGATGCACCTTGAGCACCTTGTGAAATTTTTTAGTGAGGGAGAAAAGAGAAATAAAAGGCCTACTTACGTTGAGTACCACATGGCTTCGTTGAATTTATTTTCAGCATTTCGTTACATAGAAAACAGAGACACAAAACTCACAACCAAAGATCCGTTACTCCGTTTACATGTTACAAGTTTCTCTCGTTTTGTCTCTCTCTCTGTCTCTCTATTTCGACAGATAGAAAGAGTCTTCCTCCATCCATTATTCCAAATTCAGAGTCATATTCATTGACGGCAGTATCTTCATGCACCGTATTCTTCGTTACTCCGCTGCACCTCCAGCTGCATATCTTTTCTCTAATGTGCTTCATCGATATCTCAATCCAAGTGATGAAAGATCGAAATTAACATTTTGTGATGCAAACCAAAATCATACTCAAACAACACCATATTCTGTAAATGTTCATCCTATTCACGGGTCTTCAAGTAGCAAAGAATCCAAAGACTCTTTGCGTGATGAACCAGAAAAACAAGAAGAGTTATATCATGATATGTTTCCTTTACGCCAACTTTACAAACCCAAGGTTGAATACCCACTGTGGGACAGTGATTGGGATAATCGAAAGCCTGTATCCACCGGAGACAAGAAACAAGACTACGATCGCATGAAACATATACGTAATCACGGTGTCACAAGACATATCATACTTATTCGTCATGGACAGTATGATGAAACTTACAAGGAAGACGAAAAACGATTGCTTACCCCACTTGGAAGACAGCAAGCAGAATTGACTGGTAAGAGACTTGCAGAAATGATCCGGGGATTCAATAAGGAATTTGGGTCTTGTAATGTAACAACATTGAGAGTGAGTGATTTAACTAGAGCAAAAGAAACAGCTGAAATCATCTCAAAGCATTTACCCGAGTCTGTGATTAGAGCTGAACCTGATCCTATACTGAATGAAGGTCGTCCTTGTCATCATATTCCTTCGGGGAGAATGTCATCGAAGGTAATTCAACAAACAGATGAAGGGAACAAAAGAATTGAAAAGGCTTTTCGAATGTACTTTTATCGGTCAGATGTACCTGCTCCTGATAAAAGTAAAGAAAGCAGTGAAAGTCAGATGGAAGAGCAGATTACATCTGGAAAAGACGAATCGAAAGGTGATCCACTCCATGAATTTGAAATCATCGTTTGTCATGCTAATGTTATCCGCTATTTTATCTGTCGCGCGTTGCAAATTCCGCCAGAAGTCTGGCTAAGACTATGTACATTCAATTGTAGTTTGAATTACATTACGATACGGCCTACGGGATCTGTTTCTTGTCGTATGCTAGGAGATATCGGTCATTTAGGATATGAGCATTCTACCTTTTCAATGCATCATGGATTCAACTGGTAATTTTAGGAAGCAACAGATAATTTTCCTTGTGAAGCTCCTATATTTACACTTTAGTTCTATCGGTATACATGGTTTCTATCCACTTTGATTATGGATGGATAAGTATGCCATGGATACTTATTTCTTGATTACTTTTTCGATTAAAAAAGCTTTACTGTTGTGTTTATTATTTCTACGCGCTCAAGAGATTCTTTTGGGTTGCAATATTCTTCAAGTGGTTCAAAACAGGAATAGTGCATGATTCGTTCTCGATTCCAATTTCCTTGCAAAAAATATTAGTTTGAACAGTAATATCACCACCGCTTGCCAGTCCAATCGAGTACTTCAAACCTCCGACTTCAACATCACCTGTCATGATTGATCCTTCATTGTTAGGACCAACGGTGAAAAAAGTGATCACACCGGATGTACTAGAAGGTAAGAGAGCCCCGTTTTCTGGATGACTCAAAAGTGCCAAGATGGTGTGCATTCCAGGAGCAAGACCCACTACAAATGGTTGCTCCTTCTGAAACAAAGAAAAACATCCAAAAGCTGAAGTTCCATCGATGCAAAAGCATTTGTAAGCATTCTGAAAATGCTTCTCGAATGAAGGCTTATTAGAGGCATCAATATGAGTATGAATGGGAATATTTGGATGATACGTTCCAAGAGCTATGGGTGAGCGGATTTTAATCGGTGGATATTCAACGGTCACAGCTCCAGAATTAGATTCGCTCTGTTGATTTTCTAAACGATGATTTGGTTTAAAGGGCTCTCTGTTAACCAAGCTCGAATCATTGACAGTTGTGAAAATTACAGTGTCACTTTGAGATCCTTCAACTAGTTTTCCTTCCTTCCACAACTGAGTAGTCAAGGAATGTTGACCTTCTACAAGGCCCGCAAACATGATACTCGAGCTTTGGCGAGAATAACAATAAAACGGAGCATCGTCTAATGAGGCACAAATCTTCACATCGCTTTCATCGAAAGATTTTAAATCCATCGTGATGACCTCTACGAGAACATACACATTTCTACCATAGATTATGGCATCTTGTGGCGGTTCTTTGACGATAATTTTATCCACCTATCGATAGATATTATGACATGCATCGATTCGAATCGATTGAGAGTATTATTTCAATCATGTATTTGATTTATTGAAATGTAAAATGACTTACCGATACAGACGCATGTGACGAATATGAAAGAAAGGAGAGTAGAATCGATACGAGACGACTTTTAAACACCATACTGTAAATCCTGAGAATGAAGAATATGAGAAAATGATAGACTGATTCTCATCAGGAATGATCAGCAGTATAAAAATGGAAAAATGAACTGAGGAGCGACATAGACATTACTAAGTAGTGACGTTGTTTTGTCCGCAAACTCCGAACGGCACAATTATTGACACCAGGGGACCGGGGGCACACGGCAGCAATTAAATCGTTTGACGTAACACTGAAGTCATTGACACATTCTCCGAACCAACCGTTTTGGATACTTCAACCTATTTCTTGCAAGAGACACAGCCCTTTCCGAGATTCGTGTTCTGATTCAAATAGGAACAAAATGGAAGCTCTTGATACTGAAGCACAAATCTTTCTGTGAAAAAGAAGCCCTACTTCCACACCATAAAAATTAGAACGAGAGAGAGAGAAAGCCACCATGACCGAGGAAAAATATGCAGATGAAGAAGAAGGTGCGGACACCTTGAATCCTGTATTTCCATTACTATCATCTCGTGAGGATGCAACAAAAAACCAAAAGGCTGTATCGGATATTACATCTTTTGGAATGGTAGGGGCAGAGTATGGCCTTCAACGAAAACCTCGACGCTATCGATCCATTTCTGATGCCGCGCTAATGATTCTTCAACACCCCTCGGGTCAATTACGAGCCCACGATCATCTTCCTCGACGTAGGCAAATGAGTTCTGTTGATCAACTTATAAAACATGGTTACATACCCGAGCTCAATTTCGATGATCTAAGTTTCGCAGAGCAAGTTCAAGAGTACGGAACCAGGAGAGAGCGCATTGCGAGCGGAATTTCGGATATGATGCTCGAGGAGAAACTGCAAAAGGAGGTAGTCTTTGAACTCAATGAAGAAGGTCTCACTTCTGAAGAAGCGGCACATCGCCTGAAGAAGTATGGACCCAATGAGCTTCCCGAAAAAATTGATCCAAAGTGGCTTGTTTTTTTGAGACAGTTCTGGGCCCCAATGCCCATTATGATCTGGATTGCAATTATAATTGAACTTGCGATTGAGGTGAGTAGAAAACTTTTGAATCTTTGCGGCTATATCTTTCTGCAGAGTCTTACCAACTTTTGTAGAACTTCTTGGATATGGGCATCCTACTTGCGATCCAACTTACGAATGCTTCTATAAGCTTTTATGAACTGAATAAAGCTGGGAATGCAATAACAGCTCTGAAATCAAGCCTCAAACCGACTGCGACAGTCAAACGTGATGGAAATTGGAAAGTCATAAATGCAACTGAAGTAGTGCCAGGAGATGTAAGTTTGTTGTAAAAATGAATTTGTTCATGGAAATCAGAAATCATATTTCTAAATTTATCGCACTTCCTTGGATTTTTAGACAGTTTTACTCGCAAGTGGTTCTGCAATTCCAGCAGATTGCCGCGTCAATAGTGGTGAGATCGAAGTCGACCAGGCCGCATTAACTGGAGAATCTCTCCCTGTAATTTTTTACAAGTTAGACTCGGCAAAGATGGGATCGACCGTGGTCAGGGGAGAAGTTGAGGGCACCGTGGAGTTTACAGGAAGTAACACTTTCTTTGGTAAAACAGCTAGTCTTCTGCAATCAAAGCCTGAAACAAGTCATCTACAGAAAATCTTAATGAGTATCATGTATGTACTAGTTGGACTTTCATTGGCCCTCTGCCTTACATATTTCATCTATCTCCTGGCTAAGAAAGTTCCTCCGAAGGAGGCAATTTCTTTCACCGTAGTTCTTCTCGTGGCATCAATCCCTCTGGCAATTGAAATTGTTACCACGACAACATTGGCTATCGGGTCGAAGAAGTTAGTGAAGCACGGCGCCATAGTTGCGAAGCTATCTGCCATCGAAGATCTTGCTGGAATGTCAATTCTTTGCAGTGATAAGACTGGTACTTTAACGTTGAACAAAATGGTCTTACAAGAGAATGATACACCCATTTACTGCGAAGGAGAAACACTAGAATCAATCCTTGTATTTGCTGCTCAAGCCGCAAAATGGAAAGAACCCCCTCGTGATGCCCTTGATCGTCTGACTCTCGGTTCAGTAAACATGTCACTTCTAGACCCATTTGACCAGCTTGACTTTATGCCATTTGATCCTACTACTAAGCGTACCGAAGGTACTGTCAAAGATTCACGCACAGGAGAAGTCTACAAAACAAGCAAGGGAGCCCCACATATCATTTTAGCTTTACTGGATCCTAGCGATGAAGTCCGTGAGCTTGTTGAGAAAGATGTCGCTCGTTTAGGTGAACTTGGTATTCGCTCGTTAGCAGTTGCACGGACTTATCCAGATAGTAATGATTGGAAGATGATGGGTCTTCTTACTTTTCTTGACCCTCCAAGGCCAGATACGAAAAAAACAATTGAAGATGCTGAGCATTATGGGGTGAAAGTAAAGATGATCACAGGTGATCATTTACTCATCGCTCGAAATACTGCGAAACAGCTCGGAATGGGAAACTATATCTTTGGTCCGGACTCGTTGCCTCTTTTGGACGAGGAGACTAAGGCAGCTCCTGTTAATCTTTGCCAAGACTACGGTGATCTTTGTCTCGTTGCTGATGGATTTGCACAGGTGTATCCCGAGCATAAGTATTTGGTTGTTGAATGTCTTCGGGGCTTGAGGTACACTGTTGGTATGACAGGAGACGGTGTCAATGATGCGCCGGCCCTGAAGCGTGCCGATGTTGGTATCGCTGTAGCTGGTGCGACTGACGCTGCAAGGGCAGCTGCTGATATAGTTCTAACAGAGGAAGGTTTAGGAACTATCATCCATGGGATTATAATTGCCCGTGAGATCTTCCAACGCATTGCATCTTTCATCACTTACAGGATTGCGGCCACTCTTCAGCTTTTGTTTTTCTTTTTTATTGCAATCTTTGTATTTCATCCAAATGATTATCAAGACGCGGAATCTATATTGGAGGAGGGAGCTTGGCCCGAGTTCTTCCACATGCCTGTTCTAATGCTGATGCTAATAACGTTGCTGAACGATGGTACTCTAATTACAATTGCATATGACTACGCACACCCAAATGATACCCCAGATAAATGGCATCTTCCAGCACTCTACCTAACGAGCAGTATCCTTGGTGCAGTCTCATGTGGATCTTCTCTTCTGTTACTTTTTTTTCTTTTAGACAGCTGGAACCCTAATAGTTTCTTCCAGTCTGTTGGAATGCAAACAGTGGAATATGGACAAATCATCGCTGCTATTTACTTGAAAGTTTCTGTGTCAGATTTTCTGACACTGTTCAGTTCACGTACAGGCCGAAACTTCTTTTGGCAGGTGACTCCTGGGCCACTTTTGGTTATTGGAGGACTTATTGCTTTGTTCATTTCATCTATTTTGTCCATCTTTTGGCCGATGTCGACCCTGGATGGGATTCCCGTGGATGGGTTAAGAAAGGATATGGGATTATTCGGATTTGTGTGGATCTATTGTGTGTTCTTCTGGTTCATCCAAGACTTTTTGAAGGTTTTAACATTCAGATGGATGTACAGGACAAATTTTAACAATATTTCTACCTCTGGGGTGGTTGCGTTGCCTGACTCAGCTATTAAGATCATGAAAGAGCTGGATGAAGCATTAGACCCTGTGATGAATGTTTCTGCTAAGCATTAAGGACATTTTAAGAGACTTTTACAAAGAAGAAGGTAAACTTTTAGAAATATCAAAAAAAAGTAGTGCTTTACCTCTCTGCTCTCTCAATAACCTACCCTGGGCATGTACATCCCCCCGCTGAGAACTGAAATCTCAGAATCATTACCAAAATCAAGTCGCAAATCAATCTCTTCTTCTTCAGTATCAACGATGATTTCCTCCTCCTCCACTTGAATAGGTGGATTGGGCATGATTCCGTGCCTTTGAAAGTAGGCTTCCAACTGAGATGGAATTTCATCCAACGTTGCTCTCGTTAAACTAGTTGAAGAATGTTTATGCTGATCGAATACAACAAATTGGGTAATATCTATATCAGAAGAGTGATCATCCAAAAATTTCATCGAACTAAAGTCTGCTTGACCGAGTCCCACAATCACTATCGACAGTGGTGCATCTTTGATTTGATTGATACAACGAGCAGTGGCATCGACGTCTGAAACACTGCCATCTGTGAGAATCAACAAGATCGTATATGCTTGTTTACCGATCGCATCCGCCTTTTGTTGATTACTCATTGCAGTAGCAGCAGCGGTTTGCATTACTTCTGTAAATACGGTGGGTCCACTCATGATTAATCCAGATCGAAATACATCCTTGTAAGCATTCAGGATCCCTTGAACCCCATCAACTTCGTCAGAAGGTCCACAACGGAAACAATGCTGAACGACATTGTTATATTTTGCACCAAAGCCCCATACTGGATATTTCTGATCAGAGTCATAATTAGATAGAATTGATGCAATGCTTAAAATGGCTTTTTGGTAATCGTTCATGCTCCCGTCGGGGTGAAAGTAGTGAAGTGTCCCAGGTTTCCTTGGGTCACCATTACTTCCTGTGAAATCAATAGCCACTGTGAGATTAATTTCGCAACCACCCGAAATATAGTCTGCAAAGGTTGGAGCACGATTTATTTCACTAGACAAAATCAATGGAGGTGCAGATGGTTGTATCGATAGATTCTTAATACATTCTTGTACCAATTGCTCCTCCTTCTCGACACCACATAGCTCAGCGTTGAGGACAGCTAAGGTTCCAGTGCTTTTGCCATCCTTCATCAAATGGAATCCTTCACCGCCAGCCGCTTTTATAATCGCGTTTACATTCGTTTCAATTCGCCCCATAAGTATATGCTTCCCACTAGATTCATGATCATATAGTTCCAACCTAATTTCTCTACTCAAGTCACCCTTACACAATACACTCAAATCAATATCTTGAACATCCCAAGTGGGATTTAGATTGTTTTTGACAACCGGAGATCGAAATACAACATCCCACTCCGTTCCTAAAGCTCCTTGCTCCTTTCGAGCAATCACATAGAATGGATCTGATTTATTGAATAAACCATCAAAGTTCTTCAATTTGATTCCCGCAAGAGCAAGTTTTAACGTCCCAGTTCCATTGGAAGTTTCCACCCTGGCATAAATCTTCCCACCACCTTTCACTTCCTTACACTTGGTATTACCCCTGGCACCCAGAATGGATCCTACATCAAAAACGGCACTGGCCATCGGTACATGTTTCAGATTATGATTATAATCAAAGATGTTCACGAGTAAATTTGTGGACTCTCCTAAAGAATAATCCACTTGGAATGTTGTTGCAAAGTCTGGTGAGAGGTTGTTCCGAATGACCTCGGTTTTCCCCAGAACTTTCGGTTTCATGTCAACGTTATTGGATAATAACGTTAAGACTGCAAAAGGATCACTCTTTCCTCTTCCGAAGCCAGCTACATTTTTTAAGTTTTTAGCTCGGAGACTAATTTCAATTTTCATTGTACAAGGGTCGTGTGTATTGTGCTTGTTGATGTCGGTAAATATTACTGATTCAGATAATAAATGTTCTATGTTCTATTGTGTTCAAGATTCAAGGAAACATCGAAAATCGAAAATCATCAGCACATCAATCCCGTCAAGAAAACACCGGCATTAATCCTACAGAAACACCCATTGCATTTTTTTATCCAGGTAACTCAACTGCATACATCATACATTTTCATAAGTATAAAATGGAATACTTTGCTAGTGATATGAAACAAATAGAGTGAAAGAGATTAACCTAATGTCCTAATTCTAAATGTTATCTCGTTTTTTTAAAGTGCGATGGAGAAAAAAATCATTGGGTTCCCCGAAATCAATGTCTGAAAACAATCGGGAGGTTAGGCCCCTTTCGCGATCATCTCCAATCTCCATCTCCTCACTCCTCAACCAACAAGCAAGTACTACACTTCAATTACTATTTACCACCGACCACCACAACGCAAACTGAACTCAACATACAACAACATCACCAATCATCATAACTTATCAAGATGCATCGACTTCTCTTGAACATAACGAATGCGTTAGTATTATTGCTATCTGTGCTAGTATCTCACTCAGATGCATTTTCTATTCGACATCATATTGCTACGAGAAGTAGCAGTGTCTTACTCAAATATCCGCCGTCTTACTCATTCGACGATTATAAATTGAACAGCGTGATATTTCCAGTTATTACTACAAGACCCATGAAGACGTTGAACACTCCCACAACATTGTATTCATCTTCGAATATGGATATGGATCCAATCATATCCGAAGCAGCACTAAAACTTAAACGTTTGAATTGGTTCTCATGGTGGAGTCAAGTCATCCTTACCGTTGTATCCTCCATCACACTGTTATTTGCCCGCAGCGTCCTTCAAGCAGGAAAGAGCAATCGTTCTGAATTGGTCACGGGTGGGTTCTTCCTCGCCGGCTCAGGTATTACTGTATCATTCTTAAGTATTATTTGGACATGGGGTGGCACAAGACTATCCAGAAGAATTTTACGAAAGTCTGAAGAATATTCCAGGATTCGAGTTGCCAGTGTCATTCGTCGAACGGTGAAAGTTGGAGCAATGTTGAACTTATTTGGGATGTTATTCACATTGATTGGAGCGGAACAGATCATTGGATTGTTGGCAGCCAAAATTTTGACAACCCAGGGTGCGAATCCTTTTACAAGCAATGCACAGATCTTAGGGGGACAAGTGACTCCGTTCAACGCCATAGATATACTGATTGTTCAGGCAAATACTAATACACTCGTGAGTCATTTTGTTAGCTTGGTATGTGCGCTCTCAATGACTAAAAGTGTAGGAAAGTTGGATCCACCAAGTTCGGAAGATGATCCAAGATAGAAGATTCTTTAGTAATGTTTAAAGTTTTAAAAAGGTACCATCATATATTTCTTAGAAATAACTATTTGAAGGGTTAAAGATCTCCATAAATTCCCCAGCAGTCTTCATCAAGTGGCCCTCCTCCATTTACTACATTTGTATAACCTTGAGAAATCAAATACTCACAGGCCTTCTGCCCACGACCACCACCTATATGAAAGGGATTCGAATGAAAAGATCGGTTTGTATTTATACATAAAACAAAAAATAGTATGTTGCAAACCAATCATAATTCATAGCATCACAATCTACATCTACTTACTATTACAATGGGTGATGATCGGGGTGTCTTTAGGAAAGTCGATAGGTAAGTTCATAGTTCCAGAATTCCTGTCCCATACGGCGTTAAGGGCTCTTGGTCGATTGCATTTGCAAGGAGTATCCGTAATGACATCATCAGGTTCTCTGACATCAATTACAATGAGTCTAGATCCAGCATTATTTACAAACTTTCGGAGTTCTTCTGGTGATGAAACTCCAGGCTTTCTTTCGTTTAACGAGGTGTTTATTGGAAAGATTGCATTGGAATGAAATGTTGGAGTGAACGCAGTGCACATTCGCACGAAGATTAGGAAATATAAAATAGTTGTATTCTTGTAAAAAAAGATCATTGGCAATCGTTTTTGTAAAAAATGATAAAGTTCAAAGAACGAGGAATTATGCAGCTGGTAAGACAATGTGCACTCTTCGTTCGAGTGATTGAATAGAGGAGAGGGGATTAGAGTATGGATCAATAAGAGAATGGATAAGAAAGCTTGATTGATTGATGATGCGATGCCCGATGCCTCATAGAGATGGTAGATGGTGGATTTTATTCAGGTATTTTTTAACTTATTTCCAGCTTTTATTAGATTGCAGGCGGGCATGGGACAAGATTCGCGAAGATTCACAATTCACAATCGTTAGTACACCCAAATTGTCTCTTCTTTCCTTCTTTCTGAGAGAGCAACCGAGCAACCTTGGAGACCTCTCCAATTGTAACCTTCCATTTCATACAAGAGAAAAAAGAGCTACACTTACTTATGAAAATTCTAAGCATTCTTTCTTCTTTTGCCGTCACATCTGCATTTGCCCCATCCAAAAGGTACGTAGTTTGTCCTAATTGCTGACGTAAGTAATATATATATTCATGTTTTTTGATCTTGTTCTGACCTTCCCATCACCAAACCAGCAGAGGTTTCCATTCATCATTTATTCTAATGGCTAGAAAGGCGGGTGTCTCCTCCCCTGAGGAATTGAAAGCATTTGTTACTTCCGCTGGATCTAAATTGCTGGTCGGTAAGTGACAAATGAATCGTTTCTCAATTTGTCAATTATGTTTCTCTTTGAAAAGGTCTCGTTCGTACTCACAAATTCAACCATATTACAATATAGTGGACGTTCGTAACCCCGATGCCTCCAAAGAGCCTGGAGATCAAAAGAGTATCGCCGTCGTGGGATTACCTTCTGAAGGTTTCCGTCAGCAAGCAGTCAGCCTTGTTTACGATAGAGATACTAGCTCCATGCCACTTCCCGAGGTTCAAAAAGATACCCCTATCATCACGCATTGTGGAGGAGGTGAGTTGACTCATCTTATGATCTTGCTTTGTTTTTTTTAAAAGATGGATATTTCTCACTATTTTGTGTCTTCCTTATTTGTATTTTTTTGTAACATTGTATTTCATGATAGGAGGAAGAGGTCAATTGGCAAAAGAGTTTTTGGAATGCAATGGTTTCACAAACGTATTGAATGGTGGAGGACCTAAGGAGACGGATTGTTGGATGTAAGTGCAACACAGTTACATATTTGATTCATATATCCAACACATTTTCTTGTATCTAACGTGTTCGCCTGTCTATACAATGGAAATAGGGAATATGGAGATAAGTAGTTGCATCACACTACTCACATATGCGAAAACGCCAAGAAAGGATGATTTCATTCTTATTTAAATGGAATAATATGTGGATTATCACTGTCTTCTGGTACATTCTGTAATCACAATCATTACACTTGGTCTCAACATTTCTTGAAGAGTGTACCCTTTCAGTGCTGAAGATGCAACAACCTTACAAATATTTTCAGGAGTCACCCTACAACATACCAACTTCAGCGCTTCGACTGCGTTTTTTACTCTAGCTAAAACTGCCCTTTCTTCCTTTGTAATAACCCTTTCTGAATGTTCTTTTCGGATCCGTTGCACTTCTTCCATAATACCACCGCTCTCACCCATTTCTTCCAATTCAGTCATGGCCAGTTGTATCCAAATTCCACCATTACAACCAATTAATACTTCCACTTGGATCCCGTCAAATCCCTCTTCTCCTTGATTTCCAAGAGTGACAAAATGTTTCTTCATTCTAGTGACAAGCCAGCTGGGGACCATGACAAAACAACCATTTTCTAACTTACCGCACCTTATAGACCTAGCATGAAGCACCACATTTCCAATAGTCCCACTGGCACTATGTACAGTTCTCACTTCTGCTGAAATGACATCACCTTCTTTTAACAATTGTCTCATACTTAGCGCATCAGCACTGGTTCTCATTCTCTGCATTCCATCTGGTAAATTGATTCCAGTCAACGGTAAACTTGCTGGCAAGGTGAGACATTCTAAGTTAAGAGATATATTCCATTTAGATGCAGCAATAGATGTGATACGACCAATCACCGGATCACCTGTCTGTGGTGCGTAAGGTGCATTAGGTTGAGTGACTTGAATCAATTTGTTTGTCCTTGTAATAATACCGGCTGTAGATGCGATAAGATGTTCACTCTGATAACCTGAACGCGGATGATCGTCATCATCCATTTCATTATCTTCTTCATTATGTTTATGTACTTGAACATTTGATTGCTCTTGCATTGTTGCATCATGCGAAGTATTTGTATCGTCATTATCTGGTAGAATTTGTTCCAAGTAGGTTCCATGTCCACGAAGGAAAGAATCTTCTTCATTCGTAGCAGTAGCAATTATCTGTCCAGGAATTACTATATGTTGATGTGTGGCTGTCATGATGTAGAAAAATTGATGGATATGTATTGATTGATTGGTATGTGGACAAAGAAAACAGTAATAGAATATCAGGCATCAGGCATCAGGCTTCTTCGTGTGGCGTGTGGCTTTCGCAGCCAATAATTTATGTACTGACCTTCTCATCTCTGTCTATTTTTGTCAACTGACAACCAATCAAAGTGTCGAACGTCCAACGTCGGACGTCCAAACGTAATTACTTACTTACTTGCTTAGGTGTAGATAGGAAACAAGAACAAGTTCATTACACCTTGACGATCAACACCTAAAACATGCCGCTTTATCTAAAGTTATTGATTGAAGTTTCAATGTTTTCCATTATATTCCGACGATCATCATCGTCAGTGTTAGCCTTTTCTCTCGTCCCTGTACAGCATAATGCCTTCTTCTCGTCCCGTCTGGTAGGTGATTCAACGACGAAAGTAATAACACTTGCTGCCAAACATGCATCGTCGTCATCATCATCCTCAAAATACAACTCTGATTCAGTGTCTTTCATGGAAGAATCAATATCAGGGTATAAAGCGCCCACTGTGAATTGGTATCCAGGTCATATAGCCAAAGCTGAACGAACTTTAGCTGAAACACTCAACAGTGCAGATTTACTATTGGAAGTAAGAGATGCAAGAATACCAGCTGCTACTGCTCACCCGCGTGTAAGAGAATGGGCTGCAGGAAAACCCAGGATTGTAGTTCTGACAAGAGTTGATATGGTTCCAAATGTGGCTGTTAAATCATGGGCTAAGGCAATGAATATGTTTGGAGGAGGACGATGGGATGGAAATATACAAGATGGAAACTTGAAACATAGAGAAAAGCAAGCCATGGAAGAACGTGGTGCAAGTTATCTTAATGAAAATGAAGTAGAGAATGTACTTTTTGTTGATGCAAAGAGGGGTCAAGGCATGCCTGCTCTCATGAGGGCTATAGCCAAGGCTGGTGCATATGTCAACGAAAGAAGAAATAAAAGAGGATTGAGAGAACGACCGCTAAGAGTAGCAGTACTTGGTTATCCCAATGTAGGAAAAAGTGCGTTGATCAATAGAATTCTTGGAAGAAAAAGAGCGAAAAGTGCAAATACACCAGGAATCACAAGAGGATTGCAATGGATTCGAGTAAAGACAAATATTGAGTCAACTGATGAGACTGGAAAGACTAGATCTACCAAATCGAATAATAGAATCAATGGTGATTTTGAACTTTTGGATTCACCTGGAATCATTCCTGCCAATATGGAAAACCAAGATGATGCTCTTCTCTTAGCAATTTGTAACAGTATCGGAAATGCGGCATATGACAATCAAGGTGTCGCTGCATATTTATGTGAACGGCTCAAAACGATTTACAAAATGGGAGAACAAGAACTAACTGCACCTCTATGGCGTGAAAAAGTAATAGAAAGGTACTGTTTCGATCCATTGAGCCCAATCATTATACCTTCTTTGACCGGAGAAAAGAATACAAGAGAAATGTCAGGAGAAGATATCTTGTACAAGGTAGCCGAAAATACATGTTTTGGTGATACCGAAAATGCATCACGTAAAATCTTGCAAGATTTTAGAAGTGGAAGAATGGGGAATATTTGTTTACAGATCGCCCCTAAGGTTGAAGACGAAGAAAGCGCAGCAGAAGGTCAAGTCAAAGTTCAAGTATTGAGAGAAGTTACAGTAATGGGAGAAGGAACAAATAAAATGGACACGTCTGTGGATACCGATGAGCAACGAGAAGATAGGGCGAATAATGCCATCAGAGTAGCAAAAGAAAAGGGTTTGGAACTTCCTCCAGTTGTAGAGAATGGGCAGCAAAACGAGGAAGTTGTAGGAAAAGGTTTATTTGATGGATGGTAAATCATGTATACTATAAGTACTACTAAATGAATCGCAAAACACTTATATGACCAATGATCAGCACAATCAGTCTGACAACTGACAACAAATATGTCCAGTTATATCCTAACAAATTCATTTTCACCTACGTCATCAATTGCGTCACATGCTACTTCATGAAGGTCATTTTTTCCTCATATACATACGACATACGACCTACAAGCTACAAGCAGCAACCGGCGAACAATTCACAATACACACGTAAATAAGTAGTACTAAAAGAGAAACTGTAAAAATACCAAAGCATGCATATTCGTATCATAGGTGCTATTTGTGTTTCCATTAAGTTGGTTGAAGCGTTCTCCCCTTACTACAATCCAAGACTTTACCCTAGATTGAAACAGAAACAGAAAACGCAATTAAAATCGTTGGAGGAAAGTTTAAATGAAGTACAAGAACAATTGGATCTTATCAAAAGTTCAGGTACAACAACTCTAAATGTTAATGAAATTATATCCGCGGAGAAACATGTACAAACTGCCATTCAATCGGCAGGGAAAGCAGTTGAAGGCACGGCTATTGGGACTGCAATTCCTAAAGTAACGTCGAATGCAGATATAGTAAATACTATGAAAGCCGCCGAAATAGTCGCTGATGCCGCTGCAACGAGTGCTAAAGCCGATGCCATGGGCGTGAATGACTTGGCCATAGCTAGTAAGGATGTCGTTGAATCCATCAAAGCA
>Ga0213868_10001087_pt1 | contig 26295 bp, 22 predicted proteins | sample PICome_9_FD_160087 | JGI IMG/M metagenome (GOLD analysis project Ga0213868, IMG submission 160087) | Coastal seawater microbial communities near Pivers Island, North Carolina, United States - PICO127 | ecosystem: Environmental > Aquatic > Marine > Coastal | place: USA: North Carolina... | reverse complement strand
GCAGGCTCTGGAACAGCTGCCCGAAGTATTCCAGCGACCCTTAATTGCCCTGGATGGCATTACCAATCCACAGAACCTGGGTATGATTATCCGCAGTGTTACCGCCAGCCCTGCCCATGGTTTGCTACTGCCGAGTAAAGGCTGCGCGGATATTGGTCCACTGGTAATCAAGGCCAGTGCCGGTACAGTGTTTAAGGGGAATATTCTGCGCTGTGATTCCCTCGCCCGCACGCTAAAAGAGTTTAAGCAGAAAGGCTTTGAAATCTGCATCCTCTCCTCCCATCAGGCCACCCCGCTTGCGGAGTTTAAGCCGACTGCACCGGTTATCTATGTGTTGGGCAATGAGACTGAGGGTGTCAGTAAAGAGATTGCTGCGTTAAGTGATCACCGGGTGGGTATTCCTATGGCCAATGGTGTGGAGTCGCTTAATGTGGCGATTACTGCGGCTTTAATTGCTTTTAACGGGCTTTAGCCTCTAGCTTTTACTCGCCTTTAAAGCCCATAGCGGCGACATTGTCGCGGCAATTACCGATACTACCAATGTCAGGCCGGCGATCACCGTAAAGGTCTGCGCCAGTCCCACTTGCTCTATGGCTACACCACAGGCCCAGGCACCCAGAGGTGCTCCGGCAAATAGGCAGAGCTGATAGACTGATGCAGCGCGGGATCGGTGTGAATGGGGTACCTGGTTATGGAGAATGGTGCGCCCCAATGTCATCGACATTCCCGAGAAGGCACCCCAGGCAAAGATCACCGGAAAGAGTATCCAGAAGTTGGGCATAAGGGCGACCGCTGCGAGCAGTCCACCGCGACCGAGAAAACTGATAATCATTAGGCGACCCGGTCGCTTAAAGGTATTTTTCTGGCGGCTGACCACAAAGTTGGCCAGTACAATACCCATGGTAAAAGTTACCTGGAGTATCGCATAGAGCCCTGCCCCACCCTGATAGGCTTCTCTGGCCAAAAGCGGCATACCAACCAGATAGACACCAAAGGCGAGAAAGCCTGTGGCGGTGACCAGCAGCAATAGATGCAGCAATGCTTTATCGGTTAGGAACAGGGCAAAGCCGGCACGCAGCTCTTGCCATGTTTCGCGCTTTGGCTCATCTGTGTCGGCTTTAGGGTCTGCTTTACTGTCGACAATATCCGCATCTATCACTAGCTGTGGATGGCTGCGTTTAATCAGTATTGAACTGAGGGCAAACATCAGCATCTGCACAATCAGCAATGTGGTCAGGCCCAGAGTATCGAGCTGGCCAGCGATCACAAAACCGATGCCCTGGGCAATAAACTGCACCATCACTACCTTGGCCACGGCCTGGTGCATAAGGTCCTGAGAGGCATAGCCAAGCAGGCTTTCCCGGGCCGGCTGGACAAAGGCCGAGATGCTTCCAAATACCATGCCAAACATCAGCAGTAGCGAGAAGGTAAGCTCTCCAGATAGGGCGGCACCAATCAGGATGGCAATTGGCAGGCTGTAGAGAAGATAGAGCAGCGACAACCAGGAGCCGCGATGGCGGCGATCTGAGATAACCCCGCCGGGTAGAATAAACAGCAGGTTGGGCAATAGTACCGCGAGCTGAGCAAGACCGAGACGGCTGGGTGATAGCTCCAAGACGCCGACTACTAACCAGGGATAGAGAACCGTGTGCAGCCCCATGGCCAGGTTGCTAGTGCCGATGGTTGCCAGAAAATGCCGAAAATGAAATTCCTGTGCTGCCACCTATTTGCGCCACTTGCGTATGCTGGATTTCAGCCACACAAGGCTGGCGGCAGCGGCAATAATAATCCCCAGAACCAGCAGTGCGATCAGCAGATTTTCCAGCAGTGAGCTGACCGAGACTTTATAGAGTTTGACTGCCATCAGTAAAAAGGCGGCACAGCCGAACATGGAAGCGAGCCATGCGGAGCGCTGCCTGATGGCTTTTTTTGTAGCGGCCTTTTTCAAAAGCTGATTCCTCTATTAACTTATTTATAACGCTCTTTTTTACACGCTCTTTTTTTACACGCTCTCAACCGGCATCTTTTACCCATTCACAGCGGATTTGAATATCCGACTGGTCAGGTTCGTGGGCTCCACCATCGGTGGCAAAAACAAAGGAGTGCAGTCCGGACATCTCTGTCTCCAGATGCACGGTTGCGCTGACCCAGTACATTTTACGCAGCAGCGACTCAAACTGTTCAAGCCAATAGTTCCACTCGTGCTCGACACCCTGATAGGATGCCCCAAAGTGCATCACTTCGGTCATCAGGCTGGCATCTGTTGCCTGCTGTTCCGGCACTGAAAACATTTCCCGATTGACCAGGCTCCAGGACTCTGCGGAGGGCAGCTGCTCCATGGCATCGCGGTTGTGACGCCGATGGTAGGCAACCTCGTCGGCGGCAATATTTTTGATGCAGCCGTAGACGACGGATTCACTGCGAATATCAGTATTCATTGTCTTCTCCCTGTCTGTCTAAAATCCTTTAAATAGGCACACTTGAGCCTGGGCTATAAATCCGCTAAAAACCTGACAAATTGCTCTTCATCCATGACTGGAATCTCAAGACTCTGGGCTTTATTTAATTTTGATCCAGCACCGGGGCCTGCGACCAGCTGTGTGGTTTTGGCGGAGACACTGCCGGCTACCTTGGCACCCAGATCCTGCAGTTTATCTTTGGCCTCGGCACGGCTCATTATTTCCATCGCGCCGGTCAGCACCCAGGTCTGGCCTTTTAGCGGCTGCGAGTCCTGAGCGGTTATATCTATATCGTCCCAACGGACGCCAAATTCACGCAATGCGCTAATAATAGACAAGTTGTCGGGATTGCGGAAAAAATCACGAATATAATAGGCGACCACCGGGCCGACATCGTCAACTTCCAGCAGAGCCTCCTGGTCAGCATCGATTATTGCTTCGAGGCTGCCAAAATTTTTCGCCAATGTCTGGCCAGTTGCCTCTCCGACTTCGCGGATACCCAGCGAGAATAGGAATTTGGCCAGGGTTGTCTGCTTGCTATTCTCAATCGATTCAATCAGGTTGGCGGCAGATTTTTCACCCATTCGCTCGAGGCCGGCAATTTTATCCATACCCAATTCGTAGAGGTCGGCGACCGAATAAATCAGTCCCTGATCGACCAGCAGGTCAACCAGTTTATCGCCGAGACCATCTATATCCATGGCTTTGCGCGAGGCGTAATGCTTGATTGCCTGTTTGCTCTGGGCGGCGCAAAACAGTCCGCCGGAACAGCGCGCTACCGCTTCGCCCTCAACACGTCTTACCGGTGACTGGCAGACCGGACAGTTTTCCGGAAAGACAATCGGGCGGGCATCAGCCGGGCGTTTTTCCAGAACCACTTTGGCGACCTGGGGAATCACATCCCCGGCGCGGCGAATAATGACTGTGTCGCCGATACAGACGCCCAGACGGTCAATTTCATCGCCATTGTGCAATGTGGCATTGCTGACGGTAACACCGCCGACAAAGACTGGCTCAAGCCTGGCTACCGGGGTGATAGCGCCGGTTCTACCCACCTGGAATTCGACGTCCTGAAGTACTGTCATCTCTTCCTGAGCGGGAAATTTTCGGGCGATAGCCCAGCGCGGTGCCTTGGCGACAAAGCCGAGGCGCTGCTGCAGTTGAAGATCATTGACCTTGTAGACAATGCCGTCGATATCGTAGGGCAACTGGTCGCGGCGCTCTTGCATAAGGTCGTAGTAATTTTCGCAGGCACCAATACCCTGCACAGTTTCAACATAGCGGTTGATTTTAAAGCCCCATTCACCCAGCGCTTCAAGCATATGCATATGGCTGTGCGGTGTTGCGCCGCCCTGAAACTGTCCAACACTGTAGGCACACATTTCCAGTGGTCGGCTGGCGGTTATTTTTGAATCCAGCTGGCGCAGGCTGCCGGCGGCGGCATTGCGCGGATTGACAAAAGCTTTGTCACCGGCGGCGATGGCACTGGCATTGATCTTTTCGAAGCCAGCGCGGGGCAGGTAGATCTCACCGCGAACTTCGAGTAATTGTGGAATGCCCTGGCCAGTCAGTCTCAGGGGAATACTGTTGATGGTGCGCACATTGGCAGTGATATCTTCGCCGACCTTGCCATCGCCGCGGGTGGCACCGCGAACCAGCAACCCATTTTCGTAAAGCAGGCTAACGGCGACGCCGTCGAGTTTTGGCTCGCAGGCATATTCAACCTGCTGATCTTCACTGAGGTTAAGACGATCTTTAATACGTTTATCAAAGGCCTCTAACTCTTCTTCGTTAAAGGCATTTTCGAGGGATAACATGGCCACGGCATGAGTGACCTGGGTAAAGGATTGCAGGGCTTCGCCACCCACCCGCTGACTGGGTGAATCATCGCTGACTAATTCGGGAAACTGCTGTTCGATTTCCTGCAGTCGGCGCATAAGTCGATCGTATTCACTGTCGGGAATACTCGGATCGTCTAGTACATAGTAGCGATGGTTGTGCTGATTTAACTCGTCCTTGAGCTGTTCATACTCAGTGAGAACCTGCTCGGGATTTTCTGCCATTTAAGAGACCTTTTAAGTCAGTGTCCTTGTAAATCAGTGATCCTGACTGCGTCGAAAAGAGACATCGCGGGCGCGCTGTCGGTAGTGATCAATTGTCTGGCGGGTCATGGAGCTGCGTGTTTCATCGAGAACGCTCAGGCTCAGTGCGTCGGACAGGGTATCTACCGATTCCGTCATCACTTCAAAGGCGGCTACTGGATCTTCAATATCCTCCAGTGCCATAAACAGGGTTACGCCAGGCGTGGTCATTTCATTGATGGTATTTAAATCAAAGGTACCCGGGTTGACCAGATTGGCCATGCTAAACAGCACTTCTCCAGAACCGTCTTCATTGAGATGGCGCTGGAATATTTTTAGCTCACCGAAGCGAAAGCCCACTTTTAAAGCGGCTTCCTGGAGATCACGACCGCTGAGCATCTCGCCTTTGGGGGCCATTAAATGCATAACCAGTATCTGCTCCTGCATGGTCTGGTTGTTGGGCCGCGCTGTCTGCTCGGTCTGCTTTTCAGGGATTTCTTCAGGTTCTGGCGAGTCGTTTAAATCGAACTGTTCCTGACGCGGCTGGTTAAAACCAAAGTCAGGTTTGTTGTCGAGCGCACGGCGCAGGTTTTCTTCGACCTGCTGAATGTCGTCTTCATCTCTGATACCGACCACTCTACCGCCACCAGAGGGAAACTGGCTGGCATTAAACAGATCATCATCCTCTTCACTATCGGCTTTTGACGATTTCTGCAATTTGCGAGAGGACATATGCAGATTTTCATATCGATGATGTTTAATACGCCGCGCGCCGTCCAGTATGATCGCCAGTAAAACCAGCAAACCTATGGCGATTAAAACTTCTCTTGGGCCAATTAAATCCATAGAGGCTAAATACTCAGCTATTTGTTACTTTTATAGTTGGGGAGAATGGCTGCTGCCAGACCCATCTTTACTTTTGTTGCCTTGCTGTCCTTTCCTATTCTGCCCTTTCCCACATACTCTTATTTATTGTTCTTAAATTATTATCAGGCATCCGCCAGTTCTGCGGCCTGATTGACATCTACGGTTACCAGGCGTGAAACACCGGGCTCGTGCATGGTCACACCCATTAACTGATTGGCGACTTCCATGGAAATCTTGTTGTGGGTGATAAAGATAAACTGCACCTGCTCAGACATCTCTTTAACCATATTGGCATAGCGACTCACATTGGCATCATCCAGAGGCGCATCGACCTCATCAAGCATACAGAATGGTGCTGGGTTTAGCCTAAATATAGCAAATACCATGGCGATCGCTGTCAAAGCTTTTTCACCACCAGAGAGCAACTGGATAGAGGCGTTCTTTTTACCCGGAGGTCTGGCCATCAGGGTGACACCAGTATCCAGCAGGTCGTCGCCGGTCATCTCGAGATAGGCGTGGCCGCCGCCAAAGAGTTTCGGGAACAGTTCCTGAATATGCTTGTTGACCAGCTCAAAGGTTTCTTTAAAGCGGGTGCGCGTCTCGCGATCAATCTTTTGGATTGCGGTCTTCAATGTGTTCAGTGCTTCTTCAAGCTCTGCATTCTGTGCATCCAGGTAATCTTTGCGCTCAGATTCAATTTTGTATTCGTCGATGGCGGCGAGGTTAATCGGCCCCAGTCGCTGGATGCGATTGGCGATCAACTGCAACTGCTCTTCCCAGTCGACCATCTCAGCATCGTCGGCAAGGTTTTCCAGCAGGGTTTCAAGGTCGCCCTGCTTTTCAGTAATCTGCTCTTCGATAGTGCGGCTGAGAGTGCTTATTTCCTGGGCGGCAATGCGCTGTTTTTCCAACTTGCTGCGCACAGCCTGAAGCTGATTCTCCAGTTCGCCGCGGAGTTTTTCCTGCTCGCGCATCTGGTGATCCACAGACTCAAGTGAGGTTCTAGCTGCGCCGAGCTCGTTATCTACCGCCAGTCTCAACTCGAGCTTTTCTTCCAGCTCAACTTTGTACTTGTCGGTGGGATCATCTTTGATATTAAAGGCTTCGCGCAGCTGTGCACGACGTTCCTGAAGTCTGGTTACCTGAACTTTAAGACGCTCGATACCTTCAAGAATAGAGGTTAACTGAGTGGTTAACGAGCCTTCGCGGACAGCCAGGTCGTGGCGCTTATCGCGATCCTGGCGAGACATCTGGCGACTGCTATCCAACTGCTGACGTAACTGATCGCGCTGGGTGACCAACTCTTCGCGCTGCTGGGTATCGGCATCCATTTTTTCAATGGCCTGCTGCAGTACCTGACGCGCGGTGGCGAGATTTTCCTGCTCGCTGCTCTGCTGTTGCTGAACATCGGCAAGTTCTTTCTCGGCGCGCGCTTTACGCGCTTTAAGCTGTTCGATTTGGACCTGGAAACCACTTAGCTTGGAGCGCAGATCTGCGTAGTTGCTCTGTTGCTGGGCAACACTGGCGGCAATTTCCTGACGTCGGGTCTCCAGTGCTTGCAGCTGGTTTTCATTGGCCTGGCGCTGGGTTTCCAGTTCGCTGACCTGGGTTTCAATCTCTTGCTTCTGATTGTTTATAGTAGCCAGTTCCTGCTTGCGCTTAAGGACACCGGCAGTGGCATCTTTGTCGCGCGCAACGCGCAACCAGTTGTTGCCGAGCCAGATACCATCGCGGGTAACTACCGACTCGATAGCAGACAGGGATGGCTGCAGGGCCAGCGCTTCAGAGAGGCTCTCTGCGGCATAAATATTATTGATCAGACCACGAGCTGCATCACCAGAGATCAACTCGCTAAGTAACTTGGCCTTGTTTCCCGAAGTCTGTACTGCGCTATTGCCTTTGCCGATTAACAGTAACTCACCTTTTTTAAAGTCATCGAGCAGACCAATATTGGCCGCAATATCATCGACGGCGACGGCTTGTAGATAACTGCCCAAGACAGTTTCTGCGGCAACTTCCCAGCCTTCATCTGGCTTGACCGAATCGGCAAGGCGAGCGTTGGCGCCGAGGCCTTTGGACTCGAGCCACTGCTTTTCAGCATCATCACCCATCGCCGCTTGCTGCAGCGCTTCCAGTGAGGCTCTGCGGCCTTCAAGGGTCTGCTGACGGCTGCGTGCCTGATCAAGGGCTGTGCTTAATTCTTTTTCACTGCTGCGCGCTGCTTCAATTTCCTGACTGTTGTCCTGTCGCTGAGCGTCGATGGATTTGCGCGCTACTTCTGCATCATTGAGCTGATCCTGAATGGCGGCCATCTCTTCTTCGGCCGGGCTGGCCTGAAAACTACTGGCTTCAGTGGCAAGACTTTCATGACGCTCGGTCAGTCGACGCAGCAGTTGCTCGAGATGCTGAATCCGTGACTGTTGAACTTCGGCCTGTTGACGCGGTGCCGCAGATTGCTGGTTAAACTCGTCCCAGCTCTGCTGCCACTGATTCATCGCCTCTTCCGCAGACTGCAGTGCCTGAGTCGAAATCGCTTCGGCTTCGCGGGCTTTCTCCAGCGCGGGTGCCAGTTCATCGAACTCGGCTTGCCAGCCAGCGGCTTTTTCAATATCGGTATTTAGATGCTGTTCAGATTCGGTGAAGTTGCGCTCGGTCTGTTCGAGGTCTTTGTGCAGTTCCGAGGCGCGCTGCTGGGCGTGCTCAATGGCCTGTTCAATGCGCGCCACATCGCCACCCACTTTGTAGAAGCGCGCCTGCACTTCATTAAAGGCATCTCCGAGATCGGTTGACTGGTTGCGCAGCTTTTCAATGGCGGTGTCGCAGGCGCTACGCTGGGTGAGAATTTTTTCCTGGTCAATTTCCAGTTCGCCAATCAGCTGCTTTTGTGTAGAGGCGGACTGATCGTAACCGCGCCACTTTAAGGCGAGTAATTCAGCGGAGAGCTGGCGCTCTTCTTTTTTGTATTCGGAGTATTTTTCTGCGGATTTTGCCTGGCGCTCAAGGCGGCTGAGCTGGCGACCCAGTTCATCGCGGATATCGGTGAGACGCTCGAGGTTTTCCATGGTACGGCGCATGCGATTTTCGGTTTCGCGGCGGCGCTCTTTGTATTTCGAGATACCGGCGGCTTCTTCAATATAGATACGCAGTTCATCGGGGCGCGCTTCAATCAGCCGCGAGATCATGCCCTGCTCAATAATCGCATAGCTGCGCGGTCCGAGACCGGTGCCAAGGAAGATATCGGTAATATCGCGACGGCGACATTTGCTGCCATTGAGGTAGTAGTTGGACTGTCCGTCCCGGGTGACTTTGCGCTTGATGCCAATTTCAGCATAGGAGGCGTATTCGCCGACAATTTTGCCTTCGGAGTTATCAAAGATCAGTTCGATAGAGGCCTGGCCCACCGGCTTGCGCCCGCCGGAGCCATTAAAGATAACGTCTGACATGGATTCGCCACGAAGGTTTTTCGCGGAGGTTTCACCCATGACCCAGCGCACGGCGTCGATAATATTCGACTTGCCGCAGCCGTTGGGGCCTACAACTGCTGCGAGGTTGCTTGGGAAGTTGACTGTTGTCGGATCAACGAAGGATTTGAATCCAGCCAGTTTTATCGATTTAAGCCGCATAGGTAGTCTTTCTATTTATAGTTGGTCCATTACTGCGGACCCATTGCTACGGGCCAGTGTCGACCGCGATTCCTAGCCACTTATTCTACACATTCCAGCGCTGACACAAAATAGAAATAACAATTGATTGGGGCTTCTAGAGATTTTAGGCAGGTCTAACTATTGATAACCATATTATCGCGATGAATTAGTTCATCATCTTCGAGATAGCCGAGTATATCGACAATGGCCTCTGTGCTCTGACCCTTGATACGAACTGCTTCATCGGAACTGTAGTTAACCAGGCCACGAGCAACCTCACGCCCCTCGGAATCGACACAGCTAACCAGGTCACCGCGGGTAAACTGGCCTGAGACCTCTGTGACACCCACCGCTAAAAGACTGCGCCCCTGACCGGTCAGCACCTTGACTGCACCGGCATCCAACTGTAGCTGTCCCTTTACCTGAAGATGGCCGGCCAACCACTGTTTGCGCGCGGCAAGCGGTTGCTGACTGGCGCTGAGCATGGTACCGACACTGTCGCCAGCGGCGACTGCACCGAGAATATTATTATTGCGTCCACCGACAATCACGGTGCTGCAACCGGAGCGCTCGGCTAACCTTGCCGCCTGTAGCTTGGTGACCATACCGCCGCGACCCAGACCGCTGCTGCTGTCACCGGCAAGAGCGTCGAGACTGGCGTCTTTAGCCATGGCTTCAGAAATCAATGTGGCATTGGCATCCTGATCGGGATTGGCGGTATAGAGACCATCTTTGTCGGTGAGAATAACCAGCAGATCGGCGTCGATTAAATTGGCTACCAGTGCCGCTAGACTGTCGTTGTCACCAAAGCGTATTTCATCGGTTACTACAGTGTCATTTTCATTCACTATAGGGATAACATTTAAGTTAATTAATGCCTGCAGGGCGCTGCGGGCATTGAGATAGCGCTGGCGGTTGGCCAGGTCATCGTGATCGAGGAGAATTTGTGCGGTTAAACGATCAAAGCGCTGAAAGCTGCTCTCGTAAGTTTGAATCAGGCCCATCTGCCCGACTGCCGCTGCGGCTTGCAGTTCGTGAATAGTCTCGGGGCGGGTTTTCCAGCCGAGGCGCACTATGCCTTCGGCAACTGAGCCCGAGGAGACCAGGACAATTTCTTTGCCCTGCATTAACAGTTGGTTAATTTGCTCAACCCAGCCGTCGATGGCGGCGCGATCGAGACCGGCGCCATTATTGGTCAGCAGTGCACTGCCGATTTTTATCACTAGACGTTTAGCGTCTTTTGCAATTGTTCTAGTCATGCGTATTTACTCTGCGTAGACCACTTCGACGCCATCACCGTCATCGTCGTCTTCATCATCAAAATCTTCATCGAATTCCTGCCCTTCAATCTGCTGACCACCCTGGCGGGCCAATCGTCGGGCTTCGGCTAGCTCTTCAATGCGCTCGCGGGCTTCCGCCTGTATTTGTAGTCGCCGCGCTTCTACCGCTTCAAGCAGTGTTGGGTCTACGCTCTCACGATCGCGATGGCCATCAATATAATCCATAATCGCGGCGCAAAGAGCTTTGGTACCCTGCCCGGAAATCGCCGAGATTACAAATACCGGACCCTGCCAGTTAAGCTGTTCAACAACTGTATTGCAGGCGTCTTCAACTTCATCATCTGGCAGCAGGTCGGTTTTATTCAGTACCAGCCAGCGATCACCATCGGCAAGGGTCGGGCTAAATTTAGCCAATTCCTGCTCAATTACCTGGGCATTCTGTGCTGGCGTAGTGGCATCGTAGGGCATCATATCCACCAGATGTAAAAGTAATCTGGTTCGGGTTAAATGCTTGAGAAAGCGAATACCCAAACCGGCGCCTTCAGAGGCACCTTCAATAAGGCCGGGAATATCTGCAACCACAAAACTTTTATCGCCACTCATACCCACCACACCGAGGTTTGGCACCAGGGTGGTAAAGGGGTAGTTGGCTACCTTGGGGCGCGCTGCTGAGACAGAGCGGATAAAGGTAGATTTACCGGCGTTGGGCAGACCGAGTAAGCCAACATCGGCCAGTACTTTTAGCTCTAGCTTTATCTCGCGCAACTCGCCTTCACTGCCGGGAGATGTCTGGCGCGGTGCGCGATTGACACTGGATTTAAAGCGCGTGTTGCCAAGCCCGTGAAAGCCGCCCTGGGCGACTTTAAGGGTTTGCCCCAGCTCTGTGAGGTCGCCGAGCACGTCGCCGGTCTCGGCATCCAGCACTGTGGTACCTACGGGTACATTTAATATCAGGTCTTCACCACCGGCGCCGGTGCAGTCAGAGCCGCGTCCCTGTTCGCCATTTTCAGCTCTAAAGTTGCGCGTGAAACGGAAGTCGATAAGCGTATTCAAGCCTTCAGTGCCAATCAGAAATACACTGCCGCCATCACCGCCGTCGCCGCCGTCAGGGCCGCCTTTGGGGATATATTTTTCACGGCGAAAGCTCATGCAGCCGTTGCCGCCTTTGCCTGCCTGAACTTTGATTGTTGCTTCGTCGACGAATTTCATAGGGTCAGTTTACAGTTGCCAGTGGGTTGTGTCATTTTCGGTGTGAAATGCTCTTTTGAAAAAGTGCCCGGCCAAATAAGTGCTCGGCCAAATAAGTGCCAGGCCAATAAAAGCCGCCCATAAAAAAAGCCCCGCGTAGGGGCTTTTTTAACTGAAGAGGTATATGTTACGCGGATACCACTTCTGCATACTTGCGGTTTTTCGGGCCTTTGGTCACGAACTGAACAACACCTTCTGAGGTGGCGAACAATGTGTGATCTTTACCCATGCCGACGTTGTTGCCTGGGTGGAATTTGGTTCCACGCTGACGAACAATAATGCTGCCTGCATTGATTTCCTGGCCGCCATAGACCTTGACACCAAGGCGTTTACTTTCCGAATCGCGACCGTTCTTAGTACTACCACCAGCTTTCTTGTGAGCCATTGCTATATCCTCTTAGAATTATCCAGCGTTGATGCCAGTAATCTTAACTTCTGTATACCACTGTCTGTGGCCCTGTTGGGTGCGCGAGTGCTTGCGACGACGGAATTTAATGATATTCACTTTGTCACCACGACCGTGAGAGATAATCTCAGCAGTCACTTTACTGCCCTCAACATGAGGTGCACCAATCTTGACTTCAGCACCTTCGCCAACCATCAAGACTTCTTCAAAATCGATATTATCACCAGTCGCCAGATCAAGCTTCTCCAGTAGTAAGGTCTCACCCTCAACAACTCGATGCTGCTTTCCGCCACTTTTGATTACTGCGTACATGTTCTGCTCCAATTTATGGTGGCCACACGGTACGTAGAGGCCAAATTCCGTCGCTTGCTATCTTGGAGCCAATAGCCCCTGCGAGAGGGCGGCAATTCTAATGGAACACCCTACTGTTATCAAGTCTTTAAACAGGGAAAATACAAGGAATATTAAAGCGCTGTAACAGCTTAACTCTGCAGCCAAATCAGCGAGGCGTTGCGACCAGTTGTTGACTCGCGCCTAAAAGAGTAAAAGCGTTCGCTATCCGAGTAACTGCAGTAGTTTCCGCCATAGATTTCAGTGACACCAGAGGCGTTTAACTCAGCGCGCGCCAGAGCGTAGAGGTCAGCAAGATATTTATTGGCACTGCCATCGACGGCTTTAAATGCTCTTCTAACTTCCTGCTGATGCGTTATATTTTGCGCGGTCTGTAAAAACGCCTGTAGCACTTCAGCACCGACTTCAAATACCTGCGGGCCTATCGCTGGACCTAGGTAGGCCATAATCTGCTGTGGTGAATGCTTAAAGGTTGCAACAGTTTTTCGCAGTATGCCGCCACAGAGGCCGCGCCAACCAGCATGGGCGGCGGCTACCTGGCTGCCGGATTGATTGCAGAACAATACCGGTAGGCAGTCGGCGGTTAGGATTGCGCAGACTGTCTTGGCTTTGTCGCTGTAACTGCCATCGGCGCGGACAGCCTGTTGGACTTCAGGTACATAGACCAGGTCAGTACCATGACATTGATCCAGCCATAGGGGCTGGTTGGGCAGTGCGAGACGCTCAATAAGCTGCAGACGGTTTTTCCACACATGGGACTCATTGTCATCAACATGCAAAGCCAGATTATTGCTATCAAAGGGAGCGCGACTACAGCCGCCACTGCGCAGGGTAATCGCAGATTTAACCTCTGCTGGCGCTGGCCAGTCGGGAATCAGGAAATTATCTGCCATCTACCCTCTCCTTTTACTCTTACTCTTCGTTTAACGCGATAAGTAGATTTTGCATATCCTTGGGAAGCTCTGTCTGCCAGCTGACAAATTCACCTGTACGGGGATGAACCAGCCCCAGCTCGCGGGCGTGCAGCGCCTGGCGATCAAAGCCCTGAAGGGTCTCTCGCAACTGATCCGAGACGCCTTTATGGATTCGAAAGCGACCGCCATAGACATCGTCACCGACGATTGGAAATTTTATGTTAGCCATATGCACACGTATCTGGTGGGTGCGCCCGGTCTCCAGCTTGAGGCGGATATAAGTATGCCCGGCAAAGCGCTCAAGAACTTTGTAATGGGTGCGGGCCTCCTTGCCATCTCTGACAACAGCCATCTTTACCCGCTGTTTCGGGTGCCGACCAATTGGCTGGTCGACACAGCCACCGCCAGTCATCACGCCGCTAACTACGGCTTCATATTCACGGCTAACGGTTCGCGCCTGCAGCTGGGCAACCAGATCTGTGTGGGCGGCAAGGGTTTTGGCAACTACCATTAAGCCGGTGGTATCTTTGTCCAAACGATGGACTATACCGGCGCGAGGTACCGATACCAGTTGCGGAAAGTGAAATAACAGTGCATTGAGCAAGGTGCCATCGCGATTGCCGGCAGCCGGGTGCACAACAAAGTTGGCCGGTTTGTTGATAACAATAATATGCTCGTCTTCGAAAACGATATTGAGGGGAATATCTTCGGCCTGCCAGTCGCCCTCGGCTTTTAGCTGGGTGGAAATTGACAGCTGTTCGCCACCGAGCAACTTTTGCTTGGGGGGCAGTTGCTGACCATTGACTTGGAGATCACCGGATTTAATCCACTGCTGCAGTCGCGAACGAGAGAATTCCGGGAATAGCTCGGCGGCGATTTGATCCAGTCTGCGCCCGCAATCTTCTGCGGCCACTGTGGCTGTTTGTTCAATAAGGTCAATAAAATCAGTCAAACTTGTTTTTCCTAAACTAGAATATTTTTAAATCGAATGCCGCTACAGGGCAAAATAGGTTGTCATAAATTGCGCCGGTGAAATTAACTGCACAGATTGGTTTAAGGCAGGCTGTGTGGTTAAATGCACGATTACATCGACTATTGAGTCAACCGCATCTCAAGCTGGGAATATTACATGAAAAACGCGTCAATTATTTTGCTGTTAATGAGTTTAACGTTTATCTCTGGTTGCTCATGGCTGGGATCGAGTGACGAGGAACCCACCGAAGAAGTCACTGAGGATTTCACCGAGAGAGATTTCTACGAAAAAATTCAGCTCAGCCTCAACGCTGGTAACTGGACGCTGGCAATTAGTAATCTTCAATTGCTGGAGTCGCAGTTTCCCTTTGGCAAATACGCCGAGCAGGCGCAGCTAGAACTTATTTACGCCCATTATAAGTCTGCTGATTACGAGTCGAGCATAGTCGCTGCGGATCGTTTTATCCGTTTGCACCCCCAACATATCAATGTTGACTACGCTTATTACCTGAAAGGTCTCTGTGAAATCTCTCAGGCTGCAAGCTTTTTTGACAGTTTTCTACCCACAGATAACTCAAAGCGCGATATTGGCCCTGCGCGCAGCGCCTTTGCCACGCTCTCTGAGTTTCTGACCCGCTTTCCAAAGAGCCCCTACGCGGCGGATGCGCGAAAGCGCTTGGTCAATCTGCGCAACCAGCTGGCCCGCGCCGAGATTCATGTGGCCAACTACTACTTTTCGCGCAAAGCTTATCTGGCCGCAGCCAACCGCGGTCGCTATGTTGTCGAGAACTTACAACAGACTCCGGCTGTACCAGATGGTCTAGCGGTAATGGCCCAGGGCTATAAGTTGCTCGGGATGCAGGAGCTGTCTGACAATGCGGTTGATGTGCTGGCCGCTAACTATCCCGAGCATCCCTCTCTGGATAAGAATGGGGTTTTTGATTTTGATAAGCGCTTGCTCGACAGTGAAAACGCCTTTATGGGTAAAATCACCCTGGGCCTGATCAAGCGCGCTCAACCTCCAGCATTTGATACCCGTGCAATTTTCAATAAATCTATTCGCGATGCAGAGCTTATTGACAATAAGGGTGAACAATAGAAAGAGTCGCGCTCTATCTGGAGCTGGCTTAGCTTTGGATTAATTGACTAATGGACTAATCGACTAGCGCTAACACAATAGAGACTGGTTACAACCTCCATGAATAAAGCAGATATTATCGAAGAGATGCGTGTCCTCAGTGAAATAGACGCGCATTTTGAAATTGATCGTCGAACCTCGTTTATAAAAAATCAACTGCTCACCTCCGGTTGCAAAACCCTGGTGCTGGGCATCAGCGGTGGCGTTGACTCTTCAACCTGCGGTCGCCTTGCACAGCTTTCCGTAGAGCAACTCAATGCCGAACAGGGTTGCAGCGACTACCAGTTTGTTGCCGTGCGCCTACCCTATGGCGTGCAGATGGATGAAGACGATGCGCAGGTTGCCCTGGCATTTATCCAGCCGAGCCAGAGCCTGACCGTCAATATCAAACCCGGCGCTGATGCTATTCATGAAAATGTCTGCGCGACTCTGGCGGAAAATAAGCTTCACGCACTGCACGATGAGGCGACGGATTTTGCTAAGGGCAATGTTAAGGCCCGCGCACGGATGGTCTCTCAATATGAAATTGCCGGCATTTTGGGCGGTTTGGTTCTGGGTACAGATCATTCGGCAGAAAACATCACTGGCTTCTATACTAAGTTTGGTGACGGTGCCTGTGATCTGGCACCGCTGTTTGGTTTAAGCAAGCGTCAGGTTCGCCTGCTCGCCAAAACCATGGGTGCTCCGGAAACTCTGGTAGAAAAGACACCCACTGCGGATCTCGAGTGCCTGATGCCGCAAAAGGCCGATGAGACTGTGCTTGGCCTCAGTTACGACGATATTGATGATTTTCTTGAGAATAAACCGGTGAGCAAGGCGGCTGAGGAACGGCTGATTGCCATCTATACAAAGACTCAACACAAGCGTTTGCCGATAGCGACTATTTACGACTAGGGCTAACTAACCGCTAACGCCCCGTGAAGAGCTAAACTCCAATTTGGATGGAGAAGACTTTGAATGGAGATTTTAGCATGCAGCTGGCCAGCCTCGACGACCACTTCCCCTTATCATCGCCATCATCCCCAAGACTGCTGCGACTCTACGCCAGCTATCGGCTTTTTTTATCCAGCCTGCTGTTGTGGTTGGTGCAGTTTGATTTTGCCCCCACCTACCTTGGCAGTGACAATCCCCAACTCTTCGCCCTGACCGCCACTGCTTATATTGGGGTTAACCTGATCAGTCTGCCGCTGTTTTACCTAAAACGCTGGCAACCGAGCGAGACAGCGCAGTTTGCCATGCTGCTGATCGATATTGTCGCCATCAACCTAATGACACATGCCTCCGGTGGCCTGGCCGGCTCTGTAGGTTATCTACTGATGGTGACTGTAGCAGCATCTGCGACGTTTTTGCGTACCCTGCTGGCACTGTCTATGGTAGCTATCGCCAGCTTTATTCCAGTCTCTGTCAGTCTGTCGGAATTTTTGCTTGGCAATGGCGATGAGTCCGGGGTGGTTCGCAGTGGTATTTTTGGCATCTTACTGTTTGCCACAGCGGTTATTTTTATCTTTCTCACCAAGCGCCTGACCACTGTCCAGGCGCTGGCCAAAACCGAGGCTCAGGCGGCCACAAGGCTTCAGCAACTGAATGACTTGGTGATCAATAAAATGCTTACCGGGATTGTTGTTTTTGACCGCGCATTTCGTATTGAACAGCTCAATGAGCGCGCCACTCTTCTGCTCGGATCAGTCGATGGTCAGAAGCTACTCGCCCGCGATGACTCACTGACCCAACTGCCAACTCTGGTCAACTACTATCGAAACTGGGTGGCCAATCCCCACAGACAGCTGCCAACCTACCAGGCACCCAGTTCCGATATTCCATTGCAGATCAGCTTTAGTGAAATTATCGGCGACAGCGTTCGGGATACTATTATGTTTGTTGAGGATGCCCGTACCCTGTCGCAACATGCCCAACAGTTAAAGAACAGTTCCCTGGGACAGCTGACCTCGAGTATTGCCCATGAGGTGCGCAATCCCCTCGGCGCTATCAGTCATGCTGCGCAACTGCTCAATGAATCCCGACTAGCAGAACAGGATCAACAGCTGGTCGATGTGGTGCTAAGGCATAGCACCAGAGTTGACAAACTGGTGCGGGATATATTGCAGTTGTCGCGCCAGAAGACCCCGCAGATTGAGATCACCAATATCTATGAAAACTGTCTGCTGAGTAAAACCCAGCTCGAGGAGAGTAATCAGTTCGACAACCCCTGCATTGAGATCGACAATTCTGCACAGTCTGTGTGTGCGCCCTTTGATAGCAGTCAACTGCAACAGGTACTGACCAATTTACTGGAAAATGCCCTGCGCCATTCGGAATTAAAGAGCGATGTGCCATGGGCCGCGATTAAATTTGATTATCAACAGGACATGGATCTGGCGATGCTGAAGGTTTACGACCGCGGATCGGGAGTTAGCAGTGAGAATAGAAATAAAATTTTTGAGCCTTTTTTTACCACTGAAAACCAGGGTACTGGTCTCGGCCTGTACATTGCCCGGGAACTTTGTGAAATCAACTTTGCTACACTAAGCTATGTATACAGAGGCCCCTCGGAGCACTATTTCCAAATAGTTTTTTCCGACTCGGCCAAGCAACTGCCAAGGAATGCAGCTAATGAAAAAAACCGTTCTGATCATTGATGACGAACTGGATTTGCGCGAGTTACTGAAGCTGACACTTGCCAAAATGGGTATAGAGTCAACGGCTGTAGAAACCATAAAAGAAGCTGTGACTGCACTCCAAGAAAAAACCTTTGATCTCTGTTTAACGGATATGCGTCTGCCCGATGGCAATGGGCTCGAGCTGGTCGATTACACACAGAAAAACTACCCGCAGCTACCTATCGCGGTACTTACCGCCTACGGCAATGTGGATATGGCAGTGGATGCCCTGAAACTTGGGGCCTTTGACTTTCTCTCCAAACCTGTTGAACTTTCTCGGCTGCGCGCACTGATTAATAACGCCTTAACGATTTCTTCTGAAACTCAGATAACAGCAACTGTTGATACACTTCTTCTGCTCGGCGAATCCAAGCTGATGAGAGATATTCGTCAACAGATCAGCAAGGTGGCCCGCAGTCAGGCACCAATGTTTATCAGCGGTGAATCGGGCACGGGTAAGGAGTTAGCGGCACGATCTATTCACCGACAGAGTTCCAGAGCAGCAGAGCCTTTTGTGCCGGTTAACTGTGGTGCTATTCCCAGCAACCTTGTGGAATCGGAATTTTTCGGCCATCGCAAAGGAAGTTTTACCGGGGCTTTTGAAGATAAACAGGGCCTGTTTCAGGCGGCCAATGGTGGAACACTGTTTCTCGACGAAGTGGCCGATCTGCCGCTGGATATACAGGTTAAATTACTTCGCGCCATTCAGGAAAAACGAATTCGGCCGGTGGGTTCAGAGAGTGAAATTGATGTCGATGTGCGGCTGATAAGTGCCACCCACAAAGATCTTCAAGAAGCGGTGAATCGCGGCGCCTTTCGCAGCGATCTGTTTTACCGGCTCAATGTTATTGATATCCATATGCCCAGCCTTCGCCAGCGGCCGGAAGATATTCAGCCGCTGGCAGAGCATATACTCAGCCAGCTCAACGCAAAAAACAAACCGATCAGCCTCTCTCCTGGGGCTTTGAATGCGCTGCTCAATTACAGCTTTCCCGGCAATGTCAGGGAGCTGGAAAATATTCTCGAGCGGGCCTGCACACTCTGCGAAAATAGTCGCATTGAGCTGGAGGATTTAAAACTAAATCCGGGGGACTCTGCCGGTGCAACCTCGACCTCTCCAAAAGCCTCCAGATTGAGCCAAGCACAGCGATCAGAGGATCTCATTCCAATTGGTTCACTGGATGATCATCTTGAGGAAATCGAAAAAGAGATTCTTATCGAGACCCTTGAACAGGCGCGCTGGAATAGAACCGAAGCGGCAAAAAAGCTTGGGATTAGCTTTCGCTCCATTCGCTACCGCTTGGAAAAGTTGGGACTTAATGACGAGTAACTAGTCGCGCTGGTTATACCACCAGACCTTGCGCCTTTCTCCCAGCGGATCGCCCTCGGTGTCCTCGGCGTGAAAACCAAACATAACACCGCTGATCGGTTTATCCTCTGTGTTGCAGTTACCATCACCATCACAGCTTTCAACGTCCACCATAACGGTAAAGCCAACCGGCGGTGGTAAGAATCCGCCGCCTTCGATCTCGACATAATTCTTGTCGCCGTCGGCAGATCCGGTAACCGAAAACGGGTTAACTTTATAGATTCGCGCTTCACCAAGGTCGCTGCAGGCACTGTTAATGCCGGGCACATTGGTGGCAAAAGTAGTGGTTTTATTGGTCGTCAATGCAGATGTGACCACCTTTTCACCGCTTTCAAGGGGCAGATACCAGCCTTTGATAAATTTGCTGTCCGCCGCTATATCCTGATCCGAGTCAAACTCGAGAGTGCCACCTGAGAGTGTATCAGCCTTAGCCAGATCGCTGAGTTGCAAGGTTGCAGTTGCCGTGGAAACACCGGCCTGATCGTAGTCGCGGTAAAACAGCATGTAGTTTTGCACTGAAGTATCTACAGGCTTTTCACGGTTACCCGAGCCAATAATCACCATGTCATAACTACCATCAGGGCTTTCAACAACATCCGGCGCATTGAGAAAGCGCTGGGTTGCAGTGGATGAGAATCTAAACAGCCGAGTGGCTTTCCAATCGCTAAGAATCGAGCTGCCAATATCCAGCCGCCATAACTGGCCGCCGGTATCACCAAAATAAATCCGGTCTGAATAGCCATTGCCATCACGATCCACTACTGCCAGGTCGGATGGCACGCTGTAGCTCATGGCAGTTTCACTCAGCACTGTGCCGGAGGGGCTGGACACAGTACCAGAGGTGACCTGCCAGATATCAGCACCGGTTTCAGCGTCGACCACAATCACCCCACGCCCCTGGGTTCGCGTAGAGCTATTGCCATCGTCAACATCCGGGTCATAGCCCAAACCCATAATCAGAACCACCTTATCCGCCGCACCCAGTTTTACTTTGCTGATAGTCGGCTTGGACCAGGTCTGCCCCATCTCGCTAAAACCATTGTCCGCAGAGCTTTTGCGCCACTTAATGCTCGGTGCCAGCGGGTCGGTGACATCCAGCGCATAGATCAAGTCACCGCCGCGGCGCGCAGTTAAATAGATAATCGCCTTGCTGACTTCACTGCTGCTGTTGTAAACCACATAGCTACCCACTGCGCCATCAAAAAAGTAGGGTTTGTTATCAAAACTGCCTGTCAGGGTTGTGTTGTCATAGAGTACTTTAAGCTGTTTAAACTGTTCTGGCGCGGTAAATGCCCAGACCTCTTCACCATCTGTCGAACTGCTGTTTGCACTTTTTTCAATCACACCACCTTTTACCGCGTGAAACATTCCATCGTTGGAACCATAGAAAACATAGGGGCCTTTACTACCACCATAGTTAATAACCACTGGCTGAGAGTGGATAACATCACCATGCACATTGGGACGGATATCCGTGGTATCTGTGGGGTCGTCATTGTCTGCATCTTCAAGATCAATGCCTTTTGACCAGTTGATAATTTTATTCATCTCGGTGCTATCGGCTGCATCAAATGCGCCCGGACTGAGATTGGAGTTGGAGGTGGCAAAATTTTCCAGGCTGCTACAGGCTCCGGTACAGGTATAGACGGTGCGTCCAGTGCCGACATATTCACGCAGTCCCTGAGCTACGCCGCCGCGCTCTACTTCTTTACCGTCGGGGTTATCACTGGGGCTGGTTGTTACACTGCCCCGAGCAACAGACAGGGTGGGGATATTTTCCCAATAGGTGCTGCTAGCAGTCCAAAAACTGCGCGCATCGGTTTCAATAAACCCAGTTCCTGTGTCTTCCGCAGGGTTGCCATCGCCGTCTACTAGGATTGGCTTGCCGGTAATAGCATCGAGACCAATTTGATAGAGCTTAAGATTTCCAGCCCAGCGCGGTTTCTGTGAGGGCCTGAAGATACCCATATAGATCTGGTTTTCATTGGTGCCTTTTATATTGACTGATACCGGCAAACTGACCGCTGCAAAGACACTGTTCTTTTCTAAAATATCGTCAATAACATCACTCAGCGCCGCGGCAAGTGCGTCGGCATCGGAGGCAACCAGATAGTCACCACCGCCAACGCCAGCCGATGCGTTATACATCAGCGCATGCTTCGAAGCCTCGGGCTTGGTCAGGCCAAATTCTTTTTTATAGTCTTCAGCGTCGGTTAGAGGATCATATTGCTCGCCGTCATCATTGAGCGCTTCAAATACATCGATGGCATAGACCGAGACATTTTGTTTGCCGTCCTGCTGATCATTGACATCGTTGGCATTTAAATACCGGGCGTATTCATCCAGCCAACTGGCCTCCTCGCCGGTGTGAAATCCTGTCGAAAGTGGGTCGCCGGAAAATACCCCGCCAAGGGCATTGAGTTTTGACTCCGCAACATTGTTTTCACCGCTATCCGGACCACCGTTGGAGATAAATAAAATATAGTTATTGGCGCAGGCTGACCCAGTAATAGGGCTTATATAGTTATCACCATTAAAAGCAGCCGGATCATAACCGTACTCAGTATTGTCCTGAGATCCATCCTGCTTACCGGCCTGATACTGCTTGCCGGCAAACCATAGATAGGCCTCATTAAAGGCCAGTGCCATAGGCGCATTATTGGTTTTGGGAAGATTTTCCGAACCATAAAAAAGCCCTTCATCAAAACCGCTGGAGCCCCACTCAGAGGTTAACTGTGCATTGCACGCCGCCTCTCTCGACGCCGCACCATTACCCTTAAAAGCGTCTTCATTGCAGTAGAGTCGCGCCTTGATGGTATCTATAGCACTGGAACTTGCCGACTCAATTTTGAGAAATGCCTGGATGGCTTTACCCCCTTTTGGAGAGTTGCCGCTGGAGTAAACCAATATGCCAATATTAATGCCGACAAAGTCGGGGTTCTCAACAAACCGCTGCTTCATGCCATCGAGAAATTTAAACAGTGCCTCGTGCATAATCTGCTGTTTGGTAACACCGCTGGAGTTGCTGTTCCAGTTGGCGGAATTATCCAGCACAAACAGCACATTGGGTGCCTCAACATTTTCAGAACTGGTGCGAAAAATATCGATATCCGCCGAGTTTAAACTGGGTGATAAGACTGCCAGCACAACAGCGGCCAGCACAGTTAATGATTGTAACCCTGATAATTTCATAGCTAGCCTCCTGGCAGATTAGATGGGGCAGTAGCCTGCCAAATACCTAAACTTGAACCCTTCAATAAATGTCGATGATGCGCCGGAGGTACTATCAGTAACGCTGACATTTGCCTCCCAGTAATAATCCGGGTGGCAGGGTGCAGAACTGCCCTCGACCAGTGAACAGCCGCTCGGTGTCGCCTGCAGCAAACATTGCAGGCTGTTCACAGCAACAGTCATGCCATTGCTGATATCAGTCGGAAATGAAAGCGTGAAATCACCATTGCTATCCAGATAGGCACTGTTATTAGCGAAGTAATCAATATCACTGAGCAGATAGTTAATTGCGTTTTCTGCCACCTGCTCGGTTTCCTGTTGGCGCTGCTGACTCTGCACCAGCTGTAAATTGATATTGGTGGAGCTGATTGTGGCGACACCCAGGGTGGTCAGTACCAACAGCATCAATAGTGCTACAACTAATACTGCGCCCCTCTGCGATCGCGGTTGTCTATAGGCTCTATTCATAAGCTTCTTATTCATAGCCCCGCCCTCTTGATACTGACATTAGTCAGCCTTGTCACTGAGCTAAATAAACGACGCTTTTTACTGTCGGCAAACGTGACTCCGACTTTATCTGCATAGTTATAGGTTTTGGCATCGTTTAAGCCCGGGGCTGGGCTGGTACTGCTTAAGACGAGGAATATTTTGACTGAAACCACGTCCTCCCATTCATCAGCACTGGCAGGGAGCTCAACAAATGCTGCATTGGCGCCATCGGCATTGGGGATGCCATCGCCTGAGCGGTCAATACCATAGACCAGCTGAAAGTCATCGACCCCTTCAACCATGGGCTCGGAGGTATAGGCGCCATTAACCAGCCTTAGGCGTTTAAACACATTGGCGTCGTCAACATAATAAATATCCTGATGGTACTCGCGAATGGGGGCCAGTGTGATAGCGTCTTTTTCCAACAGGCTAAAGTTTGCCGGGTTAGCTCCGGTGTCGAGCACCATGGCGTTAATTGTTGCCTGTAAATAGTGCTGATTAGCCTCCAGGCCGGCGGTGCTGGTGACAAAGTCTGTATCTGCGCGACGAATTAACAGGGCATCGGAGCCAGCTAACAAAGTATCGCCATTACAGGTTGTGGCACTGGCCGCAACCCCATCCAGACCAAACAGCGGGAAGGTCATACCATTGATCAAATCTGCGGATGCAAGGTCGGCGCAGGCATCAGGCTGGGCGCCAGCGCCGCTGCTATAGCTTTCCAGGCGGCCATAAAAACCGGCCAGGCGGATTTCGTTTTTTAATAGCTGGCTGAGATAACGTCCGTTCTCAACCGTTTCACTGGTCAACTCAACTTCTCGAGCCGTACGCGTGGAGGTCAATGTGACATCGAGGATCGCCCAGGAGAGCAGGATGCCAAGCGCTACGGCGATTAAAAGTTCGACCATTGAAAAGCCCGACTGGTATTTCTTGCACTGCGGATAAGTACGCATAATTAGCTGCCCAGTGTCGGGGTTTGCAATCTATAGGTCACGGCACGACGCAATTTACTCGCAGGACCCCCATAACTTGTACTGCCACAGTTTGTGCTGGTCGGGGCGACCGTCTCTACCAGCCCCTGCCAGACGACTGAAACTGTATAGGTTTCATTAACATTGTCGTAGACAATGCAGCCACGGGCATTGAGCAGCCCACCCACGTTGTTGCCCGCGGTGACTTCGCCGCTGCCTTTAAGCAAGTCACTCCATTCATTGACCGCTGCAACCACCTGCGCCTGGGTATCTGCGGTGCCGTAACTTGAACAGCTGTAGGAGCCGGAATAACCGGTGCCAACCTCGACTCCGGCGAGACCATAACAGCCCTGAGCGGCTGGATTAGCCCTGATCTGGTCGGTCATATAGTCAATCAAATTGAGGGCATAAACACGCTGGTAAACTTCTAACTGGGCTTTTTGGGCACGATTTTGCAATGAGGCATAACCGAGCAGGCCCACCGAGAAAACCAGCAACGTGATCAGTACTTCGATAATGCTAAAACCCCTGACTCTGAGATCAGTCATACCAGGTCGCATTTTTCTGCCCCAGATGATTGACCGTGAGTGTGTCGCTGCCCTGCTGCGTGGTTCCCGATTTGGGCGCAGCCTGAAGGGTAAAAGTCGGCGGTGAGGCGGTATTGTCAACGCCGCTAATAGTGACTGTGTAGTTGTCACTGATCGCCGTTGCGGGATTGGTGCCCAGTGCTGCGAGGGTTGCCGCATAGCTGCGGTTATCGAGAATAAATTGATGTTGCAGGCTGGAGACTTCGAGCAGATATTGTTGCGCGGCTGCGCGGTTAGTACGCACTATATGCTGCTGGTAACTGGGGTACGCAACCGTGGCCAGAATGGCGACGATTACAATTACAATCATTAATTCCAGCAGTGAGAATCCTGCGACTTGCTTCTGGCTCATCATGGCCTCGTTCATTGAAATCCATTTTTGGCTTTTAAACCATTTATAAAGCCACTCTTGTTCAAGAAACTACTGTAATCAACTGAACGGCAAAAGAAACGATAAGCCGACTAACGTTATAAAAATTCCGATTAACGTTATTTTTAGCCGCTATGGCATTCAATTTTTACGCCGCCATTGTCGTCATAACCATCGCCATCTGAGTCACTGGATAGACGAACACGACCGCTGCGAAAGATAATGACTTGACGCCCATAAGCAAAACTTTGATTCTGGGAGCAGACTTCGTAGTTGCCTGATTCCATAGCCTCACCCTTTTCGGAAAACCTGATATAACTGCGTCCAAAGGAGGCTGAAAGCTCAATCTGAGCGGCGTTGAGATCAATATCCTGATGAAGGGATTCACCGGGGCTAAAACTGTTATCCAGATTGTTATCGCGAAACACCAAAAGGCGCACACCCTCTTCTTTGACACAGGCATTTAGGGCATTGACAGTGCACACCGTCCATATCTGGCGTTGCGAGATGGCGAGACCACGGGCTAACTCAAGGGCACCGCGAACCTGGATAGTCTTTTGACTTACGGTGCGTTTTTGCGCGAAGCTTGTAAATGAGGGTGTGGCAATCACTAACAGGATTGCCGCTATAGCAAGGGTAATAATTAATTCTAAAAGCGTAAACGCACGCGCATTGGCATACCGGTTCATCCCTGGACTCCTGTCGTTTTTTTCAAATGCTTTTTAAGCATAGCACTTAAAAAACAGGACCTGCTTTTTGAGATAAAGTGGGAAATAAAGAGGTCTTAAAATGGGAGTGTAACTTGAGAACTGTCTCCGCAACGCTGATGATTTCAGCGCTGCGGAAACAACTAGCCTTTGTAGATTATTTTCTATAGGAGATATTTCTAACTTCGATTGTTTTGCCATCGAAAGCAGAGGCGCCCATAAAATAGATCAGCGATGTCACATCGGTGAGGTCGGCACCTTTGTTAAAGGCGGATACCGAAATCTCATGGGTTACCCAGGACGATGTAATTGAGCGACTTTGGCTTGGCCCAAACTTCACAAAATTATTAACCTGTGGTCTTGAACTGTTACCCCAGAGACCTGACTGAAATCCTATGTCGAAGGTTGAAGTTGTGTCACCTTTGATATCAAAGACCATTGTTCCACCGGCAAAACCTGAAAGGTTTTCTCCGCTAGAGGCTTCGATTTCCAGAGCAGCCCCCCACCATTCACCAGTTCCTGTAGTCAGGGTTACAACGCCGTCTGACAGCCTCCGC
>Ga0213868_10001080_pt1 | contig 26353 bp, 26 predicted proteins | sample PICome_9_FD_160087 | JGI IMG/M metagenome (GOLD analysis project Ga0213868, IMG submission 160087) | Coastal seawater microbial communities near Pivers Island, North Carolina, United States - PICO127 | ecosystem: Environmental > Aquatic > Marine > Coastal | place: USA: North Carolina... | reverse complement strand
CAAGTTGGCTCCGACTTGGGAGAGCTGATCCTCGACTTCAGCGATCATGCCGTCGAGCATCTTGATCTCTTCGAGAAGGAGATCACGGGTTTTTTGTTCTTTCTCTTCGTCAGTCACAACTACGCTCCAAGAAAGTTTTTAACAAAAGCGGTAACATCTTCATCGGCTTCTTCCTTAGTCACGGTAAGTGATGGATTAAACCAAGTGTATTTACCCTTACTGAGTTCTTCAGAAACGAAGTTCCATACTTTGCTATGAATAGGGATTCCAGACTGAAGAGCGGCAAATGTCGCAAGACGCTTGTAGGTTGAACGGTATGCATTCTTACCTACATTAATCTTACCCAACGCATAGTTGTGATCGCCGATAGGCAACTGAAACGCCTCGTCGTTTTCACTACCTTCAGGCTGGCGCATGAGAAGAGTGATCTCGGCGAACTCGGTCATATCCCACTCTGATTGTGCTGCAATAGCATCAGACTCAGATTTAGACCAAGCGATACGGGGGATGTCCTCTTCATCAAAGGGGATATTCTCCCGCCAGCCTTTTACAGCGGCTACAGTGATCACCTTAACCGGAGTGTCCGGTGGAGCGATCTCGTAAGTCTTGTCGAAAAGAATCGATCCAACTGGGGCGTCAGACTGAGACATCTTTTGACATACGTTAATACGTGGAATCTCTATGTCCTCTACGTCGATTTCGATTCCGCTTACGTTGGTGGAAAGACCAGTATTGGTCTCAGCAGCAACGACTTCTTGGGTTTTGGTTTTAGCCATAATATCAATTATTGTTGGTTTGGTTTATTGAGTCGCGACACAGTGCCGCTCGTCGGATGTTTCTACGATCCCTGCATCTTCGCAAGCATCGAGGAAAGTTTGTTTGTCATCGGCTGCCACTTTCTTAGCAACCTTGGCGAGGGGGACGTTAACTTGTTCTAGCAGCGTGTCCAGATCAATTCCGTATTTTTCTGCAATTTTTACAAAAGTCGAATTATCAGAAATCTTTCTGGTCCGCCCCATCGAACGAAGTTTAAGACCATCAAGCTGATCGCCGTCTTTAAGAGCGTCGAGAGTTTTACGTTTAATGGACGCTGACCAGTTCTCAACAATCTTCGCGATGTTGAATAGCTCAGAGAGTCTAGCTGGATTGTCCACGTCAGTAGGATCAATGTCCGGCAACGTGGTATCAAGCTTTTTAGCTACGCTAATAACGAGGCCACCCAACGCAGGACAGGTATCCTCATGTTTACAGAACCTACAGTATTGCGTTGGATTACATTCCTCTAGCTCAGGTGTGCCGGACTCCCACTTAGGTCGGGTAGACTCACCCGCTTTAATAACACGGCTAAGGTCTTCGACCAGAGTAGGGAGATCGCCTCGCGTAAACGTGTGATGAAGGGTCGCATTGTGTTGCGGCACGTAGAACGCGAAGACGATCTCCTGAATGTCTGGATACTTCTGGAAGGCTCCAGTCGTATAAGCTTTAGCTTGCCAGTTCTTCTCTGGCGGATCAATAATACTGATTCCGGTTTTATAATCAGCCATGACGGCACGGTCACCTCCTTTAAGAATCAAGAATCGGTCGCAGGTTCCCCATGTCTCAGTGCCGTCTAGGGCAACCTCAACTTGGATCTCGTTTAGCTCCTCAGCGATCTCGCCGAAGTTAGCCATGAAGTCCTGCTCCATCTCTACGATCTGCTCATAGATAGCTAGCTCCTCTTCATTATGGAGAGCAGAAGGATCAAAGACTTCGAGAGCCTCGTGAATTCTGGTCCCCATCTCGGCAGCAGCCGAAGTGCCGTCGCGGCCCTGATACGCAGCACAAGCAGCCACATATTTTAGGCTGGATGGCGAGAACTCCGCGTGGCCCCTGTCGCTATGGTTGGGTTGTTCGCTCATGAGTCGATTCGTTTATTCGCTTCACCTCACGTTGGAGGTGGTCTCGTTTATTGAGTGTGCGCTCAACTTTGTGGTTCAGCATGTAGATCTCATCCTCAAGTAACTTGAGTCTGATCTTCTCTGCGTCTGACAGGTATTTAGCGTTGGAGTTCATTTATTGGGTAGTTTCTCTTTACCATTTCTGACAGGAGTTTCCAGTCGTATCTGGTGGTTGTTCCAAATTTAATGTGCGGTAGGTGGCCGTTAGCCGTGTGTCTTTTGATCGTCGTAGTTGAGGTATTCCACCGTTCAGCTAGCTCAGATGTTCCGATCCATTCTTCTTTCATTTGTTCTTCTTTCTAAATTTACTGATGATGCTGTTAACCGCGTCTCCGCCGATGTTAAATGATCTACCAACTAGCCCTCTGGGATACCCCATATCAGCCAGCTCAGTTATTACTCTGTGGCGGGCGTGTGAGGATACCTGTCTCGTGTGCAGGGTCCGGCCTTCAGGACCGTCGTTATAACGTGACATGACCCACTTCTCTGGGATGTCGTATTCCTTTGCGTATTTCTTTATCAAGCGTGTTGCGTCGATGACGAGGCACTCCTGCATAAACTTAGGGTCGTCTTTAATTTTAGCGTCCATATCTATTTTCTTCTTTTCTTTTTCTTAGGTTGTTTACCTTTCGAGTGTTTTGATTTAAACGTAGGGTCGTGAAACTGAATTAAAGTCTGACCTTTCCTGCCACTTCTGCTCCCTTTTTCAAACACAGAATTCCTTAAAACTTTTACTCTCATCACTTATAAATTTAGTTGTTTAAGGACTGACTTGACGACTGAAGCGATTTCAGGGTCTTCTTTGATTCTCTGGTCGAGAGATTTAGATGCATAAGCAATCGAACTACCGTGAGTGTAACCGTAGTAAGAAGACAAAGAACTATAAGTGAACTTAAACTTGTTTCTCAAGATGCCGACAGCGACCATACGAGGTATACAGTAAGAGTAAGCCCTACTCTTAGTAAAAATCTCGTCACGATCTATAGCGAATTCTGAACATACTAGTTCGGTCACTTTATCTATTATTTTTGTTTTGTAAGGGGTCATCCCTTTTATTTTTGTTTTCATTGGTGTAGAGTATTTAAATTATCTGACTTTTGTTCGACAACACGCATAACGTGTTCTTCTATTGAATCGCTGGCAACAAGAATCTTTTGAATGGCGTCACTCTTTGCTCCGTTCCGGTGGATCCGTCCTAACGCTTGTAGGTGATCCTTGACATTGAAAGTCGGTGAGATCAACGAAATCCGTTGCCTGTTCCCGTTGATGTCGTGTAGAGAGATTCCGGTTCCGCCTGCTGCGATATTAACTACAATGACATGTTCTTTATCATCCTGAAAATCGTCAATAATCTTCTGACGTTCGTCCGCAGTTTGCCCACCTACAATAGCAGGGCATTTTAATAACTGCTGTAGGGTCTCAGCAGTTTCAGTGAAGTTGACGAACAAGACAACACTATGGCCTTGTTCTACGTAGTCTTTAGCCATGTCAGCCGTGTCCTTAGCCTTAAGGGACTCAGCTAGTTGTCTGGCTCTTAGCAAATTCACTAGAACCCAATCGCTATCTTCGACGGTCCCATTCTCTAAAAGATTGGTCACAATCTCCGGTGTGATGTCTAGATCTTTGTAAGCCTTCGCGATCTTAGCAGCGGACCCAAAAGCTATAGGCTCAACGAAAACTCGGTTCTGTTTAAACGAGTCAGGAAAATCAGCAACTGTAAGACGCTTAACATTCTTGTTATACATGATCTTGTTGAGATCACTGAGTTTAGTTTTTCGTCTTAACTCCCATGCGTTCCATTGGTTCTGGGTGCAGCCGAATTGCATCATCCACCCAAACCAGCTTTTAAGTTGGTCAGAGGCTTTGTTTAAATTATGTAACCCTAACGCGTATCCGATTGGCCTCATCTCAGTAGGGTCTTCCGCAGCGGTAGCTGACATCGCGTGGACAGAGTAGCCTTGAGTTACGAGCGAAACTAACAACTGAGCGTTCTGTGTGTAAGGCCCTTTGCATTTGTGAACCTCGTCAACTAGAACCAAAGTGCAGGGAGGTAGGTTCCACGTCATGATCTTCTTGCCTCGCTTCGACATCCACTCTGTTTTACCGGTGCGGATCTTCTCGTAGTTAAGAACGAACACCGGATCGATGCCCGTCTCTTTAAGCTCCCGCTCCCATGATGGAATAACTGCCTTCGGGCATAGGACCGCGACATTCATGCCAAGAGCTTTAGCAAGGTGGCAAGCAACGACTGTTTTTCCAGTCCCAACATGGCTAGTGTCTAGGGTATTAGTTGCGCTAATTTGTTTATCGAAGAAGAAGTCGAGAGCTTCTTTTTGTTTTGGATATAGTGTCTTCATTTATTATTGTCTATAAACAGACATATAATTGAAGAGGTGCGTTATGTCCAGAAAAAGTTTAACTTTTTTCCCCACCCCAAATATATCGGGCGATGAGGTAAGCGTCGATCATACCATCATGCGGCGTCCGGCAACGTTTATTAGCGAGCCAATTCTCCGACGGCTCTAACTGATTTGCTAGTTCCAAGGCAACTTCTTTAGTCCTACCTTTAGGAACTCTACCTAACATAACTTTCTGCCATTTATGGACGGACACGCGCATTATGTTTTCGTAGTCGTGGGACTCAGCCATCCCGACTAATTTACCAAATGAGATCGCCATTGACCGAACCGCTTGGCTGCTTTTCGCGTGGGCTAACGGCTCCTCTACCGCAAAAATAAAAGGCGTGTTTAAGTCCATTATCCATTGGTGGACTTTACGGATATCAATCTCTTTCTTCTTCGACATCTGAAGAGTCGGCATCCTAATCTTATCAATGAGGCTACCATCAAATTTAGATATTGCACAAAGTCCGCCATCTAATCCGTTGTCGATGCCGACGATCATTTTTCAGGACAATACAGATTGTCACACTCACCACCAGAAACTGGATTACTGCAAGTGCCACACTCACGCTCCTCGCTGAGTAACGCTTTCGCTAGAATAGAGTAGTTCACCAGATCTTCACATGCGTCGTCTACTGACTCGCCAGCTACTTTTAACTCACCGTCGTTAACGAACGACTTGATACGCATCAGTTTATCCTGCATCCTTAACAGCAATCCGGTGACCGGATGGAGACCTAAAGACTTAGCGGTCTTGAAGTTGGCGAGTGCATCGACAGTGTTCTCACCACCGCAGTAGTCAGAGTTTTTTGCTCGCATAATTTCGAGCGTTTTCTTGCACGTCGATTCGTGAAGACGGAATAGGGTTTCGGGTTTCATAAAGTTTCTTCCATCATATCCCACAGAGTCTGCATAATATTCTCTCGGTAAGCTTCTCCTTCTGAAAAGTCGAACCCATATTCTTCAAGGTGGTTTTCAAACTCTTCCCTTTGGTGCAATAAAAAAAGACGGATAATATCTAGTTTCTGCCAATCTAATTTAGTTTCCATTATTTTGCTGGTATTGAATCTCCTCTAACTAGTAGGCCGTCGCCCTCTGCTGGAACTAAAACTCTGATCCCTTTTGGCAACGATTGTAAATAAAATACTTCGCGGGCCGTTGACGGCTTCACGCGATACCAAAGGCCGTCAGCGGTATCTACCGGAAAACGGAAATCCGCTCCGTCATCTATTCGGGTAATGAATTTAGGCCCTACCTCTGGTTGTCGGTTTTTGAACACTGATTATTTATACAAGTTAAACGGTTCGGGATACAAGGTAAAAATTACCTCAACTGTCTGTAACTTCATCGACGTCGATAGCGTCCTTCTTCATCCTCTTAAGAGAGCCTCGCCCTTTGTCCGCGATACCGTTGTTTAAGATAGAGATATCGATCTGCATTTTACTATGCCCTCCAGCGTTTTTAGCGTTTAAACCTAAGTTCCTTCGGATGAGCTGGTCTAGGTCAGACAACTCTTTGACGGACCTCGGTCCTCTCAGGTTCTTCATACTGTCCCGCAATAACTTTATTCCGGCGGCTGCAATGTAATGCTGGTATTTATCAGCGGGAGTAGACTGGGCCGCTGCTATTTCCGCCATAACCTCGTCTTCTTTCTCGGATGAGTTAGTCTTTAATTCTGATATAGACTTATCAGTGTAGTCGCTAAGTATGTCATCGGGGTCTTCTCCATCATGCATTCTTTTCTCGGCGGCTTCTGTAGCCCGCTTATCTGCGTCGATACGGGGAGTATATGTGAGCGAAGGCACAGTAGCTTTCCTCAACCACCGACGGACAGTAGCGGGATGCACATTAATTTCCTTAGCTACGCTAACACAAGCAAGTCCCTTCTCTAGAAGCTCGATTACTTTAGGAAGCTTCTTGTTCCTTTTTAGCTCGGCGTCGAACTGTTCCTTGTCAGTGGGTTCTATTTCCATTACGCTGACTTCATTATGGCAAGTAAAGATGAGGAACGCAAGAGAGTTCTAGAACCTCACATACACCCCGTATCCAAGATGATGGACATAGGTGGTCTGGAGATCCCACCGACCAGTCCTCTCACTGCGCTACTCTACGGGTTCGCTCACCACCCCGAAAACAAGGCTAAAGAGTTCTACTTCTGGAGAATCTGTGACGAACTTTGGAACAACGACGACCTGCCAGAGAAGATGATGGTCCGCCATCCTTGGGCAGAAAAAATGATTAGGGCTGCTATTAAGAACAAGTATTTGGCGATTGGCGGTTCGGCTAGTAGTGGTAAATCACACACGATGGCCGCGTGGGGTATCGTCCAGTGGCTAAGTCAGCCACGAGACACGCTCGTCCTGATGACCTCGACTACGTTACGGGAAGCAAGGAAGAGGATTTGGGGTAGTGTTATGTCTTTGTTGTCAGTGATCGACGGTGCGCCCATAAAGATTCGGGACTCAATCGGTAACGCCGCGTATATCGATGAGAACGGGACACTTATTGAACGGGCTGGATTATCGCTTATCGCGGCGGAGAAATCCAAAACACGCGAGGCAATCGGCAAATTCATAGGAATCAAACAGAAGAGGGTAATTATGATCGGTGATGAACTTTCAGAACTTTCTGAAAGTATCTTACAGGCTGGTCTGACCAACTTATCGAAAAACCCATTCTTCCAAATGATCGGTATGTCCAACCCGAACAGCCGATTCGACGCTTTTGGCGTGTGGTCAGAGCCGAAGAAAGGCTGGGAGTCCATAGATACGCAGACCGCTGATGAATGGACAACGAAATGGAGGGGGCGGTATCTCCGACTCGATGGGGAGCGGAGTCCAAATATCATGTTAGGAGAAGTTAAGTATCCTTGGCTACCGACCGCTGAGAAGCTCGCGGAAGACAGGGCTTTGTTAGGCGCAGAATCTAGAGGGTATATGCGAATGGTCCGCGCCGTCTTCTTCGACTCCGACGAAACAACCGGAATCTATTCAGAAGCAGAGCTGGCTAATGGGGGTGCTATGGGCGAAGTCGATTGGGCAGACAAACCGACAATCGTTGCCGGAGTCGATCCGGCCTTCACGAACGGCGGCGACAGAACTATTATGTATACAGCGGAGGTAGGTTACGCCCGCAACGGTCAGTATGTATGCAAATTGGGAGAGGCAATCCACTTAAACGACGACGCTACAAACAAAGCCGTTCCCCGAACCTACCAGATCGTCCATCAGATTATTGATCATTGTAAACGCAGAAACATCTCAGCCGATAACGTGGCTCTCGACTCGACCGGAGCAGGCGCACCATTCTGCGACGTTCTGGCGGGCGAGTGGGAGAGTTCGTTCATGCGTGTTACCTTTGGCGGGAAAGCTTCCGACAAACGAGTTAGTATGAATAGCCAACTTACGGGAGCAGAACTTTATACAAATCGTGTATCAGAACTTTGGTTCGTCGGCAAAGAACTCCTTAGAACCAAACAAATCTACGGCGTATCCTCTGACCTTGCACAAGAAATGTGCGCCAGAAACTACGATATGACAAAGGGAACAGGCACGCTCAGAGTGAAAATCGAATCAAAGCCAGAGTTCAAGGCTCGGTTTGGTAGGTCACCTGACTTAGCTGATGCCGCGTTCCTTGCTCTCGATTGCGCTCGCCAGCGTTTAGGACTCGTGGCTATCGACCCACCGAAAGACGAAGATGGTAAAGGGTTCAGGAAACAGGTTACGATTAAAACGCTTAGTGGCGCACTCGACAATCCCGACGCCACTCTACTCAGTTAAAAACTTTTTCCCAACCGCCTTAGTATTATATAAGTATACCTAAATAATACTAAGAGTCTAGTAGAATAGTTTTTCTCAGCCACCTTAGAATTACCGTTCGTTGACAGTTACAGCGTATTCTGTTAATTTTAGCGCGTGGCAACAAAACGATTCAAACGCCTACCTTCAGGGCGAATCCAGTATCATGGGGAGACTTTTGCTGGCTTCAATAAGCCTAAACGCGCCCCTAAAGGGTCGAAGAAGAAATTTGTGGTTTTAGGTAAAGAAGGCGACAAAATTAAAAAAGTGTCCTACGGCCATCGAGACTACAGCGATTTCACAAAGCACAAGAACCCTAAACGTCGGGCTAATTTTAGGGCCAGACATAACTGTAAAACAGCAAAAGATAAAACAACCGCACGCCATTGGGCGTGTAAACACCTCTGGTAATTATGGCTAAAAAAGATAAAGATTACGAAGATGATATGACTAGTATAACTGGGGGTGGTTTACCTTCCAGCGATGAAATGTCCAAGTTAAGCGGTGTGTTGTCTCGTAAAAGCGAGGAAATGGCGGCTCGTAGGAAAAAAAGTGAGGAAGAGAGAGCGGCTAGAAAAGCATCACTGCAAGAAAAAGCTAAGTCGATAACTGAAAAATACGCTCAAGGTAAGGAAACTCCTGAAGATTACGCGAAGCTAAATACTTATTTAGTAGATTATAAGAAGAAGATGGATGAGAGGGATGAGAGGGATAGTGTCCCTAAACCCTCCCGATTGGCTGTGTTTCGCGGATTGGACGCAGGAGGGTCGGGTTTATCTAAAGAAGCCTCTTCAGAATCTGATTCCGACGTTATTAGTGGCCGTGTTAGCAACAAACCTGCTGTCTTTGAGGATCTGACTTTTAAACAAGATGCTTTCAAAAACTTAAAAAGTTTGTCGAAGCGTGGGGCTTTAACCCCAGAAATATATAATCAAGCAAAAGATACTTTAAAAAAATATGAAGGAGTGTCTGAAGAAGCTTTTGAATCGACGATGGCAAAAAATCGAATTAGCCCATCTTTTCAATCTACTTCACCTTCACCTTCACCTCCACCTTCATCTTCATCTCCATCTTTACCCGAACCCACTAACCCTAAAGAAGCAGCGCAGAACTACGCTTATCAAAGAGAGTTTGGCACGGGTATGGATGCGTTTAAAGCCATGCAAGACCCCATGCGAGAGTTCGGTTCAGGAGGGCCTTTAGGGAAAAACCAATCAACTCCCCTATATAAAAGAGAAAAAGGAGACCCCTCAATTATGGACCCTGCTACTAAAGGTCAGAGGATGTTAGCTCAGATGAGTGCTGGCAAATTGTTAAGGGAAAAAGAAGAGTTAACCGCTAAACAGCGGAAAAAACTAGATAAGCTCCTTAACAAACGCGACGGCGCAGTAAAAAAACCTAAGTCGATGGCCGAGGAAAACGAAGAGAGACGCCAGCAAAGAAAAAGAAGGAACAATACAAAAGACTAGATATGGCCGACCCAATTGACTTCAATCAAGGTATCTCTCGTGAGAGAGATATTACTCCTATGCAGAATAGGTTTTTCTCTGAAGATAGCACTTACCCCATGCTGGGTGGAGGTGGTAAAGACTTAAACTGGCATCTTAGATACCAGAAAAGTGTTTTGATGCCCCTACAAGAAGATATCCTCAAAACGCAGAAGAGCATTATGGAGCTAGATCAAGCTCGTATGGCTCAGAAAAAAGGACGTCAAGAGAGGAGGATGCAACGTGAGATGACTAAGTCAATCCCCCTAATTAAGGATAGGATGTCTGAAATAGATCGAATTGTTGATCCTAATGATAAGAAATCAGCTTTCAACGACCTGCAATTAGAGTTTGCAAATTCTATTACTAAGAGTCCTGTCATCAGCAACCTATTCCAAATAAAGAATAAGGGTATCAGTGACCAGATTTCTTCTGATGAAAAAGAAAAATCAAAGATGTCAGGGGCGCGTAACAGTTTTGCTCAGATATACCTGAATGCGACCATGAATAGTAGAGACCCTCAAAATAAGTTTGACGTTGATACTTACAACGCGATTAAATTTGGGGATGCGCCACTCAGTGACTACCAAGACATCGTTCAAAAATCTGTTCAAATGTCTGACTCTGCGAAGGCGAGAGCGAGTAGCTTTGACGACTTTAAAGACTTACAAGAAGCAGAGTTAGAACTGAGCTTGATACCGCATCAAAAAGCGGAGTCTCTTCTAAAAGGCGTATCAACTGATCCAGAATCTTTAGATAATTCTGGACCAGAAGGCGCTGCTAACATGGATCGAATTTTAAGAGCTTACCTTTTAGCGCACGGAATTCAGGACACGGACGATAATCGGGAAAAAGTGAAAGTGAAGTTTGATACTTATGCTGACATAGCGAAAGCGACCCGACAAAAATCTTCTTTAGCTTTTCAGCAGGTTAACCTAGCTAAACTTAAAAACCTTGAGATAGAGCGAGAAAGGCTTATAAAAAGTACAGGGATTAGTGTTGCTAACCCAATTAAAAATTCATCTCCTTCAAGCAAGATGAATTACTCTTCTTCCGACCCCGAAGAATAAGTTAACCTTATTACCCTTACATAGATGTCAGAGATACTCGACTTCCAAACGTGGACCGCAGAGAACCCTAATGTTACCGACATAGGAGAGCAAGTAAAGCAGCACGCTTTGCACTTAAAAGAAGGGTATCTTGCGTCCCCTGATCTTTCTGAAGATGAGAAAATTAGAAATATCTTTGAGGTTAACCAAGGTTCTAATAGTTACTTAATGGAGCAAGGCTTTGACGAATCCTCTATTAGGGATCTTAACACTCCCAGCTCTTTCTCTTTTGATGAGGAACTTAACCGTATAAAGCAATCGGGGGTAGCTTTGGACGACGAGGACGCCGCTAAAGTAAGAGACTACAATGCTTATAGGGAACAAATTGCGTTACCGGATACTTCTGAGACTTACATTAAAGATTTTGCTTACTTAGAGAATGAAGCTTCTGAAGCAGTAGTTTCGGATAAATACCAAGAGGCTATTGCGGAGAGTTATCTAGATAAAAACGTAGCTCCTTTCGCCCGCGTTAAAGTTGAAGCTCCTGATGGTGAATATGAGGAAAGATTGATCGGAGGTTCCGCAGCCGAAGGTTTGACTGCGTCAGAGGCTTATAAGAAATCTTTAGATGTTGGGGCAATCCGAAGAGAGGACCTTGAGCAGGTCATTGATCTTATGCAGTCTAATTCCGACGGCATACCCATATACAAAATTAATAACTATTATGAGGCTCAAGATGGTCTGGCGGTGGCTTCAGAAGAACCAGATAGCCTATACAACATGCACGTAAAGTCCCTCCTGAGTGACTTTGTTGAAAAGGGTTCTTTTGATGCAGAGGAAATAGACTCGACAATACGTTTTCTTAGAATGGAACATAAGGGTCTTTTTAACGGGATTCCTGACGAAGATTTAGCTAAATCCATTGAGGGGCAGCTTGGTTATGTTGCCATGCAGGGTGGTATGGTTGATTTCAACGAAGACAATTTATCAGAGAATATCCAGCAATATGGCTATGGGCAGTATGCTATACACCCTGATTTGTTAGATAGTGATAGTCTTTTTGAACAATCAATTGAGGGGTTTGGTGATGAGAAAAAACAAATACTGACCCAGATTAGGGCAGGTAATCTGATCGATTATTTTGAGGTTGCAGACCAAGCACTACAAGACACTTACCTAGCTACTGCATGGAGTGAGGCAAAGGCAAAAGGTATGGATGAACTGGACGAGGCTTTGGAAAAAGTTGACTCTGAGATAGAAGACCCTGAACTACGTGAGGAAAAGAAAAAGAAACTCATAGGCGAAAACAACGTAAGAATTCTAAAAGAATTTAAGGAAAATCAGGATTACAGCGGGTTTAAAAACGTCCGAGATGAAATGAGTGGTAAGTTTGTAAGTAGCTTTGCGTCTACTTACAATGCGGCTGGGGTTGTAGCTGACGACCCTGAAGCTATCGCCGCTGTTTTAGAACACGCTAGAAAAGCTAGCAGCAGGCGCAAAGTTGCTAGACTTTTTGGTGAAGATTTTGAGTTTGGCTCTGAATTGTTGGGTATGGGTTCCGCTCTTGTGTCTGACGCTACCCAAGTTATAGGCACTTCTTTTGCTACCGCTGGAGTAGGTGCTATACCCGCCGTCGCTGGTAAATTATCTTTAAAAGCGGTAGTTAAAACGGCTGTCGGTAACCAGATTAGGAAATCCCTCTTAAAAAGTGCTGTTACTAAGGGAGCGACGATGAAAATCAGTAAGTCGATAGCGAAAGGCGGCACCCTTACGTCGATGTTCAAGGACACTGCGGCCAGCTTGGCGTCTAGTGGTTTTGTTAGGCAACCTGCCATGTTGTTGCAGACAGGTATTCAAAGCGGGGTTAATACTTACGCGGCTATTTACGACGTTTTAAAAGACGACAAAGAGTTATCTGATGAACAGAAAAGAGACGCCGCTATTTACGGAGGAGGGGCTGCGGGTCTATTAAGTATGGGACTTGTGGGGTCTTTCAATTTAGGTGGTATGGCGGGTGTTGAAATGGCCCTTATCCAGAAAGCTTCAGGAAAAGAAGTTAAAAAGATTCTAGAGAAAATGAGCGGGGTTAAGGTAGCCTTCTCTAATAAAGAAGCTGCTTACAGGGACGCGTTTGAAAAAGTCCTCAAAGACGGTTATAAAAAATTCTATGGCGGGATGTTAGGTGGGGTAGGCGGGATGCTCAAGAGCGGTGGGTCTGAAGCACTTGAAGAAGGTGCTGATGAATATTTTAACACAATAATACAAGCCGTTGCGACTAACGAAGACCTTAGCTTTATGGAGGTCGCTTCTTCCGCAGGGATGGGAGGCTTGTATGGACTAGCTTTAGGAGCAGGAGGACCTGCGGCACAGTCCGCTATTAGCTCGGCTACTGATTTTGTCACAGGCAACCGCCTCATGAGGACACAGCTGGTTGAACAGCAGGTATTTCAAAAAGTCGGTAAGAGGGCTAAAAAAGATTTAGATAATACAGGTTCCGCCAAAGCCGCGAAAGAGTTTGAAAAGATTTTTAACAGAGCGAGAACTACGAAAAGAGAGAAACCAGCCGCTCAAACACCAGCCGCTCAAACACCAGCCGCTCAAACACCAGCCGTTGAGCCAGTTAGTTTCCCACAAACGGTTACTTTAGGGGGAAGCACGATAAAGCTCCGAGAAACCAGCACAGCAGACGGGGTAGAGCAAGGTGCCGCCTTGCGTTTGGAATTAGATCCAGAAACAGATACTGATACTTTATCCAATATTATCGGAGAAAGTTTACCACAGAACGGTAAATATAAAGACGCCAAAGTATCCGCCGTTAAAACCGATGGGGGTGGTGTTGAAGTTACTATTACAAAAGCTCCTCTTCTTAATGACGAAGGGAATCCTATTGTTGATGAGGCAGGGAATGTTATTTCGGAAGGGACTGAAAAGCTTACTTTTCAGCCAAATTCAGATGGGACTTCTTTAATACCAGACCAAGACGCTCTCATTGCCCTTGGTAGTGTTCTAGATCGGGCTAAAATCAAGGAGGGTAGTGGCCCCCTTAGCCGCCGTTCGATTGAACCTGAAGAAAAAGACCTAAATCAACTTGAGCTTCCTTTTACAGAAGCTGCTAGGATTGTTCAACAAGAGATTAGGTATGAGAAAGCTGAGAAGATACTCGAAGGGGATGCTGAAGCAACCGCTAGGATTAAAGAGTTTGTTGATCAGGGTTTTAGTCATGCGGAAGCTAAGGACATTATTATCCAAGAACTGTTGTCTGACTCTGAAGTTGATACAGAAACACCGTTTACTAAGTTAGATTTAGGTGACGAGTTTGATGATTTAGATCCTGATGAGGCTACTGATCCCACTAGAGATCCCGACATAAATAATCTTATGTCTAAAAAACAAAAAAGAGTGGAGGAAGCTATAGAGGACCTCTCTCAGTTTGGTTATCCTGTGAAGCCTAAGTCATATCAGTATGGCTTGGGAGCGGTGTCAAATGCGGAGATTAGTAAAATCAAAAAGGCTGTAGAAGAAAAAATCAAAGGTTACCAAAGTGACCCCAAGTCTCAGCACTACATCCCCAATAAATCTGAACTAGCTAGTTATTACGATTACGTTCAAGAAGATTCGATTGTAGAAAATAAATCTTTGAATGGGGCTATGTCTTCTCCTGATCACGGTTTTTTGTTTAACAACGACCCTCTTGCGACCAAGGCAGCTATAGACTCAGGTCATATCGTCACTATACCGGATTCTTATAGCGGACCTATAAATACTGACGTTTTCGTGATAGTAGATGGAGAGGTGCTTGACGTAATGAAGCCTAGCATCGAAGACCGGAGTCCCGTATCCGCTCTTAAAGATACTTCTAGTTCCACGCTACATGATACGAAAGCTTCTGAGAATGTAATTGAGCTGGGCGGGATCATGGGGTCTAAATCTTCTCCCCTTAAGCTTAAGTTTAAACAAGCGGGGTTTTACTCAAAGAAAGCCCTGACTAAAATAAAAGGGTTAGTTAGTAAGAAGAAGAACAGCGAATCAAAAGCAGAGTTTCAAGAACGGTTAGCCTCAGAATTGGAGTCTCTAGCTCAATTAGACCAACAAGGTAGTTTCGACGACATTTTTGTTTTGGATGGAGAGCTTACTCTTTCTGAGGCGCTTCAAAAATTAAATAGTTGGGCATCTGAAAATATTAGATCCATTACGGGAGGGAGCCAAGAAGGCGGTTCTGTTGGTGTTAATGGTGTATCAGGTAAGATATTTAGTATAGCGTCTAATATTAACCGACTTGGACTCAAAAATCCTGCGGTTGTCTCTGAACTTCAGGAAACTGCGTTTACACAGTTACTTACTGAATTGCGGTTAGGGCTGCAAGTAGAGTATTTACGCTCTCGCGTTTCTGAGATTAGTAGCGAGAAGAACTTAGACTCTGACGCAGCCTTAGATGATTTTGTGCAAAGTGAGGAGTTCATCGCTTTCTTTGACATGAAAGACGTCGATAATTTCTTAGAGAAGAAAGAAAACCAAGACATCAATCTCGGAAGGTCTAAATCTTGGGAGTCTAATTTAAACCTCTTGAACGGGACCCCGCTCCAGAAAATTTCAGCTTTTTTATACGCCACTACTTCTGGGCAAGGGGGGCTACTTAACAAAAAAACATTTAACGACAGTTTCTTATCCACTACTCGCTCTAAAAATAAAAATGGTAAGTGGTCTTTAAATGACGGGTGGGAGGCAACGGTGGCTAAACAAACTATAAAAGGTCTCATGGGGCATGAGAATTTTAGGAGAAAGAACGGACCTTTCCCCAACTTCTTTTCTTACTCTCAGAGAGTCGGTGGGCGAATCCGAAACAAAGCTAGGTTACTTAAGATTAAAGACTCTAGACAATCAGAATTAGCGCCTGAAGAAAGTATGGCGAATCTAGCTGCCCCATCACCTGCTCCACAAAGCACTGCGGATAGCGAAAACATTTCTTATGACGCCTTTATCTCTAGAGCTAATCAAAATATACCTACTTTTGTTGAGCAGCTTACTTCCTCTATGTCGAGTAAGGTAAGAGTATTTGCTAACCGTATTCTCAGCAACAAAATCGATAACGATAGCCAATACGCTCAGGAACTCTTAGTGCCTGAAGCGGACTTCTTGGGTTTAAGTAAAGCAGAGAAAGATTTCCTTGTCCTTGTAGGTTATGATACTGGAGAAGCCATTACACCAGACCTAAAAAGAGCGAGATCAGTTTACGAGAATCTGTATGTAACTAGAAACAACGCTCCGAACTTAATCACCGACGCAGACGCTAAACAGCGGATCGAAGAAAACATAGCGGATATCTACAGGCTCGCTTTAGAGAGCGGGGAACCAGAATCTGTCTTAGCGGCTCTTAAAATTATCGAGAAGTCTGGAGTTGATGATTCCCACAAACTCGTTGCTGAGTTGTTGTTGAGAGACCCTGAATTTGTTCGCTCAGTTAACTTTGAAATTGTAGATGACATCCAAGATTCCGCAGGTTCATTCTTACAAGATGAGAAAGGGAGGGGGACAGTCAGGATCAATATTTCTTCTACCTACGGTAAAGGGGTAGAGTCAATTTTATTGCATGAATACCTCCACGCTTTCACAAAGAAACTTCTTTCTACTGATCGGTCATTGTTGACTGTCGAGCAGCGTAGGTCGCTCGACAAACTTGAGGCACTTAGGCAGTTGATGATCAAAGAACACGCCAAGAATTCTAAGAAGTTTGACTCGCAACAGGATCAAACAGCTTTTGAAGCTGGCTTGGCTAACATCGATGAGTTTATTTCTTCAATATTCACTTCCCCTCGTTTCCAACAAGGTGTCAGGGACCTCCCTCAAAAGGGTTTATTGCGAAGAATTATAAATAGCATCAAACAATTATTTGGTATCGAACCTAAGACTAATTTAGATACCGCCTTCGATGATTTAGTTGATTTCCTTAACATGGATGTAGTCCCTGATCTTGCTGGTAGGTATTTAGTTGAGCGGCGGATAATGCAAGAGCTTCAGATCCTCAAAGCTGAAGAAGTTATTGAGAAGAGTAAGGCAGAAACTAACGACAACGCACGTAAGAATTTCGAGAGGAAAAAATATGACTCTCTTGAAAACTTAAGTTCGGATGATGATGTAACAGAGGATCAGTTAGCTGATATAAATAAAATGATTCAAGAGGTAGCGGCGCATACTATGCCCGCATCCGCAGCTCCTGTTGTTATATTAAACAACGAGCAATCCGAAGCTGAGTTTAAGTATGCCCCTAATGAGTTGTTTAAGACGGTCCAAACTCCTAATGAAGACGGTGGGAGTAATTTAGTTATCCTTGTGAATGGTAAAAACTCTGGTCAGATCTTGGCTAGGTATGGGGATATCGCAAGGAACTCTATTCACCTCAAAATGATTCTTGAGGCGGAACTAAATAGTATTTTCGTTAAGTCAGTCCAGTCAATCGAGTTGACCGACCAAGAAATTGATTCAGCGATTGCCGAAACGAGCGACGGGTCCTTCAGAAACTTTGCTAAAAAATATATCCAAGACCCCACTGAACTTGAGAATGTGCTAAAAGCAATTGACGCGGGGGACGTTGACCTTAAAAGAAACCTCGTCCGTGATATGTTTGCGGACCATTATGAGAGAGCAACTAGAGGCTATACTTCCTACGAAGACGCTTCTTTTTACCTGACTCAACCTAACACGGCTCGTGTCTTGATGAGGTTCTTCGCTGGTAGTCTGAAGAAACTTTCCTTACGAGCTAAACTCCGCAAGAATAACCCGAAACTTTCCCGAAAGATAAACGAAATCTCGGATGAGATTAGTTATATCAAGAGTGGTGGTCGGTTTGATTACGCTATTAAACAGTTCGACATTGAAGTTCCCGACGAATCTCTCGTAAGTTTCGCTAACCAAATCAGCCTTACTCTCAATGAAATAACTGAGGACACAACTTACGAAGAGATCGTAGCCAAGCTACCGATGTTCAAGGGGTATAAGATTGCTCTGGGCGCTTTCGCAGGCGGTAAGTATACCAGTCGCACGGGCATTAAAAGAATCTTCCAAGGTAACCTTGACCCAAGAATACTGGAACTTAAAAAACAAGCTGATGCGGTGCAGCGGGCTGTTGAAAAATCAACTGAGACAATCGCTAATAAGATTACAAGCTACCTTAAAAAGAATACAGTTGAAGACACTATTTTAGGGGATTACTTAGGACGACCTGATGATATTGAGATTAGTGAAGAAGTAGAGACTCAGATCGAGAACGAATATCGGGTTCGTATAAGGGATTATAAGAATAGCGGTAAGAAGATTACTTCCGAACAAGAAGCTTCTCTCTACAAACTGCACGTTCTGGATAGGAAGGCAGCGGAAAAGAATACTCTCCTCGGTTTATCGAAAGCGAAAAGAGAGGCTGCTGCTAGCGTCCTAGCCGCTAGCCACCCTGAGCTGCATGAGAATCTTGGGAAACTCAGGTTTGTCTTAGACTCTATGTCTAAGATTATGAAAGATGAGTTCGGTATTAGTGGCGATCTTGGAGCTGTGATTGACAGTAGGCTAGGCGTTTATGTTACCAGAACTTATCGCGCTTTCACTGATGAAGCCTACATGGACAATGTGAGGCGTATCATGCGGGGAGATTTCACTAATATCGACCAAGTGATGGTTGAGAATTATGAGAATGCTTTAGAGCAATTCAAAGAATTCTACATCGAGTCTGAGGTAAGAAAACGCGAGGCTGGTGTTTCCGCACAAGAAGCCCGAAAGAGAGTAGAGGATATCTACAATACTGACCCCGCCATAGCTATTCAAATTAAAGAAGCGATGAGGGATTACGTTGAGTCTCTTGATGCGGACAAACAATTCGGTAGTTCTAAGGGAGGTCTTAAGGACGGAAGCATTGCTAAATCAATTATTGATAACCTAAAAAGGCGTAAAAGAGTTCCTCCAGCCATCCGTAAGTTTTTAGGGCAGCACGCTGATTCAGAGGTAGTTAACAACGTAATCCGATCTGTGTCTATTTTAAGTCGGTCTCTCAGTAGGGAGTCAATGATATCTAATATGATTGCTCTCGGGCAAGCCGAAGGTAATAATTTCGTTTACTCTACCGATGATTTAGACCGAATGGGTCCAGAGGCCACGTTAAAGTTGAATATCGTCAACATGAGGACGGGGGAAGCTTATCGTTACAACCAAGAACCAGAAGGTTTAAGTGAGGAGGATGCTGAATTCAATAAGGGGTTCCATCATTACATTGATGCTGAAGCTTTTAAACAGATCCAATCCTATGTTCAGAAACAAGATAAGATAAACGCACAAGAGTCTGAGTTAGGTAACTGGATTGTGGGGGGTGTTCAACTCGCCCAAGGGGCCACACTAACAGCTAAGACATTATTCGGTATCGGTTTCTATACGCGTAACGTGATTGGTAACTTAGGTTTCTTCGGGCCGATGCAGGGCCTAAACCCCCTGACCCTTACTGAGCATATTAACCAAGTAGGTAAGGTCCTAAACCCACTAAACTCTAATGAGAGTCTCAGGTCTATCGACGCATATCAGGGTAGGTTACTTAGCCTGAACGTAATTCAGGGGGATATCACCAGTCAGCTTTTATCGGACTTAGTTAACGGAAACACTAATATAGACGTCCTAAGAGAAAGACTACAGAAAGAATCAGAGAAACTCCTAAGTGCGAAAGTCAAACTGAAGGCTATGAATGCTTCTGCCGCAGTTAGAAAGAAAACTTTAGATCCTGTTGTTAACCGGATGATGCTTCTTTCTCAGGCAGTAGATGACTTCTATAAGATTGGTTACTATGAGTTTGAGCTTTCTGTTTTGAAGAGAGCCAGACACAGCGATTTAAAGAGCGGTAATGACACAGGTTATAAAAACCTTACGGATGAAGACCTTGAAGTTATAGCGTCTAAAACCGTTCGGGACACTTCTCAATCTTATGTAGATTCTTATGAGGCTATAAAAGACCTTTCTTCAAGGTATGGTTTTGTCTTTGCGTCCTTCTTAAGGTTTAAGACAGACACTGTCCGGATCTTTTTAGCGACTCCCTCCGTGATAAAAAAAGAAATAAGTAGCAGCAACCCAGTCATCAAAAAGAGGGGTTTCCGCAGGCTTGTTGGATACTCCGCAATCGTAGGTGGGGTAAGTATACTGGGAGCGCAAATCATGCGGGCTATTTTCGGTGTTTCTGAAGAAGAAGATGAGTTGAACAGGAAAGGCTTACCTGAATACCGACAAAACTCTACCATTTGGTATTTCAATTGGTTCGGTGAGCAGGTCCAGTGGGACATGACTTTCCTTAACCCGATGTCACCTGTTACGAATTCCCTTGAGAGGTTGTCAAAATACGCTCAAAAAGGTCAGTTCTTAAAAGGGATTACTGAAGCCTCTGGTATGTTCCTTAACGAGTTTATTGAGTCACCTATTCTTGGCCAAGCTTGGCGGGAGTCCCAAGAGAATATTGATTCTGTTACTAAGCAGAAGATTTATAATGACTTTGATGAACCTGAAGTAATCTTTGCTAAGAGGGCTTCTTATATCCTCAAGAATGCATTTGAGCCACGGGCGCTCAACTTTGCCCGAAAAGTTATTCAGACTACTAAAGGCGAGTCGCCTTCGATGTCCGCAGAGGATAAGTTGGGTCAGCTTGTGATGAATGAAATTTCTCCTGTGAGAAACTTGAATGTGGACCACACTAATGCTTTCTACAGTGCTATGCGAGAGACTCGCGATGATTTGAATGCTTCTAGGTCTACTACTGACAAGTTAGCTTCTAATCAGTTTCTGTCGGATGATGATGTAGAAGAGATCGCTAATACTTTCTATTCGGATGACCTCAAGATCATGAAACGCGCTCGCGGTTGGTATAAAACTTCCCCACTTCCTAAAAAAGAAAAAGATTTAATTATTAAATCTTTGAGGTTAAACTCAGATGTTGCAAAAGCCATACGCGGATCTGATTTTAAGACTAGATCTTTAAGCTCTCCGATTTTGGACAGGCTGAAAAAAGACGAGGTTCTACGTAAGCGAGGCAAGGATGTTCAGAGCATTCACAAAGAGAAACCTAGAGTTAATCCTTTGGATTAAATAAAAACACCCGCTACCATAAAAAACACAAAATGGCAGCGGGTGTTGGGTGTGGACTATTGCCCACTAAGTTTTGTTGGCCTGCTTCGCACGCTTTTGGTCGAATCTTTTTTGCGTGCGCTGCATGTTAGCTACGATACAGCAAATACCGATAGGGAGCAAGGGCGTAAATGCAAGGTAACTAGCGATTTGCGTGATAGTTATCATACGTGATAGTGAGGTTGGATGACTCTGAAGGTGAAACCTAACTCTTTGAGAGCCTCACGGTCACTTTCAGTGAGCGATTTATGGCCCGTAAGCTTAGTGATGATACGTTTTAGACTGACGTCAGCTACGTAGCACGTTAAGTTACCATAACTAGGTTTAAATATAACAGGTATTTCGGTTGGCATGGCTCTATTTGTTCTTATGTGGGTCTGCGAGAGACATTATGGGTTTTTTTGCGAGTTCCTCTAACTTATGCTTGTTCATCCAAGCGAGGAAATCATAGATGTCGAACTCGACATCCCACTCATTCAACTCATTGGTCTCACTGCCTCGGCCTTCAAAGCCTAAGACAATCTTACCCTCTTGTGTGAGGTATGAACGGGCTGTAAAGGTCGCATCGTGGATGTATTCCTTGTAGTTATCAGGGACATCTGGTTTAGATGGGATTGGAGCATTTAATTCCATAGCTTCTATTGTGCGTCGATTCCGGCGTTGTTTCCACCAGAACAATGAATCAGAGTATCTAACTGGGCTAGAAATGCCTGTCTATACTCATCAGCCTTCTGCTCTCCGGCATCGCCTTTCGGGTAATGGTTACGGCCATGAAAGCTCTCGTGAGGGAACAACTCTCGCGCTGTTTCGAGGGCTTTCTGGAAGGTGAACCACTCTTTCAAGAGGGCGTCCTTGCTGGAGCCGTTGAGGTGGACTACTGGGCAACCATGACCTTCGTCGGTCATGTCGTTTATTTGTTTATTTGTCATAGATTTTGGTGGTTGATTCTAAAACCTCCTGCAACACTGTGAGGGCGCGGAGGCAGTCGGTGGTTTCGTCTTGGAGCCGCTCCAACTCTTGTTCCTTCTTCATTTTCTTCTCCAGCAACTTTGCGTGGTTAATTGATTGGACTCGCAAAGCGAAAATCAGGTCTTTTATATCAGTCATATTATCTTTATTCAGTCTCAGGTTGATTCCTGATTGCTGCCCCCTCCAATCGGAAGGGGCAGAGTATCAGGCTTCTTAGCCTTTAAGTGTTTCTTCCATGACAACACGACCTTCCTCTGCAAGCTGGTCAATGGAGTCAGCATTGTCGATGAGGTAATCACCGAATCTACGCTTGTGGGCGGCGGCTGTGCCAAACTCTGAAGAGAAGGCTTTGTTAGTGTCAGATGTCCTCTGACCAACACCTTCACCCGACGTCCAGTATTCAGTGCCTCCGTTGAAGACGTCGTATAAAGACTCTCCACGGTTACCCCTACCCCTGATCGACAGGTCAGTGATACCGGATACGGCGTTCAGGGTTCGGGTTGAAAACTTATCAACCTTACTGAATGCCTGCTGGATGTAGTATCCCGCCACGATGTTCTGGATGTCAGACTCTGCCACCTTCTGGGCGGCTAGCATCTCCATCTCTTCAACGTAGCTTTCCCTACTCTTGAGTAGTCCGGTAATCTTCTGGGCGAGGTCCCTGCACTTGAATTCTACGTTGCCTTTATGGACTACTTTGAAGTCCATGAGTTTCTTGTCGCCGTAGCGGCTGGCGTCGAAGGTATTGGCACACACTACTCTGGTATGTGATCCATGAGTTCGGAAGGACATACCACAGTGATTAGTGAGGGCGTTCAGGTGAAAGAGATGATCCTCCCCATTGACCTTGAACATACCACCGTTCTCACCTAACTCGATTGAGACGAAGAAGTGAGACAGGTTCTTGAGCGTCCCCATTGCAGAGAACTTGTATTCTACTCCAGCTTCTTTGAGTGCTGAAGACATAAGATCCGCGATCTTCCGGTTCTGGATGATGGCGTATTGGTTCGACGCTACGTGAATCGGGACTAGTTGTCCTTCTCTAGTCTCTGCGACAAGACCTTTGTGGGACGGCATCTCGACATGCCGGTGAGTCTCCGTCTCGTCATCCTCTGACTTATCTTTGACAGTGGCGACGATCTCAGCTTCTCGGATGGTAGGGAATAGTCCTACCTCCTCTGCCTCACGGGGTGTGATTAACCCACTCGGTGATACCTTCTCAAGGTTGTGCCATGTGCGGTAGTTTTCACCTGCGGGGACCATAACGGCGTCTAGTTCTTTAATTCCATGCATAATATGTTTTTTCTTTGGTTTGGTTTTGTTGGTTTGGTTTTGCTTTTATTGTTCCAGAGCAAAGACTGGAGAGTTATCGGATTTGTATCTGAGGACATGCTTGACGACCTCATGGACTGAGTAGACGCGGCAGCGCCGTTTCAGACTCTTGTCCTTGATACTGGTTGGTTTATCGACAAGGCCACAGATGTATTCTTGTCCTTTGAACAGGTAGAAGTGACGTCCAGCAAGGACAAGATAAACACGTTGAGGCGTGCGCTTCTTATCGTATTCCTTAAGCCACTGGTTGACGGTCAGCCCTTTTACGTTCAGTTCATCTGACGTGTGATACCCGAAGTCTTTGAGGGCGAGCCTCAAGAAGTGGATGCCACACGATCTTACAGCCCGTTGTCCTGAGTGTCTCCTGATATGGCGGGCGGCTACGTGAGTCGGGATGCCAGTCAGGTAACTAAGGATAGCGGGGCCACAGTATGAATTGAGGCCGCGTTTAGGGTAGTGTAACTTCATTAGTAAAGTGCTACTGTTTTGGTCTCTTCCCATTTGTCTTTGATGACACACCATATGGTTGCCTGATACACGCAGGGGGGATCGTCGGCAAGCTGCGCCTCCTCAAGGGTAATCTCCTCTAGCCTAGAGTATTGGGCTAGTGTCGGGGACGCCTGACAATCGACACGGCCTTCTCGTGGTTTGGTGATACAGGCTCTGGTATGCCAGACGTCAACCACGATACGGTTAGCCAGACAACCATTGACGATGGTATCTGCGAAGGCAGAGACTTTGGGTGACGATGCAAGGACATCTCGCTCACCTTCCAGAATACGCCATGCCTTGTCACGGTTAGAGTGGAAGGTGCAGACGGTGACGGACTCTTGAGGGTCGCCACTAGCCCACGCTTTGCACAGGTCCCATGCGTCATGCACATTACGCTCCCACTTGTTACGTGGGGAGAGGGCGGCGATGACGGCTGCTGCTGCGACTTTCTCGACACCAGTGATGTCTGAAATGCAGGTAGCCTCTTCCTCTGCCTTTTCATACCAGACAGAGCCACGGTCTCTCTGGTCTTCGTCGGCGAGTTCATACCATGCCCGCAAAGAATTGCGGATCTGTCTGTCGGTGTAACTGTTTATTGTTCTCATTCTATTGTTAGTTTAAATGTTGATTCGGTGATCTTCGTGATGGCATCACTAACTATGTCATCGACATCGACAAGCACACGGAGCTTATCGGCGACCTCATCTTGATCTATCTTCTTGGCGAGTTCGTAGATATCGATCTCGGTAGCGATTTGATACTCGTCGATATGTTCGGCGATCTCTTGAGAGTCAAAGCACTCTGCGACCTCCCAGCTTTTGATGTAGCTGGCGACTTCGGACGCTGACACTTTGGCGGCGATGTCCTCTACCTCAATCTCAGAGGCGAGGTCTTCAACAGAGACGGTATTGGCCTCTACGGCTGCTTTGACCTTGTCTTCAATAAGCTCGGTGAGGAGCTTAGAGTTGAGTAGCCGTGTGACTACTTTGGTGGCGGCGCGATTGATGCGCTGTTTTATTTTCATTGTGTTTTTTAGGTTAAGGTTGGCTTCAGTGCCTTTCCTTATTGTAACTAAAGTATAGCATATAATATCAATAAAGTCAATATTAAAACGCGTTATTTTTAATAACTTACTCTTGGTCTAGGTTAAGTGGGTCAAGGTTGAACTGCTCTGAGACTTCTGGTGATACTTCAAAACAGATATACTCATGAGCTGCATTACCGTAGCGGACCCCCACCGTAAGCCATCTACACTCTTCGTTTGAGTAAAAACGATAGGCATCTAGCTTGTCTGTGGCTTGGCTTAAGTATTTAGCCGTGTCTGTTACCGTCCTCTCGTAGTGCGGGTTATCTTTATTGTATTGAGCGGTCTTGGCCCGCATCACTTCCCACAAATCAAGAGGAACTGCTCCAGAGTAAGGCTGGTTCCAGTGGTTACTTGTCATTGTCTCGGTTGAGGGGGTCGAGGTTAAACAAAGCAGCCGTTTCGGGTGTAATGAGCGGGGAATCGTAATCACCAACACCCATACCGTAACGGATACCTAAGATCGGTTTGGAGATCCATAGTGAATGACAGTTATCATCCCCATGCTGAATCCAACCATTCTCAGGGTAGTATATACGATAGGCGTCTAGCTTATTGGACCTTGTGGAGTGATGGGATACCGTCTCCATGAGGAGGTCATGAGTTATCTTGCCATGTATTTCATACGTTATGGCTCGAAAGAGTTCCCACAAATCAAGTGGCACTGCTTCGGGATAAGGCTGATACCAATGACGGCCCTTCTCTCGTTTCTCATGGGCCTCCAGATCGGCGAGGCGGATCTTCTCCTCCTCCTCCTGCCGGATCTTCTCCTCCTCCTCCTGCTCAAGCAGGAGCCGCTCTGCATCTTCAGCTTGTTCCAGTAATCGATTCGCTTCTTTTCGGACATTCTCCCTGTCCCAGTTTCTAGTCTCGTCATCAGTATGAGCCGTATCGAATCCGATGACCCACCTACCATCCTCCTCTTGGGAGTAGGTTAATCCATAATGGACATCAACCTCATATAGTTCATCAACATAGTTCTTACCATACCAAGGATGGCCTATAGGTAGGGACACGTAGCCATTGAACTCTCCATGCCCCTTAACGGGGTTTGGACGGAGGAAGATGAATGGCGGTATTGTTTTATTATTTTTCATTACTTTGAAGAATTGACTGTGACTGGTGGAACTTGCCTAACTGGTAAGCTAGGTTAAGAAAGAAGGCAGCGAAGAACGCGGCCAGAATTATTGCGGCTAGTTTTTTCATGATGTTACGCAAAGAGCATTAGAATTTGCATGGCCCCATACACAGTGCGCTTGTTACAGCTTTCGCACTTGTATCTCTCCGCGTCAGGCTCGACGCAGTCTTGCGGCTCACCACAGTGAATACATACGCCTTCGTTGGCGTCCGACTGGGCTAGCTCTAAGGCTAGCTGCATGATGTTATCATTTACTTTCATAGTGTTTTTTAGGTTAAGGTCAGGCTTCAGTGCCTTTCCTTATTGTAACTAAAGTATAGCATATAATATCAATAAAGTCAATATTAAAACGCGTATAATACGCTTATAATGAACCATTTATCACGGTTCAGAGGTTCGGGATTCGGGGTGCGACTCACGGACTGGCTCTCTAGCGACTCACGGACTGGCTCTTTAGTGTGATAGTAACAGTGATAGTAACTTGTTGAATAACAGTGTTTTAAGGTGATTTAACCGGAAACATAGGTAG
>Ga0213868_10001075_pt1 | contig 26426 bp, 30 predicted proteins | sample PICome_9_FD_160087 | JGI IMG/M metagenome (GOLD analysis project Ga0213868, IMG submission 160087) | Coastal seawater microbial communities near Pivers Island, North Carolina, United States - PICO127 | ecosystem: Environmental > Aquatic > Marine > Coastal | place: USA: North Carolina... | reverse complement strand
GAAAATAAATAATAAAATACGCCATGGTGGCGGAGACGAAGGGATTCGAACCCTCGAGACCCTTCCGGGCCTACTCCCTTAGCAGGGGAGCGCCTTCGACCACTCGGCCACGTCTCCGCTGACCGCTATACAAGGCGCGTTATCCGATGAACAAGGGTAAAAACTCCAAGTTCTCGAAAAACTTCGCCTCAAGAGGGGGCTAAATTCGAAAACTTACTGACAAACTGAAATGTCCGGCGCTCGCGCCAGTTATCAGACTGCTGGATTTATGGGGGCCAATATACGCGCCGTCGGCGGTGGCTGTGTGAATGGTGGCTTTGGGAGGGGGAACGATCACGGCAAAAATCGGCGTCTTGACGCAAAAGGCCCGGTCATCGGACCGGGCCTTTTGCGTCATGAGTGTCTCGTTATGCGCGGCAGAGCCTTGTCTTAGGTATTGAACAAGAAGTGCAGCACGTCGCCGTCCTTGACGGTATAGCTCTTTCCCTCGGCGCGCATCTTGCCTGCTTCTTTTGCAGGGCCCTCGCCGCCCAGCGCAACGAAATCGGCATAGGCAATGGTTTCGGCGCGGATGAAACCTTTTTCGAAATCACCGTGGATGACGCCTGCCGCCTTGGGGGCGGAAGTGCCTGATTTTATTGTCCAGGCACGGGCCTCTTTCGGGCCAACAGTGAAATAGGTTTCGAGGTGCAGCAGCTCATATCCCGCCCGGATCAGCCGGTCCAATCCCGCTTCCTTCAGGCCCATTTCCTCAAGGAACATGTCTGCCTCTTCAGCATCCAGCTGGCTGATCTCTTCTTCGATCTGCGCAGAGATGATCACATGGGCATTGCCCTGTGCGGCGGCCATTTCCGCAACCTTGGAGGAGAAATCATTGCCCTCGGCGGCTTCGGCTTCGCCCACGTTGCAGACATAGAGCACCGGTTTTGTGGTCAGCAGCTGCAGCATGCGCCATGCTTTGGCGTCTTCCTCGTCAACATCCACGACGCGCGCGGGGTTGCCAGCCTCCAGCGCCTCAAGCGCCATGCGCATCAGGCGTTCCTGCTGGACCGCTTCCTTGTCGCCGCCCCGCACCTTGCGCACGATGTTCTGCAGGCGTTTTTCAATGCTTTCAATGTCGGCCAACATCAATTCGGTATCGATGGTTTCCGCGTCTGCAACCGGGTCGACGCGCCCTTCGACATGGGTGACATCGCCGTCTTCGAAACAGCGCAGCACATGGGCGATCGCGTCGACTTCACGGATGTTTGCCAAGAACTGGTTGCCCAGCCCCTCGCCCTTTGAGGCCCCTTTGACCAAACCGGCGATATCGACGAATGTCATCCGCGTCGGGATGATCTGCTTGGACTTGGCAATGCCCGCAAGGGTGTCCAGCCGGGCATCCGGCACCGCCACTTCGCCCACGTTCGGCTCAATCGTGCAGAACGGGAAATTCGCCGCCTGAGCGGCGGCTGTGCGGGTGAGCGCGTTAAACAGGGTCGACTTGCCGACATTCGGCAGTCCCACGATACCCATTTTGAAACCCATGCTGGCGTCCTTTCGCGTCAATTTGCGCTGTCCTATGACCTGATTGGCGGCGGCGCAAGGGTTTGACGCCGCAGGGCGGCCTCTTGCGCCGCAAAAATGGGGATTCTGGCGGATTCAGATCAGGTCCGACATTGATTTCCGGCGCAAGGTTCGGCATTGGACAAGGCAACATCGCAAGAAGGCAACGCCATGACACGCATCGACGCAAAATTCGCTGACCTCAAAGCCCAAGGTAAGAAGGCTTTCGTTTCTTATATCATGGCCGGCGATCCTGACGCGGATACCGCACTTGAGATCATGCGCGGTCTGCCCGCTGCCGGGGTCGATGTGATCGAACTGGGTTTGCCCTTTACCGATCCGATGGCCGATGGCCCCACGATCCAGCTTGCCGGTCAGCGCGCATTGGACGCTGGCATGACCCTGCTCAAGACACTTGAGATGGCTGCGACCTTTCGCAAGCAAGACGACACCACGCCGATTGTCCTGATGGGCTATTACAACCCAATCTATTCCATGGGCGTTGACAAATTCCTGGCCGCCGCAAAAGAGGCCGGCATCGACGGGCTGATCATTGTTGATCTGCCGCCCGAGGAAGACAGCGAATTGTGCCTGCCCGCGCAGGCCGCCGGTCTGAACTTTATCCGCCTGGCCACCCCCACCACCGACGACAAACGTCTGCCGAAGGTTGTCCAGAACACATCGGGTTTTGTCTATTACGTCTCGATCACCGGGATCACCGGATCGGCCGAGGCCGATGCAAGCGATGTGGCACCGGCCGTCACCCGCATCCAGCAGGCCAGCGGCCTGCCGGTCATCGTAGGCTTTGGCGTCAACACGCCCGAGAAATCCAAAGCGATTGCATCTGTGGCAGATGGCGTTGTCGTTGGATCGGCAATCGTGTCCCGGATCGCAAAGGGCGACAGCGTCGCCGAGGTTCTGGCCTTTGTCAAAAGCCTGTCTGACGGCGCGCACGCGGCCTGATCTGCTATCGGGGCCTCCAAATGATCACGCCCTTTTGTTCTGATTGATCTTCTTTCCCCTTATCGGTAAGAAAAGATGACCAATTTCGGAGCAAACCGCATGCCTGTCATCACAAACATTGGCGACCTCAAACGAATCTACGAACGGCGCGTGCCGCGCATGTTCTATGATTACTGCGAATCCGGCAGCTGGACCGAGCAGACCTTCCGCGAAAATACATCCGATTTTGACAAGCTGCGCCTGCGTCAGCGGGTTGCGGTCGACATGACGGGCCGCTCTACCGCGACGCAGATGATCGGGCAGGATGTCGCCATGCCGGTGGCGTTGGCCCCTGTGGGGCTGACAGGCATGCAACATGCCGATGGAGAGATCAAAGCAGCCAGGGCGGCAAATGCGTTTGGTGTGCCCTTTACCCTTTCGACCATGTCGATCAATTCCATTGAAGATGTGGCAGAGGCGACCAAAGCGCCCTTCTGGTTTCAGCTCTATACGATGCGGGACCAGGATTATGTCAGCCGCCTGATCCAGCGTGCCAAAGATGCGCAGTGTTCGGCGCTGGTCATCACATTGGACCTGCAAATCCTTGGCCAGCGGCACAAGGACTTGAAGAACGGCCTGTCAGCCCCGCCAAAATTGACCCTGAAAACCATGGCAAACCTGGCGACAAAATGGGCATGGGGCATAGAGATGCTGCAAGCCCAGCGGCGTGAATTCGGCAATATCGTGGGCCATGTGCAAGGCATCTCGGACGCGTCAAGCCTTGGGGCCTGGACTGCGGAGCAGTTTGATCCGTCGCTTGATTGGGACAAGATTGCCAAGATCAAGGAACAATGGGGCGGCAAGGTCATCCTCAAAGGCATTTTGGACGCTGAGGATGCAAAGATGGCGCTCAAGGTCGGGGCCGATGCAATCGTGGTTTCAAACCACGGTGGCCGACAGCTGGACGGTGCCGTCAGCTCCATTTCCGCGCTGCCGGCCATTCTGGACGCTGTCGGCGATCAGGTCGAAGTGCACCTGGACAGCGGCATCCGCTCTGGTCAGGACGTGCTCAAGGCGATTGCCATGGGGGCCAAAGGCACCTTTATCGGCCGCGCCTTTATCTATGGACTGGGCGCTATGGGTCAAAAGGGTGTGACCACAGCACTTGAGGTCATTCACAAAGAGCTCGATACCACGATGGCACTGTGCGGTGAGACGAAAGTCAGCAATTTGGGCAAGCATAACCTGCTGATCCCCGAAGATTTCGGTGGGCGCTGGCAGAAGTGACCCGGCTTTGCTAGGACTGGGGCCATGCTGATTTTCTTGCGTCATAAGCTGGCCTTTCTGGCGACCCCCAAAACCGGAACGACCGCAGTCGAGATGGCGCTAAAGTCGCGGGCAGAGATCGTTTTCTCCAAAAGCCGCAAGCATATCACGGCATTGCGCTACGCCAACAAGATCGCGCCGTTTCTTGAAGATACCTTTGATGTGCGCCCTGCCTCTGTGGCGGTCATGCGTGATCCGGTGGACCAGATCAGAAGCTGGTACAAATACCGCAGTCAAAAGCGGCTGGATGGCACGGAGCTGAGCACCAAGGGCATTTCCTTTGATCAATTCGTGCGCGAGGTCATCTCGGACGATGCGCCGGCGCGCGCGCAGATCGGGCGTCAGTTCAATTTTCTGACCGACGGGCGTGACAGGGTGATGGCAAACCACATCTTTGCCTACGAACAACAGGAGGCATTCTTGATGTTCATGTCCGAACATCTGCGCCACCCTGTCGAACTGTCCGCCAAGAACATCTCGCCTCGGATCGACGCGCCCTTGGATGATGAGACCCTGACACTCTTGAAACAGGCGCGGGGCGAGGATTTCATCCTCTATGATGCGGTCATGGCAGCGGGCGGTCATTTACACACAGCGGTTTGACCGGCAGCCAGCAAGGGCAAGGTAGTTTGCCTGACAGCCACCGGGCTTTTTACTCTTTCCACCTCGGCAAAAGCCGTCTATATGCGCGGCTTCACGCGGGACTACAGCCTTGGAGGAGTCCCGCCCTTACAAATATTGGAGAATACAAATGGCCGGAGAGATTCCAGATCTTGAAGCCCAGGTACGGACGGGGACAGGCAAGGGCGCCGCTCGTCAGGCACGCCGTGATGGCATGGTACCAGGGATTGTTTTTGGTGGTGACACAGATCCACTGCCAATCAACATCCCGTTCAACAAACTGCTGACAATGCTGCGCAAGGGCCGGTTCAAATCCACCTTGTTCAACATGAAAGTTGAAGGCCATGATGACGTCCGCGTCATTTGCCGCGACGTTCAGCGTCACGTGGTAAAAGACCTGCCAACGCATGTCGACTTCATGCGCCTGAAGCGTACCACCAAGATCAACCTCTTCATCAATGTTGAAGTTGCTGGTGAAGACGTATGCCCCGGCCTGAAAAAAGGCGGCACATTGAACCTGATCCGTCCAGAAGTCGAACTGATGGTCACCGCAGGCGATATTCCTGAATCGATCACCGTAGACATCTCCGAGCTGCAAATTGGCGACAACGCGACAATCGCGAACGTCAAACTGCCAGCAGGTGCCAAGCCTACAATCGACCGTGATTTCGTGATCGCGCAGGTTTCCGCGCCATCCGGTCTGGCATCCCAGTCTGATGACGATGAGGATGAAGCAGCCGAAGAAGTCACAGCAGAAGCAGAATAAGAACTCGCTCCCGACGGGAGCCAGTCTGTTCGGTAATCGGGGGTCGCATCAGCGGCCCCCTTTTTTATGGTCCATGGGGACAACCGCCCGCCCCGACGATCACGACCTTGGCCGCAACATGCCCAATGCGACCAATTCGCATTTTCATCCGCGCAGCGCTCCGCTAATCTTGGGTCAGCGCAGGAGCATCCAGATGAAATTGATCGTAGGCCTTGGGAACCCGGGCGGAAAATACGCCCGAAACCGTCACAACATCGGCTTTATGGCCCTTGACCAGATCGCATCGGATCACGGGTTCAGCCCGTGGAAGGGCAAACATCAAGGCAGCATCAGCGAGGGACGCCTGGGGTCGGAACGCGCGGTCCTGCTGAAACCTGAAACCTTCATGAACAATTCGGGCCAATCGGTTCAGGCCGCCATGCGGTTCTACAAATTGGAGCCCGCCGATGTGATCGTTCTTCATGATGAAATCGATCTGGCACCGGGCAAGGTCAAATGCAAAACCGGCGGCGGCCATGCCGGACACAATGGCCTGCGGTCCATCCATGCCCATATCGGGCCCGATTATGACCGCGTACGCCTTGGCGTGGGGCATCCCGGTCACAAAGATGCGGTCCCCGGCTATGTCTTGCGCGACTTTCCCAAGGCGGATGATGCATGGCTTGACGATGTCTTGCGCGGCATCAGCGATGGGGCCCCCGATCTGGCCCGCGGCGACACCGCCAAATTCATGAATGCCGTGGCATTGCGGGTCAATCCGCCGCGTTCGGGGACCGGCAACAAGAACCCAAACACCAAGACAGCCCCCGCCAAGCCGCCAAAGCCGCCCATCCAGCCCTCAACCTCCCCTGATCCGGTACCCGAGGTTGAGGCTGCGGCTGAGCCTGAAAACCAATCCCCCTTTCAAAAATTGCTGGACCGTTTTCGGTGACCCTGAGCCAAGCCTTTGCAGCACAGGCCGCCAGCTGCACCCAGATGGGATCACCCTTCATGGGGCAACTCATGTCCCTGCTGGCCAGCCATTGGCCTGCAGACAGCGCCTTGGGCCGCAAGTTTGCAGGTTTTCAGGGTGATATTGGCCCCAGCGGTCATTCCCTCCCACTGCGGATTGCGGCCGGCCTGCACGCCTTGGTCCTGAACAACCGCGCCCCTGAACTTGCGGCCGTATATCCCCCGCACAGGGCTGCGGATCAGGACCTGCGCGATGCGGTGCTGTCGGCACTGGCGCGCCACGAGGCCTTCTTGCTGGACTGGACCGACAGCCCGCCGCAGACAAACGAGGTCCGCCGCTCTGCGGCGCTGATTGCTGGCGCACATGTCGCTCTGGGGTATTTTGACCTTCCGATCCATCTGGCAGAACTGGGGGCCAGCGGCGGCCTCAACCTGATGTGGGACCATTATGCGCTTGAAATCCAGGGCCAGCGATTTGGCCCGGACAGGCCTGCCGTCCTGTTCACACCAGACTGGGATGGCCCACTACCACCCGCCGCGCAGCCAGTGATCGCAGCCCGACAGGGGGTTGACCTGTCGCTGTTGGACCCCCGGCAAAGCAATCATTTGTTGCGTCTGACAGCCTATCTATGGGCGGACCAGCCTGACCGCCTGACCATGACCCGCGCGGCAGCCGCCGTGGCCACGGCCAAGCCAGTCCAGGGGGACGCCATCGATTGGCTGGCACACAGGCTGGAAAACCCGCCTGCGGGTCGTCTGCACCTGATCCAACACACGGTCGCATGGCAGTATTTTCCCGCGCCGGCACAGGCGCGCGGCCGCGCCCTGATCGAAGCGGCAGGTGCACAAGCCAGCACAGATTGCCCGCTGGCATGGCTTGCCATGGAGACCGACGGCGACACGACTGGCAAGATCGGTGCCGCCCTCACCCTCAGGCTATGGCCCGGCGATGTGACAATTGATCTGGGACGGGCCGATTTTCACGGCCGCTGGATCAAATGGCGGCATCCAGCATAGACCACGTCCCTCTGGCCCCTGCCCCCGTCCTGTGATTGAGTGATCCTGAGAAACCAGGGAGAGACAGATGCGCATTTTCGGAAAATGGCTTGGCCGTATCCTGCTTGCACTTGTCTTGGCGGCCGTGGTGATCGGCCTGTGGAAACGCGAGGAAATCACCCGCCTCATGGCGGTGAATTCGCTCTTTTCCGAGGAAAAGATCGTCGCGAACTTCAGCAATATGGGATCCGCCTTCCTCAGCACAGCCGTCAGCCGTGGGAACGGCCCGACCAGCGCCTTGGATTATGGGCCAGAGGCGGTGCTCCCCGAGGAAATCGAGCCATGGATCATAGAGCGCGACGTGACGGCATTGGTCGTGATGAAGGACGGCAAAATCGTCTATGAAAATTATTTCAAAGGCACCGGCCCCGAAGACCTGCGGATCAGCTGGTCCATGGCCAAGAGCTATCTCTCCGCCCTGGTCGGCATCCTGATCGCCGAAGGCAAGATCGCCTCGCTCGACGATCCGGTGACCAAATATGCCCCCGCTCTGCAAGGCAGCGCCTATGACGGGGCCAGCCTGCGCAATGTCCTGCATATGGCCAGCGGCGTGGTCTTTGACGAAGACTATCTGGACCAAAGCTCTGACATCAACCGCATGGGGCGGGTCTTGGCCATGGGCGGCAAGATGGATGATTTCACCACGGCCCTGCGGGGGACTTTCGCTCCTCCGGGCCGGCAATGGCAATATGTCTCCATCGACACCCATGTTGTCGGCATGGTGGTGCGCGGCGCGACGGGACGGCCCATCGCCGAATTGCTCAGCGAAAAAGTGATCGTACCCTTAGGGCTGGAATATGAACCCTATTATCTGACGGACGGGGTCGGCACGGCATTTGTGCTGGGCGGCCTGAACATGACCACCCGGGATTACGCGCGCTTCGGCCAGATGTATCTGCAGGGCGGAAAATGGCAAGGTCAACAGATCGTTCCTTCCGACTGGGTTGCAGCCTCAACCGCGCCCAGTGCACCAACAGCCAAAGGTGACATCAAATACGGCTATCAATGGTGGATACCCGAAGACGGGGTGCCGGGCGAATACATGGCGCGCGGCATCTACGGTCAATATATCTACATCGACACCGAACGCGGTGTGGTCATCGCCACCAATGCTGCCGACCGGAACTTCCGGCGCGATGGTGTATCACAACAGAACATAGACAGATTTCGCCAAATCGCCCAAAGCCTGTGAGGACATATGGACCCTGAAGAAAGCATCAATGTACTCAACGGACCCCTCGCCATCTGCGGCACGGACCCGGTCACCGGTTTCTTTCGCGATGGTGCATGTAACACCTGCGCCGCAGACCAGGGAAGCCACACGGTCTGCGCGATCATGACCGCGGAATTCCTGGCCTATTCGAAATATGTTGGCAACGACCTCAGCACGCCTCGGCCCGAATACGGCTTTGCGGGGCTTGTCCCGGGTGATCCGTGGTGCCTATGTGCCGGCCGCTTCCTGCAGGCTGCTGACGAAGGGTGCGGACCAAAGGTCAATCTCGACGCGACCCATAAACGTGCCCTTGATATTGTCCCGCTGCAGATACTTCAGGCCCATCAGATCGACCCTGGGCAGACATGACCCTGCCCCTGGGCAAAGCGCGGCACTCTTCCATCTCTTTTTGGCTCTAAATACCTTAGCGCCCCAGCAGACCCAGACCTGCCAGTTGCGTTACCGCACCCGGCAGGCCAAAGGAGCATGGATCAGGCGAATTCACCCATCTCAAAGCCAAGCGCACGGGCGACGGTAAAGATATCCTTGTCCCCGCGCCCACACATGTTCATGCAGATGATGTGATCCTTCGGCAACTCCGGCGCGATCTTCATCACATGGGCCAGGGCATGGCTGGGCTCCAGCGCGGGAATGATCCCCTCAAGCTCGCAAGACACCTGAAAGGCCGCCAGTGCTTCCTTGTCGGTGATGGAGACATATTTCGCGCGGCCAGTCTCGTGCAGCCAGGCGTGTTCGGGGCCGATCCCCGGATAATCCAGACCGGCGGAAATGCTGAAGCCCTCCAGGATCTGCCCGTCATCATCCTGCAAAAGATAGGTGCGGTTGCCATGCAGCACGCCGGGGCGCCCGCCTGTCAGTGATGCGCAATGTTCCATCTTGGCGTTTACGCCTTTGCCGCCCGCCTCAACGCCGATGATCGCCACGTCCTTGTCGTCCAGGAACGGATAAAACAGGCCCATCGCATTTGACCCGCCACCGATGGCGGCGATCAACGTATCTGGCAGACGCCCCTCGGCGGCTGTCATCTGTTCGCGAACTTCCTTGCCGATGATGCTTTGGAAATCGCGGACCATCGCGGGATAGGGATGCGGTCCGGCCACGGTGCCGATGCAATAAAACGTGTCGCGCACATTGGTCACCCAATCGCGCAGCGCGTCATTCATGGCATCCTTCAATGTTCCCCGCCCAGAGGTCACGGGCACGATCTCGGCCCCCAAAAGGCGCATGCGGAAAACATTCGGCGCTTGGCGTTCGACATCATGCGCGCCCATGTAGACCACGCATTTTAGGCCGAACTTTGCACAAACCGTCGCAGTCGCCACACCGTGCTGTCCGGCACCTGTCTCTGCGATGATGCGTTTCTTGCCCATGCGCCGGGCCAGAATGATCTGGCCCAGCACATTGTTGATCTTATGCGCACCGGTGTGGTTCAGCTCATCGCGCTTCATGTAAACCTTGGCACCGCCCAGTTGTTCTGTCAGCCGCTCGGCAAAATACAGCGGGCTGGGACGGCCAACATAATGGGTCCACAGATCGTTCATCTCGGCCCAGAAACTCTCGTCCGTCTTGGCCTTCTCGTATTCCTGTTCCAGCTCCAGAATCAGCGGCATCAGGGTCTCGGACACGAAACGCCCGCCGAAATCGCCAAACCGGCCATTTTCATCCGGACCAGTCATAAAGCTGTTGAAAAGATCGTTGGCCATCTGCCGTCTCCTCTGGAAGGTAAGACCAAACCTTTAGCGCAGCCCGGGCCTGCGTGAAAGCCAAGACTTGCGCAAATTTCCGTGCCACCGCCACAAAGAGCCATCACAGCGCCCGGCACGGTGCGACCCGCCCAAAAGGGTGCAGCGTCAGTCGAAAATCTTGAAGAGTTCTTTTTTCAGCTGCTGTTCGACCCTGTCTTTGACGGCGTCTTCAACCGATTGGCCCTCTTGTCTTGTAAGACCCAATTCTTCTTGCAATTTCTGTTCGACCTTCTGTTTGACCCGTTCTTCGGCGCGGTCCTTTTCTTCATTGAAATTCAGGTCGATCACCGCCTGCAGGTCCGGTTTGATCTTTGGATCTGCCCATGGGCCGTAGATCCGCACCGGCACGGCCAGGCCGCGGTCATTGTTCACCCGCAGGGCCTTGGGCGTTACAGTATAATCCAGCGTCTGCGCCCCCAGATTGATCTGCCCTGCGCCGGTGGCGTCAAAATTGGGCAAGACCATTGTCAGATCATCGTTCAGCAATACGCCATTCTGCATGGTAAAGGTCGCGCGCAGCGCATCAAACACGGTGGTGCCGCCCGCCACATCGAAAGACCCCAGCAGGTTGTCCAGATCAATGCCGTCGATTGAACCACGCCCGACGTTGATGGCCCCCTGCCCTGAAAGCGACCGCATGATCGCGTCCACGCTTTGCCCCACCCCCAAGAACGAGACCTCCGCATCGCCTTGGCCTTTGAACCGGGTCAGGTCCGCCAGATCACTCAGCAAAGGTTGCATCTGCACCGCCTTCGCGTTCAGCTTGCCACCCACGGACAGGCCATTGCGGTTGTTCATCACGAATTCGCCCGCGAACTGTCCGCCATAGGCCGCCACCTCACGCAGCTCAAAAACCATCCTTGAGCGGTCATTGCTGAGCAGCGTCCGTGTAGCACCCAGTTTGAGTGCGCCCAGATCGACACTGTCTGCCCGCAGCGCGATGGCACCGTTGAAGGCAGCCAGCCCTGAGGCATCAATCGTGTCACGGGGCCAACCTGCGGGGCCGCCCGACTGCGCGGCACCGCCCGCAGTGGATGCGCCGCCCTGCGCGGGGGCGGTAAGGATCCTGAGGTCTAGGGCACCGGCATTCAGCTGCGCGTTGATCTGCGGCGTGCCGTTCAGTACAAGGTCTGCCGCACCTGCCAAATTATTGCCGCCCAGGTCGGCCGTCATGTCGCGCAGCGCCAGGCGGCGATCAGGGGTCAGCGTCAGATTCGCCCGCAGCCCCAGCTGCCGGCCCAACCCCTGAGGCAGGTCAACACCGCCCAGACCCAGCGCGGCTAAAAAGCCCCCGGTATCCGTGGCAGACAGAGCAACCTTGCCCGCGACAGCGCCCTGCAATGAGGCGCGCCCGACCAGTTGCGCGGTGCCGCCCGTGGTAGACAAATCCAGATCAACAGGTTGCACCTCACCGTCCAGAAAGGACGCAAAGCGTTCGATCGTGGCGTCGAGGTTGACCCGTTCACCGGCAGGGCGCATCGCGGCCGTGATGCCAACGGCACCTTGCGGATCGGGCCAGTCAAGCGACAGGTCAACACCGTCATAAGACAGCAGATCAGCCCCTTCCGCGTCGTAGATCAGCGTGGCATCTGTGATCACCAGCCGCTCAATCGTGATGGCAAGCGGCGTTTTGGCGGCTGCTGATTCTGTCTCTATCTGCGCATTGCCCCCGCCATCGGTGAACTGCCAGCTTGCCCGGCCATCCTTGCGGCTTTCCAGTCGGATGGTGGGGCTGGTGGCCTCAATATTCGTGATCTTGATCTGGCCGCGCAGCAATGCGGTGGCGTCCACCCCGATCGCCGCCTGTGCGGCACTCAGCATCGCGCCGTCCTTGGCCCAGCTGGCATTGCCAACCTCAAGACCAGAGGCGCGCACCCCCAGCACCGGCCAAAAGGTCATGGAGACATCGCCGCTCACGCTTACCGTGCGCCCGGTGATCCGTCCCAGCTGATCCGTGGCGATCTTGGCAATTCGATCTGCAGGGAGCAACAGAATGCTGCCCACAAATAAAACCGCGATCAGCACCAGAATGCCGATGATCCGCATGATCCACTTCATCACTCTCTCCTCATACCCGGCCTTTCCCAGCCGCTTTGCATCGACTATAGCCTCAATCATGAGCACAAACCCACCCAATCTGCGCCCTGATCTTGCCCCCAAGGCAAAAATCAGTGATCCCTCCCGCCCCGGCCAGCCGACGATCGGCATGGTATCATTGGGCTGTCCCAAGGCTTTGGTCGATTCAGAGCGTATTTTGACCCGGTTGCGGGCCGAAGGCTATGGCGTGTCGCCCGATTATGCCGGGGCCGATGCGGTGATCGTGAACACCTGCGGTTTCCTCGATTCGGCCAAGGCAGAATCACTCGACGCCATCGGCGAGGCGCTGACCGAAAACGGCCGCGTGATCGTCACCGGCTGTCTGGGGGCGGAACCGGACTATATCCGCGAGCACCACCCCCGCATTCTGGCGGTCACCGGCCCACATCAATACGAACAGGTGCTGGACGCTGTGCACAAGGCCGTGCCGCCCAGCCCCGATCCCTTCATTGACCTGCTGCCCGCGCAGCAGGTGTCGCTGACGCCGCGCCACTACAGCTATCTGAAAATCTCAGAGGGCTGTAACCACAAGTGCAAGTTCTGCATCATTCCCGACATGCGCGGCCGCCTGCAATCGCGCCCCGCCCATGCAGTGCTCCGCGAGGCCGAGCGTCTGGTGGACAATGGCGTCAAGGAGCTGCTGGTGATCTCTCAGGATACCTCGGCTTACGGCGTGGATATCAAACATGCCCAAGACCGCGGTCACCGGGCCCATATCACCGACCTTGCCCGTGACCTTGGGTCTTTGGGGGCCTGGGTGCGGCTGCATTATGTCTATCCCTATCCGCATGTGCGCCAGCTGATCCCGCTGATGGCGGACGGGCTGGTGCTGCCCTATATGGATATCCCGTTCCAGCATGCGCATCCCGATGTGCTCAAACGTATGGCGCGGCCCGCCGCGGCGGCCAAGACATTGGACGAGATCGCCGCATGGCGCGACGTCTGCCCCGATCTGACCCTGCGATCGACCTTTATTGTCGGCTATCCCGGCGAGACGGAAGCCGAGTTTCAGACCCTGCTGGATTGGCTGGACGAGGCGCAACTGGACCGGGTGGGCTGTTTCCAATACGAAAACGTGGATGGGGCGCGGTCAAACGCCCTGCCCAATCATGTGGATGCAGAGGTCAAGCAGGACCGCTGGGACCGTTTCATGGCCAAGGCGCAGGCGATTTCAGAAGCCAAGCTGGAGGCAAAGGTTGGTCGGCGCATCGACGTCATCGTGGACGAGATTGATGATGAGGCCGCGACCTGCCGGACCAAGGCTGATGCGCCCGAGATCGACGGTAACCTGTTTATCGACGAGGGTTTCGAGGCGCTGTCCGTGGGCGATATCGTGACCGTCGAGGTGGAAGAAGCCGGCGAGTATGATTTGTGGGGGCGGGTTGTTTGAGGGCTTAGTTTTTGCCATGACAACAACAGAACGTACCCCCCACCCAGACGAAACCAAGGCATAGGTGCCATGCAGCGCCAGACCGCCCCGTCGCACCAAAGGTGCGCCGCTTATTGATGGCACGCCTTTGCGTACCAGTCGCGCGCTGCAGGGTGCGCGTTTTGCCTGCCGTGAGAGCAGATATTCACACATCTTAACCCAAGACTTGATTTTGTTCTCTTTATGTTCTATCTCTTAACCAACAGTTAAGACGAGGAGCATCCCATGTCCTTTCAGCCGTCCATTCCCGGTCTGTTCTCCCCCTCGCAGGGGGCCACGGCCGTTCAGGCCGACCTGCCGTTGGCACAGCCGCTGCCCGCCACGGAAAAGCAGATCGCCTACGCCAGCACGCTGGCGGCCAAGTCCAAACAGCAACTGCCCGAGGGTATCACCCGCGACCGCGCTGCCCTGTCCAGATGGATCGACGCGCATAAGGCACCCGTGGCGCAGGGGCGGTTTTCGAACTATCCGTCTTCCAAACAGGTCGCCTTTGCTGAGCGCATTGCCACGCTCAAGCGCAACCCGGTGCCGCCGGAATGTTTCCGCGACAAGGCCCTTATGTCGCGGTGGATTGACAGCAATAAGCCGCGCTGACCCTTTGATCGGGCATCGCCGCGCCCTATCTGAAGGCCATGAGCGATAAAACCGAAGTCCTGTACAATGCCTCTTGCCCGATTTGCAGTCGGGAGGTGGATCATTATGCCAAGCTAAGCGCGCAGGCCGCGTTGCCGATCACCTATGACGATGCCACCGATCCAGACAAGCTGGCGGCATGGGGGATCACTGCCGAGGAGGCGGCAAAGCGGTTTCATGTGCGCAAGGGCCGGCTGACCCTTGCCGGGGTGCCTGCGTTCATTGCGCTGTGGCAGGACATCCCGCAAACCCGATGGGTGGCGCGGCTGGTGTCATGGCCTGTGGTCAACCCGCTGGCCTGTCTGGTCTATGATCACATCGCGGCACCGCTGCTCTACCAGATGCATCTGCGCAGGCAGCGCCGGGGCTGACGCCAAGTCAGTCATGGTTTTGCCACATCTCACTGCTATCATTATGCCATGGCTTATCCCTATTCCAAATCCGAAACGATTGCAGACGGCGCGGTTCATGTGGCCGGGCTTGGCCTGGCAATCCCCGCCTCGGCGCTGCTTTTGATGCAGGCGGCACAGACGACGGCCGATATTGTAGCAACAGCGGTCTATGCCTTTTGCATGCTCTTTGCGCTTGCTGCATCAGCGGTCTACCACCTGACCCCGGCAGAGCGGATACGCCCGATGCTGCACCGTATTGATCATGCCGCGATCTATCTCAAGATTGCCGGTACCTATACGCCGCTGGTGGCCGCGATCGGGTCGGGATTTGCCTATGGTATCCTGGGCATTGTCTGGCTTCTGGCGGCTGTGGGCGCGGTGGCGAAATTGTGGTTCTGGCGCACGGACGGCAAGGGGTCACTGGCGCTTTATCTGGGCATGGGCTGGTTGTCGGTGCTGTTGGTCTGGCCGATGTGGCACAGCCTGAGCGGTGCCGCGCTGACGCTGGTTGTCACCGGCGGGCTGATCTATTCAGCCGGCACATTGATCTATGCCCATCCCGGCATGCGCTATCAAAACGCGATCTGGCATGCCGTCGTGCTTTTGGCCTCAATCTGCTTTTTTTCCGCCATCACCATAAGCGTCTAGATAGGCGCTGACACAGGTTTGCACATGGCGAAACCGGTCACCGCCCAGATGTTTGCCACCGTACCATCGGGTGACGATGATCACATGGCCTTGCAGCTCTGCCCGCTCCAGCATCCGCAAGATGACCATACCCGCCCCTGCCTCTCCGTCATCGCCCTTGAGAGGGGTGCCATCGGGCAGCAGAACACCCCATGTGTTATGGGTCGCCTTGGCATAGGCCTTGTCACGTTTGAGCGTCTTGAGGGTGGCATCAACCTGTGCTCGGCTGTCCACAGCGGCCCCCGAGACCGCGTATTTTGACCCGCGATCGGTCAGGATCACGCCCAGTTTGGTTGCGGGCTTTGGCATGAGTTACCTGCGCACCAAACGCTCCAGCGCGGTGCCGTTTTCCCATGTGCCATGCAGATCACCGTTTGACATGACCACATAGATGACAGGTGCCGGCACCCCAAAATTCACCATGACCACCTGACCATCGCGGACCCCGGTACCCTTGTAATGCTGGTTGCCCACGATCCAGTTGATCTCGACCGCGCCGCTTTGCTCTGCCACGGTTGCCTGACCGCTATAGGCAGAACCGTCGGGGTTACGCCCCTGCGCATCATAGACACCATTGATGTCGATTTGCTGGGCAAAGGCCGGTCCCGCGATCAGGGCCGCCGCAATACAGCCCATCAAAGTGCGCCGGGAAAGAGGTGAATGCTGTGTCATGGTCCGTTCCTTTATGCCGCCGTGAAAAAGATACGCCGATGATCCCGCCAAAACCAGTGGCAAGGGATCAACGACAATAACCGATCAAAGACGATGCGCGATTAGAGGCCCGCAACCGTGCGGCGGACGACGTCTATGCGCGAGGCGTTGGGCGGATGCGTGCCCAGGAACTTGTCGCCGGGATCAGGAATGCGGGTAAAGAATTCGGCACCCCGCAATGGGTCAAATCCCGCCCACGCGGTGATCACCGTGCCCAGCGCATCTGCCTCCAGCTCAAAATCCTTGGAATAGCTGCGTGCGCCCACTTCGGCACCCAGACGCTGTGCGGTGCGCACCGCCTCAGAGCCACCCCCCGACAGGGTCGCAAGACCCGCAAAGATCACTGCCCCCGCCACAGCGTTTTGTTGCTGGCGCGCGATATGCCCTGCAATGTGATGCGCCGTCTCATGGCCCAGCACAAAGGCCAATTCGTCCTCGTTGCGTGCATCTGCAATCAGCGCGAGGGTAAACGCCACCACGGGCCGGCCCTGTTTATCCAAGGTCTGAAAGGCGTTGGGCGGCTGGCCGGGCCGGTCATCCACCACGATATTGAAATCACAATTCACGCCGGATGTTCTGGCACGGCATTCACGCTCTGCCACAGGCTCCACGGTTTGGACCACCCGCAAAAAGCTGCGCGCCGACTGGCTGGCCGACATGGCAGGCGCGCTTGGAGCCGCTTGGGTGGGGGCCTGCGGTCCGGGTCCTTGCTGTACCGGTGCCACATCGCAGGCCGCAACAAGAGCCACAACTGAAAGCGCGCCAAGGGTCTTTTTGATCATCGGATGGGTCCTTTCGGTGAGCCTGCTCTTTTTTGCATATTAGCACGTGAGGTTGCATGTGCCAGTCTGATCAACCGCGCTGGCGCTCTGCTCTTGCAATGATCCGCCGAAAGCCTCAGGGTCGATGTATGTTTACCATTGAGCACGAATTTGACGCCTCCGTGATCACCCTTGTCGACGAAGGGGACACCCCTTTGCGCGAGGATGTGATCGTGCAGGCCTTTGACACCGAAATCACCTTTGAGCAGTGGGATCCACGGACCGATCGCGTGTCCAAGATCACCCTATCGCCCGAGCAGTTGCGCGACCTGACTGCCGCGTTGAACCTGCCCGAAGGCATCTATCGCAGCACGCGCAAGTAAGGACAGCCCATGGCCACAGGCACAAATATCAAAACCTATTTCGACGGCGCATGGCATGATGGTGACCGGATGGTGATCAATGCCGCAGATCACGGCGCATGGCTGGGAACCACGGTCTTTGACGGCGCGCGCCTGTTTGACGGGCTGTCGCCTGATCTGGAAAAACATTGCGCGCGGATTAACAGATCTGCTGCGGCGCTGATGATCACACCAACCGTATCGACCCAAGATATGGTGGACATGATCCGCGAAGGGCTGGCCAGCTATACCCGCGACCAGCCAGTCTATATTCGGCCGATGTATTGGGCACTGGCAGGGGATGAATTGGGCATCGTGCCGCGTGCTGGTGCCACGGGCTTTGCCATTTCCCTAGAAGAGATCCCGATGGCCCCGCCAGAAGCCGCCACGACACTGACCCGAACCCGTTTCCGCCGCCCAGTGCTGGAAGACAATGTGGTGAACGCAAAAGCGGGCTGCTTGTATCCCAATAACGCCCGGATGATGGCAGAGGCGCGGTCAAAAGGGTTTGGCAACGCATTGGTGGCTGATGCCATCGGCAATGTCGCCGAAACCGCATCGGCCAATGTGTTCATGGTCAAGGATGGTGAAGTTTTCACCCCCGTGCCCAATGGAACTTTTCTGGCCGGCATCACACGCGAAAGGCATATGATCAACATGGCCGCCGATGGCCTGAAAGTGCACGAAGCCGTCTTATCCTTTGACGATTTTCATGCCGCAGATGAGGTATTCCTGTCCGGCAACATGATGAAAGTCACGCCGGTGGCCGCCTTTGACGATACCAAGTACGAGATTGGGGCCAATGCCAATCCGGTTACCCGACGGGTGCGCGAAATGTACTGGGATTGGGCTGCGTCCGAGCGTTAATTCGACCGATGAGGCCGGGGCCGCCTGTCACGCCCAATCACTTAGCGATTGCGTGGATGCGGTTCTGACGCCATGATCCCGCGCAAGGAGACCAAAGATGCGCAAGTTCCTCGTGGTGCTGGATGACAGCACAGAATGCCTTAATGCCATGCGGTTTGCCGCGATGCGCGCCAACCATACCGGCGGCGGTGTGGCCGTGCTGTCCGTGATCCCGCCAGATGAATTCAATCACTGGATCGGTGTCAGTGACATCATGCGCGAAGAGGCGCGGGAACGCATCGAGGTGCATTTTGAAGTCTTTGCCAAATGGATGCGCGACAAACAGGGGGTCGACCCCGAACTTGTGATCCGCGAGGGCGTGCCTGTTGACGAAATCATTGCCCATATATCTGCTGATCCGGACATCGGGGTTCTGGTGCTTGGGGCATCCGCCGACAAGAAAAAGGGACCCGGCCCTTTGGTGACACAATTATCCCGCGCGGCGGGGTCCTTGCCCGTGCCCATCACCATTGTCCCCGGTGATCTGAGCAAGGAACGGCTCGAGGCGATCACCTGATCCGATGGTAACAGCCGGGCTGGACCCGGCTGCACATGCGGTTTAGAATGTTTCCAATACTTGAAAGACGGCCTGCTGATCCGCATATCAGACAGAGCCAATCAAAGGACGCCCAGATGTTTATTCAGACAGAATCCACGCCAAACCCTGCCACGCTGAAATTCCTGCCCGGTCAAACGGTTCTGGAAGTGGGCACAGCTGATTTTCCCACCGCCGACACGGCGTCAGGATCGCCGCTGGCGACGCGTTTGTTCGCAGTGGACGGTGTGACCGGAATTTTCTTTGGCATCGACTTTGTCACGGTGACCAAGGACGACGCGGTTGAGTGGGACCATATCAAGCCCGCCCTTCTGGGTGCGATCATGGAGCATTACCAATCCGGCCAGCCGGTCATGGGCGAAGATCACAAACCCAGTTCCGGCCATGCGGATCACGACGGCGAAGACGGCGAGATCGTGGGCCAGATCAAGGAACTGCTGGACAGCCGGGTCCGCCCTGCGGTGGCGCAGGATGGCGGCGATATCACCTTCCACGGCTTTGACCGCGGCGTTGTTTATCTGCACATGCAAGGGGCCTGCGCGGGTTGTCCGTCCTCCACGCTGACGCTGAAAATGGGCATCGAGAACCTGTTGCGCCATTACATCCCGGAAGTGACCGAAGTGCGCCCTGTCGCATAAGACGCCACAAATGACCGGACTTGTCCTTGCATTCGACACATCAGCCGCGCATTGCGCGGCTGCTTTGATTTCGGGCGATCAGGTGCTGCAAAGCACCGTGGAGCCGATGGCAAAGGGACAGGCAGAGCGGCTCTTGGGGCTCTGCCAGGACCTTCTTGCGCAGTCTGGCGTCACATTTCAGGATCTCACCGCGATTGGCGTGGGCATTGGTCCGGGCAATTTCACGGGCATTCGCATTTCCGTTTCCGCCGCACGGGGACTGGCCCTGGGACTGGGGATCAAGGCTGTCGGGGTCAGTGCCTTTGACGCGCTGCAACTGGGACAACCGGGCCCTTGCGCCTGCGCCATTGACGCCAGGCGCGATCAAGTCTTTTTGAAAATATTCGGGCAGACAGCAGGATCTGATCCCGCCTTGGTGGAGGCCGCCCATCTGCCCGCCTTTGAGGGCCCATTGATCGGCCATGGCGGCGCGCACCCTGTCTTTCCCACGGCCGTGGCCATCGCAAGGATCGCCCTTGCCCGCCACAGTTCAGAGACCCTGCGCCCTGCCCCGCTGTATCTGCGTCCCGCAGATGCCGCCCCAGCACGCGACAGCGCGCCAACGATTCTGTCATGACACCCCAGCAGCTTGCCGCCCTGCACGAGGCCGCGTTTCGCACCGAACGCCCATGGTCGGCGTCAGAGTTCCAAGACCTGCTGCAAAACCCTTTTGTCGCGCTCTTTCCCCATCCATCCGGTTTCGCCCTGTCGCGCACCGTGGCCGGAGAGACAGAGCTTTTGACGCTCGCGGTAGACCCCGCGCAGCACCGCAAGGGTATTGGCCTGCTTTTGACGCAAAACTGGCTGAACGCCAACGCGGACAGGGCCGAGACAGCCTTTCTTGAGGTCGCCTCAGACAACCTTGCCGCACGCGGTCTCTATGAACGCCTTGGCTTTGGGATCGTTGCGACTAGGGCGGGCTATTATGCGCGCAAAAATGCGGCATCGGCCGATGCGCTCGTCATGCGCTGCCCTTTGACCTTTGGTCAGCCCCCTTTTTCCACCCCGCACCCCCAACAAAGCGGTTGACCCTGCGCCGCCACTGCCGCCTAAATTGACTCTGATCTTTTGATCGCGGGCAGCAGGCCGAAAAGGCACTGCCCCAAACTGAAAACCTGGGAGACGTATCATGACCCTTATGACGAAATTTATGGGTGCCGCAGCCGCCCTGGCACTGAGTGCCGGTGCCGCATTGGCAGAACCTGCGCTTATCTTTGATCTTGGCGGCAAATTCGACAAATCCTTCAACGAAGCGGCATTCAACGGTGCGCAGCGTTGGGCAGAAGAAACAGGCGGCACATTCCGCGACATCGAACTGCAGTCCGAAGCACAGCGCGAGCAGGCCCTGCGCCGCTTTGCTGAAGCCGGCGCAAACCCGATCGTCATGACGGGCTTTGCCTTTGCTGATGCGCTGAGCCAGGTCGCGCCTGACTATCCCGACACGAAATTTGCCGTCATCGACGTCAACTGGCTTGACCTGCCCAACGTACGCGGCGTGGGTTTTGCCGAGCATGAAGGTTCATACCTTGTTGGCATGATGGCGGGCCAAGCCTCCAAGACCGGTACTGTATCCTTTATCGGCGGCATGGACATTCCGCTGATCCGCAAGTTCGCCTGTGGCTATGCCCAAGGTGCCAAGGCGGCAAACGCCGATATCAAGATTGTGGCCAACATGACCGGCACAACACCCTCCGCATGGAATGACCCGGTAAAAGGCTCCGAGCTGACCAAGGCGCAAATCAGCCAGGGTTCTGACGTTGTCTTTGCTGCTGCTGGCGGTACAGGCGTGGGCGTTCTGCAAACTGCAGCTGATGAGAACATCCTCTCCATCGGGGTGGACAGCAACCAGAACCACCTGCATCCGGGCAAGGTTCTGACCTCCATGCTCAAGCGCGTGGACAACGCGGTTTTTGACGCGATGTCACAGGGTGCCGACCTTGAGACAGGCAATTTCACCATGACGCTGGCCAATGGCGGCGTGGGCTATGCAATGGATGAGAACAACGCACTGCTGGTGACGGCGGAAATGCAGGCCATGGTGGACGAGGCGGCAGCCAAGATCGCCGACGGCTCTTTGGCTGTTCACGACTACACCTCTGATGACAGCTGCCCTGCACTGGACTTCTAAGTGACCAACAATACGACACAGGAGCGGCAGGAAACTGCCGCTCCAACCGCAGCACCGGCGATTGAGCTGAAAGGCATTTCCAAGGCCTTTGGCCCGGTGCAGGCCAACAAAGACATTTCGATCCGCGTCATGCCCGGAACGATCCACGGGATCATCGGCGAAAACGGCGCGGGCAAGTCGACGCTGATGTCGATCCTTTATGGCTTTTACAAAGCCGACAAGGGCGAGATCTGGATCGACGGCAAGAAAACCGAAATTCCCGACAGCCAGGCCGCCATCGCGGCAGGCATCGGCATGGTGTTCCAGCACTTTAAACTGGTTGAAAATTTCACGGTGCTTGAGAATATCATTCTGGGTGCCGAAGGGGGCAGGATGCTGCGCCCCTCGCTGGCCAAGGCCCGCGCCACCCTGATTGAGCTGGCCAATGACTACGGATTGAACGTGGACCCAGACGCGCTGGTCGAAGACATCGGCGTGGGCATGCAGCAACGGGTCGAAATCCTCAAGGCGCTGTACCGGCAGGCCGATATTCTGATTCTGGACGAACCCACCGGGGTTTTGACCCCGGCAGAGGCCGACCAGCTGTTTCGCATCCTCGGGCGGCTGCGCTCTGAGGGGAAGACGATCATCCTGATCACCCACAAGCTGCGCGAGATCATGGACATCACCGATACTGTATCGGTGATGCGGCGCGGAGAGATGACCGCGACCGTCAAGACAGCCGACACATCGCCGCCCGAGTTGGCTGAGTTGATGGTGGGTCGCAAGGTACTGCTGCGCGTGGACAAAAAGCCCGCGATCCCCGGTGACGTGATACTGGACATTCAAGGCCTGCGGGTGGTTGACGACAACGGTGTAGAGCGGCTGCGCGGGATTGATCTGCAGGTCCGCGCAGGAGAGATTGTCGGCATTGCCGGTGTCGCCGGCAACGGACAGTCAGAACTGTTGGAAGTGCTAGGCGGCTATGCGAATGGCATCGGCACGATCCTGCTGAAGGGTCAGCCGCTGGAGCTTGCTGGTAAACATGCAGACGGGCAGTCCCGGCGTGCGCACGGGATTGCGCATGTCCCCGAAGACCGCCAGCGCGAAGGTCTGATCATGGAATTTCAGGCCTGGGAAAACACGGCATTTGGCTATCATCACGACACGGACTACCGGTCAGGCATCTTGATGAACAATGCGGCCATTCGCGCAGATACCGCCGAAAAGATGGCGCGCTTTGACGTGCGCCCCCCGAACCCCAGATTGGCGGCCAAGAATTTTTCCGGCGGCAACCAGCAAAAAATCGTGCTGGCCCGCGAGATTGAGCGCAATCCCGATCTTTTGCTGGTGGGCCAGCCCACGCGCGGCGTCGACATCGGGGCCATTGAATTCATCCACCAACAGATTGTTGCCTTGCGTGATCAGGGCAAGGCGATCTTGCTGGTGTCGGTCGAGCTGGAGGAAATTCTGGCGTTGAGTGATCGTATCGCGGTGATGTTTGACGGCCAGATCATGGGCGAACGCGCCGCCGATCAGACCGATGAAAAAGAACTGGGGCTGTTGATGGCCGGGATCACGGATACCGACCATCCCCACAGTATTGCCGAAATCGAAGCGAACCTTGCCCATGCGCATGGCGACGCGCACAAGGAAGTCTGACATGGATGTGATGCCAAAATGGGCCGAAGTCGTCCTTGTTCCGCTGATCTCACTGCTGCTGGCGGCCCTCATCTCTGCTTTGGTGATCCTGGCGATTGGTGAAGACCCGATTGCGGCGGTCAAGCTGATGGTCACCGGCGCGCTCGGCTCCACCTATGGGTGGGGCTATACGCTGTATTATGCGACGAATTTCATGTTCACGGGGCTGGCGGTGGCCATCGCCTTTCATGCGCGGCTGTTCAATATCGGCGGCGAAGGTCAGGCCATGCTGGGCGGATTGGGCGTGGCGATTGCCTGTCTGTACATCCCCTGGCCGCATTGGTCGCTGGCGCTGATTGGGGCGGCTTTCATGGCTGGACTTCTGGGTGCCATCTGGGCCGCTATCCCCGCATGGCTTCAGGCCAAGCGGGGCAGCCATATCGTGATCACCACGATCATGTTCAATTTCATCGCCGCCGCGCTTTTGAATTACGTGCTGGTCAACCTGATGCGCCCCAAGGGCCAGATGGACCCGGCCACCGCCCGCTTTCCCGACGCGGTGCACCTGCCCACACTACATGATCTGCTGTCCCCGCTGGGCATCGCGTTTTCCAAGGCGGCCCCCGCGAATGTATCCCTGCTGGTCGCGGTTGCTGCGTGCTTTGGCCTATGGTTGCTGATCTGGCGGTCGCGTCTGGGCTATGAAATCCGCGCCTATGGCCATTCGGAATCGGCGGCGAAATATGCGGGCATATCGCCTGTCAAAATTACCATGATCGCGATGATCATCTCAGGCGCGCTGGCCGGGATGATGGCCATCAACAACGTCATGGGCGAGGCAGAGCGCCTCGTGCTTAATTCGACCGAAGGAGCGGGCTTTATCGGGATCGCTGTGGCGCTGATGGGGCGCTCGCATCCTTTGGGTGTTTTCATTTCGGCTATTCTGTTCGGGTTTCTCTATCAAGGCGGGGCCGAACTGGCGCTTTGGACCTCGATCCCGCGCGAGTTGATTGTCGTCATCCAGGCGCTGGTGATCCTGTTCACCGGGGCGCTGGACAATATGGTGCGCATGCCACTTGAAAAGGTGTTCCTGGCGCTGCGCAAACGCAAAGCGGCGGGGCCAGCGACGTAATGGATTATATCACGCTCATCCAATTGCTCGATTCAACCGTGCGCCTTGCGACGCCCTTGTTGCTGGCCTGCCTTGCGGGATTGTTCAGTGAACGCGCGGGCATCTTTGACATCGGGCTTGAGGGCAAGATGCTGGCAGCCGCGTTCTTTTCGGCGGCCATCGCGGCGTTGACAGGGAATGTATGGCTTGGCCTGATCGCGGGTATCGCGTCGTCGCTGGTGCTGTCTGCGCTGCATGGGGTGGCCTCCATCACGTTTCGGGGCAATCAGCTGATCTCGGGGGTGGCGATCAATTTTCTGGCGGCGGGCATGACGGTGCTGATTGCGCAGTCATGGTTTCAGCAAGGCGGGCGCACCCCGTCCCTGATGGCTGGGGCCCGGTTCGAAGGGATCACCCTGCCCGGTGCCGATGCCATCGCCGATGTGCCCTATATCGGCCCGCTCTATGCCGAACTGATCTCGGGTCATTCGATCCTTGTCTATATGGCGCTGGCGGCTGTGCCGCTCACGTGGTGGCTGCTGTACCGAACCCGCTTTGGGCTGCGCCTGCGGGCGGTGGGGGAAAACCCCGCAGCTGTCGATACGGCAGGTGTGTCGGTCGTTGGTCTACGCTATGCGGCTGTGGCGATCTGCGGCGTGCTCTGCGGGATCGCAGGTGCCTATCTGAGCACGGCGTTGCAGGCGGGTTTTGTCAAGGACATGTCAGCCGGGCGCGGCTTTATCGCGCTGGCGGCGTTGATCTTTGCAAAGTGGCGGCCGTGGTATGCGCTGTGGGCGACGCTGCTGTTTGGTTTGTTTGGTGCCCTTGAGACACGCCCGGATGTGATCGAAGCCGCGATTGGCATGAAGGTTCAGGGTCAGTTGTTGGGCGCCCTGCCCTATCTGATGACGGTCATCATCCTTGCCGGTTTTGTCGGCAAGGCGATCCCGCCGCGTGCGGGCGGTGAGCCTTATGTCAAGGAGCGGTGATAGCAACCTCGGGAAATGCCCTTTTTAGAGGCTTTGATAAGACCAGTTTTGACCTGCCCATCAGTCCTTAGGGATTGAATGCCAGCAGGACCGTTGATTTGAAAACACTGTCAGGTTAAGGGATGCCATGCAAATATACCTGCCCATCGCCGAAGTATCGGTCAATGCCTTCCTCCTGTTAGGGCTTGGTGGGCTTGTGGGTGTTCTTTCTGGCATGTTTGGGGTTGGCGGCGGATTTCTTATGACGCCGCTTTTGTTCTTTATCGGCATCCCACCCGCCGTCGCCGTTGCGACCGAAGCGAACCAGATTGTGGCCTCTTCCTTCTCCGGCGTGCTTGCGCATTTCAAGAGAAAGACGGTGGACCTCAGGATGGGCACTGTGCTGCTTATCGGTGGTCTGATCGGTGCTGCCATCGGGGTTGTGGTGTTTAACTACCTCAAGGCGCAGGGACAGGTCGATCTGCTGGTCAAGCTTTGTTATGTCGTGTTTCTGGGCGTGATTGGCGGACTGATGTTCATGGAATCGCTTCGTGCTATTCGAAACACCAAGAAGGGCAAGCCGCCCGCCCGCAAGAAACACAATTGGATCCACGGACTGCCGTTCAAAATGCGGTTCCGCGTCTCCGGGCTTTATATTTCTGTCATTCCGCCGGTGGTCGTTGGTGTCGCCGTCGGTATTCTGGCGGCCATCATGGGTGTCGGCGGCGGGTTTATCATGGTTCCGGCGATGATCTACCTGCTGGGCATGCCGACAAAGGTGGTTGTCGGGACCTCCCTGTTCCAGATCATCTTTGTCACCGCCTTTACCACCATGCTGCATGCGACCACGAACTATACCGTGGATGTCGTCCTGGCGGTCTTGTTGCTGGTTGGCGGTGTGATTGGTGCGCAGATCGGCACGCGGATCGGGGTCAAGATGAAGGCGGAACAGCTGCGTATTCTGCTTGCGATCATGGTTCTGGCGGTCTGTGGCAAGCTGGGTCTGGACCTGCTGCTGCAACCATCAGAGCTTTACTCGCTTGGCGCGGCGGGCGGTCACTGATGCGGTCGCTGTTCCTTGCCCTTGCCTTTGTCGTCGTAAACCTGCCTGCCGCCGCCGAAGAAATCGTGCTGGGCCTGAGCAGTGATCAGGTCTCTATCAA
>Ga0213868_10001073_pt1 | contig 26432 bp, 32 predicted proteins | sample PICome_9_FD_160087 | JGI IMG/M metagenome (GOLD analysis project Ga0213868, IMG submission 160087) | Coastal seawater microbial communities near Pivers Island, North Carolina, United States - PICO127 | ecosystem: Environmental > Aquatic > Marine > Coastal | place: USA: North Carolina... | reverse complement strand
GGGGGGGGGTATTAATATGTAAAATGCGTTATATTTTGATTGTTTTAAAAATTAATTTTCTTTTAATATATTTTTAACTAATCGTTTTTCAATTAAACCTATTATAGGTATGAAAATTAAAAAAAACGCGAAATAATATAATGTAGCTACTTGTCCTGTAAAAATATATTCATCAGTTACAGGTTTTTGGCCTACCCAACCTAGAATTAAAAAATCTGCAACAAGTAACCAATAAGCTAATTTGAAAATAGGTCTAAATGTAGTACTTCTAACCTCAGAAGTATTTATAAATGGTATTAATAATAATATCAATAACGATCCAAACATAGCAACAACACCTCCTAATTTATTAGGAATTGAACGTAAAATAGCATAAAAAGGTAAGAAATACCATTCAGGTACAATATGTGCAGGTGTATGTAAAGGATCAGCCGGAATATAATTATCAGGATGTCCTAATAAATTTGGAAAATAATAAACTAGAATTCCAAAAACAAAAAAATAAATACTTAAAGCATATAAATCTTTGAAGAAAAAATACGGGTAAAAAGGTATTTTGTCAACAGCTGAGTCTATTCCTAAAGGATTATTAGAACCCACATTATGCAATAATGCTAAATGTACTAAAGATAAACCTGCAATTAAAAAAGGCATTAAAAAGTGAAGACTATAAAATCTATTTAAAGTCGCGTTATCAATAGTAAATCCACCCCAAAACCATTCAACAATTGATTTGCCTACCAAAGGAATTGCAGTTAATAAACTTGTAATAACAGTTGCGCCCCAAAAACTCATCTGTCCCCATGGTAATACATAACCCATAAAAGCTGTAGCCATCATTAATATAAAAATTATAACACCGGAACACCATAATAATTGTCGTGGTTGCATATAAGAACCATAATATAATCCTCTAAAAATATGGCAATATACCACAATAAAAAACATAGAAGCACCATTTGCATGGACATACCGGATAAACCATCCGTTATTGACATCTCTCATAATATGTTCTACACTACTAAAAGCATAATCAATATGAGGCGTGTAATGCATTGCTAAAAAAATACCTGATAAGATTTGAATAATCAATGAAATTCCCGCTAAAGAGCCGAAACTCCAAGCATAATTTAAATTAATTGGAGTAGGATAATGAATAAGATGTTTGTCTAAAATAGACGTTAAATACGTTTTATTCCAACGCATAGATTTAGTTAAATATTTGGATTTGTTACCTCTAGATTCTAAATTAAAAAATCTTTTTTGAGTTGAGTTTATATTTTTAAATTTTGTCATTTATTTTATTATATTCATATATTTTAACGTTGTAAAATAAACCATAAATAATATATTATCTTTCTACTACTAAACCAAAAAATTTAAATACTTACAATTTGTTTTTAAATTAAAACGTTGCTCTTCAAGTTGGACTTGAACCAACGACCATATGGTTAACAGCCACATGCTCTACCTACTGAGCTATTGAAGAATAAACATTCAAAATAGTATTCATTTTACTATTGAGTGACAAATGCTTTAACTTTATTTGTTTCTTTAGGATCAATACCCCAAGGACTAAAAAAATCAAATGTTCGATATTCTTGTGCAAACTCAATTGTTTCGTTAATAACACGTTTTGAATTCTCACTGTATTTTACTTCAGTATAACCACTTAATGGAAAATCTTTTCTTAAAGGATGGCCTTCAAAACCATAATCAGTCAAAATTCGTCGTAAATCCGAGTGATTTTTGAAAAAAATACCAAACAAGTCCCATATTTCACGCTCATACCAATTAGCTGCTGAAAAAATACTCATTGAAGATTCTACTGTTGTTAATTCATTAACAGAAGTTTTAACACGAATACGAGAATTAAAACAAATACTTAAAAGATCATAAACAATTTCAAATCTTTTATTTTTTAACGGATAATCTGCACCTGAAATGTTGGAAAGCACTTTATATTGAAATAACGTATGATTTTTTAAAAGAAGTAACAAATCTATCAAATACTCAGGTTTAACAATAATAATAAATTCATTATTTATTAACTGAATTTTTTCTATTGGAAAAAAGTTTTTTAAAATATAAATATTTTTAATTAATAATTGTTTTGGAATTTGCATCTTTTGACAAAAAATATAAGTAATACCGGATTTGAACCAATAACCTTCTCGTTGTAAGCGAGCTGCTCTACCGTTGAGCTAATCACCTAAAATATAATAATTTGATATTAAATGAATCAAGACTAAGAAGTAATTTTAAGTATTAATTTTTAAATTTGTTTCTATAACTAAATACTTCAGTGTTCTCTAATTCAAATACTATAGTTTTACCATTACGAATCTGTTTATTCCATAAAAAAGTTTCATTTAAACTTTTATAGATAAATAAAATTTTTTCTTTTTTTTTTAGAGGTAAACTTTTTGTAAAAATAAAAGTACCATCTGGAAGTATTTCTAAATATTTTGAATTTCTACTTATAAAAGACATTATACTAAAACAGTTTACAAAAATTAAAATTATCTATCTACTTCACCAAATACAATATCTTGAGTACCTATAATTGTAACAACATCAGCGATCATATGACCTTTAGTCATAAAATCAATTGCTTGTAAATGAGCAAAACCTGGAGCTTTAATTTTACATCGATACGGTCTATTACTACCGTTTGAAACTAAATAAACTCCAAATTCGCCTTTAGGAGCTTCACTTGCTGTGTATGTTTCACCTGTCGGTACTGAAAATCCTTGTGCATAATGCATAAAATGATGTATCAAAGATTCCATCGATTGTTTTAAATCACTTCGTTTAGGTGGTGTTATTTTTGTATCATCTATTTTTATTAAACCATTAGGTATATTATTTATACATTGAAAAATGATTTTTAATGATTCTCGCATTTCAAAAATTCTAATCAAATATCGATCATAACAATCTCCATTATTACCTGTTGGAATTGAAAAATCTAATTGATCATAAATTTCATAAGGTTGCATTTTTCGTAAATCCCATTTTACGCCTGAGCCTCGAAGCATTACACCACTAAAACCCCAATCATAAGCATCTTTAACTTTTACAGTACCTATATCAACTAATCTCTGTTTCCAAATTCTATTTTCAGTTAACATATCTTCAATTTCATTTAATCTTAAATTAAATTGTTCTGAAAATATATAAATATCGTTTAATAAACCTTTAGGTAAATCCATATTAACTCCTCCAGGTCTGAAATATGCTGCATGCATTCTAGCTCCTGAAGCTCTTTCATAAAATTCCATTAATTTTTCACGTTCTTCAAATGCCCAAAGAAACGGAGTCATTGCGCCTACATCCATAGCATGACAACCTACAGCTAATAAATGATTTAGAATCCTTGTTAATTCAGCAAAAATAACTCGAATATATTGAGCTCTTAAAGGAACATTACATTTTAATAATTTTTCTACAGCTAAACAATAACTATGTTCTTGTGACATCATAGAAACATAATCTAAACGATCAAAATAAGGTAACGCTTGTAAATATGTTTTATGTTCTATTAATTTTTCAGTTCCTCGATGTAATAAACCTATATGAGGATCTGCTCGTTCAACAAGTTCGCCGTTTAATTCTAAAACTAATCTTAATACACCATGCGCCGCAGGATGTTGCGGTCCAAAATTTATTGTAAAATTTTTTATTTTTTTTTTTAAATGACTTTTTTTAATTTTCATATTTAATTAAAATAACGTTATATAAAATTACAATTTATTTTCGATAAAAACTAGAATCTTCAACGGGATTTGAACCCGCATTTTTGCCGTGAAAGGGCAACGTCCTAACCCTTAGACGATGAAGACTAAAATTTTATCAAATTTAATTTTTTATAAATGCTCTATTAATGATATTATACTTACATTCATTGGCATTAAAAAAATTTCAGGATAAATTCCTACAAATATAGTTGCAAACACTAGAGGAAAAAACACATAAAATTCTCTTTTATTAATATCTGTATAATCATTTAAGTATTGAGTTTTTAAATTACCATAAGCGATACGGTTAAAAACCCAAAGAGAATAAGCACCTCCCAGAACCATACCAGTTGCTCCAATAAATGCAATAGTAGTATTTAATTGAAAAGCACCTACTAAAATCAAAAATTCTCCAATAAAACTACTTGTACCAGGTAATCCAATATTAGCCATTGTAAATATAAGGAAAATAATTACATATAAAGGCATTACATGAACTAACCCTCCATAATATTTAACCATTCTAGTGTGATGTCGTTCATAAACAACGCCAATGACTAAAAAAAGAGCACTTGCTACAAAACCATGACTTAAACTTTGTAACATAGCACCTTCTAAACCAATACTATTGAAACTAAATAAACCTATAATTACTAAATTCATATGAGCTACCGAAGTGTAAGCAATAATTCTTTTAAAATCAGTTTGACGAATTGCAGTAAAGGACGTGTACACTATTGCAATTGCCGCCAAACTATATACTAGCGGTGTAAAATAATAACTTGCTTCCGGAAATAGAGGCAATGAAAATCTAATAAGGCCGTAAGTACCTAATTTCAATAATACTCCAGCTAAAATAACAGAACCTGCAGTTGGTGCTTCTACGTGAGCTTCCGGTAACCAAATATGAACTGGCATCATAGGAACTTTAGAAGCAAAAGACATAAAAAAAGCAAACCATAATAATTTTTGTTCTGTAGAAGTTAAAGATACAGTTAGTAATGTTTCATAATCAGTAGTACCTACTTGATTTAAAATATACAATAAAGCTAAAAGCATAATGACTGAACCTAATAAAGTATATAAAAAAAAAAAATAAGCAGCTCTTATTTTTCGTTCACGTGAACCCCAAATACCTATTATCAAAAACATAGGAATTAAGACGCTTTCAAATAAAACATAGAATAATAATAAATCTAAAACACAAAAAACACTAATAAGTAAAACATCTAAAAATAAAAATGCTATAAAATATTCTTTAACATAAATGGAAATACTATCCCAACTTGCTAAAATACATAAAAGAATTAAAAGTGTTGTTAATATAACGAGAAATAAAGAAATTCCATCAATACCTACAACAAAATTTAAATTAAAATGAGGTATCCATAATATAGTGTCCGTAAATTGAAACTGACTATTAGAATTATCAAACCAAACCCATAATAATAATGATAACGTAAAAGTAATTGAGGAAAATATTAACGCTATTAATTTCAAAACTAATCTATAACATGCAGGCGTTATCGCCAATAATAATATTCCTATTAAAGGAGTTAATATTAACATAAAAATAATGTTTTCAGTATTAACCATAATATATTTAACTATAATTTTAAGCTTAGGTAGACTTGAACTACCGACTTTACGCTTATCAGGCGTACACTCTAACCAACTGAGTTATAAGCTCATATCCTACAAAAATTTGGAAGTAATCGGATTTGAACCGATAACTTTATGCTTGCAAAGCATACACTCTACCAATTGAGTTATACCCCCTTTATAATTAACTTTGCAATATAATAAATTCATCGTTACCGATGTTAGAAAGAATGGGATTCGAACCCATGGTATAACATTATATTTATACGTTGGTTTAGCAAACCAATACTTTAAACCACTCAGTCACCTTTCCTAACAATAAAATGAAACACAAAAATAATACTTAATAGTATTAATATTCTAAAATCTGCAACAATGCTAATAAAAAACCAAAATTGCTTTATAAAGATTAAAATAGTACAACCAATTAAAATCGAAAGTGCGTAATGATATATGTAACTTGTTTGCAAATTATTCATAAATGTTGCTTGCTTATAAATTATTCGAGATAACCCCATTGGACCTAAAACTTCAATAATTCCTCTATCAATTGTTTTATAACTAACAAAATAACTAAATCGGAAGAAAAATTGTACTATATATTCATTATATACTTTATCAAAAAACCATTTTTTACTTAAAAAATTGTAAAATTTTTTACCTAAAAATGATATTTTTAATTTATAAAGAAATTTATTACCAATAGTATACAAAATATATGCAGATATTGTACCCAATAAACTAAATATAACAGGTAGTAATTTCCAAATCTGACTTATAAATTCAGAATCAATACGATTCATATTAGACGGCCAAACATAAATAGAATTACCCCAAAAGTCAGTCCCTAAACCTATAATCATATCTTTAGTATAATAACCAATAAAAATACTAGGGATAGTTAACAAAAATAAAGGTGTAATTATTGCATAAGATGAATCGTACGCTTTGCTAATTATATGTTTATAACCATTGGGATTTGCTAAGAAAGTTAAATATGTTAATCTCATGGAATAAAAAGCTGTTAAAAATGCAGCGCAAGTTCCTAAAATATAAGCAAACAAACCTTCTGCGGTATATTTACCAAACGCAACTTCTAATATAACATCTTTTGAATAAAAACCTGTTAAAAAAGGAAAACCTGTTAATGCTAAAGAACCAATCATCATAACAGAATATGTAAAAGGAACTAGATTCTTTAACCCACCCATTTTTCTCATATCCTGTTCATCAGAAACTGCATGGATTACAGAACCAGCACCTAAAAACAATAAAGCTTTAAAAAAAGCATGATTAGCTAAATGAAAAACACCTACCGAATAGTTTGAAAGACCACATGCGAATACCATGTAACCTAACTGACTACAAGTCGAATAAGCAATAACTCTTTTTAAATCATTTTGTAACAATCCTGTGGTTGCAGCAAAAAAAGCTGTACAAGCTCCCATTATTGTAATGACAAAGAGTACTGAAGGTGCAAATTCAAAAATAGCAGAACATCTCGCTATTAAAAAAACACCTGCAGTTACCATAGTAGCTGCATGAATCAATGCAGATACCGGTGTAGGACCTTCCATAGCATCAGGTAACCATGTATGTAAACCTATTTGAGCTGATTTACCTACAGCCCCCACAAATAATAAACTGCAAATAACGGTTAATGTATCAAATTCAAAAATCAAAAACTGGAATGTTTGATTTTTAAAGAACGGTGTTAAAGCAAATACTGTTGCATAATCGACTGCTTTATAATTTACATAAATTGTAATTATACCTAAAGCTAACCCAAAGTCTCCAATTCTATTAACAATCATAGCTTTGATAGCAGCTTTATTTGCTTGAATTCTTGTAAACCAAAAATTTATCAATAAATAAGAACATAATCCAACACCTTCCCAACCTACAAACATTTGAATAAAATTATCAGCAGTAACTAAAATAAGCATAAAAAACGTAAACAATGATAAATAACTCATAAACCTTGGTAAATGAGGATCATGAGACATATATTCTGAAGAATACAAATGTACTAGAGAAGATACAAAAGTTACAATGCAACACATAACCACAGTCATACTATCAAATAAAAAACCCCAATCTACGTTGAATAAATCAATATCAATCCAGCAACATAATTTTATATAAACAGGACTACCTGCAAAACCTACTTCATACAAAGCAAGAACAGATAAAACAAACGTTAAAAATAAATTAATTACTGTAATATAAACTGAACCTTTAGGACCTAAAAACCTACCAAACAAGCCAGCAGAAATAAAACCTAATAGAGGTAAAAAAACTAAAGTTAAATACATTTTAAAAATATTATAAAAAAACTAAATTATTTTATGAATTTAAAATTCGAAGAATCTTGTCTTAATGTTTTAGAACATTTAACCATTACATTAGAAGTTTTACTATAACTATCTTGGCCTCCAATATAAAAATCATCGATTTGAAAGAACAATTTTACATTATTTGATTTTACAAAAGCTTGATTAAAATCTGAATAATTAAAATCAATTTTTCTTCGTTTTAAATCTGAATAGTTAAAAATAGCATTCAAATTAGAAGCAGGTAAGTAAAAATAATTTAAAAAATGCTTATTGTTAAAAGAGTCAAAGTCTACAATACTTGAATATTGATTATTCAACAACATACTATTAAAAAATTTTAGATAGTAAGCAAATCCTTTAATTATTTTCCACGAATGTTTTGAAATTTTTGAAGATTTAATTACTTTATAAGATTTTTTAAATTTACTGTTGGTAGTTAGATACGTTGCCGATTGCTGAAAAAAATTTGTTGACGGTAACTCAAATGTTTTATTATACAATTTTTCCATTTCAAGATTTTTCAAAGTTAAATTTTTTGTAAAAATATTATTTTGTTCTAATAATGAACTAAAATTTTTCGTCAACAAATTTTGAAATACCAGAGATGCTATTAATTTTGAAATGCCAGAATTATAATAATTAATGTCTATCAAATAAGTACAACTAGTAGTTTGTAAATCACGTAACGAAACTGGTTTAGTTAAATTTAAATACGCTAATGCTGAAGAACTAATTGTTGATGAAACTAAATGAGATGTTATGCTTTTGATTTTAGAAAAACTTGATATATTTTTTATAAAAGAGTCTAAAATTTTAGGATTATTTTTTTTATAAAATTGTGAACCTATAAGAATTACAGGATTTTTGCTTAAACTCAACTGTTGACATAATATATGTTTACCCTCTACAAAATTTTGTAACGTTTTTAAATTGGAACCTACAAATTCTATTGGAAAAGTAGAATCAAAAAAAGAACTAAACGATATTACTTTAAATGAACCTTTTTTGTACCTTTTTTTTAAAGCGATATTTAATACAGAACTTTCGTAACGTGAATTAAATCCAATTAAGAGAACTAAATCTGTGTCATTTAATTTATTATCATAATTTTCTTCCATTAAAAAGTTTGTTTCAAGATCTGTGTCAACATTAAACGGCTCTAAACATCGTAAAACAATAAAAGAATATTTTTTTGATAAAATCATTAAAGCAGTTAATACTTCAATGTTAGTATTTGAATCGAAAATTACAGTAATTTTAATAGGTTGATATTTATGAAAAATTAAATGCTCTGCAAAATATATCGAATAAACAACATCTTTTAATAAATTTTGCCAAAAACTTAACGTGGATTTATTATTCTTTTCAAATACGTTATCTTCTAATACTGAATTGGAAAACATACTATCAAAAGAGAAACGTGTTTTATCTGAAATCCAAATATTGTCTTTTTTTGAATTAAAAGATGACAAAACTTTTACAACTACATTATTTTTTATCGCAACTTGTACATCAGTACCAAAACCATCAGAAAAATCTATGGTTTTTAACGTTTTTAATTCCCAAGGTCGACTGACGAAAGAATAAGGCTTTGATGTCAAAGCTCCTACAGGACAAAGATCAATAACATTTCCAGATAATTCAGTAGTAAAAGTTTTATTAATATATGTACCAATTTCGGTAGACATACCTCGATTAAATGTCCCTAATGCGTCTACACCTGATATTTCTTCGGCAAATCGAACACATCTTGTACAATGAATACATCTTGTCATAACTGTTTTTACAATAGGGCCTAAATTTTTGTCTTTTACAGTACGTTTTACGGAATAAAATCTATTTTTATCTGAACCAAAAAACAAAGATTGGTCTTGTAAATCGCACTCACCTCCTTGATCGCATACAGGACAATCTAATGGATGATTTAATAATAAAAATTCCATAGTACTTTCTCTAGCTTTTTTAACTAAGGGACTTTCAGTATAAACAACCATCCCATTAATTATAGGAGTAGCACATGAAATTAACGGCTTAGGCGAGTTTTTTAGTTCTACAACACACATACGGCAGTTTCCTGCAATAGATAAACTTTCATGATAACAATATCTTGGAATTTCAACGCCCGCTTTTTTGCAAGCTTCTAAAACAGAAACTCGTTTAGATAAAGTTACTTCTTTATTATTTATGAAAATAGATAACATTGATGTTTTTTAATTAGTTATATTTTAATGTTTAAAATAAAAATCAATAATTTTAAAAAGATGTTATTTAATTTTTAAAATAAAATAACATATTATCAAAATCAATGAAAAAATTATAATGAGTCAAAATTGAATGAATTGACGGTTTATCAATCAATTTAATTTGTAAAATATTATAATTAATTTGAAGATAACTAGGTACTAACGGATAAAATGACTTTGTAAAAATATTCGACTGTATCGAAGGTATTTTTTTTAACGAAATTTCAATTAAATCACCTTTTTTTAAAACATGTTTATAATAAGTTTGTTTGATACCATTTACCTTTACATGCCCATGTAAAATTAATTGTCGAGCTTCTTTTATAGTTTTTACAAAATGTGCTCGAAACAGTAATACATCAATTCGACTTTCTAAAATTTGAATTAAAAAATCTTGAGGCTTTGATTTATTGCTATTTAACGATTTGTTAACAATAAATTTTAAATATTTTGTAAGTAAATTGCCGTAAAAAAAACTAAATTTTTGTTTTGAAATTAAATTCATTTTGAATTTTCTTTTTAATTTAAATAAATAATTTGGCTTACTATAAATATTATGATCAAATAAATATAAACCACTTTTTCTTCTTTTATAAAAACGTTCAATTTTAGTAGAAAAATCAAACCATTTCGCTTTATTTAACTTTTTTAATTTTTTTAATTCAAAATTTTGTAATTGTAATTTTAACAATTTTTTATACATAGGTTTATATCTTTTATTCAATTTCATTTTAATTATTTTTTAGAAAACACATAATTGAGTAAAGAAAAAAAAAACTTACTACTATTATTTTGACGTAAATGACCTAAAATTTTATAATCAATTTTTTTAAGATCTTGACTATAGTTCATCAAAGAAATAACAGGTATATTCAAATTAAAAACTTCTTTCAAAAAATTGTCATCAAAAGTATTTTCAATAATAATAATCAAATCAGGAGTTTTGGTAATATCAAAAATTCTTAAATTTAACTTTGAATTCTTATGTTTTAAACTATTCAAAACATACTGTTTATTACTTAAAATTCCAGAAATGCTACAACTTGATGGAATATAATCATGAAATTTATTTTCTGAAAAAGTAAAAAAGCTTTTTTCTAGTTTATTTGGTAAACCTACGAATAAAAGTTTTTTTTTTTTTATCTGAAATTGGTAAATAATTTTTAAAGCTTTTTTTAACGATATTTCTATTTGACTTATATCAGAAATAACAAAACCATTTCGAAAACCTTTGATGTATCGTAAGTTACGTACATGCAAATTTTTTTTGTTTTGACTTAAATATGCTTTAGAATTTACTATGTTTTTAAATAAATAAGTATAATTTTTAGATTTAATATGATTAAGTTTCATTATATTTTGTAATGTTACTAATTTTTCTTACCTTCCTTTAATGAAATAATTTCGTTTTCATATAAAAAACCTTTACCTTTGTAAGGTTCAGGCTTTTTAAAAGAACGTAACAACGCTGACAAATTATGTAATGCTTGTAAATTTGTACCTGATAAAAAAATCAAAGTCGGTTTTGGACATTCTACAATTATATCATTGGGTACTTTAAAATAAATATCATGACTATAACCTAATTTTAAGAAAAGTAAATTCATATGCGGTTTTTTTTTTACCGAAACTCGAAAACCTACTCCAACAAGTTTCAATTTTTGTACAACCCCTAATGTCACACTTTGAATTAATTCTTTAATTAGAGAAAATGTAGTACCTTGTAATGTTTTTCTTTCTTTTTTTTTAAATGAAGAGGTATCTAAAAATAAATGATTTGTAATTTGAATAAATTTGTTACCCGTACTATTTGTAAATATTAAAACTTTAACTTTTAATTTTAATGATCGAATGCCAAGAGGGCCTATGCAAAACAATTTGTTATTTTGCACAATGATATTAACCTTTTCAGGAATTTTAATGATTTGTCTTGATATGTTAACCATTGTCAACTACTTTTACTTTTGATAAACGATTATTTTATAAATAAAAATAATTCTCCACCTATATTGTATTTTTTACAAAGATCTATAGATAAAATACCTTTATTTGTTGAAAAATAAGCCGTTCCTAAACCAACATCAAGTTTCCAAATTTGTTTTATTGTTAAATATTCTCTTTTACTTGGTTTAGAAATAAATTCAACTTTATTTATTACTGGATGTCCATTTCTGTATTTTAGAAAAACTTCGTAAGTAAAAGGTTTTTTTTTAGATTCCTGAAAACCCAAAATATAACCATCGTCCCACAAAACTTTTAAAAATTTTTGACAAAATTTTTGCTTAGGTACTCTGATAGTTAATTTATTAGCTTTTTGACCATTAACAAGACGAGTAAATAAATCCCATATATTATATTTCATACTGTTTAAAGGCAGACTTGAACTGCCGACCCAAGGATTTTCAGTCCTTTGCTCTACCAACTGAGCTATTTAAACAAGACTTAAATTTTAGAAAGAAACGTTTTTTTAAAACAAATTTCTCCAAAATTATCCCAACTTTTAACATAAGATAATATCAATTCATTCGACAAAAATAAATTATCTGGGTTAAAAAAAAATGAATTTGAATGAATTCTATGAGAATTTTTAAATTCATTTTTAATAGTAATAACGATATCGGTGTAAAGAAATTGTTTTAATTTTTTTAAAAGATAAATAAATACTTTTAAATTTAAATTGGTAGAACATACTATAATGTTTATCTGAAAGATACTATATTTGAAATGCTCACCGGAACGATTATTCACATGAGGAGATCTTAATACTGTAAATGTTTTATCTCTAATAGTTAAACCATGTTGTTTAATCAAAGAAAATGAAAATTTATCACTCATTTTTTTAAGAAAAAACATACATTTTTTTAAAGACGCTTTATTGTTTGATTTTATTTTTATAATTGTATACATATAATCAAAAAATGGAAATGAGTGTACCGGGACTTGAACCCAGGACCTGTGGATTAAAAGTCCAATGCTCTACCACTGAGCTACACACCCTTTTAATTTTTTAAAGTAGAAACTAGCTAAATATTAATGAAGATTAATACTATCATTCAAATATATACATGTTAAAATAGTGAAAACATATGCTTGAATAAGAGCGACACCTAACTCTAAACCTACTAAAAGAATTAAAACTATTAACGGAATTACATGCGCAAAAAATAAAATACCTCCAGCAGACACCATACTCCAAGCAAACCCTGCAATTACTTTTAACAAAGTGTGTCCGGCCATCATATTTGCAAACAGTCGAACTCCTAAACTAATAGGTTTAAACATATACGAAACAAATTCAATTGGTACAAGTAATAAGGCTAAAAAAAATGAGGTGTTAGATGGAATAAATAATGACAACATATTAAATTTATGCTCTTGGTAACAAATAATGTTTACTCCAATAAAAACTGTTAATGCTAAAATAAAAGTCACTAATAAATGACTTGTAACTGTAAAACTGTAAGGAATAAGACCTATTAAATTGGCTAATAAAATGAAAGTAAATAAAACAGACACAAAAGGAAAATATTTTTCTCCTTTCATACCTAAATTATCAAACAATAACTGTGAAGCTGTTTCATAAATAACTTCAATAATTACTTGCCAAACATTAGGTATTAAAAATAAACTTTTATCATCAGAACTTATATAAGAAATTAATAAAATGAAAAAAGTAATCATAATAACGCTGATTAACGAAGAGTTTGTAAAAGAAAAATCAAAAGAAAATACTTTGATAGAAAATAAAGAAATTATTTGAAATTGGTCTAATGGTGTAATAAAAAACATTATAAATCATAAATTTTAAAAATTATACGCGATTATGACGCGTTATTTTTTAACGTAGGTATTTTTTCAATAACAATAGAATTTTTTATTCTATGAAAAATTACTAATAATGCTAAACCAATAGCAGATTCTGCTGCTGCTACAGTTAAAATAAATAAAGAAATTATTTGACCTAAAATATTATCTAAATAGACAGAAAAAACTATAAAGTTTAAATTTACAGCTAATAATATTAATTCAATAGACATCAATATTATCAAAACATTTTTTCTATTAAAAACTAAACCTAAAATACCTAAGAAAAATAATATAACATTTGTAATTAAAGTAAAAAGAATATAAGTAATAATCATTATAAAAAATAACACTATTTACGTTATTTAAAATTAGCGTATTATAATATATTTGTATTGAACAAAATTATAATGCGAATAGAATTAAAAAGCCCATCATTAAAGAGAATAAAGCAATAGCTTCAGTTAAAGCGAAACCTAAAATTGCTAATTTAAAAAGTTCATCTCGTAAAGAAGGATTTCTAGAAACACCTAACACTAATGCACCAAAAACAGTACCGATACCTACACCAGCACCTGCTAAGCCAATAGTTGCTAAACCTGCTCCGATAAATTTAGCTGCTTGTAATAACATTAAACTTATATTTGATTTAGAAAATTTAAAAATTATTAAAAAATATACAAATTGTCGTAGCTATAATTATAAATTTAATTACTAAATAAAAATTTTATATTTATGTATAATTATAGCTTTATCAAAATAATAAAAAAATTATATTGTCAAAAAAAAATTATATTGTCAAAAAAAAATTATATTTTTATCTAAAACAAATTTTCGTACTCACAGGCAATTTAGCCCCACCAGTTCTAAAAGCTGCTTTAGCAGTATTAAGCGATGTACCTTCTAACTCAAATAAAATAGCCCCTACGCCTACTTTAGCTGACCAATAATCAACAGCTCCTTTACCTTTTCCCATTCGTACTTCAATAGGTTTTGAAGTAACAGGTAAACTAGGAAATATTCGAATCCAAATTTTACCTTGACGTTTTATTTTTCTATTAATCGCTTGTCGTGCTGCTTCAATTTGACGACTAGTAATTCTTCCTGATTGACAAGCTTTTAATCCAAAAACGCCAAAATTTAACTTATTAGATTTATATTCTATTTTTGGCATTTTTCCTTTTTGATATTTTTTGTATTTATATTTTTTTGGAGATAACAACATTCTAAAATATTAATTAATAAAATTACTAACATTCAGCAAGCCAAATTTTTATACCAAATGTACCATACGGCGTATAAGAAACTGAATTTCCATAACTAACGCGTGAAGAAAATGTTTGCATAGGGATCTCTCCTATAGATATATTTGTTTTATTTGCCCGTAATTTACCGTTAAACCTTCCTTTAATAACTATTTTAGCACCTTTTATTCGAGAAAGAGGCGAATTAATCAACAAATAAAGTGACCTTTTTACAAACGAAAGCAATACATTATGTCGTTTTAAATATCTCATTTGGTGAGCTAGAAATTCAGCAAAAAACTTTGCTGAATTACGTTTTTTAACAACTATCAATAAAATATTAATGAATTCTCGGGCATTAAAATAACGATTGTTTTTATAAATTCTTAATTGCATTAATAACTTTTTTAGTATTACAGTTTCTATATTATTTAAAGAACTTGTCGATAAACCTTTATTGATATTAGTGAAAACCAAATCCACTTTTAAAGGTATACGATTAAAAATTACAAAATTTTCGAAAAACTTATAAATAAATTTTTCAAGTACATCTGATTTTTCCGCAATTTCAAAATTATCATACTTTTTATTTACAAACGTCTTAAATTTATTTTTTTGTTTTTCTTGAAGTATCGTTTTAAATTGAAAATCTATATTTTTCACGTACTTATTATTTGAAAATAAATTATTTTTGGAAAAAGTATTAATTTTAATCAATTTGATTGCTTTTAAAGTAATATAATAACAAATAACTATTTCTAATTTGAATTTAGAAATGTTAATTTTACAGCTATGAATCAATAATCCGTAAATTTGAAATATTCTAGTAATATATTTTTGTATATTTATTTCTTCAAAAAATCGCAATGATAAATTTTCGTTATTAATCCAAAAATATTTAGAATTCCAAGAATATTCTAACATATTGGATCGTGCCAAAATTGAACTAATTTTTTTTGTCATGTTATTTTTTTTTTTTAAACGAAAATTTTATTCGAGTTGGCGAAAATTCACCGAATTTATGACCTATCATTTCTTCACTAACTTTAAGTTTAACAAATCGCTTTCCATTATATACATGCAAAATTCTATTAACGTGAATTGGTAATATAACGGAATTTCTACTAAAAATTTTTAAATTATTTTTAGACGAGATTTCAGATTCCCGTATTGTTTTTATACTTAATGATTCAGGCAAGTAAGGCCCTTTCCATTTTGATCTAGGCATTTATCGTTTCAATTTTAAAAATGAAAATAAATTATAACATAAATTTATTTTTTTTTGATTTTCGAGTAGACCCTTGTTTAACTAATTTACCCCAAGGTGTTCTTGGAGCCATTTTTTTAGAAGATTTACCTTCCCCGCCTCCATGCGGATGATCTATGGGATTCATAGCAACGCCTCGAACTGTTGGTCTAATATTTAACCATCGTGATTGGCCCGCTTTTCGTTTTTTTTTTAACCAAAAATTTTCGTTAGATACTTTACCTAAAGAGGCTTTATTTTTTAATGAAATAGATAAATGTCTACCAGAATTGACCTTTATTATCCCATGCGTAGCTGTTTTTTCTAATAATTGCGAAAAAGCGCCAGCTGCTCTAGAAATAGTACCTTTTAATTTTGTATATGACACGTTATGAATAAAGCTACCTAACGGTATTTTGTCTAAAGTTAAATTATGACCTAATCGAGTCAATGCTTGACTTCCTGATCTTATAAAATTCCCTTTTTTTAATCCTTTGGGAGCTATAACATAAAAATATTGCTTTTTTTCTTCACAATAAATTGCGGCAATATTCGCAGTTCGATTAGGGTCATATTCAATACTCATTACAACTCCAACAAAATCATTCATTAATGAAAAATTTATCAACCTGTATAATTGTTTATGTCCTCCACCCTTATGAAATGATGTGATAACACCTAAATTATTTCGACCACCACTGTTTTTAAGACCTTTGGTTTTAAATTTAAGAACTGGCTCTTTTTTAATCGAACTAAAATAGTAAGATTGTTTAAAATGGTGTTTTGTTTTAAAAAAATTGTTATATTTAAACTGCATTATAAAAAATAAACCGTAATAGTTAAAGTTGTAGATATCAAATACAAATTACTTAAAAATGTTACAACAAAAGCAATTAACAACCACTATTTTAAAAGAATTAAATTCTTCGAAGTATGAAAAACTTTTATATGTAAAATACCCTAACAATTATGTAACATCAAATTCTCACAAACATGAAACGCATGGTATTGTAACAGTCAATTTGTCTAATTCAAATACAATAATAAACTTGTCCGACTTAAAAGGAAATTGCATTTTAAAATGCTCCTCAGGATTAGTAAATTACAGAGGGAACGAAAAAATTAGAAAATACGCACTTGTCAGTAGTTTAAAAAATATAATTGATCAATCTAGTAAATTAAATTATAAATCTATTGCACTTCATTTTAGAGGGCTGAAACGCTACCGCTCTTTAGTTATAAATTTATTAAAGAAAAAATTTTTTTTAGTAATTGTAAAACACACTTACAAGCTACCTCACAACGGCTGCCGCCCTAAAAAAGCTAAGAGATTATAAAAACAATTAGGAAAGATGACTGAGAGGCCAAAAGTGGCAGACTGTAAATCTGTTGGGGGAACCCATCGTAGGTTCGAATCCTACTCTTTTCAATTTTTTCAATTCGGAATATAACGCAGCCAGGTTAGCGTGCCTGTTTTGGGAACAGGAAGTCATGTGTTCAAATCACATTATTCCGAAAAATATTAATCTATTTTATTTTCAGTTTTTTTAAGCTGAGTATACAAACAAAGATTTTTGTAAAAACTAAAAAAACTTAATTGCAACGAATTTAAAGATTTCGTATATTTATTTTTATTTTTTAAAGAAAATTTATTTTCTGCTAACTGCGAGTTCACGTAAATTTTAGACTTTACTTTTAAACACAAAAAGCTTATTTTAGAATTAAACTTTAAACATTGTTCTATATTTATATCTTTTTTATTTTTAACCGCTAAAAGCAATATAGGTCCATTAATCAAAAACGTATAATTTTTAAAAATAGACTTTCGTAATAAATTAATAGATACCTTATTTAATAAACGATGGTACTTTAAATTACTTTTATGCAACTCTCGCTCTATCTTTGTCCAATCTTCATAGTTAAAATTTGAACAAAGACAAATAACGATATACTTATTATCTCGTAAAAACGCACTTGTTTTAAATGCTTTGTAATTCTTTAAATTGAAATTCATTTAAGCTTAGTAGGATTCGAACCTACGACAAAACCGTTATGAGCGGTACGTTCTACCACTGAACTATAAGCTTTAAAAAATTAATAAAATACACTAAAATTTAAATTAAATGAACATAAGCCTAAGTCAACTATTACTATTATTAATTATCGCTTTACTTTTTTTTGGAGACTTTTCGTATATACAAAAAAAACTTGCAAAAATTATAAAGCAAAGTGATGTTAACGACAGGAAAAAAGGGAGTTGAACCCTTGCCCTTTGGTTTTGGAAACCACTATTCTACCACTGAACTATTCTCCTAAATAACACTTTATAATTTAATAAAAAATGTTAAAATACTTACTCGAATTTAAAAATAGATCGCTCATTATAATATTTGCTTGGATTTTTAGTATTTTTATAAGTTACTTTTATAAAGAAACTTTATTATACATTTTGATAAAGCCATGCTTAACCTCACACGATTTAGAAGAAAATTTTTATTTTATCTACACAAACATTACTGAGATTTTTGAAACTTACTTGGCAATTGTGCTCTTTATAGGAAATCAATTAACATTCTTAATTTTAATTTATCATTTAATCACATTTTTAAAACCAGGATTGTATAAACACGAACATAATTTTGCTATAACCTTATTAAGATATAATTTCAGCATTACTACATGTATTATGTTCTTAATTTATTACAAAATAATTCCTTATAGTTGGTATTTTTTCACAAATATAAACACTTCTATATTTAAATTTTATTTAGAAGCTAAATTAAGTGAATATTTAACTTTTTTTTTTCATCTGTACGGAATAGGAATTATTTATAGTCAATTTTTTGTTTTTATAATCTTATTTTTAAAAACACAAAAAAATTATATTAGTAAAATAACAAACACAAAAAAAATGCTGTATTTTATAATCTTATTAATATCGACAGTAATCACACCTCCAGATATAAACAGTTTACTTGTCATTAGTTTTTTTATAATAAGTTTATTAGAACTACTAATAATACTAATTATAATATCAAAACAATTCAAAAATTATAATAATCTTAAGAAGGTAAACAATTAAAACTTATTAAAAATGAAGCTGTTTGTAACAAATAACCTAATGATAATGGTAGAAAACATTTCCATCCTAAAAACATTAATTGATCATATCTGTATCTAGGCAATCCTGCACGCGCCCAAATAAAAAAAATAACTCCTAATATTATCTTACAGCTAAACCAAAATGAGCCGGGTAAATTGTTAAAAATAATTAAATCAAATATAGGTAACCAACCTCCTAAAAATAAGACAGCCGTAAATGCACTCATTAACAACATGTTAGCGTACTCTCCTAAAAAAAATAAGGCGAAGGTCATTGCAGAATACTCTACATTATAACCAGAAACTAATTCAGCTTCTGCTTCAGGTAAGTCAAATGGATGACGATTTGTTTCTGCCAAAGCTGAAACAATAAATAATATAAATATTGGAAATAACGGAATTATATACCAAGTATATGTTTGCATATAAACAATTTGACTTAAATTTAACGAACCAGCACAGATTGACACTGTCACTATAATAAATCCTATAGAAACTTCATAAGAAATCATTTGCGCTGCGGACCTCAATGCACCTAAAAAAGGGTATTTTGAATTACTAGACCAACCAGCTATTATAATTCCATAAACGCTAAGACCTGATACAGCAAATAAATACAAAATTCCTAGGTTGATATTAGCTAAGATAGCTTGATCTGAAAAAGGTATAACTGCCCACCCAATTAAGCTTAAAACAAAAGTTATTAAAGGAGCTAAAATAAAAACAAAAACGTTAGAATTACTTGGCAAAATCGTTTCTTTCACAAATAATTTTAAACCATCTGCTAAAGGTTGTAACAATCCAAGGTAACCTATAACGTTAGGTCCTTTTCTTCGTTGTATACTACCCATAATTTTTCTTTCAGCTAACGTAAAATAAGCTACTGAAATTAATAAAGGGACTATAATAGCCAAAATTTTTAAAATTGTATTCAAAATTAATGATAAAGTCATAAATAATATCAATAAATATAAGCTAAAGACGGACTCGAACCATCATAATAAGATTTGCAATCACACACATTAACCAGTTATGTTATTTAGCCTAAATAAAGTTATAAAAATAGGATACGGTGGGATTCGAACCCACGGTATTTTTCAATACAATAGTTTTCAAGACTAACGCCTTAAGCCACTCGACCACATATCCATTTTTCAATCATTTATTAAAAACAGCGAAAGAAGGGATTCGAACCCTCGACTTTGACCTTGGCAAGGTCACACTCTACCAATTGAGTTACATTCGCTAATTCTATTTAAATAACGGAAACCTATACGAAAGTAGTAAAAAAAAAGTCTGAAAACTACTTTCTGAATTAGTAACAATAGATACTTTAACAGGGGGTAAAGCTTGAAAAAATTTATAATGCTGTTCTAATTCTGAAAAATAAAAAGGATTTTGTAACAAAAAATCAAAGCTTTTTGTTACTTTGTTTATTTTAAAACGTAAACCTTCAAATTGTTTTATTTTAGGGAAAACTTTGTAAAAAAGTTTTTCCATAAACAAAGAAATATATCTTTTTCTTAAGATCAATTTACATCCAACAAACTCATTTTTTTTAATTTTAACAGAAACTTGTGGCTTTTTAGATTTTATAAAAATTGCTTTTTGCATTGTAACAAGCTCAAGAGCAAAAAAAGCCGAGAAAAGTTCTTTTAAATCTGTATGTTTACAATTAAAAGTTAGACTAATTTTTTTAATTTTAGGAATTGCTAATTGGGGAGTTTTATGAAATTTATTCAAAAAATCATATTTTATAATATTATTATAGTGATACTCTAGAAAATGCATTGAAAAACAGTTTAATTTAATTTATATTTTTGTTAATTTTAAATAAAACCTCGACCGATACTCGCAAGTTTCATGAATTTACTTGTACGCAACTCTTTAGGTATAGATCCGAGAATTCTTGTTCCTAAGGGCTTATCTGACTTATTGATTAAAATAGCACAATTTTGATCAAAAGATAAAGAAGAACCGTCGCATCTATTTTTTGATTTTTTTGTACGTAAAACTAGTGCAGATATTACTTCTCCTTTTCTAACTTTCGAGTTAATTTTATATTTATTTCTTAATTCTTGAACGGACGCGACGATTACATCGCCTGTAAAAGCGATTTTTCGTTTATATCCTCCTAAAACTTTTATACATTTAATAGTTTTTGCTCCAGAATTATCTACAACTTTTAAAATCGTTTGTGGTTGAATCATATAAGGGTAAATTTTTTATTAAAAAATTATATTATTTTTTAAAAGCGTTTATAGCTCAATTGGATAGAGCGTTGGATTTCGGTCCCAAAGGTTATAGGTTCAAATCCTATTAAACGTGAAAATTTTTATAAAATTAGATAACATTTATCACGAAATAACATCTATTAAAACCATCTATAATGTGCAAAAGCTTTATTTATTTGAGCTGCATCGTATAATTCCAATTTTTTATCGACATTAAAACTTTTTCCTAAAGTTTTAATTTTATAAGTACTTGATTTTAAAATCTCAAGTGTTAAACTATTGTCCATAGACTGCGGATACTTAGTTTTTGAATTTTTTACAAGAATTCTATATGAAAAATTTGTTCGATTTTTGTGTTTAAAAAAATAAGGAAGTTGAAAATTTTTTCTACTTTTTTTTGCGGATCGCACATGTACGAATGGTGAGGAATTTATACACGATGACTTTAACACGTCTGTAACATTAAATTTTTTAATCTTAGATTTTAAGAGATTTTTATGTAGTTTTAATATTATTTTTTCAGATGTTCGTTTGTTTCCACCAGACATCATTAAATTAGTAAATTTATCTTTTATGAACATATTGTTAAATGAATAAGAAAGTATTTTTTGTTTATTAATCGACATTATATCACTAATATATAGAATATTATTAATCATTGGCTAATTTTTTTCGTACCATATTTTGATCTAGAAGTTTTTCTTGTTTTTAAACCTACGAAATCATATTTACCTCTAACTAAATGATATTTGATACCAGGTAAATCTTTAACTCTACCTCCTCTAATTAAGACATTAGAGTATTCTTGTAAATTATGCCCTTCACCTGGTATATAAGCATTAACTTTAATACCACTAGACAATTTTAATCGAGTCAGTTTTCGTATAGCAGAATTAGGCTTTTTAGGAGTTCGAGTAAAAATTTTCAAACATAACCCTTTTTTTTGCGGGCAAGAAGCTAGCGCAGGAGTTTTCTTAGATTTATTTTTTTTAATTCGTTTAGTTTTACATAATTGATTAATTGTAGGCATTTATTTTAAACTATTTTTTTAACTTAAACATTACCAAAAAGGGGACTTGAACCCCTATTCTTTATTAAAGAACTAGAACCTAAACCTAGCATGTCTACCAATTCCATCATTTTGGTAATTTGGATTATTAAAAAAATTAGCAATATATACTCATTATCGGACTTGAACCGATACTCTAAATAGAATCAAATTTTAAGTCTGACGTGTCTACCAATTCCACCAAACGAGCGAATTGTAAAATTACCTTAATGCCTCAATTTGACATACTTACATTAGGTACTCAAACATTTTGGGTAGGGCTATCTACATCTTTTTTATATTATTATGGTGTAAAAACTTTACTTCCCTTATATGTTAGTGTAAAAAAAACTCGAGTTAAAAAATTAAAAAAAAACTCTGAGGAAATTATAAAATTCGAAGCGAAGCTTAAAGAAAAGAATAAAAATTTAATTAATAAAAATATAAATTTCTTTAGCTAGCTTAATAAGTAATTTATTTATAAAACGTTGTATATGTGTTTAAACTGCAGATAAACCACCCCACCAGTAAACAGTGACAAACAAGAATAACCAAACTACGTCAACAAAATGCCAATACCAAGCTGCTGCTTCAAAACCGAAATGATGTTCTTTTGTAAAATGATTATAAATAATTCGTACTGTACAAACAAACAAAAAACAGGTACCGATGAAAACATGAAAACCATGAAAACCTGTAGCCATATAAAAACAAGAACCATAAACACTATCTGAAATAGAAAAACTTGATTCATAATATTCAAAAACTTGAACGCACGTAAATAATACGGCTAAAAAAAGCGTCGCAATTAAACCTCTAATCGAATCTTCTTTGTCACCTAAAATAATTGCATAATGTGCCCATGTAACTGTTACACCTGAAGTTAATAAATAAAAAGTGTTTAGCAATGGGATACCTGCAGCGTCAATAACTTCAATTGCTTCAGGTGGCCAAACACCTCCTATTTGAAATACGGGTGAAAAACTTGAATGAAAAAAAGCCCAAAAAAAAGCAAAAAAAAACATTACCTCAGAAACAATAAAAAGTATCATTCCCATTCTTAAACCTTTTTGTACATCAATAGTGTGTTGTCCTTCAAAAGTACCCTCTCGCACAATATCTCTCCACCAAGTATACATTACATACAAAGTTATAAAGAAACCTGTTAAGAATAAACGAGAGCCTCCAATATACTTGTGCATATATAAAACGCCTCCTGAAGTCATTGCAAAAGCTCCTAAAGAAGCAACTAAAGGCCAAGGACTTGGGTCAACTAAATGAAAAGGATGTTTTTGTGTACTATCTTTTCTTATAGAATTTTTAAGATAAGATGATTTTAAAATATTTTCAACATAAAGTGATTTCATAGAAATTAAATAAAAACTCAATTCAAAAATAATAATTATTTACAGATTATTTTAGAAATATCAATTATATATTTTTAAAATTAAGTAATTCGTTATGATAAAAAGGATTTGAACCTTTAAAATTTTAAACCTGAAATTTACTTATCATAAATAGAATTCAAATAGAAAAATTATAAAACACTAATTTTATAACAAATTAAAGACAATAAATTTGGATTTAAGAATAAAAAGACAAAATTTAAAGATATTAATGATATTATAAAAGATTGAATATATTCAATATTACAATACAATTTTAAATTTGTTGTGTTTTCAAAATAAACTGTTTTAATAATTCTCAAATAATAAAAAGCTGATATAACACTAATTAATAAAATGATAAAAGTTGTAAGAAACAACGAAGATTCTATAGCACATAAAAATACAATTGCTTTAGCATAAAAACCAATTAGCGGAGGAATTCCTGCTAATGACAAAAACGTTAACGAGAGAATTAACGCCAATACAGGGTTTAAAATACTTAAAGAGGTAAAATCTGATAAATGTTTACTTGTTTTTATCAAATAATATTTTTTTAAGTTAACAGCCATAAAAATAGCCCAAACACAAACACTTGTTAACATATAAATTAAAATATAAAAAAATAAAACTTGAATTCCTTCAAAACATAAAGTACTAAATGCAACAAGTAAATACCCTACATGACTAATAGAACTATAAGCAATCAGGCTTTTAACTTTTCGCTGTTTCAACGCACCAAGTGTTCCTATTAAAACTGACAAAATTGCAATACTACTAAATATTTCAAAATATAAAGGTGTAATTTTAAAAAAGCTAAAATAAAATAGTCTAACTAATAAAACTAAAAGACTGATTTTAGGTAATACTGCAAAAAAAACTGTTGAAATTGAAGGTGCACCTTCATAAATATCCGGCGACCATAAATGAAAAGGTGCAACGGATAATTTAAAAAATAATGCAACTAGTACAAAAATTAATGCAATATCAATAAAATTATCTGTTTTATCAATTGTAAAAAAATATAATGAAATATCTTCAAAACAAGTCATACCGGTAAGACCATAAATAATTGAAAAACCAAACAATAGAAAGCCTGAAGAAAAAGAACCTAGAATGAAGTATTTTAAACCTGATTCTGTTGAAAAAGTTGAATTTTTTTTATAACCTGCTAACACGTAAAATGATAAACTTTGAAGTTCTATTGCTAAATAAATTGAAATTAGATCAAAAGATGAGCATAGTAACAACAAGCCTTCAATAGCCAACAATAAAATTATAACATATTCAAAAGCAGGTAATTTTTGATGATTTAAATAACTTTCCGTAATTAGAAAACATAATATTGCAGCACATAACAATACAATACTCACAATTGTTCCTAAATCATCTTTAATAAACGTCTTACTATACAAAAAAGTATCGTAAATTAAATTATTATCGTATATTAAAAAAATAGTGAATATTAAAGTTAAAATGCATAGCTTGCTTATGGCATTTATAATTAATGGAAAATTTTTTTTTTGATTATTAATAATAGAAGAGCCATAAATAATTAATGCAATTGTAGAAGTTCCTAAAAAAATCTCAGGAACAATTATTATTAAATTTTTAAATGAATTAAATTCCATAGTTATTTATTAAATAAATTTTAAAATTAAAAAACATAATATCTTAAATTAGATAAAATATCCTTTTTTTGCTGTTTTAGCATTTGTATGTGTTCTTTGACCTCTAACAGGAAGACCTCTATATTTACGTAAACCTTTATAAGATTTAATAATTAAATGCTTTTTATTTATAGAAACATTAAATTTTTTTAAATCTGAATTAATTTTCAAATCAGAATTTTCAATAAATCGTTCTAATTTATTTTTTTGTAAAGTAGACAATTCATGCACTTTTAAATTTGTGGATAACCCTAGCTTTTTACAAAAATATATTGCTTGTTTTTTACCTATCCCATAAATATTCTGCAGTGCAATATATAATAGCTTATCCTTTTTTAAATCATTTTCTAACAAATATACCATTAAATTTTTTTTACCATAAATGTTTTTTTAGGCCAGCACCATAACCTAAACTCACATATTTTTTAAACGCAATTCTAGATAATTTAAGATTCGGAGTAATCCCTTTACTTCGACCAGAAATAATGCAAAAATTTTTTAACTGAGTTTTAGAACTATTTTTTAACATATTAGACAATCGTAAATGAGCATTCCATCGAATACTTTTTACAAGTTTTTGATTATAGAAAATACTTTTTAAAATAATTCTGTTATTTTCTAAATTATAAACAAAACTACGTTTTTTTTGATCTTTTTTTTTAGTGAGAAACATCTTTAAAATTATTGCGAAAAAGACGGGATTTGAACCCGCGATCTTCAGCGTGACAGGCCGACACTTTAACCGACTAAGCTACTTTTTCGTAACATTAAAATTATA
>Ga0213868_10001072_pt1 | contig 26466 bp, 37 predicted proteins | sample PICome_9_FD_160087 | JGI IMG/M metagenome (GOLD analysis project Ga0213868, IMG submission 160087) | Coastal seawater microbial communities near Pivers Island, North Carolina, United States - PICO127 | ecosystem: Environmental > Aquatic > Marine > Coastal | place: USA: North Carolina... | reverse complement strand
CAGGCCAATTCGTGACATATTCCTCAGTCTCAATCGCCTGCTTTATGTCAACCAATGCAGCAAGCATACGGTTGTGAGCGTGGCGCAAATACATCTCCGAAAGCTCATGGCACGCAGTGACGTGCGGCGCGTCCTTCTCGATGCAGATGAAGATAAAGTTCTCCACACGAATGCCGTTCAGTTTCAAGACGTGCATATAAAATGCAGCCTGCAAATCGTATCCGAACTGACGCACAGAACGCTCAAACCCTCTGGGTGATGCGTCTTGGGTCGTTTTGATGTCCAGCACAATGCCTGCGTTGCGCAGGAGGCCATCTGGGCGCGTCTTTAGGTCAATGTCAATGTCTGGCTCAGTGGCGAAAAATGAAGCCTCTGCCAACATGTCAGGATTTGTGAGCAAATGATTTGCCATACGATTTTGCAGGCAAGCCTCAGCCATTCTGTTTGCCAGATCATAATCAGCCTCGGTGAGCAATATCTTGCCAGAAGCATCGCACTCATCTTTCAAGTCAGACCATGCCTTGCCGCGCCGTGTCTCAGGCCCACGCACAACAAGGTCTCTCTCTGGCTCCAACAAGTAAGCGTGAACTGCGCTGCCCAATGCGAATGCCGGGCTTTCCTTACGTTCAGCGCCGAACAAGTGCGCAATGCTTTTGTTTGCTGCGGTCTTAATTGCAGTCGAACCAAACGCATGATGCGCGTGATATTCCTCGTTCGACATGTCTTCTGATTTAATGATTGTCATGTTTTCCTCCATTTCCTCATTGTTCGCATATATGTTTTTCATATGCAATACCTAATTCTGGGGGAACTTCTTTTATTTTTTAGAAGTTCTATTTTGTTAAAGGGGTAATGACTTACCGAAGTTGTTACCCCCTTAACGGACAGGCTGGACATGTCCGGACTTTGTCCTTTTCTGTTCAGCTCTTATCCCAGTCTCCTCCTCAACAAGGTCACGCAAGGCCTTTAAGTGTATGTCAGATGACCCCTCAACTATTGATACAATCAAATTCCTTACCACCATACCCTTTAGCCAAATAATAGGGGCCTCACCTCGATAGATCGTTACTTGACTGTTGTATGAGAAATTTCTTGCATCATCATAGAACTCAACACCTTGGCTTGAGTGTGTTCCGTTTACACTAATGGTTTCATGTTCGCAGTTGCCCGGCCCAATTCCGATACGCTTGGGGTCAAGAAATATACTCATCACACCACCTCAATAAATGTTTTAGCCGCAGCGGCCCACAATATCATTGTCGGCCTTTGCTGGCCCACGCGATTAAACACGTCTGCCTTTGCAATCTTGCCAGAGTTAAAGAGGCGCTGGGCTGCGTTGCCTGCGGTCTTGTGGTCAAGCTCAAAATAATCCGCCAGCTCTGCGGTGGTGTGGTACCCGCCAGCGGCAAGAATAAAGTCAAGAAGATTTGCGTCCAACGCTTCATTATTTAATGTTTGCGATTTATCTATGATTGCTTTTTCGCAAACTTCATCCTCTGGCGCTTCTGATAAGCCCTCATACCATTCGTTCAAATGCTCTTTGCTTGTAACTTGGACAACCTCAACAGGGCGCTGCAACTTCACAGCCTGCCACGGCGTGCCTTTGTCCGACTTGTCTTGATAGTTAGGCACAAGAACAGCGTTTATTTCATCGCCCGGCGCAAGGTCAAAGCCGTCAGCGATGTGAACCGGGATAAAGACCTGCCCTTGTGTTTCCGTATCGCAGGCAAATGCAAAGCCATGAGCGTGCGCGTTTGTTATGATGATCTTGTTCATTTTGCTTCCCTCAATTTAATGCTGCGGGCAGTCGCCCATAGTTTTTCAAGCGGCAATAGATTTTCCTGATCCATTGCCCAGCCTTTGCCGTGGCCAAGGTCAATCTCATAAGCCTGATCTAAAAAATGCGTGCGGGGTATGTAGCCCACAACGTGCATCCGGTCAGGCGCTTGCTGGCACACCAGAATAGAGCAATCAGCCTTGAATGCCTCGCGCTTCTTAAACAAAAGCCGCCCGGTGGTGTAGAACGTGGCTTTAACATCTACAGAAATATTATCCAGCCATACGTCTCGGCCATCATCTACGCCTATGGCGTGGATGTGGTCGAGATCAAACACCTTCGACACGGCAAGCTCTGCCTTTACGCCCAGCAAATCCAAGTCAGCGTCAGACCTGCCCTTGTCCCGGCGCTGATTAACAACGCCAGAAGCGCGGGCCAATTGCCAGCGCATTGCTGCGGCCTGATTGCATTGCGCAACCTCTTTTTGCGTTAGACTTACAAGCATGGCGTGTTCTCTTTCTACGTCAGACAAAACCTATTTGGGGTTTTGTCTGACGCGCTAAAATGGTGGTTCTTGATCCGGGTGTGCCGGAACCCAACCCCCGAAAGGCTCCGGCACACTATTGGTCTGAGCTTCCCGCAACGCTACAACGGGGCCGAACATTTGCATCAAAAACGTCGGCAGATGCTCAGACCAAATCACTTGCGAGCCTTCGCAGCAGCTCGCGCAAGAAACTCGTCAGCGGCTTGCGCTGCGCGCTCATCGTCGCGCATGTCATGCTCCAGCATGACGTTTAAAACGCCCTCGCAAATATCAACGCGGGTCTCATGGATAAGCCCAAACGCCTCAAACATCGTGCATATGACAGAGCCTAAATGGCCGTTCTTCATTTTGTCAGGCAAGGCCATCAAAAAATCTTGCGTGGCTTGCGCAATTTGCTCCTCACGTTCAGTCATAGCCCTTGCTCCTCTTTTTCCAGCACAATGCTGATAATTGACCTATGAATGCCTGTGTCGCCATCCAAATCAAGCCCATCTTTCACAAGCGCATGATGTATCTTGCGCCGGGCAGAAACAGATGCGCGGCTCAATCGTGTTTTCTGTGGGTGTGACCAGCTCCAGAACTGCGCCACGCCCATATAATCCGGCGAGCCAATAAACTCGCGGTCGATCTCTGTGAGCTTGCACAAAGCGTTAAACGTAACGTCAGGCAATCCAACTTTAATGCTCATCAACTTCGCCCTCCCATGTGATGCCGCACTCGGCAAAGCGTTCCATTTGGTATTTGTTGGGCTTGGTGTGCAGAAGGCCAGTGATGCGCGGATATATGCCGCCGAAATCTTTGGCTTGGCCGTAAGATAAGTGCGGGCCATCACCAGCGTCCGAGCGCAGAGCCTCAGCAAGCGCAAGAGATTTCTTGCCTATGTCGCGCTTGTCTTCGTTTTCAGATGTGTTCCAGCTGTATTCTTCGCACAAGAAGTCAGCTGCGCGGCAGAAATCAATCACGTCGCTATAGCAAAAGTCCATCAAATAGTTTACGTCTTCGGACATGGACATGCTGGTCCAGCGCAGCTCATTTAGCGCCTCACGCTCATCATCTGTAAACCCTGAAACAACATCTGCGTGGTCAAGCATTTCTTGCTTGATGCGCTCCCAGAGTGCAATGTCCTTTTCGGATGGTTTAGTATCGTTTGTCATTTGTTAAACTCCATGTTTGTGTTGTGTCTGCCAAATTAAGCATTGGTTGAAATTGATTTGCTGCGTGAGGCGCAAATCTTGATTGCGGATGCCATAGCGTCGCCGCTGGTCATGCAATGCGACCCCGTGAATACTTTGCCGCCTACAATCGCGACAGGAACCCATGCGCCTGCATATTTCCGAACACGGTAATAACTTTTGGCCGCATCAATCATATTGAGATTGCGAGCGTTTATCTGACTTGCGGTGGGTTTTGTTTCGTTTGTCATTTTAAACTCCGTGTTTGTGTTGTGCCACCAGTATTCGCATAGAAAAAACATATGCGCAAGCACATTTTTAACTGGCTCCCTATATTTTAAACATATATAAAGAAAACAGACACAAGAGGAGTAAAAACCATGTCGGATAAGAAGCGCCTAATCAATTTCGCAGAAGAATATGATCGCATAATCACAGAAGCCGCGCGCAGGTCGGGGCTATCGTTTAGCGCGTTCTGCCGAAGCGCAGCACTGGAAAAGGCGGCAACAATTGTGGAGCATGTACAGCAGCCGAGGGCTGATTGATGCTTATCTACGGATGCGATCCGGGGTTCACCGGGGCAGTCGCGTTGTATTGGACCGATACAGGCAAGCTGGAGGTGCATGACATGCCAACGGTCAAAAACACCAAAGGCAAAACGGTCATAAACTGCCCGGCATTGCTGGACGTGCTACAGAACGAGAGCGGCGAGCGTTGCCTTGCAGTCATCGAGCAAGTGGCCGCGATGCGTGGTCAAGGAGTGTCTAGCATGTTCCGCTTCGGTGAGGGCTTTGGAATGCTTCAAATGGGATGCGCTGCAAACAAGCTGCCCGTGCAATTCGTAACGCCTGCAAAATGGAAAGGCTATTTCGGATTGAGCCGGGATAAGGGCGTGTCTCGCGGCCTCGCAATGCAGCGCTTTCCAGATAACGCCAGCGACTTTGGCAGGGCGAAAGATGATGGAAGGGCCGAAGCTGCCTTGCTTTGCCTTTACGCGGCAGAAAATATGGTCTCATAATTGGATCATAATTGTTGAGCCATATAAATAAGGGGCTTTGTTGTGTAATTATGATAATTATGATGTGATTATGATCTAATTATTAATTTTGCCCAGCCTCATCATAATATCATAAAATGCCTATAGGCATTATGATTATGATCTGGGGCGAGGTTAGTTGGGAGTGATGTAAATGGCATATGATTGGGCTAAGTGGGTCAAGCATAAGATTGAGAAGGGCGAGGCGATTGTTCGCCCTGTAGGCTATCATAAAGGGGTCGAGCGGTTGCAGGGGTTTAGATCAAGGCTTGACGCTTGTCGGGATTTAGCAGAGCTTGAGGGCTTCGCCAATCGGCGCAGGTTTGTTCCAACATTGCCGAAGTGGAACGCCAGCGAGCGTGATGCAATCCTGCGGCGCAAGTTTGAGATGGAGAATGGTAATGGGTGAGAATATAAGAACTGAAATACTGACCGAAGCGATGGAGCTAATCAATCCCGGCGGGGACAGGGCCAAGGCTTATGGATCAGCGCAAACAAACTTCACCTGCATCGCTGAAATGTGGAGCGCGTATCTTGCGCCGCATAAAGTGTCGCCGCGTGACGTGGCAAACCTAATGGCCCTGCTAAAGATAGCTAGGATGAAGCAATTGTCTGGAGGGCATAGGGACAGCAGCCTTGACGCGGCCGCCTATTGCGCCTTGGCTCACGAGCTGGACCAAACCACATAAACTTGCGCTTTGGGCTTGTGTGTGGCTATAAATGCGCACGGCGCGTCGTTCCTCCCAAGGCCGCGCCTAAACTGGCCCGGCGCTTGTACCAATCCATGCGCCGGGCATATTTAAAGGGCCGGGCCTATGTCATATCAAATAGACTTTCGCGTTTTGCTGACTTGCGTGGATGATGACGCGGCAGAGATTGAGACCGGGCTTTTGGTGGACTATTGCGAAGAACGGTTGAATGAGACAAGCCCGGCGCGTTTAATGCAAGCGCTGGGTGAGGTGCTGATGGAGCTGCATGAAAGCGATTTAATCAGCGCGGGTCAAACCATGCATTAAAAAGCCCGGCGCGGTGGCCGGGCGTTTTGTTTCATGGGTTAAAGTAAATCGCAATCAGCGTGACGGTTAAAACCACAGTGAACATTGCGGCAATTGTCCAATCCTCTTTGTCCATTATGCTGCCTCCTCTTCGCGTTCTTCAAATATCTGCCAAAGGCGTGCGCAAATGCGTGCGTTGATTTCGCCATATGCCATTATGCAGGCGATTTCGTCATATGACTTGCCATGCTCGCCGCCATAGCATTCAGAGAAGAAATCTTCGCCTTGCTCAATGTTGCAATTTTGGCAAATGGTATGGGCTTTGGCGTAGTATATGACATACTCGGAGCCGTCCGCGCTTTCATGCGCCCAATCCATAGCCTGCTCAATGCCGCTTGCGTCGCGTGCAATCTCGTCGGCAATTTCGTTGCAGTATTGTGTGAGGTCATAATCTTGCATTGTCTTACTCCATGTTTGTTTGTGTTGTGTCATGCGACTGCATGTGAAGGCCGCGCCGTGAAGCGCGGCTAACAGATGCGGTCAACGGTGATGTGTAAACCTAGCAAACTTGTGAGACTGCGTGTCTTGTCCGTCAATTATATCGGCTAATTGGCGCAGCCTGTCAGCAATCTCGTTGCCTGTTGCGCTGGACTGACTTCCCCACACATTCATTATGTCGTTGATTGCATCTGCTGCATTGAGGCAAGGCAGGATAAGGAATCCGTCACCGCTGTCGTTCAGGCGCTGCATTTGCTTCTGTGTTGCTACGTTCATGGCTTGTTCTCACTTTCTGTTTGTTTGTGCTTGTACCTCATATGCGCATATTCAAAAGATACTTGCAACACATGATTTGCTTTGTGACGTAACGTCACAAACTGATTTACCTTCACGCAACACATCGCAACACCGCAGCGCAGAGGCGCGCCCGCGTAGCAGATGTGGCTCAATAGTGTCAAGAATGTGGCAAAAGTGTGGCACAAGTGCGGCGCAGGTTAGGCGCAATGCAATGCGCGCAGCCTGGGGTATCTATGCACCTCAATGCTTAACATGTTAAACAAGTGTTTGCTTATATTCAGGATCGTGAATGTCAAATGCCCCCCCGGTCAAGCATTTGCGGGGTAGTGTTATTATTATACAATTCACACACACGGGTGCCACCCCCCCCGTACCCCCTTGCCAATCACATGCTACCCAGCGTAAAATTATAAAAAACTGGAGTTTATCAAATGGCAGGCAAGGCGTTACAAAAGCGAATACTGTCCGATGTCACCAAGCAAGGCGGCGCAGAGTATTTGTTTGAATATTTTTCTTCTGGCGGCACAATGGCTCAGCTTGCAGCGCACTATGAGTGCAGTCGGGGTTATGTCAGCACGGCACTGCACAAAATCCCTGAGTATTCCGAGGTGATAAACAAGGCTCGGCAGGAGGCGGCTGACGCGCTGGTTGAGCAGGGCTTAGAGATGGTTGACGCGCTAGATGGCGGCAGCTCAACGCAGGAAATTGCTGCAACGCGTGAGAAGGTGCAGTGGCGCAAGTTTATGGCCGGCTCGTATAATCAGGAGCGTTACGGCAATCGGCCTCAGACCAATGTTACGATTAGCGTGAGCGACATGCACTTGGACGCGTTACGCAAGGTTAATGCTGACTTGGCTCAGATTGACGCTGAGGATCGCCAGCGTGAGGCGATGGCTATTGACGCGGATTACGAGGATGTCACAGATGAGTGAAGCTAACCCGTTAGAAGAGTTTGTGCTGCGTTACCGCGACGACCCAGCGTTGTTTGTGCAGGAGGTGTTGGGCGCTACTCCGCACGATTATCAGGCTGAGTTTCTGCGGGCTGTTGCGGACGGTGAGCGCAAGGTTAGCATTCGCAGTGGTCACGGCACGGGCAAGTCCACTTCAGCTAGTTGGATTATGCTTTGGTTTGTTTTGCTGCGCTTTCCAAATAAGGTTGTTGTGACAGCGCCGACCAGTGGCCAGCTGTTTGATGCGTTGTTTGCCGAGCTGAAGCGCTGGATTAATGAGCTGCCGCCGCAGTTAAAGGTTTTGCTTACGGTTAAATCTGATCGGGTTGAGCTGAACGCGGCCCCGAGCGAGGCTTTCATTTCGGCTAGGACGAGCCGTGCTGAAACGCCGGAAGCGTTGGCTGGGGTTCACTCAGAGAATGTGCTGTTGGTTGTGGATGAGGCTTCTGGTGTGCCTGAGAAGGTGTTTGAGGCTGCTGCTGGCTCGATGTCTGGCCACGCTGCTACCACGATTTTGCTGAGCAACCCGACGCGTTCGTCTGGCACGTTTTACGAGAGCCAAACGCGGATGGCTGACAGCTGGTGGACACGGCGTTGGTCGTGCATAGATAGCCCGCTTGTGTCTGACGAGTTTGTTGACGAGATGCGCGCAAGGTATGGTGAGGAAAGCAATGCCTTTAGAATCAGGGTGTTGGGCGAGTTTCCGATGGCGGATGACGACACGATCATTCCGTTTCACTTGGTTGAGAGTGCGATCCATCGCGACATTGAAACAACGCCTGACGTTAAGCCAATTTGGGGCTTAGATGTTGCGCGCTTTGGCACGGATAAGACTGCTTTGTGCAAGCGTTATGGCAATGTTGTGACTGAGATTACGTCTTGGCAGGGTTTGGATTTGATGCAGACAGTTGGCCGCGTTATGGCCGAATACGAAGGCTTGCCGCCTTCTATGCGGCCTAGCGAGATACTAGTTGATAGTATTGGCGTCGGCGGCGGTGTGGTTGACAGGTTGCGCGAGCTTGGCGCGCCAGTCAGGGGGATTAATGTTGGCGAGGCTCCTGCTATGGGCAAGACGCACATGAACCTGCGCAGCGAATTGTGGTTTAAAACAAAAGGTTGGCTTGAGGATCGGTCATGCAAGCTGCCGAAGGACGACCAGCTGCTCGCGGAGCTGACTGCGATACGTTACTCGTTCACATCGTCAGGCAAAATGAAGGCTGAGAGTAAGGATGAGATGCGCAAGCGTGGGTTGAAATCGCCTGACCTTGCGGATGCGCTTTGCCTGACAATGGCCAGCGATGCTGCAACTGCATTATCTGGTGCGATGTCAAGTTGGAGGCAAACTATTAAACGCAATTTGAAAGGTATTGCATGAAGCCAGTTCCGTTCCACAAGCTGTCACCTAAGATGAAAAATATCCGCATGAACCAATGGATCAAGTCGTACATTGGTCGCGGACTTAGCTTGGAGGATGCTCAGCACGCAGCAAGGTGGCGCGCTGGGCATTGGAAGCTAAATGCGCGTATGGAGAAGGTTCTAGCGGAAATTGAAGATGTGTGATATGCAGCCTGCGTGGTATTATTAGATAAACTGTGCTAATGTGCAGAAAAGCTAGAGGATGATGACATGAAGCCATGTAAAGGTTGCCCCACCCCAGCAGCATGTAAGCGTGCTGGCAAATGCCTTGCTAAAAAATACGGGAAGTAAGTTATGGGTATTTTTGATTTCTTAGGAGATTTATCGTCAAAGCGCAGCAGGGAGCTTGGCCTTGGTGGTTTGCAGTCTTTGCTTGGCACGCGCGGTGCAGCGCAAGCTGGCGCAATTGGCGATGAAATGATTGGCATTACGAACAAAGACAGCTTGCCGGGTTACTTTAATGAGCAGACGCGTGAGTATGTGCCTTGGTACGTTGATTTATTTGACGGCGGTGGCTTAAATGCTGCTGGCGGTCAGTCAAAGCAAGAAACTGCGCAGTCTGGCGCTATGGGCGTTACGCCCGGCGGCGCTCCCGTTCAGTCTCCCGGTTTACTTCAAACTCGTTTAGGCAATCAACTTTCTGACATGGAAATGGCAAACCGTAATCGAGTTGCACAGATGGCACCGGGTTTGGGCAGTCAATTTTCTGATATGGAAATAGCAAACCGTAATCGCGCTTCTCAAGTAACACCGGGTTTGGGCAGTCAATTTTCTGATATGGAAATAGCAAACCGTAATCGTTCTTCTCAACTGACACCGGGTTTGGGCAGTCAATTTTCTGATATGGAGATGGCAAACCGTAATCGTGCTTCTCAACAAGCAATACCCGCCTCTGGCGGCAATATGGCTATTAACACTCCAGCTGCACAAAACAGAGATCAAATAATTGCAAATCGGCAAATGTATAACGAGGAAAAGGCCATGAGAAGCCACCCATTGTACCCGGAATATGTTGATTTTTTAAACCGAAGCAAAATGCCGTCAACTCTAAGTTTGTTTCAGCAGTACATAAACATGTTTGGAAACATGTAAATGGCAATTACAACTTACGCAGAGCTAAAAACGTCCATCGCAGATTTTCTCAATCGCGATGACTTAACGTCAATCATACCTACGTTTATCTCCCTGTCTGAGGCTAATTTTAATCGTAGCGTTCGCCACTGGCGAATGGAGAAGCGTTCAACTGCAATCGCAAATACTCAGTACACGGCGCTGCCTGAAGACTTCATTGAGCCTTTGCGGTTCAGCATTACAAGCGGAACAACAACACGGCTTGAGATGCTTAGCCAGGCGCAAATGCTTGACCGCCGTGAGTCTTCTGATAATGTTGCAAACAATTCAAGGTTTTATGCAATTACGGACGGCTCTATTGAGTTGTTTCCTACGCCATCATCGGATCAGACGCTTGAAATGGTTTACTATAGCAGACCAACCGCTTTGAGCGACGTAAACAATTCAAATTGGCTTTTAACTTACTATCCAGACGCTTACTTGTATGGGTCGTTAGTTCACAGCGCGCCATATCTTGCAGATGATAGCCGCTTGCAGGTTTGGGCTGCATTGCTTCAAAGCGCTATTGATGCTATTAACTATGACAGTGATAAGGCAAAACACGGCGGCGCTGGCCACCGCATGAAAATTAGGAGCTTCTAAATGGCAACTTTAAATGATCGAGTGTTTGACAACGGTTTGACCGTTTTAGACACAGAGGGCAACCGCGTAGACATATGCTCTCAGGAGCCGACGACTTATGCGCAGGCCACCAGCACTTACAGCTTGGGCAATGAGACTAGCATTAGCATCTCAGCTCCGGCAGATGCCTCGCCAAACGGGCGCAAGGTTACGCTGGCTGCAATTACTGGCGCGTCTGTCACAGGAACTGGCACCGCTACGCACTACGCAATTGTTGACACGTCAAATAGCCGTTTGCTTGCGACTGGTTCTTTGTCTGCGTCTCAGGCGGTAACTTCTGGAAACACATTCAGCTTGACAGCTTCAGACATCCGCATCCCAGATCCAGCCTAAGGAGTAACCTATGGTCACTCTTGTAAATCGGGCAAAGATGTCCACCAGTACAACAGGTACTGGAACAATCACGCTTGGCTCTGCTGAGAGTGGCTACCAAAGTTTTGCCGATGCGGGAGTGGCTGACGGTGACGTAGTTCGCTATGCCATCGAGGACGGCTCTGATTGGGAGATTGGCTCAGGCACTTACACGGCCTCTGGGACAACGCTTACACGCACGGTAGACGAAAGCAGTAATGCTGACGCTGCCCTGAGCTTAACTGGCTCTGCGGTGGTGTTTATCACGGCTGCGGCTGAGGATGTGTTTCAGAGCGAGCTGATTGCTGAAAACCCATCTAGTCCAACTGCGCCTAGTGCCACTGGGACTAATGCTGTGGCTATAGGTGACAATGCTGTAGCCGCAGGAAGTTACAGTGCTTCACTAGGTTACAAAGCAAACGCTAATGGCAACAGGTCTATTGCATTAGGTTATGCCTATACAAACGGCGCTGATGCTGCAACCATATCTACAGGCACAAATAGCTCAAGCTATGGCGCATTGGCTAGTAGGGCTGTTGCGATAGGATGGCGGTCAAAGGCAGCCTTTAGTGATAGTTTTGCCATAGGTGACACCGCAACTACTTCAGCAACGAATCAAATTGCTTTAGGCGGCACAACAGACACAGTTAAGATTAGCGGTGCCTACACCCTGCCAACCTCAGACGGTACTAACGGACAAGTTCTAACCACAGACGGCTCTGGTGCTGTTACGTTTGCGGATGCTGGTGGTGGTTTTACCTCTATCGTTGAAAACTACACCAACGGCACGCCACCTACTGTTACAGGCAATGACAGCGTTGGTATTGGCGATAGTGCAACTGCGTCTGGCCATGACAGTTACGCTATAGGCTATTATGCTACAGCAGCAGGCGCTCAAGCTATATCTTTAGGCTTTCTTGCCAATGTAGGCTCTGGCTCCACGACAGGTGGTGCTGCTTTAGGTTATAAAGCTACTGTTGGTGCAGGGGCATCAGGTGTAGCACTTGGTCAAAGTTACGTTTCGGGTAATAATTCTTTTGCAGCCGCTATAGCCAACAACTCATCTAGCTATGGTGCTACTGGGGCTAACTCGGTGGCGATAGGCAAATTGGCTAAAGCGACTTCAACTGGTGCCGTTGGTATTGGCTATGAAACTCAATCGACAGGTCAGTATAATTCAGCCCTTGGTGGATACCAGACGCAAGCAACAGGCACATATCATTCTCTTGGTCTTGGCAGTAATGCTAGGTCTACGGCATTTGCATCAACGGCAATTAATGGTGGGAATACAGGCTCATATGCTACGGCTGATTGGTCTGTTTCGATGGGCGGGGGTGCTTTATCAAACATTATTGGTAAGTTTGCCTATTCATCGGCTGGTGCATTTGGTTCTGGTGCTACTGGCGATGCGCAGCAAGGTACATATGTTTTGCGCAGCGACACTACAGATGCAACTGCGGAAGCTATGACAACAAATAACAGCACGGCGGCAGCAAATAACCAAATTGTTTTGGCTAATGAAAGTGCTTACTCATTTACAGGCACCGTCGTTTGCCGTGAGGATGCAACCGATGGCGATGATTATGCTGGCTGGGAAGTCAAGGGTGTCATTATGCGCCAAGGTGCGGCTGCGGATACTACGCTTGGCGTTGGCATTGTAAACAAGCTGTATTCTACGTCAGGCATTTCTGCGGCAGATGTTGCGCTAAGTGCTGACACAACCAACGGCGGTTTAAAAGTAGAAGTGACAGGCGCAGCAGCTACAAACATTAGGTGGGTTGCAACGATTAATACATCGGAGGTCATAAACGCATAATGGGTAAGATTGAATTAGATCACACAGGCTCAGGCGGCGGCGTTACACTTAGCTCTGACGGTACTGACCTACTCTTAGACGGCACAGCTATTGGCGGGGGTGGTGGTTCACCTGATCTTTATGCTGAGAACTATGACGGTACAACAACATTGCCAAGTGCAACTGGAAACAATGCAGTTGCTTTAGGTGCTTTGAGTACAAGCTCAGGCGCAATATCTTTTAGTTTTGGTAATAGTTCTGCTGCCAGTGGTGCAAACTCTATTGCGTTAGGTAGAAATGCAAAAGCCACAAATAGTTATTCTTTTGCAACAGGTAATTCATATTCTTCTGGTACAGCCAGTATTGCTATGGGGATTACCAACAACACGGCTAGCTACGGTGCTACTGGTGCTAATAGTATTGCGATGGGATCGCTGGCAAAGGCCACTGGATCTGATGCAGTAGCAATTGGCGATAGAAACGAAGCTTCAGGTAATGGCTCTGTTGCTTTAGCTGCAAGAAGCACTGCCTCTGGTAATAACTCTGTTTCAATAGGCTTTTTGTCAGATGCAACTGGTGCTAGTTCTGTTGCACTTGGCTCTGGGTACAATTTTAGTGGCGCACAAGCTACTTTTTATAATTCTATAGCTATTGGGCAAGGCTCTCTATCAGATAAAATTGGTAAAGTTGCTATATCAGGCTTTGGATTTAGTTCTAGTGGCGATGGTCAACATGGCATCTTTGTTTTACGAGTTGCGACAACAAACGCTACAGCAACACCTTTAATTACTGGGCCTGATTTTTACGGTTCATATACACCAGATGACGAAAACCAAATCATCCTGCCCAACAACTCAGCTTACGCCTTCCACGGCACCATCGTAGCCCGTCAGCAAGCATCAGGTGGTACTGCAAGTGCAGCATGGAAGGTCGAGGGATTAATCCGCAGGGAAGGTTCTGCTGGTACGACAGTGCTAGTCAACTCAGCAACAACTGTCCTAGACAACACACCGTCTTGGGGCTTGGCACTATCCGCTGACACAACAAACGGTGGCCTAAAGATTGAGGCCACAGGTGCAGCATCAACTAACATTCGCTGGGTTGCTACGATCCACACATCTGAAGTAACATACGCCTAAATAGGAGAATCCAAATGGCTATTCAAAACAACATCGCAGAAGGTGCCTCCCAATATGGCATCGCTTTTAACAGCGCTTACTACCGCATCGTGACAGCGGCAATCAGCCGTCAACGTGGAACTGATCCAAAGTTCAGCGTGATGATTGACCTGTCAGCATATGCGGTAGCAACTCCCGGTGACGACACTCGTGAGGTGGACTTCAAACGGTACAACGCAAACCTAGATGACGTTCAGGCTGCATCTGGTGACGCATTCTTGGACAAGTGTTATGCTTGGGTAATGGCTCAGGACGACATGGCGGGATCGACTGCCGTTTAATTAAGAGAGTACTTCCACAATGGCAATTACAATTAATCATCAGACCAATGATGTCTCTGCTACAGGGGCGGGTTCTATTACTATTGACGGGGCTACCCCCGGGGCTAGTACAACATTAGGTGCTGTTGGAACATACATTATTGCAGGGGGTGGGGAGAGCGCAAATTACGATGCTGGAGACACTGTGAGTGGCTCAACTCTTAGGGAATTCCCAACATCCAATCATCTTGCAGCCAAAGTTGCATACAATCAGACCACAGCTTTTGGTCTTTCGGGGACTTGGAGATATATGATTAGCCACAGTTTCCCCGGTACAAGCTATTCCACCAACGGACTCTGGGTAAGGATTTCCTAATGAGCATTACAATAACAGAAGTCCGCAATGCGGCATCCCTTCAAGCAGACAACCTCCGCATGAACGTAGAGATTAACCACCCACAGCACGGCTGGATACCCTACACTCTTGACCCTGCCGATACAGATACAACTATCGACAACGATGCAGTCATGGCTTTGATCGGTAATGATTTCGCAGCATATGTTCCGCCTACACAGGCAGAGCTAGATGCAGCCGCAGCCGCACAGGTTCGTGCAGATCGTGACAATCGCTTGGTTACAGAGGTTGACCCTATCGTGTCTAACGCTTTGCGCTGGGCAGACCTTACCGCAGCTAAACAAACTGAGTGGACACAGTATCGCACTGACTTGCTGAATGTCCCGGATCAAGCTGGCTTTCCATACAGCGTAACGTGGCCCACTAAACCGTAGGAGTAACACATGCTTGGCTTTAGTCCTCTAGCTGCTGCCCCCTTAGCGGACACCGGGGCTGCTTCCGAGCAGGTTATATCTACTGTGGACATTGTTGCAGGCGCACCCACGGTTGCTGCCTCAACAATCTCTCAGGTTCATGTCCTTACTTCTGATGATATTGCGGCGGGTGTGCCTACGGTTGCAGATGCCACCGCGACATCAGATCAAGCCTTAACCAGCGTTGATATTACCACCGGCGCACCTGTTGTTGGCTCGCCTGACCTAGATCACAATCACGTCCTTACTGGGGCTGACATTGTAACAGGCGTGCCGACTGTTGAGGCCTCCACTATTGCCCAAGTCAGCACACTAGCGGCAGCGGGCATTACGTCCGGCGTTCCGACTGTTGCTGTTGCAACGGCGGCTGAGGAAGTATACTTAACGTCAACCGACATCGTGTCCGGCTCACCAACCGTTGGCGATGTCACAATTAGCCAAGTTCACAATGAAACTGCGCTGGATATTGACGCTGGCGCACCTGTTGTTAGTACATCCGTTATAACTGGCGCTCAAAGTCTAACGTCAGCTGACATCACCACTGGCGTCCCAACCGCTGCTAATTCAACGCTGGTTGAAAATGTTGCGCTAACGTCTACTGACATTACGAGCGGCGTTCCGACAGTTGCGACTGTCTCGATTAGCCGTGTCAGCAACTTAATCCCGCTAAGTGTTGCAGCTGGTGTGCCAACTGTCGGCGACTCAAGCATAACACAGGTCCACAACATCACTCTGGATAATGTCGTTGCTGGATCTCCAACCGTTGGTCCAGCGCGCTTTAAGTGGCAGGTCGAACCTGTCGGGCCTGAAACTTGGACAGAACAAGCTGTTAACGCGGAAACGTGGACAGAACAATCAATTTCTGCTACGACTTGGACAGAACAGCAGGCGGCGTAGCCATTGCTGGGAAAATAAGGTATAGTGCAAAAAAGCGCGAGGCTATTAAATGACTATCAGCATAACTAAGCCCACCGTTGGCGGCTCAGAGAACACATGGGGGACAACCGTCAACACGGCGCTGGATGCGATTGTTGACGGCATAAACGGCACGTCCGGCACAATCGCGCCTGATCTAAGCACACTGACCATCAACGGCACAGATGTAACGGCGACAGCGGCAGAATTAAACGTCTTGGATGGCTTAGTGGCGACCACGGCAGAGCTTAACCACACAGACGGCGTGACCAGCAATATTCAGACACAACTTAACCGACGTTTAGAGCTAATCAGCGAAACTGTGCTTTCGTCAAGCGCCGCAGATGTAACCTTTACATTGCCAACAGGTTACAGAAACTTTCAGTTAGTTTTAAACAATGTAAAGTCCACAGGTAACACTGCTACTCTTTATATTGAAGTGAGTACAGACGGTGGCTCTACTTGGATTGCTACTTCAAAGTATAGTTCTACAGGTGTTCGCATCTTAGATAGCAGCGGTAGTGCAACAACAGCTACCCAAACCGCTGCAACCGGAATTATAGTAGCTGGAAATAATGGTAGTGATCAAGCTCCTGAAATAGGTGGCGTGACATATGACTTTCCTACACCCGGAACTTCAGGTATTATAAACATTCATAACCCACATGATACATCCCAATTCACCTCCTTCTCAGGCACTACAGTAAACTTTACTGCGGGTACAGGTTATGACTCAGCCATTGGTGGAACTCAAGTGCAAATTATAGGTGGTGCATTTGGTCAAAAGACTGCGGTAAATGCGATTAACCTTAGCCACAAAACAGGTGCAAGCATTGCTGCTGGTGCTGTTGTAGCATTATACGGTATGAAGGATTACTAATATGTATAAGTATGTTGACGGCGAGCGCATAGAATTAACGCAGCCAGAGATTAACGCGTTTAACGCGGGCGGCAATCCAGACGCCGAAAAGATTATAAGGTCAGATCGAAACGCGCTACTTTCTAATACTGACTGGTGGGTTATGCCTGACAGAACGCCGACACAAGCCCAACTAGATTACAGAAGTGCTTTAAGGGATTTGCCGCAGCAGGATGGATTCCCCGACAATGTAACCTGGCCAGAAAAGCCAGAATAAGATGGCGTTGGTTCCGCTGGATATACCCGCAGGCTTTTACCGCAACGGCACCGACTTAGAGCAATCTGGACGCTGGCGCGACGGAAGTTTGGTCAGGTGGCGAGATAATAGCTTGCGCCCCATTGGCGGTTGGCAGGAACGAAAAGCGTCGTTCAGCACAAATCCCGTGCGAGGTATGCACAGTTGGGAGACAAATTCCGGTGATGCCTATCTTGCTGGCGGCTCCTACAACGAATTAAAGGCAATGGTCGGCGGCGGAACCATCTATGATATTACGCCCACCGACTTAACTGCTGGTCGTGAAAATGCAGAGGTTGGCACAGGGTATGGGAATGGATTTTATGGAATCGGCTATTACGGTCAGCCAATCCAGCAGAGTACGAATGCTATACCACTAGAGGCGACGACGTGGAGTTTAGACAACTTTGGCGAATATCTTGTAGCCTGCTCAAAAGATGATAAGCGTTTGTTGGAATGGCAGCTTGGGTCTGGAACTAAAGCCGCGCCCATTGCAAATGCTCCAATAAATAATCTTGGCTTAGTTGTAACAGAAGAGCGTTTTATCTTTGCTCTTGGTAGCGGCGGCAATCCTCGCAAAATTTCATGGTGTGACCGAGAAAACAACACGCTGTGGACGCCAGCGGCTACAAACGAAGCTGGTGACATTGAGCTTTCTGATAGCGGACAGATCATGCAGGGCATTAGAACGCGAGGCCAGACGCTTATTCTGACTGATACGTCAGCGCATACCGCGCGTTATACTGGGCCTCCTTATGTTTACGGCTTTGAGCGTGTTGGAACCTCTTGCGGGGCCATATCTCGAAAGGCTGCGGCCGACGTTGACATGGGCGTGTTCTGGATGGGGCAGCGCGGTTTCTTTAGATTTGACGGTAACAGCGTTCAGGAAATACCGTGCGACGTTTTTGACTATGTGTTTAGCGACTTTAACACGGCGCAGCAGTCAAAGGTTTGGTCGTTTGCCAATGGCCAATACGGCGAAGTTTGGTGGTTTTATTGCTCAGAAGACTCAACAGAAATAGACCGATATGTCGCTTATGATTACAAAGAGGGTCACTGGTTGATCGGCAACTTATCACGCACCAGCGGCGTGCAGCGTGGTGTTTTTCTGTATCCTCTTATGGCTGGCCACAATGCAGATAGCGATATATATGACCATGAGGTTGGACTAAATGTTGATAGCTCATCAATCTTTGCCGAAACTGGGCCTATATCTATAGGCTCAGGGGATCAAGTGGCGCGGATCACCAGCCTTATTCCAGATGAAAAGGCGCAGGGCGAAGTAAATTTAACATTCAAAACAAGGTTCTATCCCAACGGCGCTGAAACAAGCCACGGGCCTTTTGCAACGTCCAACCCTACGTCAGTTAGGTTTACTGGCCGTCAGATTAGAATGCGCGTCGAGGGCGCAGCCTTGTCAGATTTTAGGGTTGGCAATATGCGGGTTGATATTCAGGCTGGGGGGCGTAGATAATGCCAGCCCCAATATTACCCCCTATTGGCCCAGATTTGCGCCAGTGGGGGCGTCAACTTTCGTTATACTTGCAGCAAAACTTAGCAAAGCTAGGATTTAAAACAGCAACGGACAACCCTTCTGAGAATGGGGTGATATTATGGGATGAAGTAAACGGCTACCCTGTCGTTTCTAAGAACGGTGAGTTTCGTCAAATCGTGCTGGAAGACGGCCAGTATGCTGGCGGCATTACAACGGATCAGACAGCGGCATCTACAAACACTGCCTACGCCTTGACGTACACATCAAGCATTGCCGAGGGCATTACAAACGGCACACCAGCCTCGCGCTTGGTCTTTGAGGAGGCTGGCCAGTACATGGTTAGCTTTTCGGCGCAAATTGCGTCCACGTCCAGCTCAACTGTAAACTTCTGGTTTTGGCCTCGCGTCAACGGCACAGACGTTGCTGGGTCAACAATGAAAAGCGCACTGCATCAAAACGGTTCGGTCCTTGTTGTTAGCAGGTCTGCAATATTTAATTTTGCCGCCGGAGATTACTTGGAGGCGATGTGGGCTGTTGATAGCACTACTGGGTTTTTGCACTCAACTGCGGCAACGGCGTTTGCACCCGCAGCGCCGTCCTCAACCATTGCGATAACGAGGTTGCATGGATAACGAGATTAACAGATGTCGAAAGTGGATTGAGGCGGCGTTGGAGTATTCTGGCGGCACGCACGACTTTGAAGATATTGTCGCTGGGTTGCATCGCGGCGTGTTGCAGTTGTGGCCAACGCCAAAGGGGTGCATAGTAACTGAAATTGTGGTATATCCCAAAAAGAAAGTTTTGAATGTCTTTCTCGGCGGCGGTGAATTGGAGCAGATTTTGGATATGCATAGTGATGTGATAGCATGGGCTAAGGCACAAGGCTGCTCTGCCCTAACAATGTCTGGCCGCACTGGCTGGAAGAAACCATTAAAGGCGCATGGCTGGAAAGCTCAACACGCCTCATACGTCAAGGAGTTCGCATAATGTCTGGCGGAAAAGGTGGATCAACAACCTCATCGGTTACAATCCCAGAATACATTGAGGCCGCTGCACAGCGCAACCTGAACAAAGCTGAGCGTATTTCACAGATCGGCTATACGCCGTATTACGGTCCAGACGTTGCAGCTTTTACGCCCATGCAGCAGGCTGGCTTTCAAAACATCGCCGACACAGCTGGCGCGTTTGGTGTGTCGGGTGGGGGCATGTCCCAGCAAGACATTATGGGCGGCATGGGGCCAGCGACAACTTACGCAGGCGGCGTGCAGGGGTATTCCTCTGCCCCAATCTATGAGGAGGCCTTGCAGACATTGGGTGAGCGTCGCCCAGGCCAGAAGGCTTACATTGATAGCTTTTTTATTAATCCTTATACTGGCGGCGCAACGGCTGGCAACTTCGCTCCGATTGATTACACCAGCTATGGCACGATGGCGGATCAAGCTGCGGCAGAGCGCCAGAACCAATTAAATATTGCTGCATTGCAGCGCCCTCCAAGCTCTACACTGACGCAAGGCGAAACAATGCAGCTTGGTAACATTGTAGCCCCCGGTAGCGGTTACAACCCAATGACAGACACGCTAACGGCAGAGCAGCAAGCGTATGTTAATGACCCAGCCAACGTCGCAGCAAGAATTGCTCAAGATGATTTGGCAATGAGCATTACTGGAGATGCTAACAGCAACATTATCGACGCTGGCAAAGGTTTATTTAATGTTGAGCCTTCATTTAAAAGCCCGTCTAGCGCAAGCTCATACGGTGGCTCGCTTGTTACTGGAGGCTTGAGTGGTGACTTTACGCCCATTCCCGGTATTACTGGAAATATAGCTGACAATATTGTTGCTTCTGTTTCTCCAGAGTATGCAATGGGGCAGCAAGGCAAAGACTTTGCTGCGTCTGGCGGGTCAACCTACAATCCAAGTATGAGTATTGTGAACCCCATTTCTGGTCAAGCAAGCTCTGGAGGGTATGACTTTGATCCGACTGCTTTTAGCTCTAGTTACAACGGTTCAAATTCTAGTGGCACACTTGCTCCACCCACCCCAGATGAAGTTGACCTTCCCGGAAACGCAATATCTCGAGCGCTTAACATTGGATCTGGCGCAAAGGACAGCAGTACTGATAGCGGTTATGCTGGAAGCAGCAACGACGGTTGCGTAGTTGCAACCCACGCAGTTAACTCAGGCGCGTTTTCACCAGCCACCAAGCGCGAAGCCGTTGTGTGGTGTATGCAAGTTCTGCACGGCAAGTGGTGGGGCGAAGCAATCCGCAGAGGCTATCGTCACCTTGGTCGCAGCAAGATTGAACAAGGCAAGGCCGCCGATCATTACCAAGAGTTTCGTAATTATATTGACTTTGCTCGCGGCAAGAAACGTACAATTAAGGGCGCTATTCACTTTGCAGCCCGCACAGCCCAATTCTTTGCAGTTGGCCTAGTAAAGAAGGATTCATAAAATGGCAGGCGCAGCACCAGCACAAACAATGCAACCTCAAGCAATGCCACAGCAGGGTCAATTTGCCCCTATGGCTCCGCAGGGTCAATTCAATGTGAACCAAGCAGCAGCGGGCGGTTTGCAGCAAGCAATGCAAGGCACACAGCAAGCCATGCAGGGTCCGCTAAATGTTGGCGCGTATGCCAACCCGTACACCAGCGCGGTCATAGATCGGACGCAGCAGGACATTGAACGTCAACGTCAAATGGCCATGAACACACTTGGCGCGCAGGCAACTGCGGCGGGCGCATTTGGCGGCTCACGTCAGGGCGTTGCCGAAGGTGTGATGGCTGGCGAGTACGGCCGCATGGCAGGCGATATTGCGGCGCAGCAGCGTCAGCAAAACTACAGCCAAGCGCTGCAGGCTGCAATGGCAGATCGTCAGGCTCGACTGGGCGCAGCATCCCAGCTCGGCGGCTTGGGTCAGCAAGCGTTCCAAACGGGTCAAACTATTCAGCAGCAACAGCAGCAAGCTGGGTTGCTTCAGCAGGGCATTCAGCAGGCGCTTATCGACGCCGCCAAAGGTCAATACGCTGGCTACACTGGCGCGCCACAGCAAGCGCTTCAAGCACCGCTGGCTGCGCTTGGCGTTACGCCAACGCCACAAACCACTACGCAAAGCATGAAGCCCGGCTTGTTTAATTATTTGCAGCTCGGGGCAAATGTAATTGGAGGTTAAAAGTAAATGGTTATGAATCCGCAGCAGCCAAGTCAGCCGCGTGGCGGTCTCCTTGGCCTATTTGATAAAGCCATGAAGCCTGACGAAGACACTGGCCTTAGCCCGCTGCAAAACTTTGCTGCGGCGCTTGACCCGTTAATCCTGAAAGACTTGCGTGGCGGCGAAGGCATACGCCAGCAAGGCGTGCAGCGTGCGGCAAGCATGTCGAAAAACAAAACTGTTGACATGCTGCGCAAGCAGGGTCGGGACGATTTAGCAAATGCTGTGATGAATAACACAATTGGCGCAAGAGAAGCGTTTAGTGTTTTGCAGAGTGAAAAGGCTGCTGACACTGCGTTTCAAAGGCAAAAAGATTTGGCTGCGTTTAGTGCTGGGCTTAAAGCTCCGGCATCGCCTAAACTTTACAGTGAGTTTGCAAAGCTAAATGCAGATTTGCAGGCTGGAAATATCAGCAAAGATCAATACAATGCGTCGGTTCAGTCATTTTTGAACAAAAACAAAATGAGCATTAGAACTACTCCTGACGGTGGATTTGAATTTGTGCAGGGTGAATCGGCCGGAAAGCCCATGACTGAAGCTCAGTCAAAAAATATAGGATTTTACAAACGATCACAGGACGCTTTAAAATTATTTGATCCAGTTGCAGACAGCTTGGTAGATTCTTTGGGCGCGGCTGCGGAAATGGACCCTACGGGGCTAGCTCGGTATTTACAGTCTGACGAGTACCAGAAGGCGCAGGTTTTGGGTAAGGACTTTTTGGCACCTATTCTGCGGAAAGATACTGGCGCGGCAGTTACCCCTAGCGAGTGGGTTTTTTACAAAGCAATTTATATTCCAGAGGTCGGGGACAACCCAGCAAAACTTGCTGAAAAGAAAGCCGCTAGGGCAAGGGCTGTGGAGGCAATGCGGGTTGGCTTGGAGCCAAGTCAAATTGTTAAGTTGGAGGGCGTAGACCCGGCAACAGCTCCGGGGCTGGGTCCAGACAGCGACACTAAAATTGACCTTAAATTCAACCCTGCAACGGGAGAGTTGGAGCCAGTATAATGCCAATTAACGTTGATATGGGTGACGGAACTGTTGCGCAGTTTCCAGATGAGGCCACCGCAAGAAGTTACTTTGCGTCGAAAAAACAGCCAGAGGCAACCCCAGCCCCAACAGAGCCATACGTTGATGAGCAAGGCGTAACTCGCTACCCAAACTTGCAGCAAGTTGAAAGCGGTGCGTTTGAAGATATTGCTGGAGCTGGTCTTGCTGGTATGGCAAGGGGCGTTAAGGGTTTAGCGGAAACCCCAGAGATGCTTGGCCGTGCAGTGATTCGCGGAGGTCAAGAGCTGGCCCAGCTTGCTGGCGCTGAGATCGAAAATGAAATGCCTGTATTGGATACGGCAACAGGCAGAGGGATTGAGGCTGCGCTTTCTACCTTTGGCGGCGATAAGGCTATGGCGTACCGTGGCGAAAGCACGCCCGCGCAGTTTGTGGGTACTATAGGTGAGTTTGTTGGACCCGGAGGAATATTGGGTGGCGGTAAAAAGCTAATGCAGGCTTCTGTTGCTGCCGGAGCTGGAAGCGAGGCTGCTGGTCAGATTACAGAAGGTACAGCTGCCGAGCCTTATGCAAGGATTGCTGGAGCTTTGATCGCCCCTTACGCGGCAAACAAAACGCTATCTGCGTTTCAAAAAAAGAACGTGACCTCTCCAACGCTTCCAACATTAAAAGCAGAAAAAAACTCTGCGTATGATCTTTTGAAGTCAGAGGGAACTGGCTTGACAGGTACGCAGACAGCATACTTGGTGCAGGACATGAGGAGCGTCCTAAACATGGACGACATTATACTATCAGCAAAGCCATCCGTCGAAAAGGCGCTGGCCCTTGTTGATGAAGTTGAAAAATCTGGGGCAATGAATTTGTCAAAGTTTAACGAGCTTCAAAAGGCTTTAGGAAAAATATACAAGACCGCGCCGGACGCGCCAGAGGTTTTGTCAATGCTAAAGAAAATGGATGACGTTCTTGCTGACGGCAGTAGGGATGCTGCGTTAATGCAGGCCGCAAAGGCAGCAAATTCTAAGTACGCAAAAGCCCGAATGTTAGACAAGTATTTTGCGCAGGCAACTCAAAACGCAAAAAAAGGAAATTTAATACCTAAGACTGGTGAGGCGTTTCAAGCCGCTGCTACCAAAATACTCAACAACGACAGGGCCGCTGCGTTTTGGTCGCCCGACGAATTAGCCGCGCTGAAAAAGGTTGCGGACGGCACGATAGGCAGCAAAGTATTAGCGACGATTGGCAAGTTGGCCCCTACATCTAACGGTTTAACCTCTGGGATGAGTATTGCCCTTTTGTCTATCCCCGGCAATTTCGCCTATGAAATCATGGGCATGACGGCAGCCTCTTTTGCGAAGTTGGGCTACAACGCTAAAATTAAAACCTCTCGCAAGGCTCTTGAGGATTTAGTTCGCTCTGGCGGCGTTGCGGAGCCTTCAAAAGTTGTAACCAAAGAATTAGTCCAAGACATAGTTGCTAGATTAAGCGGCTTGCAGGCTCAGGAGCTACAATAATGGAACTTAAACCAAAATCACGCAGCGAAATCGAAGGCATTGTGCAGGACGCAATCTCTGATGCGGTGGACTTTGTTGAGGGCGAAATCAGCGAGGATCGCATCAAGGCGCAGCGTTACTATGACGGTGAGGTTGACCTTGGCTACGAGGACGGCCGAAGCAAGGTAGTCGCCACAAAAGTACGAGATACTGTACGTTCTGTAAAGCCAAGCCTGATGCGCATATTCCTCAGCACAGCCAAGCCAGTTGAGTTTGTGCCGCGCGGACCAGAGGACGTGGCGATGGCTGAGCAGGCCACTGAGTTTATGCACCATGAGTTTACCCGGCTAAACGGATACCGCGTGCTGAATGACGCCTTCCAGGATGCGCTGGTCAAAAAGCAAGGCATCGTGAAGGCATACTGGATGACATATCCAGAGGCCGAGATTTACACGTTTTCTGACCTGTCCGACGACGAATACACATATTTAATCGAAGACGATAGCGTGACTGTGCTGGAGCATACGGTTGAAATGTCCATTGAGATTGATCCAATGGGTATGGAAATTGAGATGCCAGTCCACAGCGTTAAGCTGAGCCGCCAGAAAGATATGGGCGAGCTGTGCATTGAGAGCGTTCCGCCGGAAGAGTTCTTCATCAACCGTGACGCACGCTCATTGGCCGACGCCTATATTGTTGCCCACCGCACCGACATGCGCGCTGGCGATTTGATCGCAATGGGATTTGACCCAGACGTAGTGCTTGACTTGGATAGCTTTGAAAGCGGCTCTGATATGACAGAAGCCGAGATGTATGAGCGCCGTGGTTACGACATGGACACCTCAGACGAGGACATTGAAGATCCATCCATGCGCAACGTCGCCGTGACTGAAGCGTATATGCGCATTGACGTTGACGGCACTGGCATACCCGTTCTGCACAAATTAATCTGTGGCGGAACGTCATACGAATTGCTGGACTTTGAGCCATGCGATGAGTTGCCGTTTGCCAAGTTTGAGGTCGATCCAGAGCCACACGCGTTCTATGGTCGTTCACTGGCCGAGATTGTTATGGATGACCAAGACGCAGCCACATCTGTGCTGCGATCTATTCTTGACAACGTGGCGATGACGAACAACCCTCGCCTTGGCATTGTCGAAGGTGCGGTCAACATTGATGACGTTCTCAACAACGAGATCGGCGCAATTGTGCGTATGCGCGCGCCCGGTTCAGTCCAAGAATTGTCCGTTCCATTTACTGCCGGGCAGACACTTGGCGCGCTGACATACCTAGACGGCCTCGTAGAGAGCAAGACAGGCGTTTCTAGGGCGTCAATGGGCCTAGACCCTGATGCAATGCAGTCAACCACAAAGGCCGCTGTGCAGGCTACTGTGCAGGCCGCAGCTGGTCAGGTTGAAGTTATGGTTCGCAACCTTGCCGATGGTATGCGTGATCTATTTGGCATCATGTTGCGCTTGATGAGCAAGAATGTTGACGAAGAGCAAATGATGCGGATGAATGGCATGTTTGTGCCTATTGATCCTCGCGTTTGGAACCAGTCAATGGATGTTGCCATTAACGTGGGCCTCGGCACTGGCCGTGAGGAAGAGAAGGCAATGGCTCTCAACCAAGCTCTCCAGATGCAAACAATGGTCTATCAAAACTATGGCCCGATGAATGGTCTGGTGAGCCTGACCAACATTCGCAATACGCTGGCCGACCAGCTGGCGGTGTCGGGAATACGCAATGCTGACCGTTACTTTGCGCCGATCACACCAGAGATTGAGATGCAGATGCTGCAAATGCAGCAGCAGGCACAGGCTCAGCAGGGTCAAGCATCTGATCCAAACGCCGCGTTCTTGCAGGCTGAGCAAATGAAGGCTCAGACCAAGGCGCAGACCGACATGGCCAAGCTGCAACTTGAAATGCAGAAGGCAGCGGCCAACGACGATCTCAAGCGGGATCAGATGGCGCAAGACTTGCTGGTAAACGCTGCAAAGATTTATGGCGAGTACGGCACGTCGGTTGACGTGGCCCGCATCCAAGCTGAGCAGGACAAGATGCGCATGATTGGAGGCATGGCTCAAGGGATACCGCAGCAATGACAACAGAAATACGCATAGAGGCCGATGAGGCCCGCCGTTTGAAAAACGACACTGCATTTAAGCAGTTTATGCAGAGTGTGCGCGAAAACCAAATGCAGGTTTTTGCGAGCAGTGGGGCGGCTGACGTGGCTGCCCGTGAAGAGGCTCACGCGATAATCCGTGCGCTTAACCAGATCGAAGTGACCCTTGACGCTGCACTTGCAGCAGAGACGCTTTTGGATCGCAAACAAAGGACGTAGCACCGAT
>Ga0213868_10001071_pt1 | contig 26468 bp, 24 predicted proteins | sample PICome_9_FD_160087 | JGI IMG/M metagenome (GOLD analysis project Ga0213868, IMG submission 160087) | Coastal seawater microbial communities near Pivers Island, North Carolina, United States - PICO127 | ecosystem: Environmental > Aquatic > Marine > Coastal | place: USA: North Carolina... | reverse complement strand
GCCCCGATGACAATCTGGTACCAGTTACTGATGTAGAAGATGCCGGCGAGGATGTCGCCGCGCAGTTGGCCGAGCGCGTCGCGCTCGAAGAGCGCGGTCCAGACCGACAGCAGCGTCATCATCACGAAGAGCGCTGGAAGGAGCCGTCGGAAACGACGGATCCAGAAGCCCTTCATGTCGACCAGGCCCGACTTTTCGTGCTCAGAGATGAGCAGCAGCGTGATGAGGTAGCCCGAGATCACGAAGAACACCTCGACGCCGATGAACCCACCCTTCAGCCAGGAGCTGTTTGCGTGGTAGATCATCACCGCGACAACGGCGAACGCCCTCATGCCATCGAGCCCGGGGAGGTATGGCACCTTGCTGATGTTGGCGCCACCGGTGCCACCGGTGCCGCGGGCTGCAGACGACGCAGAGGTGGAGGAGGTAACGGCGGACATCAGCGTCCAGTATCGCTCAGACGAGGACCGATCCCAGGTTCACCCTGATGTCTTTTGCAATCTCGGACCGGTTGAGTGTGTACAGGTGCAGGCCAGGTGCCCCGGCCTCGATGAGGTCCCTGCAGAGCTCAGAGGCAAGTTCGACACCGATGCGCTTCGCGTCGGCCGCATCATGGGCCGCACTCAACCGATCGACCAACCAGTCGGGGACTTCCGTGCCGCTCATCTCCGCCATGCGGGTGATCTGACCCAAGCTGGTCACGGGCATGATGCCGGGAACGATCGGTTTGTCGACACCAAGCGCTGCCAGCTCGTCAACGAGACGCACGTAGTGCTCGGGATCAAAGAAGAACTGCGTGATGGCAAAGTCGGCAAGTCGGAGCTTCTCGGCAAGATGTCGGCGGTCAGCCTGACGGCTCGCTGAGCGAGGATGCACCTCGGGGTGCGCGGCGACCCCGATCGAGAAGCAGCCGGTGGCTGCAACGTCGTGGAGCAGGTCCAGTGCGTACGAGTAGTCCCCGGCTGGAGCGCTGCCGACGGCAGGCAAGTCGCCGCCGAGCGCGAGGATGTTCTCGACACCGATCCGGCGGTAGTCGACGAGCAGCCCGGCCACGTCGGTCCGGGAGTGCCCGACGCACGTGAGGTGCGCCATCGGTTCGACGTCGGTTTCACGCCGGATCCATTCGACGACGTCACCGGTGCGGTGCCGGTCTGAGCCGCCAGCGCCATAGGTGATGCTGACGAAGTCAGGCCCCAGCGGTGCGAGTTCGGCAATTGTTCGACCGAGCGTCAACTGCGCGCCCGCAGTCTTGGGCGGAAAGAACTCGAACGACAGCGTTCGCCCCGCTGCCAACTTGTCGGAGATCCGGGCCATGCCTGGAACATAGGCAACCGAACGATCGACTTGGTGCCGCAGCAGAAACTTCCCACCAGGCGGACCTCGTTCCACGATGCGGAACGTCGGAAGTGAGCAGGTAGGGGGATGCGACCCCCTCCCTGGTGGTACTACCGGGTAGGGCTACGGGGTTACGAAAGAAGTCCCCGAGCACTACACAAACATCTACCACGGAGCTTTTCTGTGAGCCTGTGTGCCAGCGTTGGGTAAACTGGACTTACCAAAACGCAGGGGTCGCCGTCCGAAAGGGCAGCGGCTTCTGGGCTAACTGGGCTCAGAAGGTATCACGCACACGTCAACCCTGCGGGTTGACGCAGTCCCACCGGTGGCGCCGTTACGCACAACTCGACGAAGTGGATGCTGGTTGGCCCGGTCTGGCAGGTTTCCGTCACCTCAGCCGGATCCGTCATCGGCAATGATGGAGTGGTGGGAGACTACGCGCGGCGAGAAAGACCAATTCGAGTGACTCGCGAGATTTCCGCTCCAGCTGAAGTGGTCTGGGCCGTGATCGCGACGCCAGGGCACCTTGAGCATGTGCATCCATTTTGTGAGCACAACCCTGTGACGGAGTGGCCGGGGGCTGCGGCGCGCGACGAAATTCACTACCGAAGCGGCTGGGTGTATGGGAGGACTTTCACTCATTGGGTCGATGGTGTCGGCTACGACCTCGACATCGGCGCGCCGGGCGAACCGACCTCCCATGTCAGCTGGCGGATTTCCCCTCGACCACCTGGGGCCTGCAACTTGGCAATCAGCGTGTGGCCACGATCGCTTACTCGCATCCGTGGGCTGCAGTACCTTCTTCGACTTTTGGTCCTCGGTCCAATGATGCGCCGTTACTTGCGTTCGGTAACGAAGGGCGTGGAATGGTTCGTGACACAAGGCGAGCCAGTGAGGGCAAACCAATTTGGAACTCACCTGTGGTTCTCGCAGCGGTGATCACGAGTTACGACGGTCTCTGATCGATCAGGCCCGGCACCACTTCGGAACTGGCGGGGCCTCGTTGGCTCCGTCAGCGACCAAAACGCAGGGGCCGCCGTCCTCAGGGCAACGACTTCTGTGCTGACATTCCTGCCCGCATCGCAGTCACTTCTTCGGTTCTAGGGTCGCACTAAAGGGCTCAGGGGGTCGCACTAAATCTCTTGCCTCTTACGGTTGATTCCGAGATCAGTGGCGGAAGTGGCGCTGACCGGTGAAGACCATCGTGAGGCCGTGTTCATCAGCGGCGGCGATGACCTCGTCGTCACGCATCGATCCGCCAGGCTGGATGACGCACGACACACCGGCTTCAACCGCTGCATCGAGCCCGTCACGAAAGGGGAAGAACGCATCGCTGGCGCACGCGCCGCCCGCTGCGCGCCCTTCGGCTCGTCGGGCCGCGATTCGTGCCGAGTCGAGACGATTCTGCTGTCCTGCACCGATCCCGAAAGCCTGCTGGTCCTTCGTGTAGACGATTGCGTTGCTCGTGACTGCGGCGCACACCGTCCAGGCAAACTCCATATCTGCCCACTGCCCCTCGGTCGGCTGCATCGATGTGACCACGCGCCACGCGTCAGATCGTGCATCGACCGGGTCGGGCTGTTGGACGAGCAGGCCACCATCGATGGGGCGGACGTCGAACGGCAAGGGAGACGGCGCATTGGCCGCGATGACCCGGAGGTTCTTCTTCGCCGCGAGGATGGCCAGCGCGTCGTCGTCGAAGCCGGGAGCCACGACAACTTCGGTGAACACGTCGCCAAGCGCGACGGCCATCTCGTTGGTGACCGTGCGGTTGACGGCGACGATGCCACCGAAGGCGCTGACCGGGTCGCACGCGTTGGCGCGTACGTACGCGGTCGTGATGTCATCGGCGATCGCCACGCCGCAGGGATTTGCATGTTTCACTACGACGCAGGCCGGGTCATCGAACCGATGAACGAGTCGCCACGCTGCTTCGGTGTCATACAAGTTGAGGTAGCTCAACGCCTTGCCGCCGTGCTGCGTCATTGAGTCCCACCAGCTGGTCGCACCGGCTTGGCGGTACCGAGCGCCCTCCTGATGAGGATTCTCTCCGTAACGCAGCGACTGCACGTTGGACAGTGCCAGATGGATCGAGGCGGGCAACGCGCCGGCGGTGTCAACCTCTTCGACCGTGAGCGACTCGTCAGCCAGATCAGGATCGGTGTCATCGAACCAGGTGACGATCGCTGCGTCGTACGCCGCGGTGTGCGCAAACGCTGCCCGGGCCAGCCGACGTCGGGTGCTCTCGCTCAAGACGCCGTCTGCGCGGAGTTCGTCAATCACGGGGCTGTAGTTCTTGGGGTCGACGACGACTGCCACGTGGGCATGGTTCTTTGCCGCGGCACGCACCATTGCCGGGCCACCAATATCGATCATCTCAACGGATCCGCCTGAACCGTGCTCGAAATCGTCGGGACTCTGTCCGAACGGATAGAGGTTCCCCACGACGAGATCGAATGGCTTGATGCCGTACTCATCCATGTCGGCAACGTGCTCGACATCGGTTGGGTCAGCCAGAATGCCACCGTGGACCTTCGGGTGCAGCGTGACGACACGGTGACCCAGAATCGCGGGGACACCGGTGACATCGGCGACGTCAGTGACTGGAATTCCGGCGTCAGCGATGACTCGAGCGGTTCCCCCGCTGGAGATCAGCGACCACCCAAGCTGGCTGAGCGACTCGGCGAATTCAACCACGCCAGTCTTGTCGTACACGGAGAGCAGAGCGGTAGGCACAACGCGATCGTAGGCCCGAGGTGTTCACCGTTCCGCAGCGCCGGTCGGAATACTCAGAATCGCTCCGTTGAGAAGAGGTACGGTCATTGACCGTCACGGTGACCTTGAACACATCAGCGCCTCAGGAGGGGAACGAAGTGGACTTCAGTAACTTCAAGACATCCGACTGGTTGATGATCGGGGGCGGTGCAGGCGTCGCCATCTTCGGACTGTTCAACTGGATCAACGTGTCCGGCTTCGGCTTTTCCGACTCCGGTGGCAATGCGTTCGACTTCTTCTTCACCGGGACGATTCCCTGGCTGCTATTCGTCGCCAGCGGGGTGATTGCATTCCTGCTCGCGTCGGGGACGATGGACAACAAGGGACTGCCCTGGCCGCTCATTCTTCTCGCCGCCACTGCTCTGGCGGCGTTCCTCTTTCTGCTCCGCTTCATTTTCAACCCAATCGAGGGCAAAGACATCATCGAGGCTGCGGGCGGCAGCGTTGGCCGAGGCTTCGGCATGATCGTCTCAGTTATCTCCGGCCTCGTCGCTGCGACGGGAGCATTCCTCAACTTCCAGGCTGCGGGCGGCGAACTGTCAGATCTCGCCGACATCAACAAGATCAAGGAGAGCTTTGGTGGCAGCAGCAGCGCTGCCATGCCTCCCCCGCCTCCGCCTCCGCCTCCAGCCGACGAAACACCCCCGCCCCCGCCGGCACCGTGACCTGACCCGAAAAATGCCAAAGGCATGTGGTGGTTACGCACATCGTGCGCAACTTCCACATGCCTTCGCTGGAAACTAGAGAGCGGCGACGATTTCCGCCATCAATTCACCGGCTTCGGTCGGATTGAGACCGACCTTCACGCCAGCAGCTGCGAGCGCGTCCATCTTGCCTTGAGCGGTGCCCTTGTTGCCGGAGACGATGGCGCCAGCATGGCCCATCTTCTTGCCGGCCGGCGCCGTGACGCCCGCGATGTACGCGCTCATCGGCTTGGTGACGTTGGCCGCGATGTATTCGGCTGCTTCTTCTTCGGCCGAGCCGCCGATTTCACCGAGCATCATGATCGCATGCGTCTCGGGGTCATTCTGGAACTCCGAGAGGCAGTCGATGAAGTTGGTGCCGGGGACGGGGTCACCGCCGATGCCGACACAGGTCGACACGCCGATGCCGCGCTGCTTCAACTCGTAGAGCGCTTGGTACGTGAGCGTGCCGGAACGCGAGACGATGCCCACGTTCGGACCGTCGGCCGTCGGGTTCTGAGCGATCTCACCAGCGGTAATGCCGATGTTGCACTTGCCGGGGCTGATGATGCCGGGGCAGTTCGGGCCGAGCAGACGGGTTCCGGGGAAGTCGCGCACCAGGCGGTTGAAGACCTTGGCCTCATCCTGGGCCGGAATGCCCTCGGTGATGCACACGACGAATCCGATGCCGGCTTCGGCCGCTTCCATGATGGCGCCAGAAGCGAACTTCGGCGGGACGGCGGCGAACGACGCGTTCGCTCCGGTTGCCGCGACGGCTTCGGCGACCGAATTGAAGATCGGAATGCCCTCGACGTCCTGGCCACCCTTGCCGGGCGTGACGCCCCCGACGACCTGGGTGCCATAGTCACGGTTGCGGAGGCCGTGGTACTTGCCCTGACCACCGGTCAGGCCCTGGACGATGACCTTCGTGTTCTCGTCAACAAAAATTGCCATGTCAGTACCTCAGCTTGCGAGCGCGACAGCTGCGCGAGCAGCGTCGAGCATGGTCGGCTCCGAGCGGAGCTTGTCTTCCGGAATGCCTGCATCGAGGAGAATCTGACGACCCTCCTCGGCGTTGGTGCCATCGAGGCGGATCACGATCGGAGCCTTGAGATCAACGCGACCCATCGCCTCGACGATGCCCTTGGCAACTTCTTCGCCACGGGTGATGCCACCAAAGATGTTGATGAAGATCGACTTGACGTTCTCGTCGAAGTTGATGACTTCGAGCGCACCGGCCATCACGTCGGCGTTAGCGCCGCCGCCGATGTCGAGGAAGTTCGCGGCTGAACCGCCAACCTGATTGACGACGTCGAGGGTCGACATTGCCAGCCCGGCACCGTTCGCGATGATGCCGACGGTGCCGTCGAGACCGATGTATTGCAGGTCCTTTTCGGCAGCCATCTTCTCGCGGTCGTCCATCTCAGTGAGACCGCGGAAAGCGTCCCACTCGGGGTGGCGGAACTCGGCGTTGCCGTCGAGGGTGACCTTGGCGTCGAGCGCGTGCACTTCACCGGTCGGCTTCAGAATCAGCGGGTTGATCTCGGCGAGGTCGCAATCGCCCTCGTCGTAACAGCGGTACAGCTTCACGAGGATGTCGGTCGCACCGTCGATCGCCCGCTCGGGGAGCTTGGCCTCGATGCATGCCTGGCGGGCGACGGCCTCGGAGAGGCCGTCCACTGGGTCGATGTGGAGCTTGACGATCGCATCGGGGTTCTCTTCCGCCACGACCTCGATCTCGACGCCACCTTCACGCGACAACATCATGAGGTGCTTCTTCTCGCTGCGGTCGAGGGTGAAGGAGACGTAGTACTCCTCGTCGATATCAGACGCAGCCTCAACCCAGAGACGACGCACAACGTGTCCCTTGATGTCCATGCCCAAAATGTTGCCGGCGTGTTCTCGCACTTCGGCTTCATTGTCGGCCAGCTTGATGCCACCGGCCTTACCGCGGCCGCCGACCTGCACCTGCGCCTTGACGACAACGGGGTAGCCAGCAGACGCAGCTTCCTTCACCGCCTCATCAACGGTGTCGGCAGGCCCTCCAGGGCTGGCCGGAATGTCATAGCGGGCGAAGTACTGCTTGCCCTGATATTCAAAGAGATCCACGGTGGGGTCCCCTCTCTTTCATGTGTGCGGATGGGTTGCGAATGTTGGCGGGTGTCAGGCTTCGTTCTCGTCCAGGGCCGTCTCGAGCCACTCGCCAATTGCTTTCAATGACGATCCGGGACCGAAAATCTTTGCGACACCCTGTTCCTGCAACGCACGTGCGTCAGCGTCAGGAATGACCCCGCCGCCGAAGACGAGCACGTCGCCCAGGTCACGATTGCGAAGCTCTTCCATCACGCGCGGGAAGAGCGTGAGGTGCGCTCCGGAAAGGAGCGAGAGGCCGACGCCGTCCGCATCTTCTTGCAACACGGTTTCTGCGATCTGTTCGGGCGTCTGGTGCAGACCTGTGTAAATGACCTCGAAACCGTGGTCCCGGAGGGCACGGGTGATGGTCTTGGCGCCACGATCGTGGCCATCCAGGCCGGGCTTGGCAACAACGATGCGGTACGGACGCTTCACAAGTTCAGAACCTTATGCCGCACGTGCCGTGTTCCACCAACCGACCCGAGGCACCTCTGACACCGTGCAGGTGGGCGGGAACCAGGCCCAGTCCGTTTCCCCGCCGACGCGAAACGAGCTGGGGGCGGCAGACTGAGGTGGTGGCGAAGGTGAACGACAAGCCGGTCAAGCTTCGATCGCCGTTGACGCGTGCGCTGCTCCCCAATCTGGGCGGGCTCGCGGTCCTCGGCTTGATCGGGCTGATGTTGTGGGGATTCGCGGCATATATCTCGCGCGGCGACGCGCCAACATCCGATCGGCTTGCCCCGTCCAACTTGCGCGTCGGCAGCGTGACCAACGTTGCCGACGAGATTGTCGACAAGGGCCCCATTCTCTTTCCGGGCCTCGGCACGACCGAGGGAGAGCGCACCATCGTGCTCGACCACACCGGCGATGACCCCGCAATCGGCTGGGTCGTGTACTACGCGTACCCGGCCGGTGGCGACGAAAGCTGTGTCGTCGAGCAAGTACGCAACGACGACGGTGACGGAACACGCAAGTTCACCGACTGCGATGGCAACACCATCGACGTGAGCGAACTGTCACCACCCCCGCCAGGCGTGAATCCCGTCGTCGAAAACCAGCGATTGCTGTCGATCGATCTCAGCGGCGTCACCAACGACACCGGGCGCTAAGCGCCGACTCGGAGTCAGGCGTCGACGGTCGCGTCGAGAAGTCGCGCAGCGAACTCTTCGCTGTGCTGGTTGAGCTTGCTCCGACTCATGGCCAGTCCGCCGATGACGTAGGCGCCGGTGTCTCCGAGCACATTCGTGAGCTTGTCGAGGCTGCGGCCCGGGTCGAGTGCAAACGTGCAGAACGCGGCAGCCTTCTTCCCGCGCATTGCCGGAAGGTTCGCGATGTTGTTGGCAGCCCATGGTGCCTGCCCAAACAGAAACGCTCCGTGCACCCAGGTTCCGACCAGGACCAGGTCCGCTTCGTGGATCGACTGGTGGTCGGGATGCTTGACCTTGGACAAGCCCGTGATGGTCCACCGCTCCTGCTGCAGCAGCTCGGCGACGTTTTCGGCCGCCTTCCACGTATTGCCGGACAAGCTCTCAACCAGAATTGCTGCCTTCACGTCTCTGATTCTGCCAGATATCGCGCCGTCTGACCCGATCTTCTTAACCAGAGCGATCACTCGATCTTCTTGAGCGGCGCCCACGCGAGCGAAAGGTGCTTGGTGCCCGTGCCGGTGAAGTTGATCGTGGCCTCGGCCTTCTCGCCCACACCGGAAATGTCGATGATCACTCCCGCACCGAAGCTGGGATGTTCGACACCGTCGCCGATGTGCAGCCCGAGTTCCTGACTGTTCGACGGCTCTGGGGCATGCTTCTTTGCGAACTGCATCGCTGCTTCGACGACACGATCGCGATGTGCGTCCTGTGCCTGCTTAGCGTCTTGAACATCGTCGTTCACATCGGCATTGATGTCGCGCCCTGGCATCTCCTCGTCGGCTGCGCGCCGGTACGGCGACGGCGTAGAGGACGAGTCGCTCCCGCGCCCTTCGCGATCGGGTCGACCGCTGCCGGAGCCACCGCCGTAGCTCGATCGGTAACTCTGACGCCCATAGCTGGAGCGGCCACTCACGTTGCCGCTCGCCTCGATCAACCCTTCGGGGATCTCGTCGAAGAACCGCGACGGGGGGTTGTACTGCGTCGACCCAAACAACTGCCGGCTCCACGCATGGCTCATGTACAGCCGATTCATTGCCCGCGTGATGCCGACGTACGCGAGTCGACGCTCCTCTTCCATCTCGATCGGTTCGGTGAGCGACCGGATGTGCGGAAAGATGCCCTCTTCGACGCCGGCGAGAAACACGACAGGAAACTCGAGGCCCTTTGCCGAGTGCAACGTCATGAGAATCACCATGTCTTCGACCTCGCCTTCTGGCAGGTCGTCAGTGTCAGCGACGAGCGCGACCTGTTCCATGAACTCAGAGATCACGGTGAACTCGCGTGCCGACCCGATCAACTCACCCATGTTCTCGAGACGAGTATGCGCTTCGACGGAGTCTTCGGCTTCGAGCTCAGCGAGGTAGCCCGACCCGTCGAGTGCCAGCTGGAGGATGTCCGCCGGCCCGTACTGGTCGTCGTCAACCATGCCGATCATGCCATCGACCAGTTCCACGAACTTGCCGATGCCACGGAGCGCGGGACCGCTCACGCCCGCCTCGTCGCATCGCCGCAGAGCGTCGGCAAACCCGATGCCCTCAGCGGCGGCAAACGCGTCGAGCTTGGCCACGCTGGTATCGCCAATGCCTCGCTTCGGAACGTTCAGAATCCTCTTGAGGCTGACCTCATCAGCGGGGTTGACGACCGCACGCAGGTAGGCCATGGCGTCCTTCACTTCGCGCCGGTCGTAGAACCGAGTGCCACCCACCACCTTGTAAGGGACGCCCTGGCGCATGAACGCTTCTTCGATGACACGACTCTGTGCGTTGGTTCGGTACAGCACGGCGATGTCGCGGAAGTTCGCGTCGGCATCACGTTGCAACTGTTTCGCCGTGCCGGCAACCCAGTTGGCCTCATCGCCTTCGTCTTCAGCGTGATATCGCTGGATGCGTTCGCCACTGCCACTATCGGTCCACAGCGACTTTGGCCGGCGCTCAGTGTTGTTCTCAATGACGGCGTTGGCCGCATCGAGGATCGTCTGCGTGCTGCGATAGTTCTGGTCGAGCACCACCGTGGTGACGTCGGGAAACGCCTCCTCAAACTGCAAGATGTTGCGAAAATCTGCGCCACGGAATCGATAGACCGACTGGTCGGTGTCGCCGACGACGCAGACGTTGTTGTGGCCGCCGGCGAGCATCAGCACCATCTGGTTCTGAGCGTTATTGGTGTCCTGGTATTCGTCGACGAGGATGTGGGCGAAACGTTCGCGGTAGTGCTCGAGGACGTCGCCGTGATTCTTGAACAGCTCGACGGTTTTGGTCAGCAGGTCATCGAAGTCCATCGCACCGGCCCTGAGGAGCCTCGCCTGATACTCGGCGTAGACCTCAGCGTGCTTGCGATCAAAGATGTTCTCAGCCCCGCCGGCTGCTTCGGCCGGAGAGACCAGCTCATTCTTCCAGTTGCTGATGATGCCGTGCACGCCGCGTGGTGTGAAGCGCTTCGAGTCGAGCCCCTGGTCGCGGATGACGTAGCCGGTGAGGCGATTGGTGTCGGCTGAGTCGTAGATCGAGAATTGTCGGGGGTAGCCGAGCGCGTCGGCATTGGCGCGCAGGATGCGCACGCATGCCGAGTGGAAGGTGGACACCCACATCGTCTTGACGACCGGTCCGACCAGTGCGGCGACGCGTTCGCGCATTTCGGCAGCGGCTTTGTTGGTGAACGTGATCGCCAGAATCTTTGAGGGATGCACGCCCACATGGATGAGGTGTGCGATGCGATGCGTGAGCACCCGCGTCTTGCCCGAACCGGCACCGGCGACCACCAGCAAGGGCCCACTCTGGTGGACCACGGCATCGAGCTGATCGGGATTGAGCCCTTGAACGAACGGTGACGGGCCATGCGAGACGATCTCGCTCTCCGCGCCGAACGGCCCAGTTGGTTCGGCCTGATCCGACTCAGCGGACGGCGCGTCCGCCGGATGGGGAATGTCGCCGAACAGCTCCTCGTCACTCATGCGGGAATCACTCTAGGGATGGACTGTCACGGTCGAGCCGTCCCGCGACGACGGGCATCACACCTGCAGCACGATTCGCGACCACACGCACCCAACGAGCTCGTCAAGTCCGCCCGGTGCGTAACGTGGTGATCGTGACGTCGCTGGTCGAACTCAGCGCCGGCGAACTGGCCTTCTGCGCCGTTGTACTGCTCGTTGCCTCATACATCCGCGGCTATTCCGGATTCGGTTTCTCCGCTGTGCTCGTCGCCGGGGCGACCTTCATGATCGAACCGGTGGCGGCGGTGCCGCTCGCGCTCACGTTTGAGGTCTTGGCGAGCCTTGCGCAGGGCCCCTCGATTTGGCACGAGATTCGTTGGCCCGATTTCCGCCTCTTGTTGGCTGCCACGATCGTCGGCAACCCGATCGGCTTGATGATTCTCACAACTGTCGACAGCGACGTCTTGCGCGGCGTCACCCTCGCCGTCTTGCTGGCGCTGACCGCCGGACTGCTCGTCAACCACTCGGCTCGAGTTCATCCCACACCCCTGTTGGTCTTCAGTGTCGGGGTCGTCGCAGGCGTCGTGAACGGGGCCACGGCGATGGCGGGCCTGGTGCTCGTGCTCGCGATGAGCGTGGCCGCGATCTCTGCAGCTGAGACTCGAGCCACACTCATCGCCTACTTCTTTGCTTCGAATCTCGTCGTCATCGTCGGACTGTTCGTTGCGGGCGAGCTGACCGATGAATTGTTCTGGCGCGTCCTGCTCGGCATTCCGCTGCTCGTCGCTGGCATCGTCGCTGGTTCGTTGAGGTTCCGTTCGACTTCGGAGACAGCCTTCCGGCGCGTCACCCTTTGGCTGCTCGCCGCCATCGCCATCGTCGGACTCGGCGGCCTTCTCCTGGCGTGATGTCCGCCCCTGCACTCCAGCCGCGCAGCGGTGGCGCCTGGACGTGGCCCTCAGCAGACCGACCTTCGCTCAGTGTGTTTGTTCGGCCAGTTCGAGCCAGAGGAGTTCGTGCTCGTCGAGTTCGGATTGTGCCGTCGCCAGGTCCTGACCAACCGCTTGCAGCTCCGATGAATCAGTGAGACCGGTCAACCGCTCGGTCAGGGAGTCGACGCGCTTCTGTGCTTTGACCATCGCCTGTTCGGCCGCACGGAGTTGCCGGCCGAGGGTCGACGGGCTCGGTCCCGTCCGAGCCGCCTTCGGCTTACCCGGCCGACTCGACGAATCGGCCGTGGCGGTTCCAGCCTTCGATGCGCTGACCTTTTTCGCCGATCCAACTGATCTTCCAGTCCGACCGGTCGAACGCTCCGCAAGCCAACCGCTGACGCCGCCGGGCACACGGTGCATGGTGCCGTCCTCGTCGATCGCCAGCACATGATCTGCCACACGATCGAGGAAGGCTCGGTCGTGGCTAGACGTGACGAGTGCACCGGGCCATTCATCAAGAAACGACTCGAGTGACCGCAATGTGTCGAGATCAAGATCGTTCGTGGGCTCATCCAGGATCAGCAGGTTCGGCTTCGTGGCCAGCACCATCACCAGTTGCAGCCGGCGACGTTCGCCGCCCGACAGCATCCGCGTCGGCGCGTATTGGGCAGTGGAGTCGAACCAGAACTTCTCGAGGAGCGCCTTGTCCTCATGGTCGGGCTCCCGGTAGGGCCCTGCGACCACCTTGCGGACAATGGCGTCCGGATCGAGCGAAGACGAGTGCTGATCGGCGTAGCCGACCACGACGGTCTGCCCTCGCTTGACCTCGCCCGCAACGGGTGCGGCCCGCCCTGCGACGATGTCGAGCAGCGTGGTCTTACCCGACCCGTTCGGACCGACAACTGCAAGCCGGGCGCCGGGCTCGATGAGTAGGTCGATGTTCTCAAAGACCGTGTGCGCGTCGAACCGTTGCGTGACGCCGATCAGCTCGACGACTTGATTGCCGAGGCGAGACGTTCCAGCACCCAACTCCAGGTCGTTGCCACGTACGCCGGCGGCGGCGGGGCCGCCTGAGATGATCTCGGCGGCACTCCGCAGTCGCGCCTTGGGCTTCGTCGAACGCGCGGGCGCGCCACGACGCAGCCAAGCAAGCTCCTTGCGCGCCAAGATTTTGCGCGTTGATTCTTCCGCTGCTTCTCGTTCGATTCGCTCGGCGCGAGCATCGAGGTACGTCGCATAAGCGCTTGACCCGGCCGCCGCCTGATGGATGTACGACTGTCCGTTGTCGAGTTCGACGACGCGGCTCGGGCCAACGGCCGTCGTCAGTCGATCAAGTGCATGTCGGTCGTGGGTGACCAGCACCAACGCCGCGCTCATCGCAACGAGGCGCGATTCAAGCCACTCGATTGCCTCGAGATCGAGATGGTTCGTCGGCTCATCGAGGACCACCATGTCGAAGGCTCCCTGCTGGTCGTCCGCCAGCACCTTCGCAAGCGCAACCCGCTTGGCCTGGCCACCCGACAACTGGTCGGTGCGACGGTCGAATAACGGCAAGACGCCCAGCGTCGTTGCGGCAGCCTGCACTTCCCATCCGTCGCCGAGGACGTCGCGGACCAGTCCCTCCGGCAACACAGGATCTTGCTCGAGCGACACAATCCGCGCACCTCGGCCGAACCGCACATCACCGCTGTCCGGCGTGAGCGCTCCCGTCATGATCCGCAGGAGCGTGGTCTTGCCGGAACCATTGACGCCGACCACAGCGACGCGATCGCCCTTTGAGATGGTGACGTCGACATGACTGAAGAGCACCTTGTCGGGCTGAGCCAGCCCGACGTCGGAGAGATCGACGCAAATCACCCCGGCGACGCTACGGCCGAAACGGTCACGCCGTGCCGAGCACGACGGGACCGTTCGACGGCTCCTGTGGGGGGATCAGTTGCCGTTGATCTTGTCGGTGATGCGTGTCTCGATCTTGGCGAGCTTCTCCGCAGCCTCCTCTGCCGTGATCCGCTCGGCCTCGACGGCAGTGTTGATGCGCTCCTCGGCTTGGGTCACCAGCGCAGCGATCACGGCACTGGTTTCGACACCGTTCGCAGCTGCGATTTCAGCCAGGGTTGATCCGGCGCGGAGCTCCTCCCGCAACTCGTCGGCACCGACGCCAAGAAGCTCGGTCAGCACCTCAGAACGGGCGAACTTGCCGGGGCCACGACGTCCATGATTTCCACGATCGCCGCGATCGCCGCGCTCCGGCCGATTCTCGACCAGGTGGGTGGCGACTGAATCAGCTTGGGATGCGGTCAACGTGCCGTCGACGACGAGTGGCTGCAGCGCGTCGCGGAGACGTTCGCCAGGATTGGTCTGGGTGCCTTCGCCGACGGTGTCGTCGACCTGCTGCACGAGTGCGGCGGGAGCGGCGGGGGGTGTGCCGTCGTCATCGGCCGCACTGGAGAGGCCCGGCACGCCGAGCACCAAGCCGGCGAGTGAGCCACCGACGAGCCCGGCGGTGAGACCGATGGCCAAGCCCTTCTTCGAGGACCGGGGCTGCTGGGCCTGAGGGGAGACCGTGTTGTTCATGTCGTGTTCCTTTCCAGAACGCTATGGGGGATGTCGACGACGATGACAGTCCCCGGTGAGGAGGAAACCGGAGCAAGGTAAGAGTCGGGTGTGACTCCAGCAGCGCACGAAGCCGCAGTGGCGCCGGTCAGGTCATGCAGGGTTCGCCGAGGTCGGCGCGTTCTGGACTGGCAACTCGAAGCCGACCGACGCGCCACCGCCAGGCCGGTTGACTGCGCTCACAGTGCCACCGTGCCGCTCGACGATCTCACGCACGATCGCCAACCCCAGCCCTGAACCCGGCAACGTCCGCGACGCCTTGGCGCGGTGGAATCGGTCAAAGACCAGTGAGAGATCGTCTTCTGGAATGCCCGGCCCATGGTCAATGACCGTGAGCCTGCCCCCGTCAACCTCCACGCGGATCTCGGCATCGCTCTGATCGAACTTCGCGGCGTTCTCGACGAGATTGGTGATCGCCCGTTCGATTCCGGCGAGCGGCGCAAACACCGTGGCTTCCTCACCGACGCGCACCCCGACTTCCACGACGACAGATCGCTCCCGTCGTCGGCCAACACGCGCGGCCACACGGCGAGCCACCTCGGCGAGTCGAAGATCCTGCGGCGGCTGGTCGGCAAGTTCGCCAGACGCAACAGCGACCAGTTCGTTGACGAGTTCAGTGAGTTCGCCGACCTCGCTGTCGAGGTCCTCCAGGATCCGTTCCTGCATGTCAGGCGCCATGTCCGGGTGCCGACGGAGCACGGCAAGGTTCGTCCGCAGGCTGGTCAACGGGGTCCGGAGTTCGTGACCCGCGTCCTGCACCAACCGCTGCTGTTCGCCTCGAGACCGTTGGAGCGCACCGAGCATCGAGCCAAACGCCGAGCCGAGGCGGCCGACTTCATCCTTCCCCGGCTCGGGCAGTGCAACGTTCAGGTCGCCCGACTGCTCCACTTCGCTCGCCGCTCGGGTCAGACGGCGCAGCGGCGCAGCAACCGTGCTGGCGAGAAGCCAACCCACCGCTGCGGCGAGCGACGAAACGACGAGGACGAACAACGCAGTGCGACGTTGGACGTCGCGCAGCACTCGATCGGTCTCACCCAGCGAGCGGGCGACCTGAACAGCACCGGCATCGCGCCCAACGGTGTGTACCCGGAAACGTTCGGAGCCGAATTCGACTGTTGACTGATCGAACCCGCGATTCACACCGACCACACTCAGCGCGGCGTCGCTGACTGGAAGATCGACCTCGAACGAACTGTTGACCGTCTCGGCCCGAACATTCAGCACACGTACCGAGTAGATCCCGAGCAGCCCACGCGCCGGGATTCGAAAGCGATTGTCGTCGCCCCGTCCGACGAGCAGCGTCGTGGCCTCACTGATCGAGTCGTCGACTTCGGCGATGAGTCGAGCACTGGTCGATCGGTAGCTGATCGCCCCGACGACGGAAGTGGCCACGAGGACCAGGACGGCCATCGCCACGGCGATCTTCAGCCGCAGTGAATTCACAATGGTGTCCGGACCGTGTAGCCGACGCCGCGCACCGTCTGCACGAGTCGCTGCTCGCCCTCGGCCTCGGTCTTGCGACGGAGGTACCCGATGTAGACCGCAAGGTTCTTGGAATCTGGCCCGAAGTCGTAGTTCCAGATGCGCTCGTAGATCGTCGTGTGATCGAGCACGATCCCCTGGTTCTCGACCAGCAGTTCGAGCAGATCAAACTCGGTCTTCGACAAATCGATCTCGCGTTCGCCACGAAACACACGACGGGCTGCAGGGTCAAGGCGAAGGTCGCCAACATCAAGGGTCGCGACCTCATCCTCTCCGGCGTACTCCGCTCGGCGTAACAGTGCCCGCAGACGGGCGAGCAGCTCATCAAGGTCATACGGCTTTGGCAAGTAATCGTCCGCACCGACGTCGAGGCCTGCGACGCGATCGGAGGTCTCCGTCCGAGCGGTCAGCATCAAAATTGGCAGCCGATTGCCTTCGGCGCGCACCACGCGGCACACCGTCAACCCGTCGACGAGCGGCATCGACACGTCGAGCAGAAGCGCCGCCGGCTCGTCCCGCGCAACAGCGTCAAGACACTCCGCACCGTTCGACGTGGCTGTGACGCGATAGCCCTCGAGTTCGAGCGCTCGCACGAGCGACTCGCGCACGGCGCGGTCGTCCTCAGCGACCAGAAGATGAGCCGGTGCACGATCGTTGGCCGAGACAGTCACCTCGTCAGTCTTGCCGCTCGCGGGGCCGGCGCGGGTGAGAGTTGAGTGTGAATCCCCGTGGCTGACCTCCGCCGTTTGCTAGCAACTGCAGGTGCAGTTGTTTCCGTCGAGCGCTCAGATCGAGGGCCGCAATCTTCCTCTGGCGATCGCTGCTGTTGCTGCAGGCGGCGCGACCGGGGCAACACTGCGCTGGGCGGTCGGAACGTTTTTCGACGTCGAAGCCGGCTCCTGGCCGTGGCGGACACTCATCGTCAATGTGCTCGGCTGCCTGGCGATTGGCGTCGCGGTCCATCGGCTCGAACGCGGATCGCTGCGGTGGGACGCCATCGTCACCGGCTTGCTTGGCGGCTTCACCACGATGTCGTCGTTTGCCGTCGAACTCAACGACTTCGTCGACCGCGACCTGACCGGTACTGCCGTCGCGTATGGCGGAGTCACCGTCGCAAGCTGCGCCGCCGCAGTCGGGCTCGCGTCCGCCCTGTCTCAGCAGCGCACCCGCACCAACCACAGCCGAGGTGACGACACATGACGCCGATCGTCTTCGTCTGCGCCGCAGCGCTGGGCGCTGTTGCCCGACTCACCCTGGGCCTCCTCGTGTGCTCGTGGCAGGCGCTACTGGTCGCCAACACCATCGGCGCCGCTGTGCTCGGCTACACCCTGAGCGCCGACTTCTCCGACAGTGTCGTCACCGTCATCGGCATCGGATTCTGCGGCGCGCTCACCACCTACTCGACATTCGCGCTGGAGGCACGTTCGCTCGGATGGCGTTGGGGATCGGCCTACGCAGCGCTCACCATCGGGTGCGCGTGCGGTGCAGCCTCGGTGAGTGCGACGTTGGTGTGAGGACGGTCCGTTCTCCTCTCCCTGGTCCGTCTCCGGTGAATCGGAGGTCAGGTGGTTTCGAGGATGCGAACCGGCAGCACACGCGGTCCACGAATCTGACCGGCGCTCCACGTCACGTCACCGGCGAGCTCTAACTTGGGGAACCGGGTGATGAATTCCTCGATCGCCACCTTGAGTTCGAGCCGGGCGAGGTTCGAACCGAGGCATCGGTGAATACCAAGCCCGAAGGCTGCGTGCCGGTTCGACTCCCGGTCGATGATGAACTCATCAGCGTCCTCAAATGCCCGCGGATCGCGGTTGGCCGCCGGGAAAGGCAGGAGCACCCAGTCGTCCTTCTTCATGGGGCACCCATGGAAGTCCACGTCCTTGGCGACCATACGGGCCATCGTGACCGGCGCGTAGGCACGAAGGAACTCCTCGAGCGCGAAGGTCATCACCTCGGGTTCGGACCCGAGACGGTCGAGGTCCGACGGAGTCTGCGCCAGATGCCAGAGCGATGAACCAATCGCCGACCACGTGGTGTCGATGCCAGCGATGAGCAGCAGCACAATCGAGCCACGCACGTGTTCGGGCGACAGCTTCTCGCCACCCAGCTCGACGTTGAGGAGATAGTCGGTGAGGTCCTCGCGCGGGTTGTCGATGTGGTCTTGCACCTGTTTGTCGAGGTACTCGTCCAGCTTGAGGAAGTTGTCGCGACGGGTCCCCGGCTCGGCGTTGATCGTCTCGAGCGTGTTGTGCACAAACTCGCGGAACAACGCCTCGTCTTCTTCGGGGAACCCGAGCATGCGTCCAATGACGTTGACCGGAATGTGCTGTGCGTACTGCACCGCTGCATCGACGGTGTCGCCAGGCGCGACGTCACCCATCTCGTCGAGGAGGCGGCGGCACAGAATCTGGACTTCGGCCTCCCAGGGTTCGATCTGCTTTGGAGCGAACGGCGGCAACAGCAGACGACGCGCCATCCCGTGGAACGGCGGATCACTCGAGATCGGCGGTACGACACCGATGGGCGCAGGGATAGCAGCATCGCCTGGGCGGAGGTGGGTAACCACGACACTGCGACTCGTGAAGTTCTCCGTGTCGTACGCGACGTCGTGCACCGCCTCGTGCGTGATCGGAGCCCACATGCCGCCGTAGCGATCGGAATGGGCGACGGGACAGCCGCTGTCGCGCAGTTCCTTCCACACCTCAGGCGCATTCGGGTTGTAGCCGGGGTCGGCGTGGTCGAGGTCGGTCGCCCAGTCGGTGACCGGCCCATAGTCGTCGGCGTCGTAGGGAGTGCGTTCCCAGGAGAGCGCGTTCTCCGGAGTGTCGGAAATCTCCAGAGGTTCGGTGGGTTCGATCGTGTCAGTCATCCAGCTGGTCAGTCGGAGATCGTGATCGCGTATTCCGGGCAGTTCGACGCAGCGAGACGTGCCTTGGCCTCAAGGTCGGCCGACACATCACCGTCGCCGATCAGCACGGCTTGGCCGTAGTCGTCAACGTCGAACAATTCGGGTGCCAACGCGTAGCAACGGTTGTGGCCCTGGCACTTTTCAACATCGAGATGAACACGCATGTCCTGACCATAGAGCGCAGAAACAGACGGTGACCAGCCCCCTGGGCATCTTTCTCGAACAGTGTTCCAATGCTGCTGCTTCTGCCATCGGACGGGAAGGCGGCCGAATCTCGCGATGGCAATGAGTAACTCTGGGGCGTCACCACCGGGATCAGACCAGGCGAGCAGCCTCGCCGATGTCGGTGCGAGTGAGTGTGAGGAGCTCATCTCGATTGAGGTCGATCATCCCTGCCCCGTCGAGGCGGAGTGCCTGGCGATTGACAGCCTGCTCGAACAGGTTTCGCGCGTACCGCGCATTACCGAATCCACTCTGATGACGCGCTGCTCGGAAGATGTCGAGCAGTGCATCGTGTGCTTCGGGCGCGATCACGTACTCGGCATCGGCGGCTGTCTTGTCCATGATCGCCACAAGCTCGATGTCGGTGTAGTCGTCAAACGCGATCTCACGGGAGAAGCGCGAGCGCAGCCCGGGGTTCGAGGCGAGGAACTGGCCCATCAATTCGGGGTATCCGGCAACGATGACGACGAGCCGACCGCGATGGTCTTCCATCCGCTTGATCAACGTTTCGATCGCCTCTGAACCGAAATCGAGGCTCTTCGGTCCGGCTGGCGACAGCGCGTACGCCTCGTCGATGAACAACACGCCATCGAGCGCACGCTTGATGGCCCGATTGGTCTTGAACGCGGTGTGCCCAACGTATTGTCCGACCAGCTGGGCCCGATCGACCTCGACCAGATGACCCTTCTCGAGATAGCCGAGCGCGCCGTAGATCTCCGCCACGAGACGGGCGACAGTCGTCTTTCCTGTGCCGGGGTTGCCGTAGAACACCAGGTGCTGGCTCGCTGCCACTTCGGCCAAACCGTGCTTGCGACGCTGCTGCTGAATGCTCAGTGACGCGATCAGTGTCGACACCTGCTCCTTGACGGAGTCGAGTCCGACGAGCGTGTCGAGTTCGGCTCGGACCTCGTCGACGCTTCGGCGCGCCTTCTGCCGGCCGGGTCCCAGATCGACGCCACGCTCCCCAAGCCGTCGCTCAGATTCACTGATCAGTCGGCCAACACCGTCGCCGGCCTGCTTGATGCGACGCGTCAGTCCGCGCGGTCCCCGTGCCATTGGCCAGACCGTACCGATCCGCAAGCCCAACGCATCGCGTCGTGCGGGCTCGTCCTTCGCGGCCACACGCCCGTGGAAGTGGCGCTGTCTGCGCGCAACGTGTTCACGCCTTCGCTTGCGACGCGGAACGTTCCGACCCCAGCGACACGAGCAAGAAGCCAATCGTGCATGGCAGCGTCAAAATTGCGGTTGCTGCACCAACGGAGAGCCGCGACTCGGCCAACACTCCGACCGCCACGGGGATGACCAGCGCCGTCACTCCGGATCCCGCTCGCAACCAGGTGAGCGCTGCGCCACGTCGACCTGGAAACTTGGCAGCATCGTCGTACAGCTTTGGGAAGAAGGTCGAGATGCCGACACCGGCGACCACGTACCCAGCGAGCACCAACCACTGATTCGGTGCGAACGCCGCAACGGCAAGACCGAGGCCGGACACGACGATGGCGCCGCGCAGCAGCCGGTCGCTCCCGACGCGAATCAGCACCGAGTCTCCACCGAGTCGGCCGACAGTCATACCGATCGTGAACGCGACGAATCCGAGGCCAGCGAAGCCCGCCGACGCCCCAAAGTCCTCACTCAACCGGAATGCGGCCCAATCGGTCGAGACGAGTTCAACGGTGAGGGCAAACCCGCCGGCTGCAGCGAGCAGTATCAGCGTGATCCACCGCTGCCGCGTTCTGCGGGCCGGTCGTGGCAGATCGTGGAACTTGGTGTTTGCTCCTTCGTCGACCTTCAAGAGCCCCGACCCGACAAAGACGAGCGCGCCGAGCAGCACGGCGCCGACAACGATCAGGTGCATCCGCAGTGAGACCCCTGATGCCGCGGCCTGCGCGGCGGCGAGCCCCCCGGCCACCGTGCCAAGGCTCCAAAGCCCGTGCAGGCGATTCATCACAGGCGCATGCCGACGAGAACTCAACCAGGAACCCTGAAGGTTCATCGCGATATCGACGACGCCGTCAGCGGCCAGCATCGCCGCCGAACCCAACAAGAGCATCCACCAGACATCGGCAAACCCGACGATCTGCAGACCGCACAGCAACACCAAGACGAACACAATCAGTGCTCTGCGCGTTCCAACGGCATCAATGATGCGCGGCGACCACATGCTTGCCAGCAGGCCGAGCGCTGCGCCCGCCGTGAGGACTGCGCCCAACTCGTCGAGGCTCAGGTCGAGCCGGTCGCGAATCTCTGGGAGCCGCGGCACAAAGGAGGCGAACACCGCACCGTTGACGAAGAACTGCACGGCCACCGCCTGCAGCGCCCGGCGATCAGTCGCCGTGAACTCGCGAGCGCTCAACGTCACTGCGGCAAACTACTCCTGTCCTTCGTCGACCCGACGACCATCGAGGCCGACGGACCGCTGCAGTCAGAGAGCGAGGATGCGCTCGAGCGCATCCTCGCGCGACGCATCGATGACCGCGGTAATCGGTCCGCTAGCACCAGAAACAGCGGCCAACGGCCCCCCGCGGATGGTGCCGACGGTAAGCACCACGACATCGACGTCGGGTGCAACCTCGCGACAGATCGCCGCCTTCGCGATCGACTTCCACACGTTCTCAACCCTGCTGAGTCCTGGTCGAGCCGGCGTGTTGACGCCACCGAGTTCGAAGATCCGAGTGACGCCATCAGGGCCAACGCCGCGGAAGTTCACCGTGACACCAGGCGACACCCGGGCGGCTTCGTCGACATCGGTGTATCCCGCTTCGTCGAGGAGTGTCCGCGCCATGTCTTTCAGCGTGCGCCGATCAGGCAGCTCCCGCCGCGCCATCGACTTCACCCGCTCTTTGGCCTGCTGTACGTAGCCGGGATCGGTGTCGTATCCGACATAGTGACGACCCGTGTTCTTCGCCGCAACAGCCGTTGTCCCCGAGCCCATGAACGGGTCGAGCACGACGTCACCTTCGTAGGTGAACAAATGCAGGCAGCGCTCGACGAGCGCGAGCGGGAACGGTGCGGGGTGGCCGACTCGTGTCGCGCTCTCCGCGGGAATCTCCCACACGTCGAGTGTGGCTTCCATGAACTCGTCGCCAGGCACCGTCGCCACGCCGCCGACGCCATTGCCATTGCGGTTACCGGTTCCGACGCGATCGAAGCGGCCCTTGCTGGCGATGATGACTCGCTCCGTTGTATCGCGCAACACCGGATTGGCCGGAGATTGGTACGACCCCCCGGCACACGAACCGCTGGCGCCACGCTGCTTCTGCCACACCACTTCGCCACGCAAGAGCAGTCGAAGATCATCCTGGAGAATGGTGGTGACGTCGGCAGCCAGGCTGCGATACGGCTTGCGGCCGAGGTTGGCCACATTGACTGCGATGCGCCCGCCAGGTTCAAGCGTGCGGACACATTCGCCGAGCACGTCGCGGAGCATGGTGAGGTACTCGATGTAGTCGGCCGGTACATGCCCTTCGCCCAGGGCGGTCTCATACTCTTTGCCTGCGAAGTACGGCGGCGAGGTGACGACGAGTGCCACCGATCCGTCGGGCACCTTCGTCATATTGCGTGCGTCGCCGACATAGATCGCGTCGAGTTTGCCGTGGGCGCCGAGGGTGTCGTCGTCGCTGATCTGCGGCGGAGCAAACCGGCTGTAGAAGTCCGACGAGTCGTGCGACTCGCGCTTGCTGACGCCAAACGATGACGTGGATGTTCCCATGATGTGTCTCTGTCTCGCTCGTTCAGTTCTGGCCGTCAGCGGGTGCGGTATCCGCTTCGTCAAATGGCATTGGTGGGTTCGTCTGCGTGGCGGCACGCTGCATGCGCTCGACCGGCCGTTCACGCATGTCGGCATGCGTGAGAATCCAGAAGCGGTTGGTGTCGACCGCATCGACGACCTCGGTTGCTACGTCGTTCGCAGGCATCCCCTCAGCAATGCCGGATGCGACGGCTTCGTTCATCAGCTCGCCCATCGGCGAGTCGACGTGGTCGGGTTCGGCATCCATCAGATCGGTCTGGACAAAGCCGGGGCATAGCACGCTCACACCGACCGGGGACCCCGTCGACTCGAGTTCGATGCGCAGCCCTTCGCTGATGGCAACAACCGCGTGTTTCGTCGCGTTGTACGGCGCGGCACCCGGCATGGCGACCAGACCAGCCATCGATGCAGTGCTCACGATGTGCCCGAGACTCTGCTCGTTCATGATCGGCAAGAACGAACGAATGCCGTGGACAACTCCGAAGAGGTTGATGTCGACCACTTTGCGCCAGAGTTCGATCGGGCCGTTCCAGGCATCGCCCATTCCAGCGATGCCGGCATTGTTGAACACGAGGTGGGCTGCTCCGTAGGTGGCAAGCGTGTACTCGGCGAGTTCGGCGACCGATCCTTCTGAGGCGGTGTCGCATACGAACGTGGAGATGTCGGCGCCCGCCTCAGTGAGTCGGCCTGCAGTGGCCTGCAATTTTGGTGCGTTGATGTCCGCGAGCACCACGCGCATGCCGCGCTCAATCAACTGCTCGGCGACGGCGAGACCGATGCCACCGGCTCCACCGGTGATCACCGCGACATTGCCGGGCGTGATGACATTCCCAACGACTGTCATACGAGCCAATCTACGATGCGTCGCGCGACGAGTGGTTGATACACGCGCGGAGCGCGCGTGACACGTCACGACACGACCTCACTCGGCATCACGCTCGATCGGCATCAACCGGCGTCAACTGGCGTGTATCACGACGTCCGCGTGGTGGATGGTGCCTCGGGCACGTTCTTTCGCTGCGTACATCGCACGGTCGGCAACGAGGATCGTGTCCTCCAGTGAACGCGCAACCTCAGGATGAGGTCGACCGCTCGCAATACCAATCGTCGCACCAATCCGAACCCGATGATCCAGACAGTCGAACGGTGCGCGCAGGTGCTTGATAATTCGCTCCGCAAGGGCCAACAGTCCTCGCTCGCGGTCCTGATCGGAGTCTGATCCGTGGTCGCAGACGACGATGAACTCATCGCCTCCGGCTCGATACACATCGCCACCACCGCGTACTGCTGTGGCAATGCGGCGCGCGGTCTGCGCCAGCACCTCATCACCGGCAGCGTGGCCGTAGGTGTCATTGACCGCCTTGAACCGGTCGAGATCGATGAACAAGACGCTCGAGGGCGCCCGCGCCGACTCGATGCGGTCGTTCAGCGACGTCCGATTGCCCACCCCGGTCAACGCATCACGACGTGCAGCGAACTCAAGCTCGCTGCGGCAATCGGCCTGCTCGAGCGCAAGGCGAGCCAACCGAATCACATCGGTGATGTGCTGCTCCTGGTTGGGACTGACCACGACGGAGATACGCCGCCACACAATCAAGACGGCAGCAACATTGCCGGACCCGTCGACGATCGGGCGCACCCACGCTGCGGGGAGCTGGGCCATCACCATCTCTGCACCGGTCCGCGCGTCGACATCACTCGAGGTCGCGTCCAGGACATCCTGTGGTTCGTTCCGGGTGAGACAGCGGCGCCATGGCGTGTCGTGCGCATTGACGAGATCAGCGTCGATCGGCCACTCCCCCATCACGCGGAACAGATCCTGGTCGGCTAGCGCCCCTGGCTCGACAAGCAGAATGCAGCCGATGCCGTCAAGTGGCATCGCGCGGCCGCACATCGCAATGGCCGCCAGAGTCCGGTCCAACGGTTCGTCCGATGCAACAGACGTCACCGCTGTCGCCAGGACGTCACGAACCGATTCGGGCGTCAGCGTCACGACATATCCGGCGACACCGAGTTCGGCGGGCGCCTCGTAGGACCAAAACTGCGTGAAGTGACTCACGCCGGCGCTGTCGACGTATCGAATCCGACTCGGCCCCATCACCGTCCCGTCGAAATCAGGACCATTGGCGAGCAGATCGATGGCAAAGTCCACATCCCGATCATCAATGAATTCCATCGCGGAACGCCCAAGCACGGTCGATCGTTCTCGACCGATCATGCCCAGCAGTCGTTCGTTCACGAACACGATGTTCGCTGCTGTGTCGATGACAAACATCGCCACAGGCATCACGTCAAGCAGCAACGACGGGTTGGCTTCGAACTGCTGCTTCCCCGTGTTCTCCACAGCGACCAACGTCTGGCCGCCAGTCACTTTCATCCCGTTGCCCATCGTCATGCCATCGACGTGAAAACGGTCAAACTTGAGTCGAGTTCGACGCGCGACCAGGCGCGATGCTGTCTGCGACCACAGTTTCACCAGGAACAACTTGCAGAGATAGCGTCGACACATGTCCAGCCGCTACCTGTGGACCCCGCTGCAACTCGGTCCGGTCGAAACACGGAATCGAATCGTTTTCTCGGCCCACCTCACGAACTACGCGCGTGACGGTCTCCCGACCGCCCAGCACGCCGCCTACTACGCCGCACGAGCCGCAGGCGGCACCGGACTGATCATCACCGAAGAGCACTCCACTCACCCGACCGATTGGCCGTACGAGAAGCTGATCCACGGCTTCCACCGCGACGTCATTCCCGGCTACCTGGCCATAACCGAAGCCGTCCACCGGCACCGCACACCGATCTTCGCGCAGATCAACCACAACGGCGGGCAGGCGTCATCGATGTACTCGCGACTGCCGGTCTGGGCTCCCTCCGCGGTTGCCGATCCACTTTTCCGCGAAGTGCCGAAAGCCGTCACCCACGCCGAGATCGACGAAATCATCGCCGGGTATGCGCTGGTCGCTGAACACTGCGCCGAAGGCGGCTTCGACGGCATTGAACTGCAGTGCTCGCACAGCTCCATCGTCCGTGGGTTTCTGTCTCCGGCGACCAACAAACGGACAGACGGCTACGGCGGCTCGCTCGAGAACCGGGCACGCCTGCTGATTGAGATCGTCGCAGCAGTCCGCAAGGTGATCGGCAATCGACTTGCGCTCGGCGTCCGAATCTGCGGGGACGAGCTCATTGACGGCGGCACCACGATCGACGACGCCGTTCGCATCGCCGAACTCGTCGAGCAGACCGGCCAGGTCGACTACATCAACACGTCGATCGGTGTGGCCACGGCAAGCCTGTTCATGATCGAGGCATCGATGCACATCCCGCCGGGCTACGCGATGTTCATCCCCTCGGCGATCCGCAAGGCGGTCGACCTTCCCGTGGTCGGAGTCGGCAGATTCAAGGATCCGCTCCAGGCCGAGCGAGCACTCGCCGAAGGCCACTGCGACCTCGTCGGAATCGTGCGCGGCCAGATTGCCGACGCCGACTTCGCGGCGAAAGCCCGCGCCGGCGCCACCGATGAGACCCGGCTCTGCCTCTCGTGCAACCAGGAGTGTGTCGGT
>Ga0213868_10001070_pt1 | contig 26472 bp, 26 predicted proteins | sample PICome_9_FD_160087 | JGI IMG/M metagenome (GOLD analysis project Ga0213868, IMG submission 160087) | Coastal seawater microbial communities near Pivers Island, North Carolina, United States - PICO127 | ecosystem: Environmental > Aquatic > Marine > Coastal | place: USA: North Carolina... | reverse complement strand
GTGAGGGCGAGGGTGAGGGCGAGGGTGAGGGCGAGGGCGAGGGCGAGGGCGAGGGCGAGGGCGAGGGCGAGGGCGAGGGCGAAGCGCCCGTGGAACTCACGGAGGAGGAGCTCGCAGCCAAGCGGGACCGCGAGGAGCGCGCGGCAGCCTTCATCCAGCTCGCGGCGGCCGTCACGGCGGAACCCGAGCGGCCCCCTCCAACCGAAGCGGCGACGGGCCAAGCCGAGGACGCCGAGATGCGCCCCACTTCGCCTATCACGGTGGACACGCACCACCGGATGCGCATCTGCAGCTTCAACGCGTGCAAGATGCGCTTGGGCAGCGCCAACAAGGCGTACGTCGAGGCGAGCGAGTGCGCCGACAAGGACGAGTACGAGGGCACGCACAAGGGCGCCGAGCTGGCGCAGAAGTGGCTCACGCTCGCGGCCAAGATGGCCGACTTTGACGCGATCCTGCTCCAGGAGGTGCCCGGCACGGAGAAGGTGATGAACGAGAAGGTCGAGACTTTTGCGGCCATGCTGGACATTGCGACGGAAGACGGCCAGTACTGGACGGCCGTGAGCTCGCAAAAGTCGGGCAAGGACGGCAAGGTCGTCGGCCCCGGTGCCGAGGTCCACGTGTGCTTCATCAAATCGCCACTCGAGTTCAAGAGCTGGAACACGCTGCGCAAGGTGGGCGCGACCGAGCTGGACTACGCGCCGCTGCAGGTGGTGCTGCACGACCCGCGCTTCGCCGACCCGGCCGACCAGACCTTTGTGGTCACGAGCGTGCACCTGCCGCCCTCGAAGCGCGTCGACGCGCGCGACAGCCAGATCGCCGCGCTGCTGCGGAACTACTCGGCGCCCGACACGAGCGAGTATCGCATGCAGCAGCCGTTCAAGCCCAACAAGGAGAGCAAGATCGCGCCCATGCACATTGTGGCGGGGGACTTCAACACGTACCCGGGCAACGAGCAGTACAACATGCTGGGGAGTGGTTTTGTTAGCAAGATCCCCAAGGACGCGGCTACATCGAGTGGGCTCCAAAACTACGACAACGTGCTGGTGGACGCGCACGCCAACGAGCGCTTGCTCATCGGCGGCGGCATTCTGCAGCTCAAGAACCCACACAATGCCGCCAAGGGCGAGGTGGGCCTGTCCGACCACTACCCGGTGTTCGTGGAGGTGTGCGAGGTGCAGAAGACCGGCAAGCAGCCGAAGCCCGAGCCGCTGCCAGTGGCGCAGGCGACCGTTGAGCTGCCAGTCATGGAGACGGTCGATGAGGAGGAGGAGGCGGCGCCGGCACCAGCGCCAGCGCCGGCGCCGCCGCGCAAGGATAGAGATTACGACAACGCGGGGAGTGTGGGGTCGGCGACGTCGGATTCGGACTTCTTGACCGACGATGACGGTCCCGCGGGTCTGCCGCGCCTGGTTGACGACGAGGAGGAGGTGCGCAAGTACCAAGAGGAAGGGGAGAAAGAGGCCGTCAGGGCGGTGGTGAAGTCGGTCATGGAGCGCGTGACAGAGTCGGTGGTCGCGGCGGCGGTGGAGGCCGAGGTCACGCCTTCGGAAGCGCCTCCATCAGCTGCGACGCCCACGCAGGAGCTCGCTCCGACGCCTCCGCCGCCGACAGGGCCTGCGCCCGAAGCGCCTCCAGCGCCGGGTCCGAAGCCGTCGCACGCCCCGCCTTCGGATCGCGCGGCAGAGGCGGCGGCGGCGATGCTGGACTTGGATCGCGAGTTGGCGGAGGTGCTCGGGGAGGACGCGACATCCTCTGCGCTGACGGACGGCGCGACTCCGGACCCGGAGGCGGGGTCAGCGGCACCGGAGGAGTCGTTTGTGCTGGCATGAGCGCGCGCTCCGCCACGCCGAGCTGGAGCAGCGCGGTGTCCGGAATGTCGCCCTTTGGACGGTAGTGCATCTTGTACGTGAGCTTACCGGTCTTGGTTAGGGTTTGTGTCCACACGGGCTTGATGCCTTGTATGGTCCACGCGTAGTTGGTCTTGGAACGGTGGTGCGGTGGGTTGGGATTGTTGAGATTGTTGGGATTGTTGGCCTTGTTGGCCTTGTCCGTGTCGGCGTCGCGCGTCACGAAGAGCGCATCAAACTGGATTTCTTCCGCGTGGTGGCACACCCCCGACACGAGCACGGCCCGCTGCACCGGCGCGTCGGTCAGTTGCGAGTGCGCCAGGCCGGACATGTTGCCGAGCACCATGCTCACCGCATCGTCGCATGTGCCCACGGGGTAGGCCATGCGCTGGAACCCAGCGCTCAGGTGGCCGTCGACCGTCAGCGCGACCGACATGCCGAAGGCCGTCTTGTGGTTGAGGGTGGAGGGCGTGCACGCAAACAGCAGGTGCAGGTAGTGCTTGGCGCCATGGAAGAGGACTTCCCACAGGTGCTGCGACGGCGAGTTCTTGGGCATATCGACGGGCACCCCTGGAAGCATCCGCAGGTGCAGCGCAACCTCGCCGATATTCTCGCGCTCTTGCGCACGCGCCATGTGCATGTGGCACGCGACGCGCGCATAGCACACCCGCGCCGCCTGGAACTCGCACTTGCCGGAGCAAAAGGAGCACACGCCGCACACGGAGCACTTGCGGCTGGTCAGCAGGTGGCACGCCTGGCAGTTGTGGCCGGTGGGCGTGTGGTGGTGGTGGTGGTGGTCGTCGTCGTCGTCGTCGTCGTCGTCGTTGGCGTCGGCGTCGGCCATGGCGGTGCGCGTTTGTGAGCGTTTGTGCGCACGCGCACGACCCGAATGCACGAACGCCGCCCGCCGCACCGAGCAACGGCTCTATCGCTATCTGGACTCGCCAATTTGACTCGGGCACGTCGCCACGCGCGAGGAGGGCGCTGGCATCATTGCGAGGAAGAGGGCGAAGAGGGCTATGCCTGAGTGCGCTAACCCGTAGTCGTGACGTGTCCGTGGTGTACGAAGCATGGTTCCGGGTCCATGCAGTACGCATACCTTTCTTTCGCCTTTTACTAAAGAAAGCTGTGCATGGACTCGAGGAAGAATCCTGGATTCGATTTTTGTCGCGCACCACTGACGCGGTCGCCATGCCTGGCTCCCTGCCCGGTCGCCCGCGCCGCCCCTCCCATTGCTTTTCCACACAGGTGTGGGCGCGTGCACCCGGCGGGTGGCCGCATCTGCGCGCGCGATTCCCATCGGCAAACGCTGCGTCTCAAGCGCCTTTCGCCGCGATCTCGCGCACAAAATGCAACATTTTCCATAGATTGGACCGTTGAAGCCCCGGGGACTAGGGACCCTACCAGCGTGCGCACAAGCCGAAAATAAATTATTCGCCGATTCTTAAGAAACTCATTAATGAGATTCTTAAGTGAATTTTGCGGGCGGGTTCCGGGTCCTCTGGGCGAGGAGGCCAAGTGCTCAACTAACGATGCACATCATTAATTACGTCTAAATAATTTGCATCGTTAGTTGAGCACTTGGCCTCCTCGCCCAGAGGACCCGGAACCCGCCCGCAAAATTCACTTAAGAATCTCATTAATGAGTTTGAAGCGCGGCACCGGCACACGCTAACTGGCGGTTGCGGCGCCCAGGGGCGAGGAAAGGCAGACGCACCGCGAGCGCGCTGCGCATGGCGTCGCTTTGCTACATCTGCCACGAACCGACGACGGAGACGTGCCAGTGCGCGTGCCGGGCGGTGGTGCACGCCGCGTGCCTGTTGCAGTGCGTCCAAAAGACCGGCAGCCTCACGTGCAGCATCTGCAAGAACGCCATCACCAACGTGCGTGTGCACGAATACAGGCGGCTATCGCGCTGCGTCGGCTGCTTTGTGGCCACCCTATTGGCCGTCATGATGACCTCGTTCCTCGCGGCAATGGTCCTTGTGGCCCTCGCGGTCGAGGAACAGCGAACGCGCGAATTTTACGATCTGCTCATCTGCTGCGCAGCAATGGTGATGATTGCGATGATCGCGTCGAGCTTTCTGCAAAAGCTGCTGCACGAGCGCGATCTGCTGGAGGGGCGCGTAGAGTACGAGTACGCGTGACGCGCGTGGCGCATCTTCGCTAGTGCGCCGCCTCTGCCGCGGCTGTGGCTGCGGTTGTGGCTGCAGCCGCAGTCGTGCGGCGGCGAGGACCATGAGCGGCGACCATCTGGAGCGCGGGTTGCAAGCTTCGGTCAAGGTCTACACCCTCGCGCTGGCCAAGCTGAGCGCGCTCTGCGACGACGAGGATGTCGGGTGCGTGATCAGCCGCGCGGAGCTCGTCCAAATCAAAAAGGCGGCAGCCGCAATGAATCGCTCGCTCGCCGCGCTGGTGCGCCAGTCGCATGATGCGGAGAACCGACTCACGCTCGAGCTGCACATGCTGCGCGGCATCATGCAGCGCGAGCACACGGACCGCGAGGCCAACCGCGCACGCGTCTTTGAGCTGTTCCGGCGGTACAATGGCGGCGGCGAGATCGGAAGTGGTGGCGGGGATGTCGACGCGCCGCTGCCGCCGACGTCGGCGGGCGGAGGAGGCGGCGGCGGCGGCACCAACAGCAACCCGTTGCACGCGCCTTCGACGTCGGCGATGGCCCTTGACCGAGCGCTTTCGACCCTGGAGCGCATCGATCAGAGCGTTTGCGACCTTTCGCCCGTGGGGCGGATCAACGTGCATGGCGCGGGGCTGCTGTCGGCAAAGCAAAAGCTAGACGCCGCTTCCGAGGCGGCGTCAATGGCGACCAAAGCGGGAAAGCGGCCCAAAGCGTCGCGTACCACTTAGTCCGACCTTTTTAGTGGTGATTACCGAACACGCTCTCCCTGCCCGCCCCATCCCCGTGTGGCAAAAAGACAACGGCACTGCTATTGACACAACAAATATGGCTTCCCGCGATTTCCCGATTTTTTTTGTTTGCGCGCAACCTTAGCAAAAGGGCCCCGCGCGCTGGGGACGGCTCCGCGCGAGTTGGTGGGTCGGCATTGTCTTGGGGTCCACAAGCTTCATCATTCCCCAATGCGCACGCGCCAGATAACAGGCGCGCGGCGCGCGTGCGCGCTTAGACGCCGCCGATCTGCGACGCGAGCGCGCCGGTCGACGTGACGCCCATCTGCTTCATGTACTGGCTCTTCTGATCGGCAGCGCTCTGGTGCTCGTCGACGACGCAGGGCCCCCAGAAGGAGGCGTTCTTGGCAAGGCAAACCACCGCGATGATCTTGAGGGTGAGGGACCACAGCACCATGTGGCGCTGCTGCTTGAGGTTGTCGTCCAGTTCGGGGGCGTCGGCGTACTGCGCGGAGAGCTCGGGCCACACGGCGACTTGGGTGATGGCCCAGAGGAGGCTGAATGCGATCGACGTGTACGTGCCGCCGACGATGGCGGCGTAGGTTGTTGGGAAGAGGCGACCGGCCTCCTGTCCGCCTGCGGTCATCGCAAAGACTTGGGCGATGACGATGCCGACCAGCGCCGTGATCAGCGCCCAGAGGCTGGCCATGGCGAGCTCCGAGAGGAGTTTGTGGCCCTTGTCCGACTGGCCGTTGACCCAGAGCTCGAGCCCGAGCGCAACAAACCAGAGCGCCAGGTGGACCAGCAGGTCGATGGTGGCAGCGATGCGGTCGATCCACGAGGCGCGGCTCGACTCCCTGCGCGCGCAATCCAACGGTCAGCCCCAAGGGGTGAATAAAACACGCCTCAGAGGTTCTAGAGGGCGCGGCAATGCACCAAAACTCGAAGAATCCCTTCATGTGCAGCGGGGCCGACACGACATAGCTAAACTTGAGAAAGCCGCCGCAGCAGCCCTTGAAGCTGGGCACATCGAGAATGCCCTTGGGGAAACCCGTGGTCCACTTGGCGCCCGAGGGCACATTCTCCACGCCGCCGCTCGACATTGTTGTCACAACCTTTCGCGTTTCTCAGTTTTAGGTGGGCCCCAGACAGCTTATCAAACCCACGCGCCTAGAGCACACCATTGTCCCACGCGCTTAACTCGCTCCCTGGCGGCCCGAGCGGCGAGTTGGGGCTGTCCAGGGTGGGCATTCGCACGCCTGTGCGTGATGGACGGTCGCAGGCGTCGTTGGAGCTGGGATCGTCGCCCCCGGCGCGATTGGCCCCAACGATGAGCTCGCTGACGGAAGAGGTCTGTCTGCCGTCGTCGTCGGCTGCGCACGCTCGCGTGCCCCACAACCGTTCCAAGAATTGCAAAGCGCGTTTCCGGAGCCGTCAAAATCCGGCGAGCTCGGGAAGGTCCTCGCCATCGCTCGCGTCGGCACCGAGCTCAGGCTCGTCGCCGCGGTCGCCAAGGTTGACGGGTGCGAGGGGCTCCAGGGTCCAGTCGGCGCCCTCGCCAAAGAGGTCGCTCACCCGGCGCACCGGCGGAGGCGCGGCGCTGCTGGACGCGGCCTTGGAGAGCGCGGTCACGGGCGCATCGTCGCGCTCCACGCTCCTTGGCCGATGGCACAAGCGCAGGCGCTCCGGGATGCACTCGCACACGTCTGGCCTGTTCGAGTGGCGCAGCAGCTCCGAGACCATGCGCGAGAACGACGTCAGCAGGTCGCGTTGGCGCGTCGACCCCGGCAAATTGGCCTTTCCCGTCGAATAGATCTCTGCCACACGCAACAAAACGCCGCTTAGGGCTGGGTCTATTGTTGGGGGTTGGTTGGTTGGATCGCACGCAACGCGCCGCAGCAGATTTGCTCGCCCCCAGGCCGCCACGCGAGGCCCACAAAGCTGGCGCGGTCGTAGTGCGACGTGGCCGAATGCGTCGACGCAAAGGCGTCGCAGTCGAGCTTGGCGTCGATGGAAACGGCACCGACCTGCGCAAACCAAGGAAGCGGCGCCGATACCACATCAATCTATGGATGGCAGTGGGGCAAACTCAAAGATGGACAATTGCAATCTGGAGTATTGCGCCAGCAGCAAGCTGGTTGAGCTTTGCGCTGCTGTTGAGCTTGACGCAATCGCGTTGAGTGATTTTACGCGTGCTTATCTGATTTTGCGTCCCAAAAAGCAGCGCTGTGGAGGTGAACGTGTGTCGCAGTCCCTGTGGACCGCTGGTGATCACGTGCGTGATCAAATTGCGTAGGCGTGCCTGGTTGATGACCTGCGCAAAGCGAGATGGGGCGGAAGGGTTCAACATGCTGTGGACCAGGGGTGTGCATGCTCGATGCGAAATTTGACTCGCCGAGAACTTGCGGATGTGCACATGCACGTTGGCCTCGACCGCCAGCTGCCGCGCCGCCTTGAGGATGGCCATGCGCGCCTGCATCGGCCCCGCGCAACCTGAGCCGACGACGATGACGAAAAATGATCGATGCTGCCACTAAGGCGCGCAGGCATGCGGCACTAACGATGCACTGACCTGTGCCGACGAGCCGTCCGGTGTCTGCAAACAAGCGCACCAGAAACGGTTAGAGGTCTGCGTGGTGGTGGTTAGGAAACGGGCTTGCGGCTTACGGAAGATCAGCACGCGGCACCGCGGGTTGTTGAAGGCAAACTGGACCGCTGCGAATCTGCGGGGTGCGTGATATGCGTTCGTGCAGCGCGCGGCGATGGTGCGCAGGTCCAGAGGCAGCGTGACGCCGCTACCGGGCAGGGGGACGGCCTCCGCCAACCTGCCGAGCGGCAAATTTGCAACTGGTGAGCGACGATCGGGCGGGCGATGCGCTCGGCGCATGCTCATCGTGCTGGGACTTCTGTCGACAGAGCAGGCGTGGGCAACCCTGCTACGGAATCTGCGGTGCCTGTGGATTGCCATCGCGTGCATCTTCCTAAACGTCTCGCCGAGGGTGCATGCAGAGCTCGTGGCGAAGGCGAAGGCGCGCAGTCTGCTGGCGCTGGGCGTGGTGGCGCGCAGCCTACTGCTGTCCTCGCCCCGCTGGCTAGTGCGCTCACGTGACAACGTTTACCAATCTTGGAGTCAAGTGGAGAATCTCGGCGTAGTCTGCGAGGGGCAGGTGGTCGGTGAAGCGCGCCGCACGCAGCACGCTCTCGTCGCTGAGGTCGAGCTTGGAAGTCTCGGCAAGTTTACGTTTACGCTCCAGCCGGCACCGCGATACGGCTGAGCGCAACGCCGTCTTGAGCTGCGAGTGGAACTCGGCGAGCTCCTCGTCGGTTTTGTTGAGTCGGTTGGCCAAGGATATGCCATTTTTCAACTCGGTCCACGCCTCCTCCATTTATACACCGCCGAGTCGTTCACACACACACACACACACATGCACGTGCGCGTGCGCTTATTCAAGGGAATCCCACGGCCGATAATTAGCGAGCGCTCTTAATGCTGGCGTCGGAAGGTCCGGGGCCCGCCGCCCGGGCCCTCGGACTCAGAGGACGGCGTGGGGCTCGCCGGCTCGTCGATGCTCGCGTCGGTCGCCGATGGCTTGAACATGTTCTCGAAGAGCGAGTTGGTGACCGACTCGCTGCTGCCGGCAGCAGCCTCGCGCGCGCGACGGCGCGGCGCGGCGATGTCGCTGCCAGCGCCCGCCCGCGTGGGCGCGAGCGGGGTGGATGACATCCCCGCGGCGGCCGCTGGCACCGCGCCCACTGGCGCCGGTGAGGCCGCGGCCAGGACCGCCGAGGCGCCGGTCGCCACCGCCGTGCCCGGGCGCGGCCTCGCCGGCGACTTGCCGCGGCCCTTGGCGGCCGCCTTGCCCGCCCCCGCCCCCGCCCCCGCCGGTGCGCCGGTGCGCGTGGCCACGGGTGCGAGGGGTGTTGGCGCGGCCGCCGCGGCAGCGGCCGATTGCCTCGCCACAACCGCGAAGCGGTAGTTGGTTGCGTCGACGGGGAAGTGCTTCTCGTACAGGTCGCAGAGGGCCGAGAGGTGCAGCGTCTCGTCGAGGAGCGCGCTCTCCTCGAGGGCCTTCGCGATGTCCTTGGAGCACGTCTTGAGCACGAAGGTCTCCTGTCCCGTGCGGTCGCCCAGACGAATCATGACCTGGTGGAAAAGCACGAGGAAGATGTTGGCGCGGTTCAGGATGTTGGAGAGCTGCGTCGACATGGCCGCGTCCATCGCGTCGTCGCCCTTGCCCATGGCGGCCTCGCTCGCCCCCTTGGCCTCCTTCATGGCGCTGACGTACTTGGCGATCTTCGCCCTGATGGCAGCCTTGGTTGCACTCTCCTCCTCGCTCGGGAACCAGCTGGTCAGCTTGGGCGTCGCAGTGTTCATGATGGTGCCGATCTCATCGGACGCCTTGTCCTGCCACCTCTTCTTGGTGTTGCCGATCAGGGTGTAGTAGTTATCCATGTTGGTCTGGCCGCGCGTCTCCGCCGCCGAGCAGTCCTGGCGGTACTGGTAGAGGGACTCCCACAGGTTGCTGGAGTCGGCCGCCGGGTCGGGCTCCGCGTACGTGACGCCGTCCACCTGCAGCAGCTGGCGGATGGTGTCCATGGGGTTGAGCCCAAACTTGGTGGTGCCCACGAGCTCGTCGACGAGCGCGGCGTTGGGGCTCGCGCCGAGGACGCGCCGCACTGCCGTGGCCGCTCCCGCCATCTTGGCGGCCACCTCCTTGACGGTCGCGTCTCCGGCCCCCTTCTGGCCCTGCTTGTTGAGCGCCAGCCGCGCCATCATGGCGTCGGCGTTGAGCACCTCCTGCTGCCGCTGCATGCGCGTCTCGCGCAGGCTGTCCGCCGCCAGCTGCGTCGCCATGTTCGGTGCGGGGGCGACGTCGCGTCCAAAGTCGGCGCCGATGACCTGCTTGAGCGCCGGCGAGAGGTTGTTGGCGAGCGTCGTGGACGTCTGCTGCCCGCCGCGCTCGGTGCGCTCGCTGGGATCGATCAGGTAACCCGTCGCACCGGCCTTGGTGTCGGGGCTGATCTGCACGGCCACTGCCGAGCGCCACGCGACGTTGACATCAACGATGCACGAGAACGCCGTGTCGCGCGGCCCCCCCGCGTAGCGCTCGTGCACCGCCGCCTTGGTATCGAGGACCCGACCCACCGACCAGGCCCCCACCATCGCCCACAGATCCTCGCTGCGGATCGGGTCGTAGGTGGCCATGTCGAAGAGCGCCGACGGCAGGCTCGTGGCCGTCTGCTGCTTGATCGCGCCGACCTTCAACGCGGCCTTGGAGCGACCCTCCTTGGCCTCTTCGGGCCGCTCCGTGAAGGCCTTGACCTCGGCGGCGGGGATGGTGGCGGCGTCGACGCCAACGGCAGTCGCGATCGTGTCGCGCGCCATCTCAATGTGCGTGTTGCTTACGGCCTGGATGACGTGCGCCACACGGCTCGAGAAGGGCAGGTACTGGTAAAAGTACATCGTCGTCGACTGCACCGCCGCGTCGCTCATCGACTCGGGGAAGCGCTTTTCGCCCGTGGCGGTGGTGACCTGGCGCTTGGCCTCGAGCGAGAGCTCGTACGCGCGCAGCCCAACGTAGAGGGTGTTCATGGACTCGACGCGCCGGTCGAACATCTGCAAAAAGGGAGCGGGGCGTCATAATCAGCAGCAGCAGCAGCAGTGTGGGTGGCAGGAGCGGCCCGCGGACGTGCGGCGACAGCAGCCCACCTGCGACGGGTACATTGCGTACGTGCCACAAAAGTTTGCCACAAAGTCGATCTTGCCGCGGGAGTTTTGAAAGTCGGAGCCCACGCGGCCCGGGAGCGGCGTGTTCTCGACGTGCATGCCCGACTCGGCCGAGCCGCGCGCGTGCGCTTCCACCGTGCGCGAATTGACCACTCCGGTCAGTGGGTTGTGCAGATTCGTGGTGGTATTGGCGGGGTCGTCATACCGAAGAAACCCGTTATTGGTTTCGGTCGGCCTGTTCGTGCACGGGGCAAACGGTGAGAGCAAGGACCGGGGTTAGGGCAGGCTTGGGGTGGGCTTGGGGAAGCCAGCGCGCGCTCACCCTTGGATGGCGATGTTGAAAATGGCGTTGTCGCGGTTGCCACTCGACGTGAATATCCCGGGTTCGTCGTTTGATACGACAACACCGTCCAGGCGGTACTCGTTGAGCGCCGTGAGCGCAAAGACGCCGTCCGTGGCGGAGGAGAGCACGCCGTACGCGCCGTCCTCGAGGCGGTTGTCTGGTACCTCGAAGACGTTCTCGCCGAGGCGCCAGCCGTTGGGGCCGCTGCCCATGAGCAGGCGGTTTAGCCCATCCAGCCCAACCACGCGAGACAGGGAGTTCACCCCGAGCGTGGCATTGTTGGCGGCGGCGCGCGCCTTCGTGAAGCCCGGCGGGTATTGATAATTCCAAATCAGATCTCCGGGTCCAAGGCGCCCTTGGTAAGATGACAGCATCTCGAGAGGGCAGACGCGATTATAGGGAATGCGGACCTGTTTGCGGGCAGGCAGGGCGTCAGCGCGTGGCGCGCGGGAGCAGGGCAGGCGGGCGGGGCAGAATCACGTTGCTGGTCTCGTTGTTCAGGTTTCCGTTTCGGAGCTTGGGGGTCTTGATAGGCCCACCGGCGTCGACGGCGCGCCCGCGGAAGCCGGGTAGCTGCGTGGGAACTCCGACGGGGTTGCCCAACACGGAGCGCTTGACACCCTTGTGCGCATTTTGCGCTTGAACCGCGCCCACGGGCGTGCTCATGGTTGCGTCCTCTCACACTTGACGGGCACGGTGACAATCTTTATGATTCAGAGGGTTGGGCTCACTACGACAACCCTAGCGGTGCACTCCCAACCGCCACCCGTTCACTCGTGCGCGCACCGCGCACTCATCGGTGCATGATGCGCGTCACTAGCAGAAACTCCACCTCTACGGAATCGGCGCCTCCCGCCGCGAGGCGTGCCAACCGCAGGTCGGCCTCCTCGATCTCGCACGCGTCGCCGTCGAGAAGGTACCTGACCGCCCCAATCTGGTTGCGCAGCGAGGCTCGGACCAACGCGCGGGGGTAGTCGTGCGCGCCACGTGCAATCAGAAACTTCATCGCCTTTATGCGCCCGTACGCCGACGCCTCCGCAAACGCCGGCTCCAGGTCGATCCCGCCCCAACCCTCGCTGTGCACAATGCTGGTCAGTGCGGCCATGTTGCCGTTGCGCGCGGCGGCCATGAGCGCAGTCGCTGCGGGGTCGCCGTAGTGGCCGTAGGTTAAAGCGGTCGCAAAAAAAACCGTAAAGACCATTTAGATGCGCCACTGGACGTGTCACCCCCCCCCTTACAGCCTTCAAAAGTTGCAGACGATCTCAGCAGAACGCAACGCCGGCGCCCTCCAAGAGCGCACGCGCGTGCTCCTTCATGTCGCTCGTCGGTATGATGCGCGCCTCGCCGAGGTCCGGGTGCACCTGCAGGAGCCGCATCGAAGCGACGGGCACGCCCGTCTGCAGCTCAAACATCAGCGCGTACATGGCCAGTTGCAGCGAGTACTTGTGGTGGTCGTTCAAAGGCAGGTTGTCGAGGAACGTCTTGCCAAAGGAGAAGGCACCGGGGCTCAGGTCGCCGGCCGTGCGCTTGAAGTCGACAATGTGGCAGTGGCCGTCGGCATCCTTCATCAGCAGGTCGATCTGCCCCGCAACCGCCGCGTCGCCCTGCGCGTCGTTGGCAAAGACCGACATCTCGGTGCGCGCGGGCACGAGGCCGACCAAACTGTCCATGGCCACGTGGAGCTGCGCAATCTCCGCGGTGTACTCGTCCGCCCTAGGGACGGGCTCTAGGTTCATGATGTGCTCAAAGCACTTGTGCATGCCCGTGCCCGCGTCGCGATTCTTGTCCCAACTGGACAGAACGTTCTTGGTGGCCTCCTCGTCGTCGACGCCCGCGACCATCGCGTGGTACTTGCTCGAGGCGTTGTTGCGCCAGCTCGTGAGGTTCTTCGCGATGACTCTGCGCCCGTCAAAGCGGTGCTCGGGAGGCACGGCCTGCGACCCGAGCTTTGTGACCGAGACGGGAACCTTCTTGCCGCGCACGGTGTAGGTGTGACTCGGCTCGTCAAACACGATGTCGCCATCGCCACGAAAGGGGTTTTTATGTGCCAGCATGCAACACACACTCTTGGCCTGACACGCACGCGCACGCGCACGCACACGCACACGCTCACGCGCACCGCGGCGCTCTATAGCGCGGCCTCTTCGAATCGCGCCTTGGCTTGGTTCGCCACGTGCCCTTCCGGCGCGAGGACGTGCTGCAGGATGTGCGCCACGAAGTGGTCGTTCTCCTTCATTATCGTTTCGTGCGGCGGCGAGACGAGCACCTGCACCGCGATGCTGGCGCGCTCGCGGCTCGCGACGCGTAGCGCCGCCTGCAGCTCCTCGTCGGTCCACGGCGATCCCCTCCGCAGGAAGTCTTCAAAGTCGCCCTTGACCTCGGCGCAATGCGCCGCCTTCACGTCGGAGCTGAACGCGTGGTCGACGTCCGATCCGGGGCACGGCCACTTGACTGTGCACATGTTACGCACGTACGACAAGAGGAGGTCCAGCTTGGGTTCGGGGAAGCCGACCAGGTGCTCCATCAGCGTGCGTGCGGCGTCACGATGGCCCCCTTGGATGACCTCCGTGAGCGCACCCGCGAGCGGGTCGTCCTTGGCCGTCTGCATCACCAGCGAAAATTCGACCGGCTCGAGGCTGTCGAAGACCGTTTGAAAGTCGACCACCGCGCGGCACAGAAACCCCGGCACGTTGTCGAGCAGGTAGAGGACGTTCTGGTGGCCGATCACTAGGTCGACCAGGGCTTGGACGAGCATCACCTTGCCATGGTCTCGCATCGCGACGTCCAGCGCATCGCACGCGAGGTGCGCAACGTCGCTTTTCCAGTTATTGTACGGGCCGTGCTGCTCGTCCAGCGCGTGGACGATGTCCACAAAGAGGCTCGGGTCCCTGAGGTCGTCTGTGCCGCACTCGACGTTGGGCACGGGCACGAGCGCGACCCGCGTCTTGTCGGATCCGCAGAGGGGCACAAGCTTGTTTTTCGTCGCCGCCGAGGCCACCGCCGCCCACGCACTGGTCAAGCACCCGGATAGTGGGTGCCGCGCTCTGTTGACGCGGCTGGCCTTGGTCATGAATGGATCAGGGTAGAGGAGGATCTTCTTGTAGATGGCGCTGAGCGCGGTGATAAGCACGTCGTCGTTGAGCACGCCGCATTTCAAAGCGAGCACAAATGCATCGGCCAAGTGTGTCGGCCGGGCGGACGAGCAGTGCTTGAGCAGGGCCACCAGGTTGCTTGTGGAGGCCTTGGCGCACTGCACGGCCACATCGACCACTCTCTTGACGACCTTAAACGACGGGTACTGCTCAGGCACGACCCGGCGGACCACGAGCCTGGGATTCTTGGGCATCGCCTTGATCAGCACCGCGAGCACGTTGTCCCAGGCCGGGTCGACCTCGCGGCAAGCGCGCTTCCCATTGCGCCACTCCCGGGCGATAAAGAGGGCGTGCATCACCGTCGCCATCAGGGCCGCGATTTCGCGCTCCTCGTCCGCGCTGCGGTCAGCACGCGTGGCGTCTAGCACGTTCGAGGTCGTAAGCCCGTTCTGAACGTTGAGCGCCAGCGCAAACCCCGGCACTTGCGCGTAGCACAGGAGAAAGCGGAGCAGCTCGGGCGTGATCTCCACGTCGGACACGTCGAGCGAGATTTGCCCATCGATTGGTATGTGGTGCCAATCGGTAGTGCCGCACTCGGTGTCGATCTTTTCCCACAGCACCCTCGTCACGTAGGCGTCGCGGGATTTCAGCGCAACCTTGAGCGCGCCTAGGACGGCATCCCATCCGCAACTTGGCTGGGTCGTGACGTCCTTGGTCAGCAGGTCCGTCACCATCTCGTCGGCAAACTCGCTCCGCGAGGTGGGCTTGTCGGGGGGCGGTTGCGTGAGACACAGCACGTACTCGAGCCCGTTTTCGTGCGTCACCGAGCTCTGGTACCGCGCGACGGCATCGCAGTCTTCACCCAAAACCATCGGGTATGAAAGTGCGCGTGCGCGTGCGCGTGCGCGTGCGCGCAAAAAAAGCACAAGAAAGCACGAACGCCGAGCGCCGAACCAACAACCACCTCTACAGCTACCACGGCCACAAGTGGCAAACGTGCGCGGTCGTCAGGCGTTCGTGTGGCGCTGCACGGAGCTCTTGCTCGGCTTGCGCCGGCCGCCGCCGCCTCCCCCCCCCCCCCCCCCCCCCCCCCCCCCCCCCCCCCCCCCACCACCACCGCCGCCCGCCCCGCCATCGGCCGCGCGCACGCGGTCGGCATCGGTGTCGCTCGCTCCCACCTTGCGCTGGTCGGCTACCGCGCGCTCGATGTTCTTCTGCTGCTCCACCTGCCTGCTCTGCTCGCGGTACATCTCGAGGAACGCCACGCGGTCGTCGGGACGCAAGGTCTCGGGGTCCTTCCACTTAGGCCCAAACTTGGCCACCATGAACGCCACCTCGTCGTTGGCGAGCGGGCCCTCGTCCATGACCTTTTGCTGCTTGAAGATGCCCGCCATGTAGCTATCCATGTCCTGCACGCCCGCGACCTGGACGACGCGCAGCCCGGACGCGTTGCTCCAGTCGTCCATCGTGGCCGTCAGAAAGCCCTCTACGAGCCGGTTGGCCTGCTCGCGGCTCGCGGCCGCGTTGGCCGAAAAGTGCATCTCAACCGCGTACAGCGTGCGCATGAGCCCCTTGCCTTTGGGCGCGGCCATGTTCTGCTGCGTCGTGGGATTGCTCACGCCGTCGAACGCCGTCATGGGCGCGGCGGCCACCGACGCGAGCAGCGAAGGCGGCGCGCCGCCGTGCGCGTCCAAGATCGCGGTCGCCATGCCCTTGGTGGCGCGCTCGATCGCGTTGGTACCACAAGGAGAAGTCCATCCTGCACGTGCAAGTGTGGGACGCGGTGCCCGCCGATGCGAAGTACGGCGTGCCGCCCAACCACATGTTGCCCTCGTTCATGATGTACGACGACAAGGACGGCGTCGAGCGCCCCATAGGCATCCGGGACCTCCCTCCGGTGGAGACCATGGAGCAATACTACGAGCGCAACGGCGTTGAGTTGGAGGAGGCGTGAGTACACATTTGCAACTTGTGTGTGTGCGTTGTGTGTAGACTTGAAGAACGCGATGGGCGCCTCCGCGTCGCAACCGGTTGTCGGCGTCACCACCAACGGGTGGCCCCTCCTCGCGGAAGCACAAAAGGAACCGGAGCCGATCAAGCCCGCGCCCAAGTCCGAGGCGCCCAAGTCCGAGGCGCCCAAGTCCGAGGCGCCCAAGTCCGAGCCCCCGACAATGTTCGAGCCGCCCAAGCCCGCGGCGCCCAGGCCCAATGCGCCGCCCATGTACAAGACAACGTTTGCGAGCTGGCACACATTGTACCAGGGCGGCACTGTCGACGACTCCAAGAATATGATATACGCGTGGAACTTTTTGCGCAAGAATCCGCTCACGGGCGGTCATTTCAACCCGATTGCCCACATACTGCACCCGTGCGCAATCGGGGAGAGTGAAGCAAGACACCTGCTGTTTTACGCGGGCGAAATCAGACACATGCTCCTAACGACCCGCAAGGAAGCGCCAGGACCCCTCGACATGGAAAATCCGGTGCACGAGCACGGCATAGCGGTGCTGGACAGCTTCCAAGCGTTTTGCGCGCTGCACGTGGCCTGCAACCGCGCCGCGCTCGAGACGTACCGCAAGCACCAAGACGAGAAGCCCATGCTCGATTTTGGAAGTCTGATGCCGTAACTCGTGTTTTTTGTGTGTACAAGTGTGTTTTTTAAAACAAACCACAGTGTTGGTACCCGTCGGCGAGCACAAGCTCCACATCACACAATGCGTCCGAGCTCAAAGGACGTCTGCAACGGCGTTGAGTTGGAGGAGGCGTGAATACACACTTGTAACTTGTGTGTGTGCGTGTGTGCGCGCCTCTCGCGCGGCCCGACGCTCGCGTTCCGAACACATGGTCTCGGCGAAGAAGGAGCGGGGACGCCTCCGCCTTGGCCACCGCCTTGGCCTCCATCGCCGCCGCCCGCTGCGCGTCCGCCTCCGCCTTGGCCGCCGCCTTGGCCGCCGCCGCCGCCTGCCTCTCGGCCGCCTTGGCCTCCGACGCCGCCGCCTTCTCGGCCGCCTTGGCCGCGTCTGCCGCAGCCTTAGCCTGCGCCTTGGCCTGCACAGCCGCCTCCTTCTCTGCGGCCTTGACTTCGTCCTTCTTCCGCTTGGCCTCTCGCGCCGCTTCGATCGCCTCCTCGGCTTTGCGCTTCAGCTCGGCCCGCTTCTCCTCTGCCTGGAGGACCCAGTCGGTCGTGCTCGGCCCCGCCGCGCCCGGCGCGGGCGCAGGCGCGGGCACGGGTGCGGGTGCGGACGCCGCGGGCAGGTCGCCGTCGTCCGCATCGGAATGGTCGCCGCCAAAGATCGCCTTGTGCATGGCGGCGCGCTCGTCGTCCTCGTCGGCCCCCGTCGACGCGCGCGGCCTCGCGGCCGACTTCAGGGAGAGCCCGGCCAGGCTCGGCGCCAATCCCGCCATGGCGCCCTACCACCCTACCACCCTACCACCCTGCTACCACCCTACCACCCTACCACCCTACCACCCTACCACCCTACCACCCTGCTGCCATACTGCCACCCTACCACCCTACCACCCTACCACCCTACCACCCTACCACCCTGCTGCCACCCTACCACCCTACCACCATACCACCCTACCACCATACCACCCTACCACCCTCGATCACCTGCTTACTATCGTGAGCGCAAGCCCGGGGTTATTTCCGAAAGCGTGTCAGGCGACCGTTGTGTTTGCAACTTGTGCACTGTGCGTTTGACAACGGCAGCTGTGCATGGCGCAGGAAGTCATCCGTTGCTACCTGAACGACCCGCCGTACTACGGTCGGTCGGGGTTCAACCACGCGGCGCTGGTGAAACAGCTTTGTGGGTCCACGCGCACGTGGGATCCGGTACGAAAACTGTGGGGCACCAAGTGCACCGACGCCCTGCAGGACCTGATCGCGTCGGGCAAGTGGCACCCCGTGGGCATCGAGCACGAGTGGAAGGGCCAGTTCCAGCGCGCGGCGCAGAAGCACCGCGAGGACGCGCAGACCCAATGGAATGCGCGGCAAGAAGCGCAGAGGGTGGCCGAGGCAGCGGCCGAGGCCGCCGCAGCCGCGCTGAAGCGGCGCACGCCTGCGTCCTGGGTCATTGCGAGAGGAACGCCCAAGAGGCCCAAGGCTGCCACCGCCGCCGCCACTACCGCCACCGTTTCGGCACCCGATCCGTCGCCCGCGCCCGCGCCACGCACACCGGCTGAAAAAACAGCGCGCATTGGTGTCGAGCCCACCTCGGCCGAAGTGGCTGAGTGCGCGCGTCTGGGGTTCACGGACAAGGCCATCGCCTTCTCAGACACGCTCAACATGCTCGGCCCGCGGGGCACGCTCTCAAACGAGGGACGCATATTGCGGTGGTGTGTTGCGCTTACGAGCGCCGCGCGCTACGCGCTTGAACGGAGCCCCGACTACTTTGAACCAAAAGTGTACCTTCCCGCAGCGAGAGAGAAGCAGCTAGAGTTCGCCGCAGACCTGAACGCGCAGGCGACGGCGCACACCGCATCCGCGCTATCCTAAAACGGCGCGCGCACGTGCACCGCCTCAGCACACGAGCGGCCCATGCCAGCGCGAGTGCGACACCAAACGTTCACCGCGCCGCCGGAGCAGCAGTCGTCACTAAAAGGCGTCGGCAAGATGGCGTGCACGAATGGCTTTCACTGCGTGAAAGCGCGCGATCGCGCGGCGTTTTATAAACTCTTAATACAGCTAAAGTGAATGTTTGAGCCGTTCTCATAGGCGTCCCCAGGCACCCGTGCAACACCGGTCCGGGTACCCCTCCTTGGCCCAGCGCCTAACCTCGTCGGGGTCGACCCTTTTTCCGAGTTCCGCCTTGAGCTCGGGGTCGGCGACGGGCACGTCGGCACTGTCCAACCGGAGATCGTCAAAGTAACCACCGTCGTCCGCCGCGTCGGCTTCCTTGCGTTCCGCCTGCTTGATGCTCCGCTTGATTTGCTCGTCGCGTTCCCGGCGCGCATGCCGTCTCTCTGCGTCCAGCGCACGAAAGCCTTGCGTCCACAAGGAGACGAGCTTGGTCGCCAATGCCTCCGCAGACGGCGGTCGCCCCCCAGGAAACATGTCCAGGCCCTCATCGTCGCCTAGCTGGCCCGGCCAGTTGTCCGTCAAGTTGGGGTGCTGTTTGACGACTTCCGTCCTGGCATCGGCAATGAGCCGATCCCGCTCGGCCGCTGGTGGAGGTGGGTCGGTGTCCTCAAGGCCCAGGTGATTCTTGACGGCGTGGTCGAGAAACCGACCAATCCGATCTCGTTGCTCATCGTCCAAGAGCGATTGCCTCTGCCGAACGCGCCGCGCGTCGTCGCCGTCGCCGCCGTCACCGTCACCGTCACCGTCACCGCCCTGTCCGGCGCCCGTCTTGGCTCGCAAGCGCAAGTGAAGCCCGCTGAGGTTGGGCAGTCGCTGCATCAGCACGACGACCCGGACCGCGTCCCACACCTGGTACTTGCGGTGCGCCAGCTTATCGTGCGGGTGTCGCTATACCTGCGCGTCGTAGCGGTCGCGACCGGAGCGGCAATGCGTCGATGGGCGTGTACGACTTCCGCGTGGGCCACCTGCAACCGCTCGTGGCGTTCGTGGGTGCGCACGGCGCGACCGACCTCGCGACGCCGCACTGGCCACCCGTGTACGCGGTGTGCTGTCTCACACCGCTGCCGCCACCAGTGGTAACCGCGCTCTTTGTGACCGCGTCGCTCGTCCACCTTTCAGAAGACGGTGGGCCCGACGGCTCTGTCGCACTACACTCGCTCGCCGGGTGCGCGTGGCTCTGGCTCGGAACGCAGCGCGCGCTCGAGCTGATGGTCGCATACCTCGCACTGGTGCACACGCCTTCGCACTACGCGCGCTGCTACCGTCGGCGCCGCTGGTGCGCATTGGTGCTTGCCGCTGCGGCCACGGCCGTGGCTGGAGTCCTGGTGCGTCCCCTGCGTGTGGTGTGTGTAAACCACGCCGTGCAGCGCCTCGTGGTGGCGCACGTGGTGTGCGAGAGTATGGTGGTGTGAACGGTTCGCGTTGGCCTTGCGCGAGGCCATGACCCACGCAAAGGGGTCCGACTCCGCGTCCGACGCGTCGTCGATCTTGGACCGCGGCACCACGTGCTCCACGCTGTACTGGTCCTGCGCCGTGAGCTCCGCCGCCGGCCTCTCCTCGTAGACCGACTCGTAGCCGTCCGCCGCCAGCGCGAGGTCGTGCAGCCACGCGTGCTTGCGCCGGCCCACGCCTTTCCACGTTGGCAGGTCCGGCCGCTCCCCCACCGCGCGCAACCAGCGCCGGGTGGCCGCCTCCCCGATGGAGAGGCTCAGGAAGGGCAGGTGCATGCGTGGTGTTATCAATCTGATCACAAGTGTCAAATAAAACCCTTACAACACGCACACGCACGCGCACGCTACGCCGTTGACTTGCGCTTCTTCTTGTCCTTCTTGTCCTTCTTGTCCTTCTTGTCCTTCTTCTCCTTCTTCTCCTTCTTCTCCTTCTTCTCCTTCTCGTCCTTCCGCTTCTTGATCGGTTTGAACAGCTTGGCCTGCTTCATAGTGCCCTTTACGCTCGTGCCGGCTGCGAGCATGTCCGCGAGCTGCTTGTGCCACTCCTCGCGCACCTCGGTCTCCTTGAGATAGCTCTTCGTGTACTCCATCCCGATCTGTTGGATGATGGGGCTGACCTCGAGCTCGAGCTTGTGCCAGGCGCTGCCGTAATCGCCATTCGGCAGGGTCGGCAGGGCCTCCTGCTTCTTGCGTATCGCGCGCGCCTTGTGGTGGAGGTGCCACCGCCCACTGGCAAATTTGGCAAGCCAGCCGTCGCCGAGAAGCACTTTGGGGTTGACCGCCGCACGCTGAAAAAGTGGGTCGAGCGCGGCCACATCCGAAGCGTGCGCCCCGGCGATGTCGGACCCTGGTCTACCAGAAGAAGAAGGGCTTCGGCCGCGAGACTGCCTCCTGGCATCTCCTTAAGATAAGGTCTACCGGTTGCGCAACAAAGCGTGGGCGAAGGGCGGCCTCTTTTGGAGGGAGGGGGGAAGGGGAAGGATGGTGGACGCCCTGATCCCCTTCCTCGGGAAGCTCTCGCTGCGCCCGCGCCCATGCGTCCCCACAAAGATGTTCCAGTCGTCGTCGTCGTCGCCCAACGCCAACCCACCCCCTCCGGTCAACTTTGGCCCGGGTGCGCCAGGGCAAACCGAGATCGATGACGACAGCAGCTACGTGCAGGAGATGCGCAACGGCAAGATCGCCTACCTGCTCTCCGGTGAAGTGATGAAGCAGTGGGACCCGAACACAAACACCATGGCCTTCTTTCTCAATGGCGCGGTTTCAATCAAGTGCACACTCGCCTGGATCAACAACCAGTGGACACCCGCCATCTACGAGTACTCCGGCACACCGAACGACCCAACAGCAAAGCGCGCGGCGGTCTATGACGTGAACACCGGCGCGCTCCTTCTCACGATCGACTCGGTGACTGGCGCGAAGTGGGCGTGGAAGTACTCCCCCGTTGAGAAGAAGACGTTTCTGTCCAAGCGCGTCAAGGAGGGACAAACAAACAAAACTATCAAATTTGATGCCAGCGACCCGCATAACCCGCTTACGAAGACCTGGGTGTCTGTGAACGGCGAAAGGGAGATGGTGCACACCCTCCACTACCACCCCGGCACGAACCGCAAAGATCGAGAGGAGCGGGAGACCAGTGCGAGCGTCATGACGGACGTGTACGCTTACGACATGACGCACAACAAGGACTACATCACCCACATCATCCACTTCGACAAGAAGATGCGCAGGTACGAGAAAACGACGTACAAGACGGTCCGCAACTGGTTTGACGACAAGCCGAACAAGCCGCCCGACTACGTGAGCTGATGACCGGGAGGGTGAGGTGGAGTGGGTGCAGTGGTTGGGGCGGAGTGGTGTGCAGTCGCGGTGGTTGGGGCGGCGTGCTTGTTTAAGGGTTCTTATAAGTAAATTTACGTACACTCACGCACGTTAGTGCACATTCACAAGTCGCAAATTTGGTTGATAAAAACGGGCACACACACGCTCCGTTTACGCGCGCCCCGCTTCGAACACGTCCATCATGGCGTTGAGTGCCTCATCGTCCACTTCTTGGTTGTGCGCCTTGCGCTCCGCGTGCTTGTCGCGCTCGCGATGCCGCTCGGCGCGCCTCTCTGACCGCTCCTTGCACTCTTCGTACCAGCCAAGCGCCTTCTTGTCCACGTTGTTGAGCTTGGACAGCTTGAGTTCGCCCCGGAGCTCGAGGTGCTGGATCTCGCGCACGCGCGAGAGCGCGACGTACGCTTGTCCCTTTGCAAAGCACGCGCTCAGGTCGGCCACCATGCGGTCGAGCGTTGCGCCCTGCGCGCGGTGGATGCTCACCGCCCACGCGAGGAGCAGCGGCATCTCCGTCCGCACGCCCACCACCCGATCGTCCTTCTTGAACTCGTGCGTGGTCTTCCGTATCGTCAGCGTCCGCCCCGCGTCGAACTTTACGAGCGCGGAGTCGGGCGCCAGGCTCAGCACGACGCCGCACGACCCGTTGTGGACCCACGGGTACTCGGTCAAATTGGTCTTCAGCATGACGCGCGCGCCGATCTTGAGCAGCAGTTCGTTATCCGCCACCAACGCGCGCGTCCCTGGTTTCGGGACCTCGCCCGTCGTGGTGGCGCAGTACTTGGTCACTGGCTGCGGGATCGTTGCGAGCTTGAGGTCGTTGTACTCGTGCACCTGGGAATTTTTGCAAAAGAGCCGGGGCGCGTCCGGGCCGGCGTTGGCGCACGCGTTGGCCACGAGCCACTCGCGGTCGTATTCGCGCGCGCATCCGAGGCGCGCGCGATTGAGTATGCTCAGGAATTTGGAGTCGGTCGTCTGGCGAAAGGATTCGGTGAGCACGTAAGGCCGGAGCTTCTTGGTGAGCTCGGATGCGTAGAAGGCGCCGTCGGTTTCGGCGCCCACGGCGCCCAGCTGCATCGGGTCGCCCGACACCACAATCTGTGGCACCTTGCGGTTGCGCATGATCGCAACGACCTCCCACGCCAGGTCGAGCGTCTTGGCGGTCAGCATGCTGACCTCGTCCACGATGATCGTGTCGCAGGTCTGGCACGGTTTCGGGTAGTGCCTGCCACCCCGGGATGGCGTGCGGAGCTTCTTCGCAATCTCGACGGCCGGCTTGTCGGCCAGCCCCAGCCCGAGCGCCGCATGCAGCGTCCACGCGTCGATCTTCTCCGCGGCCGCGGCCGTCGAGGCCGTCACGAGTGGGTTGGGCGCGCGGTCCTTCAGCACCTTGAGCAGGAACGACTTGCCCGAGCCGGGCGTGCCCAAGAGGAGCACGTTTTCGCGCCGGTGGAGCACCGCCTTGAAGACCTCCCACTGCGAGTCGCCCAGGCCCAGGCGTGCCTTGGTGGCCGCGTAGGCCACGCGGCGCGTGCGTCGATCGAGCCGCGCCAGCCGGCCGAGCACCCGGTCGTCAAAGTGCTGGAAGATCTCGTGGAGCGCGTCGTTGTCGAGGGCGTCCCACCGCGCCTTCCCCATCCGCGGCGGCGGCTTGGGTCGCGACTGCGCAGCGCCCTTGCCTCGGTACGCAAACTTGCTCAATTGCATTGTAAGCACGAACGCCGAACCTGACAAACTAACTAACGCGCGCACAAGTTGCAAAGCGGAGCGCGGCGCACAAGGCCTACCACTCCCGAGCACCGGTGAGCGTCTGATTCGTTTTTGCAACTTGTGCGCGCACGCAGCGACCATGCTTGCGCTCGGGGCGATACCGTAACACATGATCTGAGGAGATGTGCGGTGTTGCTGGTTGAAAACTAATCCAAGACCCCCGAACGACTGCCGAAAGGCGGCGTTCGAATGTTTGTTACCAATGATGAATGGTCACACCTCGAGCACCGTCACGAGTAACCTAGCTATAAGGCTGAATTGGACCTTTTGTCGGCCCGAGTCCACCCTGACCGTGATAGAGTAGGCCCCGGCGCTCTCCAAGTGCTTACTCAGGTGGAGCACGACCTCCTCGCCGGGCCGCGGGAACATGAGCGCGGCCTGGCTGCCCGATGCCACGCCGGTGCCTCTAAAGATGGCGATCTTGACTTTCTGCGAAAACCGCTTCAGGCGAACGTCGAGGACGATCTGCTTTTGCGCGCTCAGGTTTTGCCACGGCAGGCTCGGGTTCTTGCTGTCGTGGTTGATCACCCTGTAGGTGCGCTCGGCGTCGTCGGTAAAGTGGCCGTCGCCGAAATCGGGCGCCTTCGATATGCTCGAGTCTTGCGCCGACATGTGTGCGCGGTTGCGGCAGATGCCGCCCGCGCGAAGCAGGCGCTCGTCCTCGGGCAGCAGAAAGCTAAAGGGCGGATTGCCGATCAGCGACTTGATGCGTGGCCAGTACCTGCGATCGGCGATGAGCTGCTGGAAAAAGGCGCGCTGCTCGGCCGGCGAGAGCAGCGCGTTGAAGGCCTGGCGCGCGCCGTGGTCGCCGGCGATCCCCTTGTTCGGCTCGGCGTCCGTGTCGATCGCCGCGTCGAGCTGCCGCTCAAAGGTCGAGCGCAGGTAGTTCAGCGCCTCGGTGCGCGTCTGCAGATCCGCGAGTCGCACGGGTGCACGCATGCACGCGCCTGGCCACCTTTTACTAGTGCGTGTCGGAAGTGGGCGAAATCACGATCGTCGAACTGAGACAAGCAAACCTGCCATTTCGGGCGCATAGCAGCGTGGGCCGTTGCGGCGCGTTTGCGGATAAGTCGGGTGCGCGCGGCACCTGGTAAGGCGCGCCGGCGGTTGGCCATGCTGTCGCCCATGCCGATGGGCGCCAGCCCGCGCCTCGAGGCCGTGCTGCGCGCCGGCCAGATGCACCGCGCCGCCGATGCCACGCGCACCGGCGCGCCGGGCGACGGGGCGAACGATATAGTGCGGCGCGCCTCCGTGGCGGCGAAGCGCGGCAGCACCTCTCCCAAGCCGCTGAAGCGCACCAGCACCTCCCCCAAGCCACTGAAGCGCACCAGCACCTCTCCCAAGCCGCTGAAGCGCGGCAACACCTCGCCTGCCAAGATGCAAGACGCGGCCCGGGCCGCTGTCACCGCCCCGGGCGCCTCAAAGTCCAGGGCGATGCAGCGCGGCAACACCTCGCCCGCCCGCACCAAGCTCAAAGGCGCGGCGCAGGCCGCGCTCCTCAGCGCCTCCGTCGGCAAGAAGGACTCGACGCCCGCCAAGCCCGCCACACCTTCTAGCCGCGACTCCTCGCCCTCCCGCGCCAAGCTCCAGGGCGCGATCAAGACCGTGGCCCGCAGCAACTCTCTCGCAAAGAAGGACTCGACGCCCGCCAAGCCCGCCAAGCCCGCCAAGCCCGCCAAGCCCGCGAGCCGCGACACCTCGCCCGCCCGCGCCAAGCTCAAGGCCGCGGGGCAGGCCGCGCTCCTCAGCACCACCGTCGGCAAGGGTGCCAAGGGTGCCCGCGACCCCACGCAGGATGCCGGCAAGCCGCCCATCCTGCCGGCCGGCGCGCCGGCCACAACCGACAAGAACGGCTTCACCCTCGTCGATGGCGCCGGCCCGGCCAAGAAGGTCGTCGTTAACAAGGACGGCAGGCAGTACGTCGGCAAGACCAGCGAGCTGGTCGAGGACCTCGTCAATAAGTACAGGGAGAAGACGCAGGAGCGGCTGGATGATCTCGAGCGCGCACGCAAGAGCGCCGAGGAGTGCGAGGAGACCCGTCGCAGGGCCGTGTCCGCCTACCAGGAGGCGCAGGAGAAGGCGTCGTCCGCGACGATCAAGAGCCTGCAGAGCCAGCTTGCGGACAAGGAGGCCCTGCTCCTCAAGATGCAGAACCAATCGGAGGAGGCGCTGAAGCAACTGAAGGACACGGGCGACGCCTCGGCCGCCATCGCGCAACTCGAGGCCGAGAAGCAGTCCGTGCAGGACCAGCTCGCGCGGCTCAAGGAGAACAGCAACGAGATGCGCGACGTCGCCGCGCGCGAGGCCGCCGCCCAGCTGGCCTCCGCCGAGTCCGAGTGCGAAAAGAAGCTCGCCGCGGCCGACGCCGAGGTGGCGGAGAAAATTCTGCTCCTCACCACGGAGCGGGACGAGTGCAACGACAAGCTGACCAGGGCGCTCGCCGACTTGGAGGCCGAGGTCAAGGCCCACAACGTCCTCGAGAAGCTCAAAGAGGAGGAGGAGGACAAGTTCCACAACGCGGCGCGGGCGGCGTGCGCCGCGCTCTCGAGCTACCAGGACGACAAGGACACGCGCTTCAGCAAGAAGATGGAAAACTTTGTCACGAGCGCGCCGGCCAGGGGCAGCAAAGCCAACGACGTCACGCGCGCACAGATGCGCGCGTGACGCCGTGGACGTGTGGACACGCGCTCCAGACGCACGCGCCCATCGTGCACGTCCTGTACTACCACACCAAGGAGGGCCCCAGGAACCTGGAACGCTACGCCGCGTGGGCGTCCCAAGCCGGGTGGGAGTACACGGTCCATTGAAAAAAGAAATTCCCCAAACTCGCGCGCACGCGCACCCATCCACACACACACACACACACACGCACGCACGCACGCACGCACGCACGCACGCACGCACACACGCACGCACGCACGCACGCACGCACGCACGCACGCACGCACGCGGCCACAC